>JACCDN010135231.1_pt1 | contig 65985 bp, 61 predicted proteins | sample 7441691 | NCBI WGS metagenome assembly JACCDN01 (sample SAMN15323439, study PRJNA562643) | freshwater metagenome | isolation source: river surface water | place: USA:Blue River Watershed | collected 2017-08-16
CTCAGCGTGGCGGGGGAGTGCAGGTGTTATAGGTAGGCAGCACCGGCGCCGCAGCGCGGGGTATTTACGGTTGTGCGTATGTCGCCACGGATTCATCGCGGTAACACAAGCCGCGCAGCGTGGCGGGAATGGGCGTGTGCAGCAGTAACACCATCACCACCGGCGCCGCAGCGCGGCCTCCTTGCTGCGAGTAAGAGATATTTTTTGTCGTCAAGCTTTTAAGGTGCGTATCGCGCTGGGGAATAAGTTGGTTATTTAGGTGATACTATTTGCGTATTTTTATGGAATTCATTCTGCAAGTTTTCTAACTCTTTTATAAAATCTTGTACGTCAAGATAGTAGCCTAAATAGCCTTCCCTTAATTTCCTAGCATTTTGAGCAGCAGCTAAAACAGCAATTTCTTGCGATTTATTTATTAATATATTTTGCTCTATATTTGCATATTCAGTATTTGCTCTTTCTAATTCAGATCCTTTAAATTCTTTTATTTCAGTGTTTTTTGTTTGTAAGTCTAAGATAATGAGGCAATATTTAGTGCCGCGTTGCTTGAATTTCAGGATCTCAGGTATTTTTATAATGCCTTTCAGGGTTTCGATGGCTTGAAGCTTTTTCTCGAGCTCAGTAAATTCTTCTAAAAGCGCTGTTTCTGTTTTGCCTTGATGCTGTTGCAGCACAGCTGTTTTTTCTCTCATCGCAAAGAGAGAACTTGTAACTGCAAAAAACTTGTGCCATTCCGGATCACCAGTGCCAGACTTTAAAGATTGATTTTTTATAATGTCAATTGTTTCAACTGCGGTTGCCCATAAGTGCTGTAATTTGGTTCTTATTTGTAGTTCGATTTGCAACTTATTGTATTTGTCTTCTGCGGATATGAATTCATAAATTAAATGTATACTTCTGTACCCGTATCCTCGCTCCGTTTTGGGCTTTTTGATATAGTCTTTTTCTCTTTTTTGTACAAATGAAAAATCACTCCGTTTTTCTTTCTGCAAATTTTCTTTTAAAGCATATACATCGGACATATTGTCAACGACACATCTAATACCACCAATATCTTGAAAGTCTGCAAGGTCAACATGGGAAATACGTGATATTTTGCTAATAATTGTTGGCATGCGCTTGAGGCGTTGCACAATAAGGCGCTTGACGCGATTTTTTTCAAAGTATATGTGCAAATTAGTTCTAAACCGCACAAGTGGCAACGCATGCAAGGCACGATAGTCATTTACTATGCCAAAAGCCTCGTGATTATTTGGATTATCGTTCAATGCCTTGCCAGCATTGTTGAGCTTTTCTTTCGATGGACGCATGACCCTCACCAAAAAATTTTCTATAGTAGGATTAGTAGGGTTTAACTAACTATGTGTCAAGGAATAATTGCCCCATATGACGCACGTAAGCTAGAGATAAGTTTGCAGGGGTCGGCAAAGCTTTTCACACAATGTTCTCATCGATACCCCAAACACGGTGTCTGTCTCGGTGGTTGGCTATGTCCGCCATAGGCGGCGAAGAACCTCTGCTGTCGCGTGCCTTTAAGAAGGGGGCAGAACTATTTTACCTTCGTCGCGACACGCAAGCCGCGCAGCGCGACGGGGGAGTGCGGGTGTAGCAGTAACGCTAAACGCCATTATCGGCGCTGCAGCGCGGCCTCCTACAAGTTGCTGTACGTGTTTGCAGGCTCTAATCGTGGAAACGCAAGCCGCGCAGCGTGGCGGTAAAGGGCAGGTGTAGCAGTAGTCGATAGCGCAGCACGCGCGGCTGCGGTGTGTGGTGGTGATGCTGATGCTGTGTGCGACGCCTGCTGTGCTTGCACTTGTGTCTTAACGTGCACACCATTGAAGTCCTGTGGCAAAGCAGCACGTGCGGCTGCGGTGTGGGGTGTGTTGGTGGTGTTGATGTTGTGCGTAGCTGTGGCATGCATTTGCCACCACTGTACGTGCGCCAGCTGTGAACGTAACGCGTTAACGTATGATGCTTCCTGAAAACTGTCTTGACCGCACAGCCGGCAGCATCCAGCAGCGCCATAGCACGCGCGGCTGCGGTGTGGGCTGTTACCCCGCAGCGCCCTAAACAGGCTGCTTTTATTATGGGTTAAAGCTCGGATATGAAGGATTAGCAGAAGTCAATTGTGCCAACGTCCGTTGTATCTCATCAATCAAGATATCAGCCTCTTGCACGCCTTGGCTTCTTGCCGATTGGGCGAATTTGAGCGCTTCATCAAATTGTCTGCGCTTTGCATCGTCATCTTTAGGTGGCGCAATACCGCCACTACTGTGAAATAAATGGCTTGCAAACTCATGCATGGCTTGTGGGTTATTGTGCGCCTTAGCGTGATACTCCGCCCGCAACCGCTGCGCTTTTGCAAGCGTTAATTCCGCTTGTCGTTTATCTTTCGGCTCCGCTTGCTTGACTGCCAGCTTAGCCCAATGCAGCGCACTATCAAAATCATCCATGTGCTGCTTCTCTCGACCGCGATAAGCTAACTTTTCAGCGACTTGCACCATTGATTTTACATGCCCGAATTGGGCACCACGTAAGAACCAATGCAGCGCTTTATCGGGGTCTTGGGGGACAGGGCGTGTACCAGGTAACTCACTGTCGTCGGCATTGTAGAAAAAAGCGACCCGATAACAAGCAGGTGCATGCAGGCGGCTGGCGGCTTGTTGGTAATCCGTGAAGGCATTTCGGTAATCACCGTTGGCGGCGTTGGTATTGGCTTTTTGATACCATTGCTCGCACTCTTCATGATGTGTTTGCTGTAGCTGTTGCAATGCAGTAAACAGTTGTTGGCAAAGTACTCGGTAGACACCGTATTTCGGTGAACCTTCTCCCAAGTTGTACAGGACAGGAATTAAACCGAGCGGGCGTGTATCTACCATGTTATGCAAATAAGCATCTCGGCCTTGCGCCCAGCCTTGGCTTGATAGTCGGAAGTCCCGAAATAAGATAGAGCCAATATCGTCTGGAAAAGCGGTGGCAAAATCGCCCTCAAACATCAGCGGCAATAGGCAATTGGGATCCAATGTCAATTTTTGTTGTATACGCCGATACTCGTATTTCATGTTATTATCGTCTCGCTCAGACAGCCTTGCTTTAAGCTTCGGCGTGCCGATTAGCAGAACAAAATTGCACTGATCCAGTTGGTCCATGTAAGCGTTAATGTTGCTGGCTAAATCGGTAACATCGAGAAAAACTGTTGCTCCTAGCGTCACTAAGTCACGCTTTAGATTCGTTAACCGCTGCTGCAACTGATCCCGCGCTTCGCCCACAGGCGGCCAGGCATAACTGATAAAGCAACGTGGTTGCGTTGCATCTGCAACCAAGGTCTTGACGTTTTCAAGAAACGTTTGCCAATGGCCTCTGACACGCGGGCTATACGGATTGTTTTCATTGCGGTCATTAAAGCTAAGCATGACTTGTCCCCCCTCTTAATTACTGAACAGAGTAGGTCTGGGTACCGCTTGCGACACATACTTCGGCGTCGCTTCGTCAATCGCCTCAATCGCTTTTTGCGCTGAAGGTCTTGCTTGTGGATTTCTTTCCCAACACCATCGAACGAGGTGAGCGAGTTTTGGTTGTGGTATCTTGCTTAAATCCTCGCACTTGCCTTGGCTAATCCAATGAGTCATTGCTGTGACGTTAGGCGCGTTAGCAAACGGGGTTTGTTTCGTTCCAAGCTCCCACAACGTCATGCCAAAACTGTACATATCGGTTTCTTTAGAGCATTCAACTCCCTCGCGTAAAATTTCAGGGGCCAACCATGCCACTGTACCGACTGCGCCCGACTCAGCACGCCGACTTTTTACACTCTGACTGGAGGTTTTAAGTTTGGCTTGTCCAAAATCAGCTAGCTTGGCTCTGAAGCCATGACCAATTAACACGTTTAAGCTCTTGATATCACGATGCACAATGTCCTTACTGTGAAGAGCCGCCACACCATGGGCGATGTCCATGGCAATTACCCAGCGTTTATCCCAAGACAAGTCCATATCACTGCCGAGTACCTGGTACAGCGAGCCATTAGGCATGTACTCCATGACCATACAGAAATAGGACGACTGAGCAACAACATCATGCATTTTGACAAGGTAATCCGATTGCAAGTCCATCATGAAGCTCGCTTCTTTGAGGAATTCACGCAGCTCATTGCCTCTTAGCTGGGTTGCGTGAAATCGCTTAATGGCAACTTCTTGCTGGTTCCAAGTTCCTTGATAAACTACACCAGAAGCACCTTCACCTAGTACTTTGCCAAAATTGGTGATGTGACCACCAGCGGTTAGCACAGGACCTAGTGCTGTTAAATCCGTTGATTGATTATTTGCGGCTATAGGCGATACTTTGCTTGCACGCGTTGCTTGTAATTCCTTACTAGACGAAGCAGTAGTGGCTACAGGATGCTTTATTTCCGATTCACGCCGCTGTGCTTCCAGGTGCAGTTCCTCAGTTTCTTGAAGACTTTTTGTGATTTCCTTAAAAAGCTCAGAATCACGCGCCCACAAACCGTATTTGTTTTTGTTAAGCGGACTGCGCCGTTTGTCAGCTTCCTCTAGATAGCCAATAGCTTCACGGAGGAGGCTAGCCTCTGAATACCTCCCATGCCACTTACACACTTCCGCAAAAGCAACAAAGAAAACTTCAGCATCCCACACATAGGCAGGTCCAGTAGGCGTATCGAAGCGGAGCGATTTTCCGGGAGAAAGGTTTTCAGCGAGAGCAGCACCTCGAGAAAATATTTCGTAGATTCCTTCATCAGAATCGTAAAATTTCACTGGTGGACCAGGGAGCCACTTTATTCTTTCAAGCTTTCCCCAGTTACGGCGCTTCCGTTCCCGCCCAGTCTCGATCAGATGGTCGAGTCGCCAAGAATGCGCATTAGTCGAAATATCAGCACCTACGACCATTCCTATGCCGCAGAAAAGGGAGCCAAAGCACATCATCCAGCCACCGTTTTCTGAGGCCCAAACCTTGGCTCTAGGCTGTTTGCAAATAGACCATTCGTTAACCATAATTCCCCCCTCTGTGATATAGCACGACCAACACGGCGCAAAACACCGTGCCCATGTGCCGAATTTGTAGAACTTGTCGCGCGGCGTGTCGCCGATTAGTTTGTAGCAGCGCTTTGTTACTGTTGCCACTGATATGGAGGGGGTGAACTAGAGAGGACCTTGCACCCGAAGCCTGCAAAACGATATGTCCGTGTATTCCATGTTGCATTTCCGTTACCACTCAATCCATGCAACGTCCGTATTGCTCCCTGGTTGCCGTTGTGCATTGCGGCGCATGTCGTACACGATATAGCGACTGTTTGGTTGTGTCAACTGCTATCGTTGGCTGTTAGGGGCACTTGTGGCTTCGACCTTTGCGTCTACTACGTCGATTTGCACCCGTATTTGCACGCAACCACGTTTTTCGCTGCACGCTGTGTCAGCGTGACGGAAAACTGTAGGTGTGTATCCGCAATAACGCCACCACCGGCGCCGCAGTGTGGCCACGGACGATCTCATTGCCACAAGGCCTATTAGCGGGGTGTGCAAGCCGCAGCAGCGTGGCGGGGAGTGCTGGTGTAGCTGTAACGCTATCACCGGCGCCGCAGCGCGGGGCCACATAAATCATTACTAGCGGTTGCCGCCGGGGCTCATCACGGAAACACAAGCCGCGCAGCGTGACGGGGGGAGTGTGCGGGTGTAGGTGGAGCGGCATTCACGGCGCCGCAGCGTGTCCTTTCTGTTGTGGGTGTCGCGCTAAGGCTCATCGTGGAAACGCAAGCCGCGCAGCGTGGCGGGGGGTGCGGGTGTAGCCGCGTAAGTGTTATTGGCGCCGCAGCGTGTCCTTTCTGTTGTGGGTGTCGCGCTAAGGCTCATCGCGGCAACACAAGCCGCGCAGCGTGACAGGAAAGTGTGGGTATAAATTGCCACTTACTTAAGTTCCATGCTTGCTACACGTTGTTGCATAGCTTCTTCATTAGCTTGTTGCGGTGGACATCTATGTTCTAATAATTGGTAAGCTGTATGATACATTTGCCATATGTGTGGATGATTTCGCAAGCCCCAAAGGGTAGGGATTAGTCCTAATGGGTTTTCTAAGCTTGCCAATGGTGTCATGCCTGATACAGGGTTATTTGCGTCGAGCTCTCGCAAATCATAAATAAGTTCGCCTAGCCATGGTTTATGCGCTTCATTAGGAAACGACTCTTCGTGTGTGCCTTCAAGCAACAATGGTATTACCTTACAATCACCGGCACATTGGCGAGCGCGTATATGCTGATATTCGATTTTTAAATTATTGTTTTCCGCCGCAGTTGCACGCGCTATTAACTGTGGTGTACCAATAACAAAGACAACATCGCTTTGATTAATTCGCTCAATCATGTAAGCATCGATATTGCCATGCATACGTTGAATATCAAGGTAAACATCTAAGCCTAAAGAACGGAATGTTTCGACAATCACCTTTAACTTTGCTTGTAGGCGTTCAGTTGCAGCCGCATCACCTGGATACCATGCGTAACTAATGAAGCCGGTTTTTAAATTTGGCAATACATTATAATTTTGTGCTAGTAAACTACTGATTGAAACCAACATTTCTGACCAGTATCGTTGTTGCTTTTGAATAGAAAGTGCCTCACTTATACTGGTCAACTTCCTTCTCTGCTGATAGGTGCTGTTAACAAGCAAGGTTTGCTCTGCGTGTTTTTGATTAAATTCTCTTACTTGTGTATCTCGCAAAGATGCCCATCTAATACGTAGGCAGGTTGCATCAACATCAATTAAGGCATCGCCCCTACAAAACAACACCCCGAGGGTTTGTCTCATTGTTCTTGCGTCACGTTCACTAACGCGATCCTCTCTCCACTTTACTTCTATATGATCATCATCTTCGATAGTTACGATGAATTTTGCTTTTTCTCTGATTCGTTTTTGTAATTTTTCGGCAATGGTTGATTTGTCATTAGAGAAAAATCGCGAAGATGCAACAGAGATGGTACTGATGTCTGAATCACTGTCCTCATCACGTTTCGTTTCAAGTTGGTCTGTTTCATCGAAGTCTTCGTCAATTTGAATAGGCTGACGTGGAGTTATAAAAGGATTAATAGCCATTTGTGTGTGTGCTGCGAAGAACGGTATAGTGTGATGTATATTTTTAAAGAAATCGTTTAGCATTGGATCGTCTTGAGCTAAATTAGCTGCAGTTTTTCCGTTTTTGTTTCGTAAAGTAAAAGGAAGTTTTTTAGTCTGCATGACCTGAATCAGATAACGAACAATGTCAACGTGCTTTGATAAAACTGCCAAATGTAATGGTGTATTACCACTGTGGCTATCGTCGTCATTTGTTTTGTTTGTGGTTGAAAGTAGGTTAGCTCCTTGCTCGACAAGTGCTTCTACTTTCTCCAATGAAGCATGCTGAATGGCATGGTGAAGTTTGTCGTGTAACTGCTGATTACGTCGTAATTGTGAGTTAAGACGCTGCCGAATTGTATCATCAATGTTACTGCATTCCAACACAAGTGATACAATTGCGGTGTTAATAAGCGTGGCGGCGAGTGCCTCTGCTCCGTCATCGCTGATGCAACAGTTACTCAGGTTAAGAGAGGCGAGAGTAAATGCTTGTGGAAGATGAAGACTGAGTGCCTTAACCCCTTCGTTACCAATACCACAGCTTTCGAGGTTAAGTGAGCTAAGAGAAGAATGTGGAAGTTGAGTGGCGATGGCTTGTACTCCATCGATACCAATCTTATTGTGGCTAATGTTGAGTAACCTAAGTGAAGAGCGAGAAAGTTGGTCGGCTATGGCTTTTGCTCCATCTGTACCAATTTCGCTGTAGTAAAGATCAAGCGATGTGAGAGTTGTCATATGTGGAAGTTCTTCGGCGAGTGCCTTTGCTCCGTCGCTACCAATGCAGCAACGTTTGAGACTGAGTGAGGTGAGCAATGAATGAGGAAGTTGCTTAACAAGATTCTTTGTTATACGGCTACCGATGAAACAGTTAACAAAACTAAAAGACGTGAGTGAGGAATGTGGAAGCTGTTCGGCGAGAGCTTGTATCCCTTTGTCACCGATTGTGACTTCACCAAATTCAATCGAGGTGAGAGAAGAACCAGAAAGCTGCGCGGCAATAGCTGCTACTTCATCGTCATGAATTGTGCTGCTCCTTGATAAAAGGTTGCTGGCGCAAATTCTAAGTGAGGTGAGGGCATGTGCGTGAGGAAGTTGTTCGGCAAGCTTTTTGATCATATTGCCTCTGTTACTATAAAGGGTGCAAAGAACAAGAGAAGCAATTGAGCTATGAGGAAGTTGAGCAGCAAGTGCGTTAAATCCATCAGCTTTGACCAGCTCATCTCGCCCAAGAGTAAGTGATCTGAGCAAAGAATGAGGCAGTTGCTCAGCGATGGCTTCGACTCCGTTGTTACCAATCTTGTTCCAATAGAGACTAAGTGAGGTGAGAGATGAATGAGGAAGTTGTGCAGCGAGAGCTTTTGCGCCGTTGGCACCGATTCCATTATTTGCAAGGTTGAGCAAAGTAAGTGAAGAACTAGGGAGTTGATCGGAAATAGCTTTGATCCCGTTGTCACCAATGTTGTTCCAGTAGAGATTAAGTGAGGTAAGAGATGAGCAGGGAAGTTGCTGAGCAATGGCCTTCGCTCCGTTGGCATCAATCTCGTTATTACTAATGTCAAGTGATTTGAGTGAAGAATGAAAAAGTTGTTCAGCGATGATTTTCATCGTTGAGCTATCGATATGGGCATGCGAAATGTCGAGTGAAATTAAGGAGGTATAGCGCAACTGTTCTGCAATGACTATTATTCCTCCAGCTTTGATAGAATTCCATCCAAGGTTAAGTGAAATGAGCGTAGTCATTTGTGGAAATTGTTTTGCAATAGCCTTTGCGCCTTCGTCACTAATATAGTTGGAACGAAAATTAAGTGATGTGAGAACTGTCATGCGAGGAAGTTGTTCAGCAACACCGATTGCCACGTCGTCACGGAAAAAATAGCGATAGAAAGAAAGCGATGTTAAAGAAGGATCACCATCATTTAGACGCTCTAATATAACTTGCCACTCAGCATCTTCTAATGATTTCATAATTTATAATTCCACTAATAATTTTGTTGTCTTTAAAATGTTGTGCTAAGGTGGTTACCAGTCCATGTGTTATTTATCAAATGATAGTGGGTTTGTTGCATGACCTAACCATTTGTCCTTTTTTTAATTTCTCGGCTCTGGTGCAACCCCCGCAAAAAATTTAGTAGCTTGGGGTTGTTTATCCCTAGCTACAATGCTGAACAGGTTGTTAATAAATTTCATACGTGCCAACGCATCATTAGCAACAACTTGCTTAACTTTCCCTTTTAACGCACCTTTTGCGGCACAGTTACCACGCTTCTCACCGCAACCACTTCTTATTGAGCAGCAACTGAGTAGTTGTGTCAATAGTTTCCGATTGCTGCAGTCGTCAGCAGGGTGCATAGGTTGTGGGTTTGTGCTTTGCGGCAGTCGCGTCGGTAGGAGTCTGCATTTGCACACAATCACCCCCACCAACCCCCTTTACCCCACACTAAAATTTGCCCTGTTCTGTTATGACGCAAAAATTAGGAAAAGTTAGCGAAAAACCCGGCTAGGCCGGCGGTAATACAAACCGCTGATTTTTGTGTTACGCAACTCATTGATTTTAAATATATTTATAAAACAGCACTAGCGGACCTCGCAGGGGTAAAAGTTTTTAGTTACAGAGAGTAGCGGGGTGTAGAGAGCAGATTTGTGCGATAATGGTCCAAATTAAACAAAATCGCAGTCCGCATGAGGTACGCAGGAATCCACGGTAATACGCGATTGTTAACAGCAGCCCTCACGGTTGGAGAGCTGTTCAAAAGGTGATATTGGTGGAGCCGAGGGGAGTCGAACCCCTGGCCTTCGCATTGCGAACGCGACGCTCTACCAACTGAGCTACGACCCCAAACAGCGGCAATTGTACGTGTCCGTTAGCGGTACTGTAAAGAGGGCTATGCTGTGGTGTGCTTACTGGAGCCACGGTAAGGATTGAGCTGTCCCTGTTTGTTGTAATCTTGCTGCAGTGTACCGTGTTCACCTGCCAAGATGGACAATAGCGTTTGTACATGATGGGAACAGGTATTGACTAGCATGCCACTGAGCGTGTTTTTGTAATCACAGGCCTGTAAGGTGGTTTTTAATGTCTGCCACGCGTTGTTTAATAGCGGTTGTTCATCTGTCGGTGCTTGTTCGATCAGTTGTTGCATGCCTTCTGCATTTTCGTTGATCTGTGCTTGTTGAAATAACGCTTGACGCTGTACATCCAGCGCGGCGATGGCGTCTAACACGGCTAGTTTTCGTGTTGCAATGTTGTCGATGGCGGTGGGGTCGCGGCCAGTCAATACCTCACGTTCCTCATCCAAGATTGTCATCAGTTGTTCTGCTAGCACGCTGCTGTGCTGTAAGTAGTCGTACAACGGTGATGGTTGGTTAAGCATAACGATCATCCTTTTACTTAGGTGGGACACTGGTTTCTAGCACTAACATCTTATCGACAGTACTGGCGAGATTAATGGTATAAGTACCGTGCTTGATGGCATCTCTTATTTGTTTTATTTTTTCTTGATTGACATCAGGTTGCTGCGCCAACTGCTTTTCTATGCGTTTTAGCTGCGTCGCGTATTCGGTAAGTTGCACGGTATCCGTATTTTTTCCCACAGCGGTATCTGCTGCGGATGTGGCGTCCTGATAGTCCAGGTCAGTCGCTGTGGTGCGATTATCAGTGGGTTGCAATCCCAGTTTGTAATGTGTATCTAGGTTGATGGCCATAGCTTCCTCATCTTATTTCATGTTATCCGAGAGCAAGGACGGTCTGTGTGCTGAAGCCCTCATTGCTTGCTGCCTATATCGGACATTCCCGCGAATACTTTAGCCCTTTTTTGCATTTTTTTTATAGTCCAGAGCGTTGATCTAATCTACCCTTATTGCAGGGTGACTTCAACTTGCTGTGGCGTTTTGGCAATGCCTTGCACGACCTTACCTGATTTTATGTTCTTCACCGCGAGGCTTTGGTTTAGTATCCCATCTTGTAGCGCTATCCCTTTCATGCTGACGTGCAGATTTCCTAAACTCACGATGATAGCCACTTCGTCACCTTTTTTGATGATTTTAGGTTCGGTTAAATAATTTTGCGTGATGGCCGCACCAGAGGGTATATCATGGGTGACTTGTTTGCCTAGCGCTTGTTCTGCCTGCTCAACATAGGCTTTGGTTTGGTGATTAATATCCATTTCAACGAGACGTACATCCTGGTTGCGTATGATGTGTTGCCGTGTGAGTAGGCGTGTGGCAACCAAGATAGGGGCCATGACCTGTATTTTTACGGGTGCGTACAGCGACCAGCCGGGCTGATCATCGCAACGTATCCCAATGGTGTTGGTGCGCAGCACATCGGAGTGGGATGGCAAAAATGCGGTTAGGGGTTGCTTGCAGCGTTGCAATTGTAAGCGATTATCCAAATATCCGGGGGTTACCTCTATGCGACCATTGGTGTGTTCGGCCGTTTGTGTATGGATAAATTTGCTGGCGGCTTGAAAAATACTGTTGTGTGTTTGATACAGTGGGGCTGGTGCGTCTACTTCTACGCCGAGGCCGGTGCACGGCAGGCACAGAGTCAATAGCAAAAGGTGAAGACGTAGGCGACCGTAACCCATGACCATAATCCTTGTAAGCCAAGCATTGTTGCCATATAACATGCAATTGGTGTGCCATAGGTGGTTATTTGTCAGGAATTTTCCCATCTATGCCTCTAGCTTATGAATTTTAGGGGAGAGTTACCCATTCTGGATAGTTTTGTTACCCGCTGGTCAGTGCCCAACAACATGGTTGGGACGGGCTTGCGTAGGTAAAAATGGTCTGACGCTTTTCGGTAAGAGCCAAGACACGGACCCGTTGCTGGCCCATCGGCGGGTTAATTTTCCCTGTTTTTAGTGGTTAGACCAGACAAATGACAGAATTTGAGAGATAATGCCCCCTATTTTAGGGGGGCACATGGAACACGCAGACAATCATCAGTTACAGCGAGTTTTTGCGGCGGCGGAGCTCATTTACGACCAGACGCAGGTGGTACAAGCGATTTCCCAGATGAGTGAGGCGATTAATCAGCAACTGGCTGATACGCACCCGGTTGTTCTGACTGTGCTGGTCGGCGGTATTGTGTTGACGGGTCAATTGTTACCTAAATTGCATTTCCCTTTGCAATTGGACTACATTCACGCGACGCGCTATCAAGGCGGTACGAGTGGTGGCGCGGTTGCATGGCGCGCCAAACCCAGTACAGTGCTACACCAGCGTACGGTGCTGATTGTCGATGACATTTTGGATGGTGGCCACACCTTGATGGAGGTTATCGCGTATTGTAAGCAGCAGCAGGCGGCGCGCGTGTATACGGCGGTCTTGCTGGATAAGCAACAGGCACGCGAACCCGGTTGCATAATACAAGCCGATTTTACCGGTTTGACGGTAGATAAGCGTTATGTATTTGGGTACGGGATGGATTATCAAGAAGGTTTACGCAATGCGCCGGGTATCTATGCGGTAAGCGATCGCGTTTCACGGGAGACTTAAGATGGCAACGGGTAATACGGTATTATTAGCGGTTTATGGCATGAGCTGTGGCGGTTGTAAGAAAGGATTAGAAACCGCATTAGCGCAAGATCCGGCGGTTGCGACAGTGACTATTAACCTGGCTACACAAGTAGCGACGATCACGGCCAAAGCCAATACCCAATTACAGGCTAATGACTTGATTGCGGTGGTAAAAAACACGGATGCTAAATTCGATGCTGCTGTCATCGACGATCCATTTACTGACAACTTGACTCCGCAGTTGTATCGTCCGTATGTGAAACGTGCGATGGTGGGGTTGTTACCGGGCATCGTGTTGTTGCTATTGTTGCTGTTAGGGGTGATTCCTGCACTGACCTTGTTGACAGGACAGCTGGTTGCGATCGGACTTGCGGTGTTGAGCGTGGGGGTGATGGTATACAGCGGTAGCGATTTCTATACCAGTGCGTGGCATAGCTTGAAAACACGACGTTATGACATGAATACATTGATAGCCTTGAGTACGGTGAGTGCGTTTGCGTTATCGCTGCTGGTGATCCTGTTTGCCGCGAGTTTACCCCTGGTGGCATTGCACGTGCATTTCATCCCTATCCTGATTATTTTGGGTATTGTCAATGCCGGTTTGGCCATGCGTGGCTGGATGAAATACCGCATCGGTAAAAAATTGCCGAGTTTGCGCGATAAATTTTATGAGTTGCAGCCGCAAGCCGCACGCATCAGTGACGTCATGACGCGGCAAACCCGTTCGATACCGGTTGCCCAAGTAAAATTAGGCGATCGCATCGTCGTCAAAAAAAATGAACGTTTTCCGGTGCCCGGCAAAATAGTCAGTTACAAGGGTGGTGCTGTCGCGCAAGTGCAGACTTTGTTTGATAATGGCGAACCCTTATCTAACAAACGCATAAATGATATGGTTTGCGTGGGTGACTTGAACTTAGGTGAAGAAATCACGATCCAAGCGAGTGCGGCGGGTGATGCATTGAGTTTATTGACGCAACTCAACTATCTAGGCGCGGAGACCCAACCGTTGCCGTTAGTGGATAAGGCTAGCGCGTATTTCGTACCGATTGTATTAGTACTGGCGTTATTGAACCTCGGTGTTTGGTTGGTACTAGGTCCGGCACCTGCATTGTATTACGCAGCGGTTACTACCTTATCCGTGCTGTTGTCGGCTTGTCCTTGTAGTTTGGGTTTGGCGGCACCGTTGTCGACAACTATTGCGTTACGCAAATTGGCAGATCGCGGCATTTTGGTGCGCGATCCAATGGCATTAGATACGCTACGCCATGCCAAAACCATTGTGTTTGACAAGACCGGTACTCTAACGGACGGACAATTCAGTGTGCATGCGATGGTATTGCAACGTGACTCGATCGCTAGAACGGAATTACTGCAAAGCTTGGCTTCCCTGGAACAGGTTTCCAGTCATCCTCTAGCTAAGGCAATTGTACGTGAGGCGCGAGCGCAAAAGCTTGATCTCTTGGAGCCTACGGCGATAGAGGGTAATGACAGTAATGGCTTATCGGGACAGGTAGACGGTAAGCGTATTTGCATAGGTAATGCAGCCTACATCAAACAACAGCTATCGGGTGATATCCCAGCCATCGACCGCGAATCGATAGAGGCGGGTAATACGCGTTTGTATATTGCTGTGGATGGTGCATACCAGGGATATGTGGATTTGCAAGACAAGTTGCGTGCGGATGCAAAGACTGTAGTAACTACATTACAGAAACGCGGTTACCGCATTGTGATGTTGACGGGCGCGGAAAAGACTGAAGCAATGCGTATTGCGCGAGAGTTAGATATCGATGAGGGTGATGTGCATGCGGAGCAAAAACCTGCCGACAAAAAGCAAATCATCGAGCGGTTACGACGTCAAACGCAGCAGCCCGTCATCATGGTGGGTGATGGCTTGAATGACGGTGCAGCGATGTGCGCAGCGGATTTAGGTGTTGCGATAGATGCGAGTACTCACGTGATTGTGCATGCCAAGGTGAGTTTACCCAATCAGCTGGGTGCTTTGTTACATACCTTAGCATTGGGTAGGGCATGCAGTGAGAATGTGCAGTGGAATGTGCGTTTTTCCTTATATTATTACAACCCGATTTCCTTGTTGTTAGCCGCAGGCATATTGTTTCCGGTGTGTGGTTTATTATTACCGCCGTACCTTGCTGCATTGATGATGATGTTGTCGTCGCTGATTGTGATGTGTAATGCCTATCGTTTGTTTGCACTCAGCGATGCTATTTTCGCGGATAGAGAATCCCTGTCTTGGTTCGCGTGGGGACGTGCTCGTTACCGCGCGTTAGATACCTCGTATCGCTTATTAGCGGGCATGGCGTTGGTGTCTACCGTGTGTTTTGGTTTAGGTACGATGTGCAGCATGGCGCACGGCGCCAATCTTATGATGGCATGGCATTGTTTGTTGGCGATGCATAGTATGCAGTGTGTGCTGTGCGGTGCTTTGTTGCTGGGTTATGTGGGATTTGGCTTAACCGCGATCGTAGCCACGGTGCTACTAGCCAAAAAAATCCATAGCAGATGGCAAGCGCAGCACACGCCATCCAGTCTAGGTCCACAACAATCTATACAGGTGCTTACACCTGCAGCGTTAACACCGAAAATGATAGCATGGGGCGGCGGTGGGGGTGGCCATAGTTATTATCAACAAGTGGATAGCAGCCCCACTGTCGCACAGGAGCAAAGTACTAGCTCGGCGCCAGTGCCCACGCCGTTACCGACTAGACCAGGAGGCGGGCGCTAGAGACTGATGATGTGGTGGTGTTGATACAGGCGACGACACAGTTCGACATTATCTAGGATCAGGCAATCGACGAGTAGATCAGAGGCGTGTAAGCCTCTGTCCTGCAGTGCTTCTTGCGCCACGATGAGTTGTTCACGGGCGACGTCATACAGCGGCAATGCAGCAAACATCGCGCTGAAGTGCTTGCCGACGATCAGCTTGCCATCTTGCTGTGTTTTTAATTGGTAGACGCCGTCAGCCATAAAAAAAATGCTGATGGGTTGTTCCATGGCGACGTACGCTAAGAGTAAATCCAGACTGGCTTGAGCATGGTTCTTGCCATAAGGACTGTGACGATTGACCAACGCGATCGAGTGGGACATGGTCTTATGCTCCAAAGGTGATGATGCGATCAGCGGTTTGGCAAATATCGATAAATTGCGCTAAGCTGCTGGTCGCAATCGCCGTCGCACCGTGCAGTACCGCGCGCTGGGTGGCTGCCGTGCGGCACAGCGCTAGCAAGAAACCATGTTCAGTGCTGAGTTGTTGCCATGCGTAATACAAATCCGGATGCAGCGTGGTTTCTTCGTGTTGCGTGCACGCGTGATAGCAGCCATCTTGGTAGAAAAAAACCGCACGCAATTGATGGCTCTGTGCGAGCAGGGCCCGAGCATAATGATACGCGGTATAAGCACCTTGTTGGCTAACCGGTGCAGCAGTAATAAGGATCACGAACTGCACAGTGTTTTCCTTGTGAAAAATAATTGTACTTCATGGGGTGGTTTTCTCCTTTGTCGCCTATTTTTAGGATCAGGCGCCTGCATTGCAAGCTAAATTTTGCGTGTATCGCGTACTTAGTGCAGCACCTCGCGCTAAATAAAGGTTTTCGCGCTTATTGCTTTCCGGTATGCTCTGCCGATGCTGTGGAGAGATGGCTGAGTGGTTTAAAGCGACGGTCTTGAAAACCGTTGAGGGGTATCCCCCCTCCCAGGGTTCGAATCCCTGTCTCTCCGCCAACCCAAGGGTGGAGGATCTGTTGCTAAGCGTGCTATTGGTTGATGATCATCTATTGGTGCGTGCTGGCCTAAAGCAAATTCTTGCGACCGTCAAAGGGATTCGTGTCGTTGCTGAAGTAGATAGTGGCGAGCAGGTATTAGCAATAGTAAAAAAAGAATCTGTCGATGTGATTGTAATGGATACACGACTGCCTGGTTTGGGGAGTCTGGAAACCTGTAGACGATTATTACTACACGATGCAGATTGTAAAATAGTGATGCTGGCTGAGAGTACCGAAGAAGTGTTGGCGGCGCGTTTTCTACAGTTGGGAGTGACAGGTTATCTCACGCGATCGTGTTCTATAGAAGAATTTTCTAATACTATCCGCAAGGCCGCGTTAGGCCAGCGTTATATTACCGCAGACGTCGCGCAACAGTTGGCATTAAGGCATGTGGGTGAAGTCTCGCCGTTGGAACGCTTGAGTGAACGCGAGTTGCAGATACTGGAAATGATCACGCACGCTAAGAGCGTACAAGAGATTGCGGATCTGTTGTATTTGAGTCCTAAAACCGTCAATAGTCACCGTTATCGCTTGTTTGCTAAATTGCAGATAGAGAGCGATGTGGCATTGACTCACTTGGCCTTGCGTTGGGGCCTGTTGACTGATTTGCACTTGCATGAATTAGCAAAATCCTATGCACACGACACCGATTGACAAAACCCATTTGCTGGCCGTAATGACGACGTCTTCCGGCGTGTATCAAATGCGTGATGCCCATGATCAGGTGTTGTACGTGGGCAAGGCACGTAATTTAAAAAACCGCGTGGCTAGTTATTTTGATAAGCAGCATGCCTCGGCTAAGACCCAGCGTTTGATGGAGCACGTGTGTGACATTCAGGTGATCGTGACCGAGAGCGAAACCGAAGCGTTGATCTTAGAGCACACCCTCATAAAAAAGTATAAACCGCGTTATAACGTGTTGTTTCGTGATGACAAAACGTTTCCTTATATTCACCTGGATACTAGCCACGCTTTTCCTCGTCTGACCTTTTATCGCGGGCGCAAAGTACCTAAAGGTCATTATTTTGGTCCTTATCCACAACAGACAGCGGTACGGGATACGTTAAAGTTATTGCAAAAATTATTTCAGGTGCGACAGTGTAGCGATGTTTTTTACAGTCATCGCACGCGGCCTTGTTTGCAATATCAGATCGGCCGTTGCCGCGCACCTTGTGTGGGTTTGGTAGACAGTGCGACGTATCAGCAAGATGTTGCACATACCGTCATGTTTTTACAAGGCAAAGATCAGCAAGTGTTGGAACACTTACGTCAGGCCATGGAGCAGGCGGCGGTGCAACAACATTACGAACAAGCGGCATTGTATCGCGATCAAATTGCGAGCTTGCAGCGTATCCAAGAGCAGCAATATGTCAGCACGGCGCAAGGTGATGCGGATGTGCTAGCGGTGGTGTGCATGGCGGAACACGTGTGTGTGCAGCTTTTAGTGGTGCGTGCGGGGCGCGTCTTGGGGAGCCATGCTTTTTTTCCGCAACATGCGCAGGAGAGTGCAGCGGTTGACGTGTTGCAGGCCTTCGTGATGCAACATTACCTCAATAAAAGCCCGAGTGAGATGGTCAAGGAAATTATTGTTGAATTTGCATTAGCTGATGCGGCTTGTGTGCAAGCGGCATTGTGCACGCATGCGGGAAAACTGATTAAGTTAAGTCATCAGGTGCGTGGTCAGCGTGCGCGGTGGTTACAGATGGCGAAGCGTACGGCCGAACAAAGTGTGCAACAACGAGTGTGTTCGCGTGCGACAGTGCAGCAACGCTTGCAAGCACTGCAAACCGTATTGAACCTGGCGCAAAAACCCAGACGTATTGAATGTTTTGATGTGAGTCATAGCAGTGGCGAAGGCACGGTTGCCTCCTGCGTGGTGTTCGATGCCGAGGGGCCGGTTAAACAAGATTATCGACGTTTTCATATCAGTGATATTACGCCCGGGGATGATTATGCCGCCATGCAACAGGCATTATTGCGGCACTATAGCAAGGCCAGCCCAGAAAAGTTGCCTGACATTGTGTTGATTGATGGTGGCAAAGGTCAATTGGCGCAAGCGTTGACGGTATTAGCTGACTTACAGCTTGACACAGGTATTTTGGCCATAGGTATTGCTAAAGGCACAAGTCGTAAAGCAGGATTAGAGCAACTGATTATTGCTAAGGGGCTACAGACAATTTATCTGGAATCTGATAACGTAGCGCTTCACTTGTTGCAGCAGATTCGTGACGAAGCACACCGGTTCGCGATCACAGGCCATAGACAGCGGCGTGCAAAGAAGCGTAACAAGTCTGTTTTAGAGGATATTACCGGTATTGGTAGCAAGCGGCGGCGCGATTTGTTGCGTCATTTTGGTGGCTTGCAAGCATTGGCGGGTGCCAGTGTAGAAGAGCTGGCAAAAGTCCCCGGGGTTAGCGTAGAATTGGCGCAGCGCATCTTTGCTGCTTTGCATTGACGTGATGGAATCAGGAGAGATGGGATGGGTGTGCCAAATACGTTAACGTGTCTGCGTGTCTGTTTGATCCCGATTTTTATTTTGCTATTCTACGTGGAATTTCCCGGTAATCGTTTATTGTGCGCATCAATTTTTGCGTTGGCTGGTGCCACGGATTGGTTAGATGGCTATCTGGCGCGTAGAACGAATCAAATTTCTGCATTTGGTACCTTTCTCGATCCGGTGGCAGACAAGTTGGTTGTTGCTACCGCCTTAATTCTATTAGTTGGCGAATACAATGCAATTGGTGTGACGTTGTCTGCGGCGATTATCATTGGCCGTGAAATTGTGATTTCTGCGTTGCGTGAGTGGATGGCTGAACTGGGTAAACGCACCAGCGTCGCGGTTTCTGTGGTGGGGAAGGTCAAGACATTTGGGCAGATGCTTGCGTTGACGGGCCTAGTCGCTTACAAGCCAGGAAAATGGCCGTGGTTAGAAAACGCGAGCTTAATCTTGCTTTACCTCGCAACGGCGTTGACGCTGTGGACCATGATTATGTATTTAAAAGCGGCATGGTCTGACTTGACTTTGGGTGCAAAAGGAGAATAATCGCAGTTTGGCTGATCTGATCGGTGTTGTTCAGGGTGTGAGTGAAGAATCACTTGACACTGCGCGGCTGATGGTTAGAATGACGCCCACGCTAATGATGCGGGAATAGCTCAGTGGTAGAGCACAACCTTGCCAAGGTTGGGGTCGCGAGTTCGAATCTCGTTTCCCGCTCCATATGTCTATGCAGTGTTGGCTGGGTGGCAGAGTGGTTATGCAGCGGCCTGCAAAGCCGTGGACGCCGGTTCGATTCCGACCCCAGCCTATTCCTAATGGCTGCAATTTTTATAGATGCCCGGATGGCGAAATTGGTAGACGCAAGGGACTTAAAATCCCTCGGGTGTATAACCTGTGCCAGTTCGAGTCTGGCTCCGGGCACCATCTTAGTCTGGTTATGTATTTTGTTGTAACGCCGCTTTTAATTCCTAATTGTGATTTTGTAACTATCATCATCAGAGATATACCGCTCCCACTTCGACATGCGAATTTTAGTCGTTTGTTTACGCCGTATATTGTGTTGATGACCGGCACAAAGTAAATTTGTGCACGGGTCACCCAAGGGAAGAATCGCGATTCTCCCCTTGGGGAACCCCATCGCGAGAAGAACACTTCAAAATGCAAAAAGCGCATTTTGAAGTGCAATGGGTATATCAGGGAGATCACTATGCCTAGAGTGGCTGCGCTGCAACTGTGTTCTACGTTACAGGTCGATGAAAATTTACAAATGGTGGCTACGCTGTTGCAACAAGTTGCGGCGCAGCAGGTTGAGCTCGTGGTGTTGCCGGAAATGTTTTCTGCGCTGGGATTGAATGAGCAGGCACTGCGTGCGGCGCAACAAGACGTTGGCGTAGGCAAAGTACACGATTTTTTGGCGCAACAGGCTGCTTTGCATCGACTATGGATAGTAGCGGGCACCTTACCGATTCGTAGTGGCGACGGCGAAAAATTCAGTGCGGCTTGTCTGGTGTATGATGCCGCGGGTCAGGTGGTGGCACGTTACGACAAAATACATTTATTCGATGCGGTGATCTCTCCTAGTGAATCTTACCAGGAATCGGCGACGACGCAGGCCGGTGATCGGATCGTGGTAGTGGATACCCCAGTCGGTAAAGTCGGTTTAGCCGTGTGTTATGACATACGCTTTCCGCAGCTATTTACCGCGTTGTTTGCGCAAGGGGCAGAAATTTTAGCGATTCCTGCGGCGTTTACCGTGACCACCGGTGCAGCGCATTGGCAGTTGCTGGCGCGCTGCCGTGCCGTAGAGCATTTTTGTTATGTGATTGGTGCCTGCCAGGGCGGCACTCACGCCCACGGTAGACAGACCTACGGTCACACGTTGATTGTGGATCCATGGGGCAGGGTGCTGGATGAGCGCACGCTATTGACCCCGGGTATTGTGTATGCCGACATTGATTTGGCGCAGTTACATGCGACGCGTCAAGCCATGGGTAGGGTACATACACCGATTCAACATTTCCCCTAAAACTTATGCGCTAGCGGCATAAATGTTGATCCGTTTATGCCACACACAGTTGCAGCAAATAATCCAACGCCTGATCTAAGGCACGTTCGGGAACCGCGGTGGTGTAACCCGTATTTGTGCGATGTATTGTACCGATAGCCTTAAGTAATACAAAGTGCGGTTGACATTGGCGTGATTTTTTGTCGCGTAGTAGCGCCTGGTGTAAAGCGTCTTTAGAGAGTGTTGTGTTGACACGTAGCGGTATCTCGTAGCGTGCGATAAGGTTTTTTATTTGAATAAATGCCGCATCGTCTAACAGACCCAGTTGGGTGGCGAGGTAACTTTCTACAATAATGCCGATGGCCACGGCTTGGCCGTGATTCAGCGTGTAATCGCTCAGCTGTTCCAATGCGTGCGCGATGGTGTGTCCCAGATTTAATCCGTCGCGTACAGGATCTTGTGGCGTAGCGGTGGCAACGATATGAGATTTGATGATAGCACTACGCGTGATCACTGCGGTTAACGCTTTTATTTCTTTGTTGAGTAAAGCGTCGGCTTGTTGAGTGAGTTCATCCATATAGCCTGGGTCGCAGATCAACGCGTGTTTGATTATCTCAGCAAATGCCGTGCGGTATTCCTGATCGGGTAAGGAGCGCAGGAGTTGCGGATCCACAAAAATTGCGTGCGGTTGCTGGATGATGCCAATGAGATTTTTACCGTGCGGTGTATTGATGGCAGTCTTGCCGCCTAGCGCGGCATCGACCATGGCTAGCAAGGTAGTCGGCAGATACACGGCGGGTATGCCACGGTAATATGTTGCAGCGACAAAGCCAGCGAGATCCGTGATGACACCGCCGCCCAATGCCAGGATGCAGGTTTGCTGATCACAACCCCACGCCAGTAGTTGATCTTCGATATGACTTTTCATCGCACGCGACTTGGATTGTTCTCCTGCGGGAATCACGATGGTTTGGTTGGGTAGCTTATGCGCCACTAAGTGTTGCGTTAACGCGTCGCCATACAATGCCGCAACCACGTCATCTGTCACAATCACCACCTGACTGTCAAGCCGCTGACAGCATTGAATGAGGGATGGAGCGGAGAATAAATCGTTCACATAAAGGGGTGTGGTGATGGTTGCCTGACTCATGCGCTATGTCCCATGCGTGCGTTTCTATTCATGAGTAAGGCATCGGCGAGTACGAGGTAACACATGGCTTCCACCACAGGAACAGCGCGAATGGCAACGCAGGGGTCGTGCCGTGCATTCTCGGGCAGTAACAAGGTTTGGCTATTGCCTTGCATATCGGTGGTGCGTTGTGCTTGTTTGATGCTGGAGGTGGGTTTAAACGCGACTCTACCGCATAGTGGCATGCCGGTGGAGATGCCGGCTAGTGTACCACCGGCATGATTGGTGGCGGTGCGTTGTTGTGGATCGGGCGTGAAGGCATCGTTGTGTTGCGAACCGCGCATGCGTGCAGCTTGAAATCCCTCTCCTATCTCGAAACCTTTACTGGCGGGAATGGAGAGCATGGCTTTCGCCAAATTTGCTTCTAATTTTTCATACACGGGATCGCCCAAGCCCACCGGTATATCGTATCCCACAAATTCCACGATACCGCCTAGTGAATCGCCTGCCGTGCTGGCTTCTGTGAGCGCCTGGGTCATGCGTTGTTCGGCGTGTGCATCCGGGCAAAATAAACGACTGTTGTTAAGTTGTTGGCGTAAGCTAACGCGTGACAAACAGGCTGGTTCCAGATCTACGCTACCGATGCTTTTGATGTAAGCGATGACTTCTATGCCCGCTGTCAGGGCAATTTTACGTGCTACCACACCCGCAGCCACCCGACAGGCAGTTTCTCGTGCCGAAGCGCGACCACCACCCCGGTGATCGAAGCAACCGTACTTTTGCAGGTAGGTGTAGTTAGCGTGTCCGGGGCGCAGCAAGTGTTTAATCGGTTCGTAACTACTGGCATCGGCATCGTGATTGTAAATAATAATCGACAACGGTGCGCCCGTGGTGTGATCATCCAGAGTGCCCGCGAGCAGTTGTGCGTGATCCGGCTCTGCGCGCGTTGAGGTATAGGCACTTTTTCCCGGGGCGCGTTGCGCTAATGCCCGATTAATCTCCTCCTCACACAGTGCAATACCGGCGGGACAGCCGTCTATCACCACACCGATGGCCTTGCCATGCGATTCGCCCCAGGTGGTTACCTTAAACAAATTACCGAATGTATTACTCGCCATGGCTACCTCGATAGTCATAAATTAAGGATGCGATATCGGTGCAGCTGCGCGCCGTGGTATCGATGATATGATCCGCATGCGTGATGTACAGGCCATCTCTACTGTGTACATAAGCATGCAGTGCCTGTGCGATATCGCCGCTTTGTTGGTACACTGCTTGCGCCGTGATAATACTCGGTATGGTTTTATACGTGAGTAAACGTTGTAACAAAATTTCCGTGTCGGTGTAAAGATAAATTAATTTACCGCGTGTTTTTATCTCGATGACATTCGCAGGCTGCAGTAGGGTGCCGCCACCGGTGGCCACAATACTATTGTTCAAGTCACCCAGCTGATGGATGATATTTTTTTCCAATTGTCTAAACGCCTGCTCGCCGATGTGGGCGTAGAGGCTGGCTATGGTAGAGTGATCGCCGTGCGCCGCCAGCATTAACGTGTCGGTATCAATAAATTGCGCCGCGTAGCGTGCGGCGAACAGTGTAGCTATGGTGGTTTTTCCGCAGCCTTTGTAGCCACATAGAAAGAGTGGTGTTGTCATGAACTGAGCTCGATGCGTGCACCCAGCGTTTGCATCGCCGGAATAAAGTCAGGATAGCTTTTGCTGATGCATTCAATATCTTGTAGACGACACGGTGTGCTGGAGCCGCATGCAGCAACTATCAATGACAAGGCAATGCGGTGATCCCTGTGTGAGTGCAGTTCGGCACCGTGCAGTGCACCACCGGTAACGGTGAGGCTAGTGTCGGTTGCCTGGATTTGCGCGCCCATTTTGGTTAACTCTTGGGTGATCGCGGCTAAGCGATCGCTTTCTTTGTAGCGTGCGATAGCGGCGTTGGTGAGTGTCGTGGTCCCGCTGGCATAACACCCCAGCACGGCGAGTATAGGCAGTGCATCAATTACCGCGTTGACGTCGATATTGCGGCCGCTTAAGGTACCACTGGGATAAACCTGCAGCTGTTGATCGTGATACGTGATCTGAGCGCCCATGCTGCGTAAGATGGCAAGCACGGCCTTATCGCCTTGCGGATCGCTCATTGTGACATTGTGTATGACTAGCGTTGATTGGGTAATGAGGGCTGCGACGATGGGATACGCCATTGCGCTGAAATCGCCGGGAACCGCATAGCGAAAGCCATCGATAGCTTTGCCTCCGTGCACCGTGTAATGGGTGAAATTGTCATTGCTATAGCGAACGCCTAGTTTATCCAACCAACTGAGGGTGAGTGCCACCCAGGGCGTTTCGCCTGGATTGTTGACCCTGATCTCCGTGGTTCCGGGTAAAAAGGCACTGACCATGAGCAAGCCGGACACCGGTTGCGAATCCGCTCCATCGATCTGCACACAACCCGCTGACAACGGTCCTTTGATGATAAGGGGTGCGTGATCATTGTTTTTAAGACTGATGCATTGTGCGCCCAGTTGGGTTAAGCCACGCATTAATGGTAGCACCGGTCGGTTGTAGCGTATGGAATGATCGCCGGTGAGGACCACGTAACCGTCGAGTAAGGCGGCGAGGGCGCCGATAAAACGCAGTACTTGTCCGGAATTCCCTGCATCAATTACATCATCGGGTAAGCGTAGTTTCCCCGCGGTACCGGTTATTTCGAGTCGATCGGGGTAGACGGTGATCACCGCGCCGAGTTGTTGACACGCCATGATCATCGCGCTGGTATCCGGTGAGTGTAGATAGTGTTGAATGACACTGTCGCCTTGCGCCATGCTGGCGAACAAAATGGCGCGCAAGGTGTGTGATTTTGCAGGGGGCGCAGTGATTGCGCCGACTAATGTGCTAGCGTGTAGGTAGCAACTCGTCATGGTTTAACCTGTGTATTGACTAGGGTCACCGATTATATATCTATTACACTTCAAAATGCGATTTTTGCATTTTGAAGTATTCTCTACGCGATGGGAGGGGCCAAAGGGGGGGGCGCGACTCTCCCCTTTGGTGAGCGTGCACAAATTTACTTTGTATAGGTCTAGAAACAGGGTATACCGCGCGATCGTTCCATAAAAATTCGCACCTTGAAGTGCGAGCGGTATATACCGCTGTGTTGTTACTGACGGTTCGCCTATTCCATGGCTTCCAATGCGAGGCCGGCAAGAAAAGCAGGGATATTGCTTAAGGGTATGTGTTGGCTCTCTGCCTGCGTACGTCCCTTGTATTCCACGGTGCCTTGATCCAGGCCGCGTTCACTCATCACAATGCGATGGGGTATGCCAATCAAGTCCATGTCTGCGAACAGTACGCCAGGACGTTCGTTACGATCATCGAGTAACACGTGTTTGTCTTGCCAGGTTAAGGTTTCATAGAGTTTTTCACAGGCTTTGCGTAGACGTTGTGATTTGTGCAGATTAATCGGCACGATAGCGATATCGAATGGCGCCATCTGACAAGGCCAGATGATACCGTGTTCATCGTGGTGTTGCTCTATCGCTGCAGCGACGATGCGTGAAATACCAATACCGTAGCAGCCCATCATCAAGGTGGTAGGTTGGCCTTGTTCATTCAACACGGTCGCATTCATGGCTTTGCTGTATTTATCACCCAGCTGAAAAATGTGCCCCACTTCAATGCCACGGGTCAGTTGCAAAGTGCCTTTGCCATCGGGACTGAGATCACCGGCTACCACCTGACGTAAATCCGCGCTGGCACACAGGGGTAAGTCACGTTCCCAATTGACATGCATCCAATGTTTGCCCTCTTGATTGGCACCACATACAAAATCGGCGACTTGCAGTGCGTCGCGATCCGCGATGATGGGCAAGGGTAGATTGACGGGGCCTATAAACCCTGCATTGCAACCTAGCGTGGCGGCAATCTCCGTTTCCTCGACCAGAGTTAATGGACTTGCGACACCTGCTAGCTTAGTGGCTTTGATGCTATTGAGTTGGTGATCGCCACGCAGTACTAAGGCGACGATGGGTGTCTCAGTGCCTCTGACCAATAGCGTCTTGAGTGTTTGCGTGGTCGGCACGTGTAACAAGGCGCACAGGTCGTCAATGCTGCGCTGGGTGGGCGTATCTACTTGCACCATGGCTGCAGTGGGTGCGGCACGTGTGGCAGTTGGCGCTAATGCAGAGGCAAGCTCAATATTAGCGGCATAGTCGCTGCCATCGCTAAACGCGATGAGGTCTTCACCGGAGTCAGCCAATACTTGGAACTCTTGCGAACGACTACCACCGATGCTGCCACCGTCGGCATCGACGCAGCGAAAGCGCAGCCCCAAGCGGGTGAAAATACGCGCGTAGGCATCGTGCATGATGCGGTAAGTCTCGGCGAGACTTGCTGTATCGAGATGAAACGAGTAGGCGTCTTTCATCAAAAATTCGCGGGCACGCATGATCCCAAAGCGTGGTCTGACTTCGTCGCGAAATTTAGTTTGAATTTGATATAAAGCCAGCGGTAGTTGTTTATAACTGCGAATTTCGTGGCGTATCAACTGCGTGACGATTTCCTCGTGGGTGGGGCCTAAGCAAAAATCGCGGGCGTGCCTATCGTGCAAACGCAGCAGCTCATCACCATAATGTTGCCAACGTCCGCTCTCTTGCCACAGTTCGGCAGGTTGTACCATCGGCATTGAAATTTCTTGTGCGCCGCTGCGATTCATTTCTTCACGTACGATATGCTCTACTTTACGCAACACGCGCAAGCCCAGAGGCAGCCAGGTGTAGATTCCACTGGCGATTTTTCGGATCATGCCCGCGCGTAATAAATATTGGTGACTCACGAGTTCTGCATCACTGGGTGTTTCGCGCACGGTGGGTAAAAACAGTTGGCTGGTTCGCATGATTTATCCGTATGATTACCAAACCGAGGATTTTAGCCTTGTTTCCTTAGTTTTAGAAGCACTATAGCAAGGTTGCTTAGCATTTTGACGTATATGCGGCGCTATATGCCGCTAGCGAATGAAATTTGGGTGCTGTAATACAGCAAACCAGCTAGCGGTGTGTACAGCAACGCGGCGGTGGGTTGCAGTGAGGTGTTTGTCTTTGCACAAGCGAAATATAAAGTGGGGAGCGTCACTAAGGGATTGCTTAGTTTTATGGCATTCACTACAATGTTCGGGCTTTCGTGGTCTACAGTAGAGGTGAGATATTTTATGCCAATTTACGAGTATGAGTGCCGTGCGTGTGGTCATCAATTAGAGATTTTGCAAAAAATTAACGCACCCGCTGAACGGGAATGTCCGCAATGCAAGGCGTTGGAACTCGTAAAGCTCGTGTCGGCACCGCAATTTCAATTGAAGGGTACCGGTTGGTATGAAACCGATTTTAAGCATAAAGGCAAACCGGCGGCGAACAAAACAGACGAGGCGGCCGCGCCGGTGGCTACAGCAGAGCAGAAGCCAACTGCCAGTGATAGCAGCAAATCAACGACAACAACAGACGAGTGACAACGATCACAGTGAGGTTAGTGCATAAATGGGGATATTGCGACGCTATTTTTTTGCCGGCTTACTGGTCTGGTTACCCTTGTGGGTCACTTTTTCAGTACTGCGTTTTTTAATTCGACTGATGGACAGAACAGTATTGTTGCTGCCTGCGCCGTATCAACCGGATCATTTATTGGGTTTTCATTTGCCGGGTTTAGGTTTGTTGATTTCCGTGGTGGTGCTGTTAGTGACGGGTTTATTGGTCACTAATTTTTTGGGTCGACACCTGGTTTTACTCTGGGAACGTGTGTTGTCGCATATCCCGATTGCGCGTACCATCTACATGGCAGTCAAGCAAGTGCTGGAAACAGTGTTCTCTTCGTCGGGCCAGTCGTTTCGTCAAGTGCTCATGATAGAATACCCTCGCCGTGGTTTGTGGAGCATGGCTTTTCAAACCGGTCAAGGGGCGCCGCAGTGTGCGCAACACACGGATGAAGATTTGATTACGGTATTCATTCCAACGACACCAAATCCTACCTCTGGTTTTCTGATGATGATCGACAGGAAAGATGCGATTTGTTTGGATATGAGTGTAGAAGATGCATTGAAGTGGATTATCTCGTTAGGCGTGGTGAATACCCCTATGCCGCGTGATAATGCAACACCAGTGCTCCATCGATAAAAGGATAATCCTATGCGTACCCATTATTGTGGCAAAGTCAATGAAACCGTCGTCAGTCAGTCCGTGCAGCTGTGTGGCTGGGTACACCGTCGGCGCGATCACGGTGGCGTGATTTTTGTTGATTTGCGTGATCGTGAAGGCATAGTGCAAGTGGTGTTTAATCCGGAATTAGCGGCACTGTTTGCGTTGGCGGAGAGCTTGCGTAACGAATATGTGATTCAGATCAGTGGCGCGGTGCACTTGCGACCAGAAGCGATGTGCAATGCCGATCTTGCGTCAGGCCGTGTTGAAGTCGTGGCCCACGATCTCGTGATTTTCAGCCAAGCTAAAACGCCACCGTTTCAAGTCGATGAATATCAAACGATCGGTGAAGAAGCACGGCTACGCCATCGTTACATTGATTTGCGTCGTCCCGAGATGTTTAACAACCTGCATTTTAGAGCCACGGCTACACGGGTGTTACGTCATTACTTGGATGAAGCGGGTTTTATTGATGTAGAAACCCCGTTTTTAACTAAAGCAACACCCGAAGGCGCGCGTGATTATTTGGTACCAAGTCGTGTGCATCACGGTTCTTTCTATGCTTTGCCGCAGTCCCCGCAATTGTTCAAGCAATTATTGATGATGTCCGGTTTTGATCGGTATTACCAAGTCGTGCGTTGTTTTCGTGATGAAGACTTACGTGCAGATAGGCAACCGGAGTTTACCCAATTAGATATAGAGGCTTCTTTCATTACGGAGCAGGACATCCAAGATCATGCTGAGAACCTGATAGCCGGTGTGTTTGCACAGACCTTGGCGGTTGATTTGCCGCGCCCGTTTATGCGCATGACCTATGCGGATGCCATGCGTGATTATGGCTCGGATAAACCCGACTTGCGTATTCCACTGAAACTGGTTGATGTAGCTGATTTATTACACGACACTGAATTTGCGGTTTTTGCCGCCGCAGCGCAGGATCCGCAGGCGCGCATTGCTGCGTTGTGTGTGCCGAATGGTGCGGCATTAACGCGTAAAGCAATTGAAGATTACACGCAGTTTGTATCCATCTACGGTGCGAAGGGTTTGGCTTATATCAAGGTCAACGATCGAGATGGTGGCATGGCGGGATTACAATCACCCATTTTGAAATTTTTAACCGCGTCAGCGGTAGAAGCTATTTTAACCCGCGTACAGGCAAAAACGGGCGACTTAATCTTCTTCGGCGCTGATAAGGCCAGCGTAGTCAACGAAGCGTTAGGTGCATTGCGCATTAAACTGGGGCACGATTGCAATCTGTTGCAAGGTAAGTGGTGCCCACTGTGGGTAGTTGATTTTCCCATGTTTGAATACGATGTGACTAACCGACGTTGGCAGGCATTACATCATCCCTTTACCGCACCTAAAGTCGCTGATTTTGCCGAGTTACAAGCGAATCCAGGTGACTCTTTGTCGCGTGCTTATGACTTAGTACTCAATGGCACCGAAGTGGGGGGAGGGTCTATTCGTATTCATGACCACACCTTGCAGCAAGTGGTCTTTTCCATATTGGGTATAGATCAACAACAAGCACAAGATAAGTTCGGCTTTTTATTGGATGCACTGAGTTACGGTGTACCACCACACGGTGGTATTGCTTTTGGTTTAGATCGCTTGTTTATGTTGATGCGTGGTTGTCAGTCGATACGTGATGTGATTGCCTTTCCTAAAACTCAGACCGGTGCTTGTCCATTGACGTCCGCACCTACACCGGTGACGGAAGCGCAGTTACAAGAATTAGGAATCAGATTGCGGCAGCCGCCGAATACGACTAAAGAGAAGTAAGCGCTGTTAGGCGTTAACTGCTTTTGCTGTATCCGGTGACGCGCGGAATTTGCCGAAATATGACTTCTGGGCTAGTATACCGCCGATATATCGCACACAGCGTGAAGAGGAGCATGACAGTGGCTGGACACAGCAAATGGGCTAACATTCAACACCGTAAACGTGGTCAAGATGCCAAGCGTGGCAAATTATTTACTAAACTGATTCGTGAAATTACGATTGCCGCTCGTTTAGGTGGTGGTGATGCCAATGCCAATCCACGCTTACGCGCGGTTATTGATAAAAGCTTAATAGCTAATATGACCAAAGACACCATAGAGCGCGCCGTCAAACGTGGTGCCGGTGGTCTGGAAGGTATGAACGTAGAAGAAGTGCGTTACGAAGGTTACGGTCCTCATGGCGTGGCCATCATGGTTGATTGCATGACGGATAATCGTAACCGTACGGTTGCCGAAGTTAGGCACGCGTTCAGTCGCGGTGGTGGTAACCTGGGTACGGACGGTTCGGTAGCGTACCTGTTTAGCAAGCGCGGTGAAATTTGTTTTGCACCGGGTGTTGATGAGGATCGCGTGATGGAACTCGCTTTAGAACTGGGTGCAGATGACGTCTTGAGTAGCACCGATGGTTCACTGGAAGTGGTGACCAGCAGCGATACTTACTTAGCGATAAAGGACGGCTTGATTGCCGCCGGATTACAGCCTAATTATGCCGATTGTACGATGTTAGCGAGTCTACAAGTGGCGATAAATGATAAAGAAGCGGCGGAAAGTTTATTGGGTTTAATCGATCGCTTAGAAGATTTAGATGATGTGCAAGAGGTTTATTCTAACGCGGATATTGCAAGTGATGTGTTAGAGCAACTCTCGTGATGGGGAGGGTGCATGCCTGTCATCCTCGGTATTGATCCCGGATCGCGTTGTACCGGGTATGGTCTCATTCATAGCCAAGGCAGTAAACAAACGTATTTACACAGTGGTTATGTGCGTCTTACCGCCGATCAAACTGCAGCGCGCTTACACACCATTTATGCGTGCATTAGTGAATTGATACAACACTACGGTGTGCAGGAGATGGCAATAGAACAGATATTTATTCACGTCAATCCAGGTTCTGCCCTTAAGCTCGGTCAGGCGCGCGGTGCGGCGATGGTGGCGGGAGGACAGGCCCAGCTGACGGTGGCCGAGTATACCGCGCGGCAGATCAAACAATCGGTGGTGGGTTACGGCGCCGCAGACAAGACACAGATGCAGCGTATGGTACAAACCTTGTTGCGCTTGCCTGCATTACCACAAACGGATGAGGCCGACGCATTAGCCACTGCGTTGTGTCATGCGCATTTTCGGCAAGGATTAACCGGATTACTTGCAGGTAGAAGCAGACGCAGAGGGCGTTCACGATGATAGGTCGATTACGTGGCATCATTATAGAAAAGCAACCACCCAAACTGTTGCTGGAATTGAATCATGGTTTGGCTTACGAAGTGCAAGTGCCCTTGTCGGTGTTTGCGGACTTGCCCAGCAGTGAGTCGGTGCCGGTGATCTTGCATACGCATTTGTCGGTGCGTGAAGATGCGATGACCTTATACGGTTTTCTGCAGGTGCAAGAACGCAACTTATTTAGAGAGTTGATTAAAGTTAACGGTGTAGGACCTAAGTTGGCGTTGGCGGTGTTATCGAGCATGGATGTGGCCGCGTTTATTCAATGTATTGACGCCCATGACACGACGACATTGGTACGCTTACCCGGGGTCGGCAAAAAAACGGCCGAGCGCTTGATCATTGAAATGCGCGATCGTTTTCAAGAATGGTCGGTCGGATCCGCTACTTTATCGATAAGCAGCAACCAGCGCGCGAGCACGCCGAGTCAAGAAGCGATTAGCGCTTTGTTATCGTTGGGTTACAAGCCACAAGAGGCCAGTCGTTTGATTGCTGCAGTGGACGATGCGCAGTGTTCTGTGGAAGAATTAATCCGTTTGGCATTGCGCCAAACCACCTACTGAGACAGGATAAACATGATTGACAGTCAGCGTTTGATCAATAGCAATTTTAACCAAGAAGATGTGTTGGTGGAAGAGACGATTAGACCCTTGCAATTGCGTGATTATGTCGGTCAAGACAAGGTGTGCGCGCAGTTGGATATTTTTATCCGTGCAGCTAAGGCACGTGGTGAGGCCTTGGATCACGTCTTGATCTTTGGACCGCCAGGTTTGGGTAAGACCACGCTAGCTCACATCATTGCGCATGAGTTACATGCGAATTTGCGACAGACGTCGGGCCCAGTCTTAGAACGTGCGGGTGATTTGGCGGCATTGCTCACCAATTTAGAGGCGAACGATGTGTTGTTTATCGACGAAATACACCGTTTGTCTCCAGTCATCGAAGAAATATTGTATCCCGCCATGGAAGATTACCAGTTGGATATCATGATTGGTGAAGGGCCTGCTGCGCGTTCGATTAAATTGGATTTGCCCAAATTCACCTTGGTGGGCGCAACCACACGTGCGGGCTTGTTGACATCGCCTCTGCGCGATCGCTTTGGTATCATCGAACGTTTGGAGTTTTATCACGTCAATGCTTTGACGCAGATATTGCAACGTTCCGCACGTATTTTGCAATTACAGTTGACCAGTGAAGGGGCTTTGGAAATAGCTAAGCGATCGCGCGGTACACCGCGTATTGCGAATCGCTTGTTGCGCCGCATTCGTGATTTTGCACAAGTCAAAGCACAAGGCATCATCAATGCACCTATTGCCAGCGAAGCCTTGGATATTCTGGATGTCGACACCTACGGTTTAGATATGCTGGATAGAAAATTAATTTTGGCGCTCATCGAGAAATTTGGCGGTGGTCCCGCCGGGATAGACAGTTTAGCCGCCACCATTGGTGAGGAGCGTGGCACCATAGAAGATGTGTTAGAACCGTTCTTGATTCAACAAGGTTTTATCATTCGTACCCCACGTGGGCGTATGGCCACGGCACAAGCGTATCGGCATTTTGCCTTGCCTGCGCCGGAACAGGTGATGCAAAACTAGGAATAGCAAACGGTGTGGGTCTCGCCTGAAGCGGGGGGGGCTTACAGCAATATCTTCTCGCCAAGTTGGGGTTGAACATGTACAATAATGCGGTTTTGCACGTAGAGGAAAGGAGAGAGTAGAGTGGCGGTTGAACAATCTATATGGGGTTACTTTGTACACGCGAGTCCTATCGTTAAGATGGTTATGTTACTGTTGTTGGGTGCCTCGGTCGCTTCATGGACGCTCATCTTTCAGCGCGGCAAGTTACTCAAACAAGCCAAGCAAGCGTTAACGACGTTTGAGCAGCGCTTTTGGTCCGGCATAGAGTTGAGTGCTCTCTACAGAGAGTTGGAGTTTCGCAACGATGCCACCGGTGCGGAAGGCATTTTCCAAGTGGGATTCAAAGAGTTTATGCGCTTACGCCAAAACTCGCGGTTAACCGTAGAAGAAATCTTAGAGGGTGTGCAGCGCGTGATGCGTGCGGCGCACTGGCGCGAAATGGATAAACTCGAAGAGAACTTACCTTTTTTAGCGACGGTGGGTTCAACCAGTCCTTACGTGGGTTTGTTCGGTACGGTGTGGGGTATCATGACCGCATTCCATGCGTTGGGCAGCGTGCAACAGGCAACGATTGCGATGGTGGCGCCGGGTATTTCCGAAGCATTGGTGGCAACGGCAATGGGACTATTTGCGGCGATTCCGGCGGTTATTTCGTTTAATCGTTTCAGCGCGATTACCGATAGATTGGCGAATCATTACGAAGCGTTCCAAGATGAATTTGCCAGCGTGTTGTGCCACAGTGCGGCGCAGCGTGGCAATACTGCCTATGCGCAAACGGGACATGTGCAATGAAACGACGTGTGCGCCGAGAGCCTATTGCTGAAATTAACGTAGTGCCTTACATCGACGTGATGTTGGTGTTGCTTGTCATCTTCATGGTAACCACGCCGTTACTGAGCCAGGGGGTGAAGGTGGAGTTGCCCAAGACCCAAGCGAAAGCCTTGGATGCAAAGCAAAAACAACCGATCATCGTTACCGTGGACGACAAAGGTCAATATTATTTAAACGTGGCGAGCAAACCCGATCAACCGCAGAATCAAGTGGTCTTGGTGAATCGCGTGGCTGCCGAATTGCGCTTGGCACAGCAAGCGTCGCAACCGCGCCAGGTCTTAGTGAAAGGCGATACGCACGTAGATTACGGTAGTGTGGTAAAAGTCATGGGCTTACTGCAGCAAGCGGGTGCTGAAACCGTGGGTTTGCTGACGACCCCCACAGAAGAAACACAAGGGTAATAGACATAAATGGAACATAACAGACAACGGGTACCCATAGCGTGGAAATCACCGTTCCTACGTTCACTCACGCTGCATATTTTGTTATTGGCATTTTTGCTGATTAACTTGAGTTTTCAGTCTAGTTTGCCGGGACAACAGCAGCCACAGCAAACCGCACAAGAACACATGGTGAATGCGGTCACGGTCAATGAACAGGCCGTGCAAGAAGAGTTGCAGAATATCAAGAACGAACAAAATGCCAAGGCGCAAGTAGAGCGTGCGGAGCAACAGAAATTAAAAAGCCTACAAGCGGCCGCCATCAAGGCAAAAGAAGCCCGTGAAGAAGAAGTGCGGCGATTGAAGAGTTTGATCGTTGCGCGTGAAAAAGCAGAGAAAGAACACTTAGCCGAGCAGAAAGCGTCGGCTGAACACTTGGCAAAATTAAAAACCGAGCAAGAACAAGCGCAAAAAGAATTAAAAAAATTAGCGCAACAACGCCAAGTCGAACAAGAAAAAGCGCAGTTAGCCAACAAAGCAGCGGAGCAACAAAAGGCCGCGCAACAAAAAGCCACGCAAGAAAAAGCCACGCAAGAAAAAGCCGCTAACGATGCCAAGCGTGCAGAGCAACAGCAACAACAAATGATGGACGGCCATTTCTTATCGTTGCTGAATAAACACCAGGCGTTGATTTTGCAGGCGATCGGTAGACACTGGTTAATTCCGGATGGCGTCGATAAAAAAGCATCGTGTCAAATTCTCGTGCGCGTCTCACCGGACGGGGGCGTGGTCGATGTGCAATTGCTGAAGAGCAGCGGTAATGAATTGTTGGATCGTTCTGCTATTGCCGCGGTATTTAAAGCCTCGCCACTACCTATTCCCACGGAGGCCGATATGTATGAAAAATTCCGCGAACTGAGTTTAACGGTGCGGCCGGAAGGGCTATTGACTTAAGTCTAGCTTTATTTTCCACATCCGCACTGTAACTATTTGGCGAACCACTGGGTAGTTACCGTGCATTTTACGGTTAAATACGCTATGATTGCCCACCGTTTGAATGCGGTGGGTGCTAATGCCTGTACATGGACAAGGGTGAGTTATGTTACGTCGAGTGTTATCAAATAAAGTGGGTGTTTTACTTGGCGGCGTGCGTCGGTGCATGCTGTTACTCGTGTGCGTAGGTGCAGTAGGGGTTTTTCTCCCTGCACAAGCCAGCTTAAACCTCGAGCTGACGCGCGGTGTGAGTGCAGCGATACCGATTGCGGTGGTGCCTTTTGCGGGGCAGACCAAGTCTGCAGACGGCGACGATAATCTCGCGCAAGTGATCTACGATGATTTGCATAACAGCGGCCGCTTTCGTACCTTAGCCAACGAGTTGTTACAGCAATTTCCGCACCGTGCGCAAGATATCGATTTTACTTACTGGCAACATGAACGCGTGGATTACGTGGTGTTAGGTAACGTAGAGCCATTGTTTGGTGGTAATTATCGCGTGCAATTCTCTTTAGTCAATGTGTTTGATTCGCCTAAGGCAACAACGGGTGGCAAGACGGCCACTAAGGTGCCGGATCAAGAGCAGATTTTATTATCCCAACAATTTACCGTAAATCGTTTGATGTTGCGCCGTTTAGCGCATCACATCAGTGATTTGATCTACGAGAAACTCACCGGCGATCGCGGTGTGTTTTCGACTAAAATCGCCTACATTCAAGTAGCAAACCCGGCGACATCCGCGGCGGTATACCGTTTATTGGTTGCCGATGCCGATGGGTTTGATCCACGTATGATTTTAGAATCGCGCTTTCCCATTATGTCGGCCGCGTGGGCACCCGATGGTAGGCGGCTTGCGTATGTCTCGTTCGAAGCGCAACGTTCACGGATTTATGTGTCAGACATACAGACCGGCAGTCGCAAATTAATCACGAGTTTCCCCGGTATCAATGGTGCGCCTGCGTGGTCACCTGACGGTAGACGTTTAGCCGTGGTTTTGTCCAAAGACGGTAACCGTGGGCATCCTAAAATTTACAGTGTTAATTTAGACGGCAGTGATCTGCGGCAGTTGACCCATGGCCTATCTATTGACACGGAGCCGAGTTGGTCTGCCGATGGCAAGTCCTTGCTGTTTACTTCTGATCGTGGTGGTACACCGCAAATTTATTTGCTGACACTGGCTACCGGTGCGGTCCAGCGCCTGACCTATGATGGTAATTACAATGCACGCGCCTCGTTTTCTCAGGATGGCCATTACATGGTGATGCTGCACAGAGAATCGGGCACGTTTAATATCGCATTAATGGATATGAAGTCGGGCGATCTGCGCTTGTTGACCGAAGGCAGTGTCAGCAATGAGTCGCCCAGTTTTGCGCCGAATGGGCGCATGGTGTTGTTCGCAACAGCCGAACGCAAAAACGGTGGCTCATTAGGCGTAACCTCGGTCGATGGTCGCGTGTCATTACGCCTGCCGGGTACGCAGGGTGATTTGCAAGGGCCGGTGTGGTCTCCCTACCTACCTGAAATAGCGAACAATTGAGGTTAGCTGGCTTGATTATTGGCGATAAAATGCAGCATAATGCGCCGTCGCCTGCTGGGATGCAGAGGAAGTGTGTAAACTAATGAGCTAGCCTGGCCGTGTTGAGTCGTGATACGCGGAGATGAATGCAAGGAGAGTCTACTGGTTTTTTCTTAATGATGTCTCCCATAGCGAAAGAAGGTTCAGCATAAAAACAAGTTGTTACTTGTTTTTATGCTGAATTCGAAGAAAGGAATTTCATCCGCTTGCGGATGAGACAAGGCAATGGGGTGTCCAGAGGGGAGCTTATGCAATAGCTCCCCTCTGGTCGCCGTCGTGCGAATTCATTTCGCGCCGGCGAAATCAATCAAGGAAACAATCTTGGTCGCTTGCGGCCGAGTTGTTGGAGGTTTGTTTTTTATAATTTTTAGATACAAAGAGGAATAGAGATATGCGTTTATTACAACAGATCAAATTAACTGCCGTCATTGGTATCGCAGCGTTGGCATTGTCGGCTTGTTCGTCGCACCATGCAACCGATGCAGATGGTGCAGCCGGTGCAGCCGGCGGTGAAGCGGTTACGGGTGGTATGGGTCAAGAGGGTGGTACCTTTTTGGGTGATTCTTACTCCACCAATGCGCCTGCCAATCAAAAATACTATTTTGATTTTGACAAGAGTGAAGTGCATCAAGAATACATGCCTAGCATCACTGCACAGGCTAAGTACTTGGCGAGCAACTCCGGCGCACGTGTACGCTTAGAGGGTAACACCGATGAGACCGGCAGCCGTGAATATAACGTTGCTTTAGGTGAGCGTCGTGCAGATGCCGTCTCTAAAGTGTTAGAAGCAAATGGTGTACCGTCCAAGCAAGTCGTCGTGGTGAGCTATGGTGAAGAGCGCCCAGCAGCGACCGGCCATGATGAAGCATCAAACCGTCTTAACCGTCGTGTTGATTTTCTTTATGAGTCAAAATAATGATGCTCAGGCTGGCACGTTATTTACGTAATAGCCTATGCATTGTTGCAATCGGCCTCGGCAGTTTTGCCGAGGCTGATGTGCAAGTAGTCGATGCTTACCAAGGTAATGCGACTACGATTGCCACAGAAGACATGACGATTGAGCAGCGTTTAGCGCGCATCGAGCAGCAGCTAGGTGCACAGCAGCAACTAGAAGTGCTGCAACGTGTGGATGCGTTGCAACAACAAGTGCAAGAACTGCAAGGCCAAGTTGAGGTGCAACAGCATCAATTGGACCAGCTCAAGCAGCAGATAGCGCAGCCAACAAACTATGGCGCAAATCCAGCAACAAACACCGATGTTATCGCCGCACCCAGCCATGTGGTATCTGGTAATGCGCTTACAGAGAAGCCAGCGATTTCCCAACCGCAGACCACTGCCGCTAATAAAGCAGCGGTTGCACCAGCGCAGGATAGCGCGGATTTTACGGGCGATCCACAAGCCGATTATCAAGCCGTGTATAGCCTATTAGAGCAACAAAACTATGCGGGGGCACGCGAAGGATTTGCCAATTATTTAACGCGTTACCCCAACAGTAGTTACCGCGCAAATGCGTATTATTGGTTGGGTGAATTACAGCTGAAACAACGCGAATATCCGCAAGCCTTGGTTTCGTTTGAGCATGTCACAAAAGACTATCCGAATAACTCCAAAGTAGCGGATGCCTTGCTGAAACAAGGTTACATTCACCATGAATTAGGCGAGTTACGCGAAGCACGTGCGCTACTGCAGCAGGTACAGCAACGTTATCCAGAGTCTAGCAGTGCGCGCTTGGCGCAACAGCGTTTACAACAAATGCATAGCCAAGGCTTATGATGACGGTGGATCTGCAGGCGCGTTTGCGTATCACGGAAATTTTTTATTCGTTGCAGGGCGAGACCGATAGAGTGGGCTTGCCAACGGCATTCATTCGTTTAACCGGTTGTCCCTTGCGTTGTCAGTACTGCGATACGGCATATGCGTTTCAGGGTGGTAGCCACCGCACTATCGCGGAAGTTTTGCATCAAATCGCAGCGTTTGCTACGCGTTTTGTCACCGTCACCGGCGGTGAACCTTTGGCACAACCGGCCTGTTTGCCGTTGCTGACCGCACTGTGCGATCACGATTATGCCGTTTCATTGGAAACCAGTGGTGCATTATCCGTGGCGGAAGTGGATGCGCGTGTCAGCAAAATACTCGATATCAAGACACCGGGTTCCGGCGAGGAGGCGCGTAATCTCATGGAGAATCTGGCTTACCTCACTCCGCTGGATCAAGTGAAATTTGTGATTTGTGATCACGCGGATTTTTTATGGAGCCAGCGCTTTATTACGCAGCATGACTTAAGCGCACGTTGTCCCGTGTTATTTTCACCGAGTTATCAGCAAGTGCAGCCCGCGCAGCTGGCCGACTGGATCTTAGCCGCGCATCTGCCGGTACGCATGCAAATCCAAATGCACAAATACATCTGGGGCGATGTGCCGGGGCGGTGATGTATTGTTTATGAAAAGTAAAGAGGGCAAATTGCTACGGATAGCGTATCGCACCCTCTGCCCGTGGTAGAGATATCCCCCCTCATTTATTTTTTGCCAAACACAGATACATTAAATGTCGCAGTGCCATCAGCAGGTTTAGGACAAGCCAGCATCCATTTATCCGCTTCTGTGACGCCATCGGGGATACACAAACATCGCCATTTTGATGCCGAAAAATGCACAGTGATATTTGCTTTCGTATTTGCTATTGTACTTGTGCAGTCTTCCCGGTTTTTTATGACACACATCGAAACTAGCTGTAGCAGGCTCTACTTTAAAAAACAGATGTGTGGGCAATGTGCCGCTGGTTGTTGGACGAGCGCAAGTGAAATGTATTGCTAGCTCTACCCGCATAGTGCCTACTGCGCACCGTATTATCCATAGTGACGGTATGCATCGCATAAGTGGGAGGAGGAAACTTAGAGACAGTTTGATAAATTGGATCTATCCGTTCGTCAATACCAAAAATTTTTGCCTTATCTTTTTCAAAGGATTCATCAGTTAACACCGTTTTCTTTAGAATGCGATCAACGAACCCCAACATCTGTTGCTGAAGCATGTGCATTTCCTGGCGCGTCTTAACTAGGACAAAGTCGCTGGGTACGCCGTAGTCTCCGGGTTGCAATTCATCGAGAACATTCAGAATAAAGCGTAGTCTATTTAACCGCTTATCCATTTCTATGAGCAGGCTTTTTCTGAAGATTACTTGATCTTAGTGTAGATAGAATCCCTTACACTGCTTGTTGCAGCCAGCTCAGCGGTGAATTTGCCACGATGCAGTTTATGCAATTGGCCGACGAGATCCTCTAAGAATAACCGTAACTATTCAGCAGGTTGCTGAATAGTTACCAATAATCTTCATTTTGTCATCGTGCGTGGCTGCATTGTCTCTGTTTGTGTATTGTCTGTTACCATTAAGCTTGCAGTATCCCTATTAGTAAAAAACCAAGCTGACCGATGCCTAGCTCCCGCTGCATACAGTTGTGCTTTGTTTATTAAACGCGGATTAGGATCAGCAGGGCATGCATCATCAAATGCTTGTTTAGCGGCGGCAAGCTGAGCGTTTGAACAAGTACCTGTTTGCTGTTCTAATGCGAGAATGGCTAGCTCTGCAGCACGACAACGTAATAATGATTTTTCGCGATAGGCAACGCTGTACCTTTCATTGTGTTGTGCCGCGTATTGTGCTGCCTGTAGTGCTGTCCGAGCTTGGGTTAGGTAATCGATGCATGCGGGAGTATCCGTACGTTCTAAGGCTTCATGAGCCAATTTACGGTACACATCTGCCAAATAGTAGGGTGTTGCAAACAACAAAGTACGGCCGGCGGGCGCCGTTGTTTGATCCTGCGTGAACTGCTGTTGCAGCAGAGTTTGTGCTTGTAATAAATACTGCACACCTGCACATTTAGATAATGTAATGGCGTAGTTGTTCAGTATCACGTTATTTTGTGGGGCTAATTCATAGGCGTGTCTGTGGCACATCAGCGCCGCATCAAACTTATCTAGCTTGCGGTAAGCACGTGCAAGGCGACCATGTGCAGCGGCTAACTGTGCGCTGGTCTCTTCAGTAGCTGTGATCTCTCGCAGTTGTGTGGTCAACTTTTCTAGCTTAGTCGCTTGCTCCACATAAAAATTTTCAAGTGTTGCGCCTTGCTCTGCACCCAAATCGACTATGGAGCGTGGTTTTGCTTCTTTCCGCAATGCAGCAATGTTATCTAAGCTACTGTCTAGGTCTAGTATTATCTTATCCAAATGCAATGCAGAGCCATTTGGCAGCTGTTGAAAATGTGCATGAAGCAAATCGGCATAGGAGTATGCTTTTACTTCATCACCAACAAATCTAAATGTCACGTGTAAAAAGTGCAGTAATTTTATATGCAGGCGTTGTTGTTCCGGCTTGGCAACAGACAATAAAGCTTCATTGTCTTGCAGCAATTTTTCGGCACGTTGCGCTATCAATGTTTGTTGTTGGCGTTGCTCGGAATCGATATTTTGACGTGGATTATTCGCACCGAAAGTCATTCTCAGGTCTACATGTAAATCCAGAAAGACTTGCCAAACAGCGCTGAGTACTGAGCTAATATTTGTTATGTCTGCTATTTCGCTTAATGCCGCCGTACGCAGCTGTTCTACGCCACTGTCGCTTTGTTGCCAAAGCATTCTGTAATTAAATAACATACTGGTTGAATAAAGTGATTCTCTTGGCATGATTTAAACTCCTGTGTGGTACCGCTAATCCATTTGCTAGCGGTGTATGTTACAACTATCGTTTGAGCATGACACCGGCAAAGTGACGGCCTACGGTATTGTGTAGTGACGAGTCCGCTTTGCCATAGTCTTCTTGCACTTGGCGCCGTGCTCCAAAAAACAGTAAGCCTTGTTGGTTTAACTCGCTGAAATTAACCTGATCACGGCGTCGTTTAGTACCTTTTTCGTCGGTTTCATACAGATCGTACATCATGGTATCGATGCCGAGATCGTATACCTGTTCCGGGCGTACGCCCATTTGCTGACAAGCACCTTTCACTAATTCTGCCGCATTCACCAAAAATTTAGTTTCGCCTTTATTGTTGGTTACCTGGGTTAAGAATGATGCGGGATCGAGGCCGAGCGGGGCAAAATAGCTTGGTGCATCATCGCCAAATTCGTAGGAGTTGGGTCCTAGGCCAGGACCAATGGCAACTTGGATCTGATTAACATCAGCACCTTGTTGCACCATTTGCGCAATGGTCGCGGTAATAACACCCACTTGTAGTGCTTTATGCGAACCAGCAATGTAGGCGCAAACACGATTAACGTCATCCATGAGAATGATCGGATGGGCATCGGCTGAAGGACCACCAAGCACGACATTCCAATCAGGTATGTGTGACAGAACAACCGCATCGGCTAACAGCACAGATATTTCACGCTGAGAAAGCATTTGTAATAATTCGGTCCTCTCTTGCAAAGAAGGGGGGATATCGGCGTCGTGTTTGCCTTGCCAGTTAACAAAAGTATTTTCATCGATTAGCTTAACGACTGGCGTACCTTGCGCAGCGTAGTTACTCGTCATATAGAACGTATAATGCTTATCGGTGCTTACTGGAAATTCGTTGATGCAGTCTGCAATATTCTGTGCGACGTTATCACTGCTATCAACGAGTAGCGGCTTATTATGCCCAACGCTATAGAGGTTAACGTTTCTCGAACCAGCACCGTCAATGAGATAAGCACCATCTGTGCTGTGTCCACGTTCTGTGGTAAAAAAGCCATACTGGAGATGTTGCAAGTTTTCGTTAGGTAATTCGGCGATTGTCATGAATGTCATGGTTATACTCCTTCCATTACTTCGTTAACACAGGCGCAGCGTGTTCGTTAAAATACTGCTCCGGCGTGGCAGCGCTCATTTGCAGTGCTTGTGCTGCCGTGCGATCGCCTTGCCAATGACTGATCAAGGATAATTCCGTTGTGCTGTTTTGTGCGCGTATGTTGGTTGCTAACCTAGCCAATAAGCCATCCGTTTTATATTCCCCGTTGTCATAAGAGGTACACAAGTGCAAGCGATCTTGCAGTGTTTCTAAGTTCAGCTCATAGCGCTGTTGTGTTTGTGGCGTGGATGTCAGCGTTAATTGTGTGGCGAATTTTCCTAAGATACAACGCACATGCGCGGGGTTGGTATTAGAAATGAGTATCGTCTCTTGTGACGGATCAGGCTGTAGTGCTTGGTGTAGTTGCGTAACACGGTTTGCGTGTACCTCGCCGATCATGGCATTCCACGCTTGCTCCAACAAAGCCAAGCGATAGCGTTGTACATCAGACAGTCCAGAGAAGGCTGCATCATCGCTTGTACTGAGTAAACCTTGCTGTTGTAGCGTCGCGTAAGCAGTGTTATCCATCGCTAAGGTATTCAGCGCAGGACATACCTTGTCGAGCAAAAAGGTTAAGAACGTGCGGGTATCGATGAGACCCTTTTTGTAGCGGTTGATCATGCCATCGGGAGACAGGATATGGTACGCCGCCAAGCTTTTTAGCCACAGTTGGTAAGCGGTGCGTGAGTGCCACACCGAGGCAAAAAAACGTTGGGTCTGGCTGTGTGAGGTGGTATCAGCCCAGTAGCGCTGATATTGCAACTCAAGCAGCGCATCTATCACCGCTTGCTCGGGTTGTAAGGCGAATAAACCGGATAAATTGACTAGGGTTACCTTGGACATACTGACCTCTGGGTTTATTTGAGTATAAAAATCCATACGAATCACGCTTGTTGAATACCTTACGTGATCCGCTCAAACTGGCACAAACACTAGCACAATGTTTTGCGTCTGTCATCCGGCTAACTGCAAATTTTGGGCTGGAGAACCCAACTTTTAATTTAGTCCGTTGTTTGACGCAGATAGATGTTCACCCTTAGGGGCGATGCTCCTTCGAGAACCTTAGGGCGCTTCCTCGGGGCGAACGGTTAAGATTTTTATTATTAAAATACCCGTCTATCTTTCGAGACGATGCTGCGCATCTCCTTAGGGCGAACGGGTGTTTTTAAAGGGTTGGTGTTTTGTGAGACGTAGCTATTTGCAGGGATGCAGCATAAAAATTCGTGGGGATATATCAGCTCAAGGGGAGAATCCCCATCGCGTAGACAACACTGCAAAATGCAAAAAGCGTATTTTGAAGTGGAATGGGTATATATCGTTGCCCCGAGACGGCATACACGTAGTATGCCGTCGCTAGGGCGCACGCTAGCCCTGTCACTAAGGGTATACGGCAACACCAATAATAGAAATACGTCTCAGTGCTTATGCAGCGGTAATGACGTGTAATTATTATCTGGTATCGCTGCTATGGGCTTAGGTGCGGGTTTGAAAAATGCGGGAGTATGCGTTGTTTGTGTATTAGCGTATTTACCATAATTGCTTGCGTCTCTGTAGCCAAGCTGTTGGTAATTGCTGATATTGAGTTTCTGCACGTTTCTTAATTCGCTATGCGTTATTAGGTTTGTATGCACATTGGAAAAGAAAGCAGGCAAGTGATGATTCACATCAAAGATACGATCTCGGTTATCACGGCATATATGCAGGTTAATGCAAAAGCGTTCATACACGGGATAGGTAGCATTAGGGTATAAGTTACGTGTTCTGTCCTGAAATTCTATTTCTATGTTGCCCCATTTATCCGCATGTTTATCGCTTAAGTTGATGGCAACGCCCACGCCGGTGAGGGAGAATTGCCGTGCTATTTTACGCGTGCCAAATAGTTTTTTGACGAAAGCACAGGGAATGCCTACGGCGCACTCTAAATGATGGGTAAAATATTTAGGTTGTTTTTGCTCGGTTATCTTAGCGTGATTATCTAGCAACCAGTTTAATACATCAGATACATCACTTGCTTTGAGATATAAGCTGGTGTTAAAACGTATGCGTGAATTTTTATAACTGCCATCGGTTTTGAAGAAAATAAATTTATCAAACGGATATTTGCTTTTTTCCTCTAGGGTATTGTTACGTAATTGATGCTTTAGTTGGATGTGACTCATGCTTAATGCTCCTGTACGCTACTTTATGTGAGTAGTCTTGTTGTTGGGCAACAGGAAGATCAGCCGTTTTATGTGATTATTATTAACTTAAACATCACTCCCTGTCTGATGTGTATGATAAGCGTAATGTGTACTTGGATATAAGCGTTGCAATCGCGTGCTAAATGTAGGCGTACGGAGTTTTTCCTGGCAGTTAAGCATGTGTCAGCCAAATGTTGTAATGTGGCGTATGAATAGGTATTAGTTATTTTTTCGGGATAGGGATACTTTGCGCTGTCACTGACGCAGTGACTTGCACTGGCTTAGCGGTTTTTACCGCAGGAAACAGCAAAAATCCGGGTTTCAATCCAGATAAAAAACCATCGCGTGTTTTCTTCTGGTTTGTTGCAGCATGGCGGGTGGTTTGTTGTATTAAATCTTCTATGTCATCCGTTAACACCAATTCACCACGGGCAATGGCAGCATGCACATGACGCATATCATCAATATATTTTTGCCGCTTTGCTACATCGTCTTGTGCGGGATGCTGGGTTTTATTAAATATATCCGCGGCACGTGTTAAATAAGCGCTAGCCGTGGCAAAATGGCTAGGGTCGCTGCCGCTTTGCAACACGGCATATTCGGCTTCTAGTTTTGATAAGTTAAACAGGGCTAGGCCTACTTGAGTGTGTTCGGAACCAAAGTGCCGTTCGAATACACTGAGTGCTTGTTGTAGTAATTCGCGTGCACTAATGCGTTTTTCGGTGCCTAAGTCAATCGCTAAATTGAGTCGATTACGCGCTACCACAACGTGTTGTTCACCATAAAATGCTTTATTGATAGTTAACGCCTGCTCTAAGTAAGTCACGGCTTCTGCCTTTTTTCCTGCTTTGCTGCAGGCATTACCTAACGTCTCCAGCGCATCTGCGTATTTGGGATGTGTTGTGCCGTAGTGGCTTGCAATAATTGGTTTGGTTTCTTCAAGTAGTTCTATTGCTAACGCTACGCGATTTGTTTCTAAATAAGCGCCTGCCAGAGCCACTTTACTTAGGGCAACGGTGGGATTGTCTGCACCGTAGTACTGTGTTTCAATGAATACGGCACGTTCAATGACTTGTTGCGCCTCTGCATAGCATCCTAAGTTGGTATAGGCAACACCAAGACTCAATGACACGGCAGCGACGCGTGGTAAGAAGCGTTGATCGAGGTGCTGAAAGATATCCAGTGCGTATAGCAGATGTTTCAATCCTTCAGCGGTTTTGCCTAGTTTTAGATAAGCACCACCCAGATTCATAGCCGCTGTTGCCGCTTCCGACAGCAGTGGAGTTTGATTAAAATAGTCTAGTGCTTGCTGTAAATAATTTTCTGCCGCTGCATAGTCGCCAAGGGCATGTGCTGCATTGCCTAAATTCATGCGTGTTCTGGCGATACGCGGCTGATCAGCTGATTGTTCCAGTATCGTCAATGCTTGCAGCAAATAGTCTTGTTGTCGGGTATAGGCGCCCAGCACACAACAGATATTACCTGCGCTAAACAGCAGGCGACTTCTCGTTGGCGCACTTGCCGTGGCATCGATTTTTTCTAATTGTGTCAGGAGGATATCTATGTGTGGTAGCCACAAAGCGCAATACGGATCGTTAGGCATATCGCTAAACGATCCCACGTGTTTGGCTAACAGTTCGCTCAATCGGATGAGTGTAGCAAGGGCAGGTTCTTGTTTAAATGCACTTTGTACCATGCTGTGCATACTGAGGGTGTCTTCGGTCGCATTGAGTAAGGCATGGGCGTGTAACTGGCTACAGGCTAGTTTAAACAAGACGTTTAATGCATTAGCGGTAGACGTCGTGGTCAGTTGGCTAATGACCCATTCCTTCACTAATTTTTTGGGGATAGGGCTAGTTGCCAGGTGACTGCATACCGTGGCTAGGCATAGTACGGTTTTTTCAAACAGGCTTGTATCGGGGATGTGGAATTGCGTGGGAATACGCATGCGATGTATGCTTTGCTGACAAACGATCGTGGCCGCCGCTTGCCAAGAATAAACGTCATTCTTCTTGTGGTAATCTTTGGCTATTTTAGTTTTTGTTAGCTGCTGGTTGGTTTCTTCGTAATACTGTTGTGGCGTGATGTGACGGTTGTTTCGCATATCATTGCTCGCGATACGCAGGACTAGCGGTATGTAGTTCAGCAATTGTGCGATATTGTCGATAGTTGGGTACTGATCGGGTGTAGCCAAATCAGCAAAGAATTGCCGTGCTGTGGCACCATCTATGGTTGACATAGCTAACGGCTGTCGCAGCATCGCGGTGTCCGTTTTTTGCGGCCAATCTTGGGTGGAGGTTATCAGCACGTCACAGTGTGTCGCAGGCAGATACTCTAGTACTAATTGAAAATCATTTTTCTTCTTGTTTTTAGCCATTTCATCGAAAACCAATAAGCTGCGTCCGGGTAATTGGACTAATTTATCTTTGATTGCCTGTCGTAACTGTTGCTCACTTATCTCGGTGGTATTCATGCCTAATTGCTTGGCTAGTATCGCTGTAAACGCATGGCGTGCATGGCTAGGCAGCCAGAATTGATGTTGATAATGATCAATCGAGTCTTGCAGATAACGTAGGGCTAAACTGGTTTTTCCTGCACCGCTGTGACCATGACACACGAGAATTTTTGTGGAAGCAAAAGATGAAGCTGAAGCAAAAAATCTACACAGCTTATCCATCAGATCGGTGCGCGGGATAAAGTCCGACGGTAACTGCGGCAGACTGAGATCGACAGGAATTGGATTTTCCGTTTCGCCCAGTAAGGTTTTGATAGCGACAAGATGCCCGCCGCAGGCCGCATCTGGGTTGCTGTGCCCATAGAGCAACGGCGCTGATTTTTCTTGGGTCTTTGGCAGTGACTTAGATTTTTTCTTTGCGTTTATTGCTTGCTGCAGTGCTGTATCACCCGTATTAAATTGTGCGTGTAATGTGTGTAGTGTTTTTTGCAGATCCTGCGCCGCTTGTTGTTGCATGGTCGCACGCGTGGCGTCATCGACAAAACGTTCCGCGTGACGATTTGCCTTGTAATTAGTCGCCATGGCAAATGCTTGTTGTGCCTGTTGCTTTGCGTCTAATGATTCTGTCGCCATCGTCACGTAAGCTTGCCCACATTCGGACTGTTGTTCTAAGTAATCGCGTAATTGGGTTAAGCCAAATCCTTGGCTTGCTTGAGCAATGAGGGTGTCCCAGCTAACAAATTGCAGCGTTAATTCTATGTCTGCTGTCCGCGCCGTCTCGCGTAAGGGTGCAAATGCGGTTTCTGCCACAGCTTGCCATGCCCGTCCATAGGTTTGCCATTTATCACGAAGGTTTCTACGGTTTATCGCATCAGTGAGTTGACGTTTATCGGTTACATCAGGCAATTCGTTATACGCCTGCAGTGTATCAGCGACTAATACTAGCAAATTAACCCGCATGGGAGTTGTGTATTTTTTCTCGTGACGATAGGCGTGAAATCCTAAGAGTGTCTGACGCCATAGATCGACAGTGGCGGTTAAATTGTTCGCACGCAATTGTTCGCTGTGATCGGCCTTGATGCTAATCAACTGCAGCACATGACAGACGCCGCGTTTGGCTTGTGTCAATAATTCTTTAGGCTTAGCCAGTTTTGCTATTTTATGTGTAGGATTTTGCAGGTCATCGGACAACACTAATTCGGTCCAGTGTACGGCAGTGGAACACGGTGTGTTAGTGAGTTGTGATTTTAATAACTTCGTGGCGAGTGTAAAGCCTTGTTCCTCACGCGCAGGGTAGACTAAAAATAGCGGTTGCGGTGTTTGCGTGTATGCGGCCGCGGTGGGTAGTGTTGAAAAATACAAGCCTTGCGGGAAGCAACCGAGAAATAGTGCCCATTCTTCATGGCTATAACGGCGCGTGCCGGGGCGTATTGCCTGTTGTTCTAATATCTGTCGCTTGGTCTTATCTATCTCTTCACGCGCCAGTACGTCTAGGATAGCGGATTCTTCTTCTGTCATGTGTTTACCTGTGTTTAGTAAGAGGCTTCGAGAATTTGTGAAATATTACCGGATAAAATTTCTTTGGGTATATAGTTTAAGAAACCATTGGCGATGGCATAGTCGACGATGTCATTTTTTTTCTCACAGCCCCATTTGGATTTAATCCGATAAAGGTAAGACTCAACCGTGCGCCACGAAATATCCAAGGCAATAGCAATTTCTTTCATGGTCTTACCGCGCAGCAAATAAAACAGGCAATCCATTTCGCGTTTTGCCAGGCAGGTATCCGCAAGCAAGGTATCCACACAATAACTGCGTTCGCCTTGTTTATCTTTCGTATAATATTTATGGTCTGAGCGCATCAGACTCGCCGAAATACGGCCCAACAGTGAGGGTTGTATTTTGGTGCAATGACAGATGCTTCCCACCAGTTCACCGTGCATGATGAAGGGTACCTTGTTGGCGAGAAATATTTTTTCTTGGCTGTCGGCGTAAGCGTGTATGTCTAGCATAGTCAGCGCGGCACGTTTTTCCATGACAAATTGATCTTGTTGGATGAAATCGTCGGCACAGGCCACGGCAGGGCAATGGATTTGATGGGCATTGTCACCCAGCATGCTTTCTTCGTTGGGGTAACCAAACAATTTTGCGGTGTAATCGTTGGAGTACAAAAATCGCGATTGTCTATCCATGACGACGATCATGCCTGGCATTTGCCGGAGCAAATAGCTCAAAAAATCAACATCCTGGGTGATAGTGGTGTTTTCAACTAACAATGTCATGATCGGGCACTCCTGGGTGAATCACTCAATCGCATCATACTACGTTTATTGCAGGGATGACGTCCGTCATGTTCACGGACATAGCATGACACGGCTTCTCTGTTGTAGAGCCTATTTATTTCGCGCAGGCGAGCTATTAAGGAAACAATCTCGGTCGCTTGCGGCCGAGTTGTGGAAATGCAAAATCGCATGTTGAAGTGTAATGGCTATATACCCCTATTTTTAGCAAGCAGGCTGCTATTTATAATGTACTACTATCTTCTAACACACTTTCAATCAGTGCCCTGGAAATACTGGGATAAGAGGGCAGTGCGGGTAAATTATTTAAATCAAACCAGCGTGCGTCCTCTATTTCCTTGTCATCAATCGTTAGTGTGCCGCGCGCGTATTGCGCTGTGAATGCGATCATAAAACTACTGGGGAAGGGCCAGCTTTGACTGCCGAAATAGCGCAAGTCTGAAATTTCTACGCCTACTTCTTCTTTTACTTCGCGGTGTGCAGCCGCTTCGGCGGTTTCTCCCAGATCAATGAAACCAGCAATGGCGCTGTAGATTCCCGCTTTAAAATGCGCGGATCGGGCGAGTAATACTTCATGCTCGCGTTGAATTAAGACCATCACCGCGGGGGAAAGACTGGGAAAAAATGACAAGTGACAGGACGTGCATTGTTTCTCCGTGAGATCATCCACTTTATGTAGTGTGCCGGCGCATTTACTGCAATATTGCAGTTTGGTATCCCACGTTAACCAATGCGTCGCACGCAGAATTTGTTGCTGAATGTGCGGATTCGTTTCGGTCAAAAAGCCTTTGGCAGGGCATACTCGGAACGAATCTTTGATTGTTATATGGTCTGAGCAAGGCAATTGGCCTTGCACAACCAGAACCGTATTATCTAAATAAACGGCTTCTATGTTTATTCCTAATGTTTCGACAGTGCGGGAGAAAGGCAATAACGGCGAGGCGGTGAGCGCGTCTACGATGATGCCTGCCTCGGTAAAATAGACGGCATCGTGTTCGGCAAACTCATTGAGTTGGTGTGTTGCAATCCTTTTCATGACATATTCCCATTCCACTTCAAAATGCGATTTTTGCATTTTGAAGTGTTCTTCTCCCCTTGGGTGACCGAGCGAAAATTTACTTTTCGCCGGTCATCAAAACAAGGTATACCGCACGACTTACCCATCAAAATTCACATCTTGAAGTATGAGCGGTATAATCCCGCAAAAATTTCGGTTAATTGTTTGAAGCATGCTATGTCGCAGCCATCTTCCAACGCCCACGCCCATGCTAGCACGGCTTGCACCAAACACCAATCGAGTATGCGTTGACGCGGCAAGGCAAGGATTGTGGCAAAGCGATTGATACGCCGCTGAATAACTTCTGCCGCATCCTCTGACGCAAGCAATGCTGCGATCGGGTTGCGAATAAAGGCTGCTACGTCATACGCCGGTTCACCCAGTACGCCCTTAGGATCGATCACCAGCCATGTTGTACCGTGTTGTAAAATATTTGCATGATGCAGGTCGCCATGCAGTAAGACGGTAGCCGCGGTTGTTGCCAGCAAAGCATCACGCCGTGTTCTTGCGCTATTTAAATAATGGTGGGGTATATCCCAGTCTTTATCCAGTGCGATTAGCCAATCGTTGATGGTAGGAAAAGGATGAGTGGCGGGGAGTGGGGTTTGATGTAGCCGTGCCAAGCATGCAGCAACAATGCAAATTGCCTTGTCATCTTGGCTTGGGAAATAGGAGGTTAATGCAGCGCCTGTGACCGCGCGTTGTAGCAGGATCATGCCGTCACTTTCAGCGAGTAAAGCAACGACTCCGTACCCTTGCCAAACTTTCAGCGCAGCAGCTTCTTTGTTTAGCCCCGCCTGATCTAAGCCGAGTTTTAAGACGATAGCTTGAGTACCTTGATAGCCTACTAGCACGTAATGATAATTTGGCTGTGCAATGGGTGTTAAATCCGACAAGCCGTAGGTTTGTGTTATTTGCACCACTAACGCAGGTAAATCAGCAAGCCATTGTTCTCGCATGCCCAATAATTGTGTGGGGCTCGTTTCTAGGTTATTTAGCATGGTCACTAGCGTCATAACGCAAAAACTTAGGTAACAAGCTGGAGCAGATACCGACGCCGGCAATACACAATACGCCACCGAGCATAATCGCGTTGTGCGTTCCCATGGCAGCAGCCATCATGCCTGCTTGGGTGTTACCTAACAAGGGGCCGCTGGTGTAGCCTATCATTTCTATACCGGCTAAACGTCCACGCAAGTGATCGGGAATGGTCTGATTCCACATCGTTAAACGAAAAATACCGCTCACCATATCGGCACCTCCAGCTATGGCTAGCATCAACAAGGCGAACCAAACATTGTGTACCCAGCCAAACCCTGTAATCGCCAAGCCCCAACAACTGGCGGCAATCACAATGGCTAAGCCTTGATGCATCACTTTTTTGGTCCATCCACTGAAGACGGTAGCGAATAAGTAGCCCACAGCAGGTGCGGAATAAAACCAACCGATCATCGCGGTCTTGCCGAAACTCTCTGCCATTGCAGGGAAAAGGGCGGTAGGCATACTAAACACCATGGCGACAAAATCAATGAGATAAGTCCCCACTAATTCTTGGCGACTTGCTGCATAGCGAAATCCTTCTTTGAGGCGTTGCAAACTGATGGCATTACTTACCGGGTAATTCTTGGGAAAGTGACGAATGGTTAATAGTGCGAAAATTGAAAGAACAAAGCTAGCCGCATCGAGTAAATACGTTGTGACAAAGCCAAAAGTCGTGATGCAAAGTCCTCCGAGTGCAGGACCTGCAATAGTCCCCAAGGTGGATTTTAAAGAAGTTAAGGCGCTATAAGCGGGGATATCGCTCTTATCGACTAGCCTAGGCCCCAATGCGTCTAGGGCAGGGCGATGAAACCCGTTGAGCGCCGACATGATGCCCGCGGCACAATAAATAAGCCAAATACTGGGTTTAGTTGATGCGGCGTTGAGTGCTAGTATGCAGATCACGAGTAGCATAAAAAATTCAGACGACAGCAATAATTTTTTTCTATCGATGGCATCTGCAAATACGCCGCCGACGAACGCCGTGGCCAGCAGTGGAATTAATTCGATAAGCCCAATGATACCAACGGCCCACGTGGAGTGGGTTAATTGGTAAATTTGAAAGGGCAGCGCGACATACGTAATCATCGTGCCTAATACGGATATCAGTTGACCTATAAATAGGTAACGATAATCTCTGTGTTTACGTAGCGGAGAAATATCTATTAACATGCTGAGGGTTCCAATGGGTGCGTTTTGCGATGATACGCATCTTGCGTTAAGCGATACAAAATATGTTGTGATAGACGATGATCAGCCGGCAGTTTGGGATGTGCAAAGTCACCATTGACATCGCGTTGCAAGCCGATTTTTTCCATGACACGGATAGAGCGCACATTGGCCGGCACCGTAAAGGAAACAATTTCTTTAAGCTCCATCGTATTAAAGCCATGATTTAACGCGGCTGTAGCACCCTCGGTGGCGTAGCCTTTGCCCCAGTGTTGTGATCCAAGACGCCAACCTATTTCAATGGCGGGTGTAAATGCCGATTTCCAATCGGTATAGTTAAGCCCAATAAACCCGATCAATTCACCTGTTTTTTCCAGTTCGACAGCCCACAAGGTGTAGCCGTGTTGTTGTTGGTGCTGGTTGGCCGCTGCCATAAAGGCATTGACCTCTGGCAGAGTTAAGGAACCACGTAACCATGCAATGACATCCGGGTCTTGGTTGATTTGGTAGTAAGCTTCTGCGTCTTGTTTTTGCCAGGTTCTTAATATCAACCTCGGTGTCGCAATAATTTGCATGATATATTTCCCTATGCTCGTGAAGTTACCCGGAAAATCTGCAGCTACCTAAGCCGTTTAACGTGTGGATAATAGGCCGAGGTAGCTGAATTTTCAATCTTTATCCGTTTCAAGGGATTCATGCAGGTCGTCAATTTGATGCTATTTGCCACCTACAGGGCTAGTGAGCAAGCACAAATAATGCGTAGTAAAGACTTGCATAACGGGTAAAAATAGCTAAAGATGCCGAACTGATGTCGTGTTGCAAGATACGGTGTCTGTACATCTTACGGGGAAGTAATGAATCCGCATAAGATTAGGTAAAGTCATGTGGTTGGCAAGGCGTTACAATTCATGCAGCGATACATCTTAACCGGCACTCCAGGTTGCGGCAAAACCGCTCTCATTCGTGCGTTGGAAATGACAGGTTGCAGCGTGGTAAGCGAGGCTGCAACAGATGTGATTGCTTACCGCCAAATGCAAGGCGAGGTAGCGCCGTGGCAACATCCGAATTTCATTGACGATATCGTGCGTTTGCAAAAGCAGCGCCAACTGGCCATGTTGGGTGATACTTGTTCGCTGCAGTTTTATGATCGATCGCCACTGTGTACCTATGCGCTTGCGGCTTATCTAGGCTTCGAGCCTTCTGCCGATTTGCTGCAAGAAATCACGCGCATACAGGAAAATCAGATTTATGCGCAGCGGATTTTTTTCATCGAAAATTTAGGTTTTGTCCAGCCTACAGCCGCCAGAACCATTTCTTACGAAGAATCGTTGAAATTTGAAAAAGTTCACTATGATGTTTATCTGAAGTTTGGTTATGATTGCGTAAAAATTCCAGCAGCACCTGTCGCGGACAGAGTAGCAACACTATTGAGGTTGATATGAAAAGAATACATTTTATGTTAAGTTTAGTTTTATGTATGGTGTATCCTGCCGGCGCAGGGGCGCAGTGTTTTTTAGCGACAGAGAATAATAAAATTATTCAGCAAGAAGGGGAATGTGCATCACGGCATGCGCCGTGTTCTACGTTTAAAATTGCGATCAGTTTGATGGGATATAACGAAGGAATTCTTAGCGACACAACGCATCCTGAGTGGAACTTTAAACCAGGCTATGCCGATTGGTTGGACGTGTGGAAACAGCCACACAATCCAACGACATGGATGCAGCACAGTTGTGTTTGGTATTCACAGGTCATTACGCAACAGCTAGGCATGAAAAAATTCGACGCTTACGTGAAAAAATTTCAGTATGGCAATCAAGATGTGGCGGGCGATAAAGGCCAGCACAATGGTTTGACGCGCGCGTGGCTGTCCAGTTCCTTGCAGATTTCTCCCGCAGAGCAAACGCAATTTTTGCAAAAGCTGTTAGCTAAGCAACTACCGGTAAACGTAACAGCGCACGAGATGACCCAGCGCATACTGTTTGTTGAGGAGTTAACGGATGGTTGGAAACTGTATGGGAAAACCGGCAGCGGTACTTTGCTCAATAAAGACGGTTCACGCAACAGCGAGCGCCAAATCGGTTGGTTTGTTGGATGGATGACCAAGGGAAGTCGCACGATTGTTTTCGCCTATTATATCGAGGATAGGGAGCAGCAGGCTATTTCTGCCGGTCTACGCGCGAAGGCAGAGGCCAAACAAAAGTTGCTGCCGTTGATCGCGCATGAGAAAAGTTGATGCGGTAGGCACAGAATTTTATCGGCAATTACTGTATAGGGAATTCATCGATGCAAAGCAAAAACTTAGAGACAGCGCAAGATATCGCGGCAGCATTTGATGCTTTTTTAGAGTTACGACCTGCATTAACCGATGTAAATAGCTTTGTTGATCAAGTGCTGGCGCAACAAAAACAAGGGTACCAAATTATTGCAATTGCCGAAGGTGATGAGATTGTGGCGTGCATAGGTTTTCGTGTCATGACGATGCTGGCATGGGGAAATTTTTTATATATCGATGACTTGATTACCAAACAACGTTGCCGCGGCAAAGGCTATGCCCGATTTTTACTGAATCATGTGACGCAAATCGCTAAGGATCGTGGCTGCGAACAAGTGCATTTGGATACGGGATATGCCAGACATGCGGCACATAGAGTGTACTTAAACCATGGCTTTGAGTTTGGATCTTTTCATTTGGCACTGAAGTTGAAGTAGTTCGTCATATCGCAGTGTTAGACAGCGCGACAGTGGGTGAAGTTATACGGTTTGAAAAATAAAGGAGACATGACGTGGACACAGAGCACATTTATGCGGAAAAGCTGTTTTCCTATGGCACCTTGCAGTATGAAACTGTTCAACTGACTACATTTGGCCGAAAATTAAAGGGAACCGTGGATGTGTTGCCTGGTTATCATTTGCAAACTATAACAATCAAGGATCCCAACGTCGTTGCCACTAGCGGTGAAGCCGTTCATCCTATTTTGCTGTACACCGGTAAGCAAATGGATGAAGTACAAGGCAGTGTATTCGATATTACTACAGAAGAGTTGCACGCGGCGGATCGCTATGAAGTCGCAGACTACAAGCGTGTTTGTGTTAGCTTACGTTCCGGCATAAAGGCATGGGTTTATGTCAGTGTGAACAGCGAACGTCTAACGGAAGCTTAAAATTTTGCTAAGTGAGAGTAACTTTGGTGGCGCGACCGATTTTACTCAGTTTCTCTAATAATGCCATGCGCTATTAGCGGAAGTGGTGATGAAAAACAACGTTATTATCGATCCTTCAAATTTAGTACAATTATTGATTTGTCACAGTTGGAAGACAGGGTGTGCTTTTTGTATTTTTTGTGGACATTTAACCACGCTATCCTTTCTTTTAATGGTTGACTAAGAAAAGATAGTTATATATATTTTCTTTTCTGTTTAGCTTAAGAAAAAATAGCTATGAATCCAAGAATTGGAAAATATATTGTCCAACGGGTTGCCGGAGAGCCGTACCGAGCTTATGTGCCACCTAAGCTACCACCCGATCCAGCAGTCGATTTAACCAGGCTTTACCCTTATCTTGAAAAAGCCACGTTGGCATTGGCCGAGTTAAACAGCATCCACAAATCCATTCCCAATATCGCGCTATTCATTTATATGTACGTTCGCAAAGAAGCGCTGCTTTCAAGTCAGATTGAAGGAACACAGAGTTCTTTTTCCGATTTAATGTTGTTTGAGAACCAGCAGAAATCAACCGTGGCGTTGGCCGATGTCGAAGAAGTGTCGAATTACGTAAAAGCCATTACCTATGGTTTGGATCGTCTTAAACAAGATTTTCCCCTTTCACTGCGTTTGCTGCGTGACATTCATGGGGTATTGCTTGCGGGTGGCCGTGGATCTGGAAAACTACCGGGAGAATTTAGACGATCACAAAATTGGATCGGTGGCACTCGACCAGGCAATGCCTTGTTTGTTCCCCCGCCTGTGGATCATTTAGACCAATGCTTAGCTGACTTCGAGAAATTTTTGCATGATGATACATTGCCGGTTTTGATCAGAGCAGGGCTGGCACATATTCAATTTGAAACGATACATCCTTTTTTAGATGGCAATGGTCGATTGGGTCGCTTGCTTATTACCTTGCTGCTTTGTCATAGCGGCATGCTGGATGAGCCCATCTTATATTTAAGTCTTTATCTCAAACAAAACCGTTCGACGTATTATGCGTTGTTACAAGAAGTGCGATTGCACGGCAGTTGGGAAACTTGGCTTGAATTTTTTTTAGAGGGCGTCTTTAAATCCGCAAAGCAAGCGATTCAAACGACGCATCTTATTCATAATTTATTCGAACACGATTGTGGCAAAATAGCGATATTAGGTCGTGCGCGGTTTTCCTGTGAGCAAACACTAGAATATATGAAGCGATTGCCACAAGTCACCGTACCGTTGTTAGCAAGTGCATTAAGTATGACGGCACCAACGGCTAGAAGTGCGCTTAATCAAATGGTGCAGCTTGAAATTTTAGAGGAAATAAGTGGCAAGAAACGCGATAAAATATACGTCTATCGTAATTATCTGGCACTTCTTGAAGAGGGTGCTGAGCCTTTTGCTGTGAGCGTTGGATGATGAGTCACGCGTCGCAACGCATGCAAACGTATCTGGATATTTCTACACACCTCACAGGCCTCAGCGATGAAAACCTACAACAGATGTTAACGACGGTGCAGCCGCTGCATGCAGGTATCGGTGGCAAATCCGCTGTAATGACTCTGGGCGAGACGCCTGTTTTCGTGAAAAAGATACCGCTCACTGATCGTGAGAGGCAGCCTGAAAATTTTATGGCTACCGCTAATCTGTTTGATCTACCGCTGTGCTATCAATACGGTGTTGGTTCCGCGGGCTTTGGCGCATGGCGTGAACTTGCCGTTCATCACATGACAACCCATTGCGTGACTGCAGGTGTTTGCGTCAATTTTCCTGTGTTGTACCACTGGCGTGTGTTGCCTTGCGATCCCAGCGATGCAAATCTTGCGTATTGGGGCGATGTAGAGAAATACACGCAGTATTGGGAAAATTCTCATGCCATTCGCCAGCGTGTTGCAGAGTTGAATAAGGCATCGGCGCATATCGTTTTATTTCTTGAATATGTGCCACAAAATTTACAGGAATGGCTGAGCGCTGAAATCGTCAAAGGCGGTGATGCCGCTGCAGCAGCGGTTGCATTTGTCGACGAAAATCTAAGAATGACAAACGCCCACATGAGCACACAGGGATTAGTGCATTTTGATGCGCATTTTGCCAATATACTCACCGATGGTGAACGGCTCTATTTGAGTGATTTTGGTTTGGCACTGTCATCACACTTTGCATTAAGCACAGCAGAAACGGAATTTTTACAGCAGCATCAACAATACGATCAGGCTTCTGCCGCACTAAACTTATTGCACTGCATCATCACCACTCTTTTTGGCAAAGAGCAATGGATAACTCGACTGCGTGAAATCATCAACGGTGAGCGAGAGATACCTGTGCCCGTCCTACTGGCTCTGATCCAGTGTTATGCGCCCATTGCGTTGGTGATGGATGCCTTCTTACAAACACTGCAACAAACCAGCAAATCCGCCCCTTATCCCGCCATACACCTGGAACAATTACTCAGGGCAGGTACATCAATCGATTGACAATATAGACTTTAAAGTATAAATTAAGCAAATTATAAGTCTAAAGAGTATAAAAATGACCCTGTCGCGCTATGTTCCGCTGTGCAATGCCCTCGTTCTTGTATTGCAACCCTTAGTTGAGGTGGTGATTCACGATCTTGGCGCAGGTGAAATTTGTTATATCAACGGCAATCTGTCAAAACGCAAGGTGGGCGATCCGTCGTTACTGGCCGCCAACGTACTCGATGATAATCTCGATCACATCGTCTACCCTAAGATTAATTTTGATGGTCGTCTGATCAAGTCAATCTCCGTGCCGCTGGACGGTCACTGGTTGATCTGTATCAACGCAGATGCCTCGGTATTTCATCACATGAAAAGTGTGAGCGAAGCATTTTTGCGTACGGCCGAATCGAGTCAGCCTGACAGCTTATTCAAGAATGATTGGCAGGAAAGATTGCATGTTGTCATCCATGATTTTCTACGCCAGCAGGGCTGGCATTTTGCCGAGCTTACGCATCAGCAGAAAAAAATATTGGCTAAACATTTATTCGATGCGGGTGCATTTGCTGAAAAAAATGCGGCGGATTATGTGGCGCATGTGTTAGGTTTAGGACGCGCCACGGTATTTAACTATTTAAAAAAATGGAGAAATGGCTGAACATGAATACGTTTAAATTGGAAGAGTATCTGGCTAAGTATGAATTTTCAGCACCGTATTTATTGTGTTGTTCAGATGCCGAGAGCGTCTCCCTGCAGGAGCTTATTGCCATGGCTGAACCGCAGGAAAAAGCATTATGGGATGATTTAAGGCTGGGTTACACCGAGACCGCTGGATTGCCGATATTGCGTGCTAGCATCGCTAAAAATGTGTATCCGTCGTTAGCGGAAAGCAATGTCTTGTGTTTTGCTGGCGCAGAAGAAGGTATCTTCTGTGCGCTGCACACCTTATGCGAAGCAGGGGATCACGCGATCGTTTTAACCCCGTGCTATCAATCGTTTATGGAGGTTCCGTCATTAAAGGGTGCCGCGGTTACGCGCATAGCTTTACGTGAAGAAAATGACTGGCGTATTGATGTGGTGGCAATCAAACACGCTATACAAACCAATACGCGGTGTATCGTGATCAATTTTCCGCATAATCCAACGGGTCAGGTGATCACACACGCTGAATTAACGGCCTTAGTGGCTTTGTGCGATGCGCATGATCTGTGGCTTTTTTCCGATGAGGTGTATCGTTTGCTCGGGAATCCAGCGCAGGCTTGGGCGACGCCTGCGGCGGAGCTCTATCCCAAAGCATTATCGCTGGGTGCGATGAGCAAGGCCTTTGGCATGGCCGGTCTTAGGTTGGGTTGGATTGCTTGCCAGGATAAGGCACTGTTAAAAAAGATGGCGTACATGAAGCATTATCTTTCTATTTGCAACAGTGCGCCGGCGGAAATCCTCAGTCTGATTGCACTCAATCATAAAAATACTATTCTATTGAGGAATAACCAGATTGTGGCGGAAAATTTACAACGTTTGGATAGCTTCATGGCGGAATATCAGGATTTATTTGCATGGGTTCGTCCGCAGGGCGGGTGCGCAGGGTTTGTAAAATATAAAGGACAAGAAGCCATAGACGATTTTTCAGCGAGACTGGTGCAAGAAAAAGGCGTGCTGCTTATGCCTGCATCGATCTACGATCACAACAGCAACCATTTTCGCCTGGGTTTTGGCCGAAAAAATATGTGCGAGGCGTTGGATAAACTCAAGGAATTTCTCCATACATGAAAGACGGTGCTATGCGCTTGGCGTCGGGTGATGACGGCATATTGGCTGCAAATGAGTTTTCGCATAGATGTGTTGCATGCTACACTCCTGACCTTTATTTAGGGCCGAGAGTTTATTATGAAGCCAGAACAAGTCCTCCGATTTTTACGCCGTGTTACTGGCCAGGGCCCGGGTTACTAGGGAGAATGCGGCTAAGCTAGGCAGCTCTGCTGACAAGTGGGATGACACTCACTGTATTTTTTCCTGGTTTTACTCCAATGCCACCACGGTAATTTTTCGCCGGTGTTGGCTTCATGTATGATGGCAGCGAACACATCCCACACACAAGGATCCTGTTTGACTCCAGTGATGCGTTGCAGTTTTGTGTAGAGATGATCGGGCGTTTCTGTTTTCAGTTGCGCGATGCTTACAATGCCAAGTTGGTGTAAGTCTCTAAGCATAGCTGGACCTACATTCATGAGCTGCAGCAATTCGCTTTTGGCTTGAGTGGGTTTACTCATTGGGTGTGTCTACGCTTAATTGCGCTAAGATCTGGATGAGATTTTTTTGCTTATTAGCGGATAGTTTGGCAAAAAAAAGTTGATCGCTTGCTTCGACCAGGGTCACGAGTTTGCGTATCAGTTCATTGCCTTTTGGGGTGAGCGACACACATTTAGCGCGGGTGTCTGTGGCGTGCTCTGCGCGTTTTACACATCCCAATGCAACCAATTTTTTCAGGGATTTTGATACTGTCATCTTATCGAGCTTGGACCAGTTAGCGATCTGAATTTGGGTCGTGGCATAGCGATGGGCCGCAAACCACAGCAGTGTTGCCATAATCACAAACTGAGCGTGCGAAATAGCATAGCTTTCTAGTGTCTGCTTAATTTGGCGTTGCCAGATTAAGGTGGTTTGCCACAGCAGAAAACCTGGACTGTCTTCGGGTCGTTCAAAGCCAAAGGGTAAATTAGTCATTATTGCCTCTGGCAAGGTCTATTAATTTTTCCATTTCTTCGTGAACGGTATCAGCAACGTGTTGCGCTACTAATTTGATCCACAACCAGCGCAATGGTCCTACTACAACTAAAGTATTTGTCAATTGCAATCCTTGTGCTGTTTCTTGCAGGGCATGGGTGTCATACATTTTGGCGCCTAAGAAAGCCGTGCAGTCGGTGAAGTGATGACCTTCCACGATGTCGGTCAGCACAATTTTCACGGCTTTCATGCCCTTAGGCTTTAGCATGAAATGATTGCCGACGGCAAAAGGGCCCGTCATGTTACAAGAGTCCAGATCGCCATGCCAGTTGGGCCAGTTATTCACATCGGTCCAGAGGCGCCAGATGTCTGCGGCGTTAATGCCTTGCACGGTCTTACTATAGGTTCTGGTCCACATATCATATGCCTCTCGATGTAATAAAAGATGCGAGTGTTTGATTGACGAAATCGGGTTGTTCTATCCAGGGGAAATGTCCCGCATTTGGAATGTTAACCATTTTTATATTGTTGCGATGAAAACGCAGGTCTTGTGCAAAAACAGCGGAAGGTGTAATGAAATCATCATCTCCTCCAATAATTAATGTGGGCGTTTGTTGCGGTATCCATTTTATGTCGGAGTAAAATGCATAACCGTCCGTATACCACCAGTGTTCTGTAGGAATGCAGTACTTCAATTTATTCACGATTTGTTCGATACCTTTAGCGCGGTTTTGTTCAGTAAAAAAATAATGCGCTTCCTTCAAATACAGGGCACGCATATTTTCAAGATTGGGATCTTGAATAAATTGATTTTTCGCTTCGGTGAGAGACGGCAGATTCTGCGTAGTCGCAACCTGCGTAAATAAATCAGATTTTAGAGTGGGAACAGAATTAAAGACAACTAAACCTTGCAGTGATTGTTCTAATGCGGGGCAAAAAAACGGTAAATATCCGCCAAAGGAGTGTCCGATCAAAATAGGATTATCAAATTGACTCACTACATGTTCCAAATAGACAGTCCATTTTTGATAAACATCTGCGGATGTCTGTGGATAATTTTCATTCGTACCATTAAATATGAGATCAACAAGCCAGTAGTTACCAGGCAAGTGCATTTGTTTAACCAGATCGGTGAGAGAGCTGGAATCAACGCCTGGTCCACCCGGCAAAAATAGCCAGTTAAATAACTTTTCTCCCGGTACAGACTTGGATAAACACAATCTTGTATGGTTGGCATCATATAAGTAGTTAGACATACATTCCTCTTTAGTATATTTTGATATAGTATACATATTTACTATATAGTCAAGAGTGAATAAAAATGAAATTTTATGAAAAACCGCTTGACCCTATAGTTACTATATACCTTAGCTTTGATGACAAGGAGGTAACACGATGACGCAGTGGTACGTGAAAGACTTAAGCAAACTAACCGGTATATCGGTGCAAACGCTGCATCATTATGATCGTATTGCTTTGTTAAAGCCCTCTGTACGGTTACCTAATGGTTATCGCGTCTACTCCGAAAAGGATTTATTGCAGCTACAACAGATTATCGCGTTGAAGTTTTTTGGTTTTGAGTTAGCGCAAATTAACGCATTACTCACCGGTAATGCGGGAGCGCTTGAACACTTTGCGGTTCAAGCTAAATTGCTGGAACGAAAAGCCAATACCTTGCTGGAAGCAAGCCATGCGCTAAAGAGCATTATTGCTGATGTTGCAAACGATAAATCCATTCCTTGGGAAGCCATTATTAAATTAATCGAGGTATATCGCATGACACAGGAACTTGAACATCCTTGGGTTAAAGACATATTTACACCCGATGAGTTAAAACAATATGTAGCTTTTGAAGCCGAATTGAAGGCCAATTCTACCCCGGATCAGGAAGCCGCTTTCAAAAAAAATTGGTCCAGCTTAGCCGCAGAAATTAGCGATAATCTTGCTAATGATCCCAAATCTGCAATGGGTATTGCTCTGGGTGAGAAGTTCATGCAATGGGTGAATGGTGTATACGGTAAAAAATACGCGCATTTACGCACTAAAAAGTTTGAAAAGGGCTTTTGTGAAGGAAAGGGTCTCGACGAAGTAGGATTAACGCCTGCCATGGTGTCTTGGATAGATCAAGCAATGGACGCTTATTGGCGAGATAGCATTTGTGGGATCCTTGATCAAGTAGGAAAAGCACCTTCTGCTGCTATCGCAACGCGTTGGCATGAGCTTCTCGATGACATGTATGGGGAAGATGATAAGGCGCGCAATAAATTCATTCAGGATGTTATCACGCTGAATGATGCAAGAATCAGTAAGCAAGCCAAAGAATGGTTGCAAAGTTTGGATTAAACAATATGCCCGCAACACAGCGGGCTTGTTGTAAGCTGCAGTGGGATCAGATCAGATTTATGAGGATTTGCATTTATTTCTGACATGATGACCTCATTGGTTGTCAATTAGGAAACGGTATCAGCCAAAAACCTCCGAAATAACAGATGTGGTAAAATTATCGCTTACAATGGAAGGCAAACAAATTCCATCTCATTTTCCTCAAGGCTTACTACCTTTATAGGGCACTTACACATTGTGGGTTAGACATTGATATTTCTGCTTTAGGTGAAGATCCACTCGCGATTTTATTTAATGAAGAGTTAGGTGCTGTGATACAAATGGACGTAGCAGAAGAAGCACGGTTTTTGCAGCATTTAAAACGTCACGGCTTAGCGGGTTGCGCTTATTTGTTAGGAAAACCCGTGCTAGGGAAAACGATAGATATACCCATTACACTTCAAAATGCGCTTTTTGCATTTTGAAGTGTTCTCTACGTGACGGGGTTTCTCAAGGGGAGAATCGCGTATCGATTCTTGGGTGACCGTGCACACCTACTTTGTGTAGGTCTAAAAACAGGATACACCGCGCGACTTACCCATCAAAGTTTGCATTTTGAAGTACGAGCGGTATATCACACATCACGATAAGATACTCTTTTCGGCATCACGTGTTGAATTACGGCGGGCGTCGCATGAAAACGTGAAACTGGGGTTTCTTTAACAATTGCGATTTTCTGATCTGCAGTTAAATATTTTCTTCGACCAACTATCTTAATATCACTCATATCGATTCTCCAGTTAATTTAAATAACTGGATCGGTATTCAAGGGGGCACTTACAAGGGTACCATAGCGCTTTCTGGCGGTAGTATTGTTTCAAAATAACCACACAATACACCACCTAAGCACGACAAACGGACACGGCGAAAAAGGAACAGACAAATGGTTGGAAAACTACTTTCAGGGACAAAATTAGGCGACTTTACTCTGAGTAACCGCATAGTGATGGCGCCGATGACACGTTCACGGGCGAAATCCGACGGTGTCCCTGGCGATCTCACCGCAACCTATTACGCACAGCGCGCATCTGCCGGTCTTATTATCAGCGAGGCAATCAACATTTCAGCCGATGCCTTGGGTAGCCCCTTGACTCCAGGCATTTTTAACGACGCACAAGTACAAGCATGGAAACAGGTAACGGCAGCGGTGCATAATGCCGGCGGACGTATCTTTGCCCAGCTTTGGCATACCGGACGCGTAGGTCATTCTGCTGTACGTGACGGTAAAATACCGGTAGCACCGTCGGCTATCGCGATCACCGGACAACAACACTTTACACCCATAGGCATGCTTGATTATGAGGTGCCACGAGAACTGACCACCGCCGAGGTTCGTTCTACTGTCGCAGATTATACCTATGCTGCAGCACTGGCAAAAGAAGCCGATTTTGATGGTATTGAATTACACGCTGCATTTGGTTATCTGCCTAATCAATTCTTAATCGATAGCGCAAATCACCGCACCGACGAGTATGGTGGTTCCATTGCTAATCGTTGTCGTTTCGTAATCGAGGTGATGCAAGCGTTTATGAAAATCTGGCATCACGAACAAGTCGGCATTAAGCTATCGCCGGTGATACCTTTCAACAATATGATAGATTCTGATCCCGAAGCGCTATACGTTCATCTGCTCAAAGAGCTTGGCATGTTACATCCGGGCTACATTCATTTGATGAATGCACTATTTCCATTAGATGCGTTTCCTCATTGGCCTAAGGATGTATTAGCAACCTTCCGTCCGTTTATACACAGTCCTATTATTGCTAACGGTGGTTACGATGCCACGAAAGCCGAGGCTGAATTAGCGGCAGGACGAGCAGATCTCATCTCATTTGGCACTTTGTTTATTGCTAATCCGGATTTACCTCTGCGCTTTAAAACCGGTGCGGCGCTTGCAGAAGCGGATCGCGCCACGATGTATGGTGGTGACGCGCACGGTTACACTGACTATCCTCAATTGCAAGCGGCTGATAACGCATCTTAACTGGCGCGTTTTGAAAGATGAGGCGACATCTATCCTGACATAGGGGGCAGGTGTCGCTGTGCTATTACACGTGCAGGATGTTTTTTTATTGGGTATGGCGGAGAGAGAGGGATTGATTCGCGCCTTCCCTGGCGCTCACCCTACGGGCGCATTCGCAGGCTCATGCGTCCAAATCGGCAGTCCTGCCGATTTGTCGAACCCTAGGCTCGGGTTCTCACCCCTCATCTCACCGATCACACAAAAGCCACCTTGTAAGGTGGCTTTTGTGTGATCTGGCGGAGAGAGAGGGATTGATTCGCGCCTTCCCTGGCGCTCACCCTACGGGCGCATTCGCAGGCTCATGCGTCCAAATCGGC
>JACCDN010472286.1_pt1 | contig 65741 bp, 62 predicted proteins | sample 7441691 | NCBI WGS metagenome assembly JACCDN01 (sample SAMN15323439, study PRJNA562643) | freshwater metagenome | isolation source: river surface water | place: USA:Blue River Watershed | collected 2017-08-16
GGAGGTTCATTGACTGCTTTGCCAATCATTGAAACACAAGCAGGAGACGTTTCTGCTCATATTCCAACCAACGTAATTTCGATTACAGATGGTCAAATTTTCTTGGATGGAGATTTGTTCAACTCTGGGGTTCGTCCTGCAATTAACGTAGGTATTTCGGTATCTCGTGTAGGAGGTAATGCTCAAATTAAATCAATGAAAAAAGTAGCAGGAACTTTAAAACTTGACCAAGCTCAATTCCGTGAATTGGAAGCGTTTGCTAAATTTGGTTCTGATTTGGATGCGGTTACTTTAAACGTAATTGAAAAAGGAAAAAGAAACGTAGAAATCTTGAAACAAGCAGTAAATGATCCATATACTGTAGAAGATCAGGTGGCTATTATCTATGCAGGTTCTAAAAACTTGTTGAGAAATGTTCCTGTTGAAAAAGTAAAAGAATTTGAAAGAAATTATATCGAATTCTTAAACAACAAACACAGAGATACGCTTAACGCATTAAAAGCTGGTAAATTCACAGACGAAATTACCGATGTTTTAGAAAATGTAGCAAAAGAAATCGCAGCTAATTATAATTAATCGTATTAAGTATCAAGTAGTAAGACCAAAACTTTCATAAAACAAAGCATAAATGTCTTACTACTTCATACTAAAATCTTAATACAATAACATGGCAAATTTAAAGGAAATACGTAATAGGATTACTTCTGTTTCATCCACGATGCAAATTACATCTGCGATGAAAATGGTATCTGCTGCAAAGTTGAAAAAAGCACAAGATGCTATTACAGCAATGCGACCTTATGCCGAAAAATTAACCGAATTATTACAAAACCTATCTTCTACCTTAGAAGGAGGTGTTGGAAGTGATTTTACTGCACAAAGAGACATCAAAAAAGTACTTGTGGTTGCAGTTACTTCTAACAGAGGTTTATGTGGTGCATTCAATACAAATGTCATCAAACAAGTAAAAGTTGTAACCGACTCTTACCCAGGAAAACAAGTGGATGTTTTTGCCATTGGTAAAAAAGGAAATGATGTTTTAGGCAGAACCAATAAAGTCATTGATAATCAAAGCGCAATATTTGACACATTAACTTTTGAAAATGTGGCTGCTATTGCAGATGCATTGACTCAAAAATTTGTTGATGGAGAATACGACAAAATAGAAATCGTTTACAATCAGTTTAAAAACGCGGCTACACAAATTGTTCAAACCGAACAATTTTTACCTTTAGCTCCTATTAAATCGGATGTTCCTGCTTCAACAGGAGATTATATTTTTGAACCATCTAAAGAAGAGATTGTACTTACTTTGATTCCAAAGTCATTAAAAACGCAATTGTACAAAGCAATCAGAGATTCGTTTGCATCAGAGCACGGAGCACGTATGACTGCTATGCACAAAGCTACAGACAACGCAACCGATTTAAGAAATCAACTGAAATTAACTTACAACAAAGCACGTCAAGCGGCAATTACTAATGAGATTTTAGAAATTGTAGGTGGAGCAGAAGCATTGAAAGGATAATTTTTAGCATAAATTTATACAAAGAGCCAGCAATTTTGTTGGCTCTTTTTTTTAATTTTAGCATCAAACAAAGAGTATGGAAATAATACAATTAGAGACCGTTTCCGAAATGGTTGCCCAAATCGACATCCTTAGGTTTTTGTATCCCGAAATGACCCTCGAGAAGTATCAAAACTATCTCAATAGTATGGTTCTCAATGGCTATCAACAAGTAGCCGTTTTTGAAAACAACCAGTGTGTTGCCCTTTCGGGTTATTGGTACAATACCAAATTATGGACGGGACCCTATCTTGAAATTGATAATTTCATTGTGCATCCTCAACACAGAAAAAAAGGGATTGGCAAACGAATCACAGATTTTATCGATGCAAAAGCCAAAGAACTCTCATGTACTTGTGTCGTTTTGGATGCCTTTACAGGTAATTTTACAGCCCATCGATTTTATTACAACCAAGGATATGAACCGAGGGGGTTTCATTTTATCAAAACAATTGATGAAAAGGGATTTTCATAAACAAAGAAAACACTATTTTTGTTTTATTAATTAAGAGCTATTTTGAGTTTATATAAAAATTTATTTAAGCAAACTGCTATTTATGGCTTAGCGACCGTTTTACCCAGAATCATTAGTTTTATTCTGAATCCAATCCTCGTATATTATTTGACCGATACGAGCGAAATGGGAAAAGTTTCGGTGATTTTTTCTTATTTAGTTTTCTTTAATGTTGTGATGTCGTATGGAATGGAAACGGCATTTTTTCGTTTTTATAATTCAGAATCCAATAAAAACAAAGTGATTTCAACCGCTACTATTTCTATGTTTTGGTCTACCATTGCTTTTTTTGTGGTATTGTCACTTTTTAGAAAAAAACTAGCTCTTTGGTCTGATATTAATGTTGAATATATTGTTTTTGCCATTTGGATCTTGGCCCTTGACGCCCTAGCAATCATTCCTTTTTCAAAAATAAGAGCCGAAAAAAGACCTTTAAAGTATGCTATAATAAAGGTTTCAAACGTATTGATCTATGTGTTATTAAATGTCTTTTTCTTGGCATTTTTACCCAAATTAGCGGCTAATTCCAACAGTATATTCTTACAAACAATTTATTACAGTGACTTTCAAATTGGTTATGTTTTTATTTCTGGATTGTTGGCAAGTTTAGCCACTTTGTTGTTCGTTTTACCTGATTATTTTAGAATAAAATGGCATTTTGATGTAATGCTTTGGAAAAAAATGATGCAATATGGCTTGCCAATATTAGTAGCCGGAATTGCCTTTGCCATCAATGAGCACTTTGATAAAATCCTATTGGATTGGATGCATGTTGATATGGCTGACATAGGCGCCTATTCAGCTTGTTATAAAATTGGAATGTTCATGGTGTTGTTTAGAACGGCCTATACCTTAGGAATTGAACCCTTTTTCTTTAGCCATTCTAGTAACGAAAATGCACCCCAAACCTATGCTACCATTACTAAATATTTTGTCATTTTTGGATCTTTCATTTGCTTGGGGGTCATTGTTTTTGCCGATGTATTAAAATTAATATTAGTGCCAAAAGAAACCTATTGGTCTGCCATGAATGTAGTACCATTGATTGTTTTGGCCAACTTCTTTTTAGGAATATACACCAATTTATCGGTATGGTACAAACTAATTGATAAGACGAGAATTGGGGCCTATATATCCCTTGTGGGAGCTTTAGTTACTCTCGTGTTAAACATTTTGCTAATTCCAATATTGAGTTATATGGGTTCGGCAATTGCAACGATCATTGCGTATGGCTCCATGATGTTGATTTCTTATGTAATGGGACAAAAAAAGTATCCCATTCCGTATGATAATAAAGCGATATCTACCTATTTAGGTTTAGCAGTTGTACTTTCTGGAATTTCATTCTACATCCCTATTTTACGAGAGACCTACATTTTTGGTATTGCGTCTATCTTGTTTTTTGCTTACTTTGTATACCGAAACGAAAAAGAAACCCTGTTAAAAATCATCAAACGAAAAGTATAAATTATGACCATCAAGATCATTAATACATCCAGTCACGCGTTGCCTAATTATGAGACTATTGCTTCGGCAGGGATGGATATACGAGCGAACATAGAAGCTCCCATTACCCTAAAATCATTGGAACGTACCATTGTAAAAACGGGTCTTTTTATAGAATTACCCATTGGATATGAAGCACAAGTCCGCCCTAGAAGTGGCTTAGCTGCCAAAAAAGGTATCACCGTATTAAACTCGCCCGGAACTGTAGACGCAGATTATAGAGGAGAAATTGGTGTCATCTTAGTAAATTTATCACAAGATGATTTTGTCATCGAAAATGGAGAACGCATTGCTCAATTGATCATTGCAAAACACGAACGCGCCGAATGGCTTGAAGTAACCGAATTGTCAGAAACCTCAAGAGGCGAAGGCGGGTTTGGTAGCACAGGAGTGAAGTAAAACGTCAACATTCAAAATTCCAAGTTGAATAGTCAATTTTGAAGAACGGATTTTGAAGAAAAATAAAAAATATGAAGATAATTGTACCCATGGCTGGACGCGGATCAAGATTACGTCCACACACCTTAACCATTCCAAAACCCTTAATTCCTATTGCAGGAAAACCAATTGTACATCGTTTGGTTGAAGATATAGCTGGAGTTTTAAATCAGCAAATAGATGAAGTTGCGTTTATTATCCACGAGAGTTTTGGTGCAAAAGTTGAAGAAGATTTATTAGCCATTGCCCAAAAATTAGGCGCAAAAGGAACCATTTATTATCAAAATGAAGCGCTAGGTACTGGACACGCCATAATGTGCGCCAAAGACTCTTTAAGTGGACCAGCAGTCATTGCTTATGCCGATACTTTAATTCGTGCCGACTTTGATTTGGATACGTCAGCCGACAGCGTTATTTGGGTGAAACAAGTAGATCAACCAGAGGCTTTCGGAGTGATTAATTTGAATGAAAAGAATGAAATCATCGAATTGGTCGAAAAACCAAAGGAATTTGTCTCGGATTTAGCTGTGATCGGAATCTATTATTTCAAAGATGTAGCCTTATTGAAAAACGAACTTCAGTCGGTTTTAGACAACAACATCATTCATGGTGGAGAATATCAAATTAATGACGGAATTAGGCAAATGATGGCCAAAGGAATGAAGTTTGTTCCAGGTAAAGTAGACGAATGGATGGATTGCGGAAATAAAAATGTTACCGTAGAAACCAATACGCGCATGTTAGGTTTTTTACATAATGACGGCGAACATTTGATTGATTTTGATGTTAAACAAGAAAACAGCAACATCATTCCTCCTTGTTATATTGGAAAAAATGTAGTGCTACACAACACTACAGTAGGGCCAAATGTTTCATTGGGCGATGGGTGCCATGTATCAAATTCGAAAATAACAAACAGTTTGATTCAAACGCATTCACATATTGCAAATGCTACATTAGATAACGCAATGATTGGTAACCACGTTAATTTTGACGGAAATTTCACCAGTGTAAGCATCGGGGATTATTCTGTTTTAGAATAAAAATGACAAAAAAAGTAAGTTTCATAGCTCTGTTCCTATTGTTTGTTTTGCCCATAAAAATGTTGGCGCAAGACGAAGGGCTTGAACTTGCCAGTATTTCAGATGAATTTGAAAACTATTACTACGAATCGATCAAACAAACAGGCATTGAAAATTTTGACAAAGCAATTCTTGAATTAGAAAAATGTGCGCAGTTGCAACCCAACAATGAAGTCGTTTATTTTTTGTTAGGAAAGAACTATTTGTATCAAAAAAACTATGAAGAAGCTTATCAAAATTTTCAAAAAGCAGCCGAACTAAACCCGGCGAATAGGTGGAATTGGGTTGGAATGTACGACGCTTGTTATGAGTCGAGAGATTTCGTGAAAGCAATTCCAATTGTTCAAAAACTGGTAGAATTTAAGTCAGAATACAAAGAAGATTTAACTTCGTTGTATATGAACACGCAGCAATTTGACAAAGCATTGGAATTAATCAACGCATTGAACCTAGAAACAGGAACGACCGAAAAAAGGGATAATTACAAACTTCAAATATTACAAGACGTCAAATACCTTGGTCCAGAAAAAGATAATTTATTAAAATTAATACGATCCAATCCCAAAGAAGAAGAAAATTACATCGCATTGATCTATTTGTATTCCAAAAGCAATCAGGAAGAAAAAGCCAATGAAATAGCGAAACAACTTGAAAAAGAAATTCCAACTTCTGATTGGGCACAAGTGAGTTTGTTTAAATTTCATCTGAACAACAATGACAGTTCCAAAGCGGTTTTGTCCATGAATAAAGTGCTAAAGAGCGAGAAAATTGATAAAAAAATCAAGCACCGAATCTTTAACGAATTTCTCATTTTTGCGCAAGCCAAACCAGAATTAGAAGCCGATTTGGAGAAAGCAATACAGTATTTTGAAAATGATAAAGAAGTAAAAGTTGCGAAAGAAATAGGGAAATTTTTTCAAGCTAAAAAAAATCCTACCAAAGCCATTAAGTTTTATCGAATCCACCTCAATGCTGTAAAGGATGATATTGAAACCGTTCTTTTGTTGCTTCAGGCCTATACCGAAAATGGACAATTTGCAGAATTGGATGCGATGAGTCAAGAACAGCTTCAAATGTATCCAACCCAACCAGAATTGTATTATTATAACGGACTTGCCAACAACCAACTTCAATTGTATAAAAAAGCAAAAGATGTTTTAGAATCTGGGGCCGATTTTGTAATAGATAATGTAACTTTGGAAATTAATTTTATGATCCAATTGGGCGAGGCATTTAGCGGAATGGGTGATTCAAAAAAGAAGGAATATTATTTTAAAAAAGCCAACGATTTGATAATTAAAGCCAAAAAATAATGAAAAGATTGATCGTCTTAGCGTCTTTTTTTGTTTTGTTTTCATGTAAAACAAAAGCAGTTGTGGTTCCGCCTGAAGTAGGGGCAACAACTTCGGCAGACGCTGTAATAAGCAATTACAATCACAATAATATTGACTTTTCTACATTATATATCAAAGCCAATGTAAAATATCAAGACGACAACCAATCGCAAAGCGTAACGGCTGATATTAAAATCCAAAAGGATCAAAAAATCCTGATTAGCATTCGCTTTTTAGGAATAACAGTTGCCAAAGCATTGATTACGCCTAGTTCGGTTCAATATTATGAAAAACCAGGCAGTCATTATTTTGAAGGAGATTATTCAATGTTAAGCCAATGGATTGGAACCGATCTAGATTATAGCAAAGTTCAAAATATGTTGTTGGGTAAAGCATTAGATGACATCACTAATAAAAAATACAAGGTCGAAATGACGGATTCGTTATGTAAGTTGGAAGACAACGCAGATCCTTTTACCTTGAAAGCCTTTTATTTGGAAAATGAAAGCGGAAAAGTGGTTAAAGAAACCATAGAGCAGCCTAATAAATCAAGACGAATGCAACTGGTATACCCAGAGTATCGACAATATGAACAAATGTATTTGCCTCAATCTTTTTCGATTAATGCCAGTCAAAACAACAAAAACACAACGATTGACGTTGAATACAAATCGATCGTAAAAAACGAGGAACTTAGTTTTCCTTACAGTGTTCCAGAAGGATATGAACAAATAACAATAGCTGATTAGCCAGCCTCATTAAAAATATAAAAATGCAAAAATATAGTTACACTATTTTATTTCTATTGGTAAGTTTGGTTTCTTTCGGGCAGCTGACACAAGAACAATTAGAGCAAAGAAAGGCACAACTTCAAGAAGAAATTCGTGAAAAAGAGCTGATGCTTCAAGATGTTCGTAAAAAAGAAAAATCGGCAGTAAAACTACTTGATATTCAAAAACAAAAAATTGGATTAAAAGAAAAACTAATCAATACCACTGCAAAACAAACCAAATTGCTTTCGGATGATATTTATACCAATCAATTAAAAATCAATCAATTAAAAAAGGAGTTGGTTGTTTTGAAAGAAGACTATGCCGCCATGATTTTGAAATCGTACAAAAGCCGATCTCAACAGAGTAGAGCCATGTTTTTACTGTCATCAGAAAATTTCACCCAAGCCTATAAACGATTGCAATACATGAAGCAATATGCTAATTATAGAAAAATGCAGGTGGAAGAAATCAAAGAAAAAACCACAAAACTAGACGTTTACAATCAAACATTGTCAGGTCAGAAAACCGAGAAAGAAAAATTACTTTCAGAACAAGAACAACAAAAGCAAGACTTAGTTAAAGAAAAGGCAGAGCAAGAAAAGATCGCGAATAGTTTGAAGAAAAGCAAAAACCAAATTGCTACAGAAATCAAGCAAAAACAGAAAGAATCTAAAAAAATTGACGCGCAAATCAATAGATTAATCAAAGAAGCCATTGCAGAAGCAAACAGAAAAGCGGCTGCGGCTAAAGTAAAAGCCAATCCAAAAACAACCACGGCGGCCGAAACCAAATCGATCCAAACTTCTGCCAAAATTGTATTGACTCCCGAAGCGCTTTTGGTGTCTAATAATTTTAAAGCAAACAAAGGAAGATTGCCTTGGCCAGTAGAAAAAGGAGCCATCACCTTAGGTTATGGTAAACAAGCGCATCCTGTATACAAATCACTTGAAATTAATAACAGCGGACTCGAAATAACAACAGAAAGTGGTTCTAACGCACGTGCTGTCTTTTCGGGTGAAGTTATCAAGGTAATAGTTATTTCTCCTGTAAACAAAGCCGTAATGATCCAACATGGGGATTATTTCACGATCTATCAAAATTTGAGCAGCATATTGGTTGCTCCAGGTGAAAAAGTGAGCACCAAACAATCCATTGGTAAAATTAGAACCAATCCAGAAGGCAAGGCTGTGTTGAAATTCATGATTTCTCAAAACACCACGTATATCAATCCTTCTTCTTGGTTGAATAGATAAGTAAAAAATCCGTCTTTATGACGGATTTTTTATTTATACAAACAACGCTTTTAATTCGGTTGCTTCGTGCGGGTTTAATTTTCCGGCCAAAACAAGGCTGAGTTGTTTTCTACGTAAAGCCGCATCAAATCGTTTTTTCTCTTCTTCTGTTTCTGGGACAATTTGCGGAACTTCAACAGGATGCCCTGTTTCATTTACTGCTACAAACGTGTAGATTGCTTCGTTTGCTTTTGTTCTGTTTCCAGATTCTCTATCTTCTATCCAAACATCAATAAAGATCTCCATAGATGATGTAAATGCTCTAGAGACTTTTGCTTCTACCGTAACCACACTACCCAACGGAATAGCTCGGTTAAAAGCAACATGATTCACAGAGGCCGTAACCACAATTCTGCGCGAATGTCTTCGTGCCGCAATACTGGCTGCGCGGTCCATTCTTGCAAGTAATTCGCCCCCAAATAAGTTATTTAACGGATTGGTTTCACTTGGCAAAACCAAATCGGTTAAGATGGTTAAGGATTCTGATGGATGTTTCGGATTCATGTTTTTTTTACAAAGGTAAAATAAAAAACGAGTACTTTTAGACTTGTCTTTATCATCGTTGCGAGCTATCAATTTTGGAAACATTAGAGCAAAAAAAAAGTGTTAGAAAACTAACACTTGTTATTTATAATTGCTCAATCAATAACCACGCATCTGGGTTGTGATGGATTCGTATTTGCTTCATGGCTTCTTCTGCTTCCGAATAGCGTAAATAGCTTCCGTAAAACACAGGATACAATCCATTCTTGTTTTGTTTTAGTTTTCTTGGGGTATATCCCAAGTGAATCAATTCCCTAACGATGTTGTCTGCGTTTGCTTCGTTTCTAAAAGATCCCGCTACAATATGATATGGACGCTCTTTTTCTGAATTATTTACCGTAAGGGTTACGGTTGGAATTGGATTTGAAATCACAAACGTCGCTTCTTGAATTTTTTGGTTGACTTGTTGCTGAACCTTTGTTTGAACGATTAATGTTTCTTCAGCTATTTTATTTTCATAATAACCTACACCAAAATAACCAAGTGAACTCAAAGCTCCAAGCCCAAAAACAAATACGGCCGCGTATTTCAAAAACGGATATGCTGCTTTGCTTTCTTTCTCTAAAACGATGGGTTCTTTTTCTTCAACGCTGCTTTCAACTACATGCAATACTTCTCGCTTGATGGTTGGAGAGACATAAGAGGTCAATCCGAAAGATTGCATCAAATAGTTCAATTGCGTATTGGGTGTAAAAACCAAATTTTTATCCAAGTTTAACGCAAAGTCACCAATGTTTTTAAGCGAAAGTATTTCAGAAAGTTGTAATTTATTTTTCCATGAATTCACTTCATTTTCAATCAATGTCACCGCAACTTCATATCCAATTTTTTCACATTGTGCCACGTGATTAGCCAACAATCCATCGTTGCTTTTTAAATAAGCGTTGAATGAAATGACTTTTTTAGGCGGATTAAATGAATGGGTTGCCTCAAGTATCTCTGCTGATTGAAGTTCTGTTAAAAAAGCTCCAAAACCAGGTACTATGACGCATTGGTGTCGATATAATAATTGTGATATGTAGTGTTCCATCTTCATAATGACAAATTTAATTAATAATTATGGATTTTTAAAAATTATCAACAAAAATTGTTAACAATTTACAGAATGCCTATTTTTGACATTCAATTATACGCCATGCAAGAACAAGAACTCATCTCATTATTAGCCTTATTGAACACGGAAGGAATTGGTGATATTGTAGCCAAAAAACTTCTAAACCACTGTGGAACAGCCGAAAACGTCTTTAAAGCGAGCACTTCACAACTCGCAAGTATTGACGGAATAGGAAATACAACCATCAAAAAAATCAAGTCCAAAGCAGGTTTTAACCTCGCAGAGTCAGAATTTAATTTTATCTCTAGCAATGCCATTTCGGTACATTATTTTCAAAGCGAAACCTATCCAGATCGATTAAAACATTGTATTGATAGCCCGTTATTGTTGTTTTCTACCGGGAACATACAGCTCAATAAACATAAAATTATTTCCGTTGTAGGAACCCGAGAGGTTACGTCGTACGGGATTGATTTTTGTAAAAACCTGATCGCAGATTTGGCACCGTTACAGCCAATAATCGTCAGCGGGTTTGCGTACGGAGTTGATGTTGTTGCTCACAAAGCCGCAATGGAAAACAACCTACAAACCATTGGGGTGGTTGCGCATGGTCTCAATCAAATCTATCCCAAATCGCATAAAAAATACGTTTCAAAAATGGAAGAGAACGGCGGGTTTATGACCGAGTTTTGGAGCACTTCCAATCCAGAAAAGGAAAACTTTGTAAAGCGTAACAGGATTGTGGCAGGCATGTGTGAAGCAACAATTGTAATTGAAAGTGGCGAGCGAGGAGGGTCGCTCATAACAGCAAATTTTGCGAACGAATACAACCGCGATGTTTTTGCGGTTCCGGGAAGGGTTTCCGATAAATACAGCCAAGGTTGCAACAACCTAATCAAGACGCAAAGAGCCAATATATTGACTTCAGCCGCCGATATTTTGTATATGTTAAATTGGGATCTGGAAGAAAAAATGTCCAAAAATGGGATTCAAAAACAGCTGTTTGTGGCTTTAGAACCAGAGGAGCAACACGTATATGATTATTTGCTCAAAATAGGAAAACAACCGCTTGATATCATCGCATTAGCGTGCGGAATGCAAGTTTATAAACTTTCTTCCATTTTGCTAAATATGGAACTCAAAGGATGTATCAGACCATTACCCGGAAAATTATTTGAAGTAATTTAGATTGTTATTCAAACCCAAGTTTAGCACGAACTCTACTCAATACTGAATTGGCCACTAGCTGCGCTTTGGCAGCTCCTTTTTGTAAAAGTGCATCAACTTCATCTAAATGAGACATGTAGTAGTTGTATTTTTCTCTTTCAGATGAAAACTTCTCACAAATTAATTCAAAAAGCGCTTGTTTGGCGTGTCCATATCCGTAATTTCCGCCTTCATAATTTTGGCGCATTTGAGCTATTTGATCCATTGAAGCAAGCAATTTGTACAACGCAAAAACTTTACAAGTCTCTGGATTTTTTGGGTCTTCCAATGGGGTACTATCGCTTTCGATGCTCATTATTTGTTTGCGCAATGCTTTGTCATCTAAAAAAATATTGATGATATTACCTCTGGATTTGCTCATTTTGTTTCCGTCAGTTCCCGGAATGTACATGGTTTCTTCTTGTACTTTCCCTTCCGGAATTACAAATGTTTCTCCCATTTGATGATTAAATCTCGAAGCAACATCGCGCGTAATTTCGATGTGCTGCATTTGATCTTTACCAACAGGAACGAAATTGGCATCATACAATAAGATATCGGCAGCCATCAACATCGGATACGTAAACAAACCTGCATTTACATCTTCGAGGCGGTCGGCTTTGTCTTTAAACGAGTGCGCCAATGTAAGTCGTTGATAGGGAAAAAAACAACTCAAATACCAAGATAATTCAGCCGTTTGAGGCACATCACTTTGTCTATAAAACGTTACTTTGTCTACATTTAATCCACAGGCTAACCATGCTGATGCAGTACTATAAGTGTTGGCTCTAAGTTCAGCGCCATTTTTTATTTGGGTAATCGAATGTAAGTCGGCAATAAATAAAAAAGATTCATTACTAGCCATGTTTGAAAGTTCAATAGCGGGAATGATGGCTCCAAGTAAATTTCCTAAATGGGGTGTGCCCGTGCTTTGAACACCTGTAAGTATTTTTGACATCTTAATTATTGTTTACCGCAAAGTTAAACACGAATTTTACATTTTTTAACAAAAATTGATTTATTTTTGAACTTATGAAAATAATTAAAATTATTTTTTGGATCCTCTATAGAATCTGGTTTTATATTTTAATAGCGCTTCCAATCCTTATCATGTTTCCTTTTTTGGTTGCTTCCATTTTGAAAGAGAAGTGGTATCCCTATTTTTTTATCATGGCTCGAATCTGGGCACGATTTATTTTATTGGGAATGGGTTTCCGTTATACATTAGAACAAGAAGAATCTATTATACCTTCTAAAAGCTATATGTTTACTGCCAACCATACTTCTATGGCCGACATCATGCTGATGCTTGCGGTGGTAAAAAATCCATTCGTATTTGTGGGTAAGCACGATTTAAAAAACATTCCACTGTTTGGATTTTTTTATAAAAGAACTTGTATTTTAGTTGATCGCAGCAACCCTGTAAGCAGAAGAGCTGTTTTTGAAAGTGCTCAAAAAAGACTCAACCAAGGATTAAGTATTTGTATTTTTCCCGAAGGTGGCGTGCCAGACGAATCGGTGATGCTAGATGATTTTAAAGATGGGGCCTTTAGATTGGCCATCGAACACCAAATACCTATAGTCCCAATGACTTTTGGCGACAACAAAGAACGCTTTTCCTATACTTTCTTCAGCGGTAGCCCCGGACAAATGCGGGTTAAAATCCATTCTTTTATTGACACCGTTGGTAAAACAGACAGTGATCGAAAAGCCATCAAAGAACAAACAAGAAATACCATTCTAGCGCAATTGCTTAGGTATGAAAATTAAAAAGGAAGTTGCTTTTGAACAACTTCCTTTTTTATTAATGATTTACAACGGCATCAAACTCCATAAATTCGTCTACTCCTTGTGCGTTTTCACCTGTCCAAAACTTAAAATGGTAGGTTCCAAGCGCCACCGGTCGAAACTCCAAATTTACTTCGACATTGGTGTCTGGGTCTGATTGACAGTTGTCTTGATTCAATTTTATGGTGTGTATTGCAACCGTTCGGGTCATTCCTTCTCGATCATAATAAAAACCGTCAAACAAGTGACAAGTGGATTGTTTTTTATATCGAATCGGAATTTCAGTCACGCTGTCTTTTGCAAAAGCAGTAGGCATGTCTACTTCAAAAACGGGCTTTAATTCACTGGTATATCGCTCTTCTTCTTTAGAACAAGAAAAAAGCAACAAACTCAATCCGAAAAGGGCAATTGTTTTTTTCATAGTCTAATTCGTTTATTAAGCGTCTGCTAATTCTTTAATGTGTGCTTTTATTTTAACCTCTAGTTCATCGGCTAATTCCGGATTGTCTTTAATCAAAGATTTCACCGCGTCGCGTCCTTGTCCTAATTTTGTTTCACCATAACTGAACCATGAACCCGATTTTTTGATGATATCAAATTCTACGGCTAAGTCAAGGATTTCTCCTGTTTTAGACACACCTTCTCCGTACATAATATCAAATTCAGCAGTTTTAAATGGTGGTGCCACTTTGTTTTTAACCACTTTTACTTTGGTTCTATTTCCAATTACATTTTCACCATCTTTGATTTGAGAAGAACGGCGAATATCCAAACGTACCGAAGCATAAAATTTCAAGGCATTTCCACCTGTTGTGGTCTCAGGATTCCCAAACATAACACCAATTTTCTCTCTTAACTGATTGATAAAGAATACAGTACAATTAGTTTTGCTGATGGTTCCTGTTAGTTTTCGTAAAGCTTGTGACATCAATCGAGCATGCAATCCCATTTTAGAATCACCCATTTCACCTTCAATTTCACTTTTAGGAGTCAATGCAGCTACCGAGTCAACCACAACGATATCAATAGCTCCAGATCGAATTAAATTTTCTGCAATTTCCAATGCTTGCTCTCCATTATCTGGTTGTGAGATGATCAAATTATCAATATCTACACCCAATTTTTCTGCATAAAAACGATCAAATGCGTGTTCAGCATCAATAAAAGCAGCAATACCTCCCGCTTTTTGTGCTTCAGCAATTGCATGTAACGTTAATGTAGTTTTTCCTGAAGATTCAGGACCATAAATTTCAATAACTCGACCTCTTGGATATCCATTTACTCCCAAAGCCAAGTCCAAACCAAGCGATCCAGAAGAAATGGTTTCTACCTCTACAATGGCTTTATCCCCCATTTTCATTACTGTACCTTTTCCGTACGTTTTATCTAACTTGTCTAGCGTTAGTTGTAACGCCTTTAATTTCGCATCTTTTTCTGCACTCATCTGTATTGATTTTTTTGCCTATTAACTTCGTAAAGTTACTTATTTTTTTCATGTAATTTTAAAATATATAAATGAGTTTTAAACAATCTTAAAATAATTTTATTCTGTACTTTTGTAATCAATTTTTACAGTAAATAACCTATAATATCTTACTATGTTCCCAATTCAAAGAGGCAGAAGATTACGCGTTACCGAAAGTGTTCGTTCTTTAGTTCGCGAAACAAGTTTAAGTCCTTCCGATTTTATGTTTCCTATGTTTATTGCAGAAGGAGAAAACAGTCAGGTAGAAATCCCTTCGATGCCCGGAATTTTTCGACGTTCGATTGATTTAACGGTAAAAGAAGTACTTGAATTATTTGATTTAGGGATCCGTGCGGTCAATATTTATGTGAAAGTAAGTGAAGAGGTAAAAGACAACACCGGAAAAGAAGCATGGAATCCCGAAGGATTGATGCAAAGAGCCATCCGTGCGATCAAAACAGCTTGCCCAGAAATGGTTGTCATGCCCGATGTTGCACTGGATCCTTATTCGATATATGGGCATGATGGAATTATTGAGAACGGCGATGTAGCAAACGATCCAACCAACGATGCTTTGGTTAAAATGGCCGTTTCTCACGCACAGGCAGGAGCCGATTTTGTTGCCCCTAGCGACATGATGGACGGACGTGTGGTGCGCTTGCGCCAAGGTTTGGATGCAGCCGGATTTCAAAATGTTGGTATCATGAGTTATTCAGCCAAGTATGCCTCCGCATTTTATGGCCCCTTTCGAGATGCCTTGGATAGCGCTCCAAAAGAAGCTGACATCGAAGTGCCTAAAGACAAAAAAACATATCAAATGGATTACGCCAACCGAATCGAAGCTGTCAAAGAAGCTTTGTGGGATGTAGAAGAAGGTGCCGATATGGTGATGGTAAAGCCCGGAATTGCTTATTTAGACATCGTTCGTGAAGTAAAAAATGCTGTGAATGTCCCGGTGACTGTTTTTCACGTTTCAGGAGAATATGCCATGATCAAAGCCGCCGCAGAAAGAGGTTGGCTCGACCACGACAAAATCATGATGGAACAGTTAATGTGCATCAAACGCGCTGGAGCCAGTTTAATTTCGACCTATTTTGCCAAAGAAGCAGCAATTTTATTACAAAAATAAGGAGCTCCTCCCGCTATTTGCTCTATCTTTTCTGCCGAACACCGGCAGCAAAGGATGCCGCGACTATCGGGGCTAAAACAACAACCATTCGATTTCTCGAGTGGTTTTTTTATTTTGAACCAAATTCCATTATCTTTATCCAATGGAAACAGTTTGCATCAAAACACCTTTAGGAATGGCCACGATCACAGGTGACGAGATGGGTATTTCGGCAATTACGGTTGCCGATGACGGACCTGTTTCTAATGAAATTCCGTTGGTATTACAAGAGGCGGTCGTGCAACTTCAATCCTATTTTGAAGGCAAACGAACAGAGTTTGACTTACCCTTACACCCCCAAGGAACAGATTTTCAGCAAAAAGTGTGGAAAGGCCTCCTTCAAATTCCGTATGGAAAAACCATGAGTTATTTGGAATTATCCAAACAACTGGGTGACGTAAAAGCCATTCGAGCGGTAGCTGCTGCCAATGGTAAAAACCCTTTGTGGATTGTAGTGCCTTGCCATCGTGTGATTGGAACCGATGGTTCACTCACGGGTTATGCCGGAGGATTGTGGCGCAAAAAATGGTTGCTCGAACTAGAAAATCCGAGTAGGCAGCAAACTTTGTTTTAATACGTCGTTCCTTTTTTTTATTTTCGTAGTAAATTAGTTCTAAAATTTATAATCCATCCAAATTATGATCGAAAAAATTAACCTCAACAACATCCTGTTTTTAGATATAGAAACGGTACCAGAAGAAGCACATTTCAATGCACTCGACGATGAAATGAAAACACTTTGGGAACTCAAAACGCAGTACCAAAGAAAAGAAGATTTTACCCCAGAAGACTTTTATGACCGCGCCGGAATTTGGGCCGAATTTGGTAAAATTGTATGTATTTCGGTTGGTTATTTTGTCATCAAAGGTGATGTGCGTCATTTTAGAGTTACGTCCTTTTTTGGAGAGGAAAAGAAAATATTGCACGACTTCAATAATTTGTTAAACAATCATTTCAATCAGGCACAACATGTATTGTGTGGGCACAACGCCAAAGAATTTGACATTCCTTTTATTGCGCGCCGCATGATCATCAATCAAATACCCGTTCCCAATAAACTCAACTTATTTGGTAAAAAACCTTGGGAAGTTCCTCACCTAGATACACTTGAGTTATGGAAATTTGGCGATTTTAAACATTTTACCTCTCTAAAGTTGATGTGTAAAATCTTGGGAATCCCTTCTTCAAAAGGGGATATTGACGGCAGCCAAGTAGGCCATGTTTATTATGTAGACAAAGACATCGACCGCATTGTGACGTATTGTGAAAAAGACACGATTGCTGTAGCACAGATTTTTCTTCGTTTTCGACGGGAAGATCTATTGATTGAAGACGAAATTAGTCATGTTTAATTCAAACTCAAATTTCACAAATCAAAGGGTAATAATTTGTGGAATCGGGGGTATATTTTTTTAAATCATTGGGTTTAAATCTATATTTTTACAAAAAAAACAGATATTATGGTATTAAGTAGATTTTGGTTGGTTATTTTTATTTCATCCATCACATTTGTGCTTTTCAGTTTGTTTTCTGGAGAGAGTTATACGATTGATCACCTTCTCAATGGAAAAAAAGACGATCCCATCTTAATTTCAGAAAAATTTCTAAAAGAGCTACCGACTTTTATCCAAGATAGTATTCAAAAATCAGAGGAAAAAGCATACACCCTTAATAGAGACACGCTCAATCTGGATACTACCTACGTCTATAAAAACCAAACAGTAAAAGTATACAGTGGCGTTCAAAAATCAGACGGATTGTTGCCTACTTGCAAAAGCACCTTGGTCGATTTGATTTTACCCCTTATTGCTTACTTAGCTTTCTTTTGCGGACTCATGGAACTGCTCATTATTTCGGGAGCATCGGCAAAACTAGCCCAAAAGTTAAGCCCTGTATTTGTCAAAGTGTTCCCAAGCATTCCTAAAAACCATCCTTCCATTTCTTATATGACGTTAAATTTTGCGGCTAATTTTTTAGGATTGGATTCGGCGGCAACCCCATTCGGATTAAAAGCAATGGAGAGTTTGCAAGAACTAAATCCCGAAAAAGACAAAGCCAGTGACGCACAAATCATGTTCATGTGTTTGCACGCATCGGGCTTAACATTAATTGCCACGTCCATCATTGGATATCGCGCAGCTGCGAACGCTAGCAACCCAGCCGACGTGATGTTGCCGTGTATCATCACTTCTTTCATCGGAACCATAGCGGCGTTCTTGATTGTGGGAATCAAACAAAAAATCAATTTTAAAAGCGCTTCCTTGGTGGTTTCGTTGATGGTATTGATTGCAGCCATAGTTGGATTATTAATGTATGTAAACCAGTTGGATTTAATAGGGAAAAACTATTTTACAAGTAATTTATCTGCCATCATATTGATTCTTATCATCGCATTTACCTTACTTTTTTCGTTTTTAAAAGAACAAAAATTCACAGAAGCCAAAACAACTGTTTTTGAATCTTTTGTTGTGGGAGCCAACAACGGTGTTAAAACGGGTGTGGTTATTTTTCCTTATGTTTTAGGGATGTTGGTTGCCATTTCTTTGTTTAGAAATAGCGGTTTGTTTGAAATCATTAGCGACTGGATTGCGTATATTTTCTCAAACATGGGAGTAAACAAACAAATTACAGATGCTTTGCCTGTAGCCATGTTACGCCCTTTTAGTTCGGCGGGTTCACGTGGCTTTTTAATCGATTCCATGAATACTTTTGGAGCCGATTCACTAACCGGAAGGTTGAGCAGTATTTTTCAGTGTAGTGCCGAAAGCACTTTTTATGTCATTGCCGTTTATTTTGGTTCGGTTAACATAAAAAACACACGCTATGCATTAGGAACCATGCTTTTGGTCGATTTGATTTGTGTGATCACCGCAATTTTTGTGGCGAGTTGGTTTTTTTAATCAAATGATGATATGAAACAGTTTTTCTTATTGATTTTGATGCTGATCTTGGTTGTAAGCTGTAAAAAAGAGCGTGTAGTTGAACATCAATCCGTGGCTGGTTTTCAGCTAAAAACCAAACCTGCTGTAGTACTAAATACAGATACCATTTACTTTTCTTATACGGCAGATGATAAAGAACCAGAGGAATATGCCATCATCAAATTAGTGGAGCAAAAATTCACGAAAGACAGCTTAAGCAATTCTAAATTTAGGATTGAATTTATCCAAAAAAAACAAAAAGTCTTTTCTGATTTAATCACTATCAAGGGCATAGAAAAGGGCTCAGAATGGTACGGAATGTATGAAATGGATTCTGTTTACTCTCCTTTTAAACGGCTGTCTTTTGGATATCCTGCTTGTGGCTATTCTCAAGATAATTTTCTCTATTATATTGAAGGTTCCGCTTCATCCAAAATACATACTTGGTTGTCTGTGGGCGACGGCGGATGGTTCAATGATGTGGATTTTTTCCCTATCTCAAAAACCAAATTTGCCTGCCGAACCGCTTCATTTTGGCCAGAAGAAACCGAAACAGAAAACCTGGAAACGGACGAAGAATTTGGAATGCTAGAATTTTCTGACTCGATTGTTTTTAGTTTCACAAAGAACCAATGGAACAAATCGTTCAAAACCCCCAAGGGAAAAGTATACCGAAAAACAAGAATGTCGTACGATAGTATGATTAATTAAAGGAACCAATACAACGGATGCATTTTTTTGAAGAGATTATTATCGATGCAGGAAGAGAAGGTAATTATTTCTTAATCAAAAGAATAGGAATCCTATTCAAATGGTTGATATACCGTGGAAGAAGGCCTTTTAGTCAGATAAAAAACGAAAACTGGAATACCAGAATCGGTTTAATCATCTGTGCCATCGGCATCGGATGGATCATTTATTATGTAAACTATTAAGCTCACTAGCTTTGTTATCTTTCGCTATTTTCCGTAACTTTACACTTTAAAAACTTCATAAAATGGACTTTATATACCAAGACCCGTATCCGATTTTAAAAGACGATACGCACTACAAAAAAATCAGTTCCGATTTTGTAAAAGTGGAACAACTGGGTGCTAGAGAAATCTTAACCGTTGACCCAAAAGGATTGGAATTATTAGCGCAAGAAGCCATGAACGATGTTTCGTTTATGTTGCGAACGGCACATTTACAAAAATTACAAAACATTTTGAACGACCCTGAAGCGACAGATAACGATCGTTTTGTGGCATACAATTTATTGCAAAACGCTGTTGTGGCAGTAGAAGGGCAGTTGCCTTCTTGTCAAGATACCGGAACTGCAATTGTCATGGCTAAAAAAGGGGAAAATGTATATACTGGAGCCGATGATGCCGAATGGTTATCGAAAGGAATTTTCAACACCTATCAAAACAAAAACTTGCGTTACTCGCAAATTGTTCCGATTTCAATGTTTGAAGAAAAAAATTCAGGATCCAATTTACCCGCTCAAATCGATATTTATGCAAAAAAAGGAGCTTCGTATGAGTTTTTGTTTTTAGCTAAAGGCGGAGGTTCTGCAAACAAAACTTTTTTATACCAACAAACAAAATCCTTGTTGAATGAGAAGTCCATGGAGATTTTTGTTCGTCAAAAAATCAAAGATTTAGGAACGTCGGCTTGCCCACCTTATCATTTGGCTTTGGTAATCGGTGGAACATCTGCCGAAGCTAATTTGGCCGCTGTTAAAAAAGCCTCTGCAGGCTATTTCGATCATCTACCTACTACAGGAAACATGGCAGGTCAGGCTTTCCGTGATTTAGAATGGGAGAAAAAAGTATTGGAATTTTGCCAAGAAAGTTCTATTGGGGCTCAATTTGGAGGAAAATATTTTGCACACGATGTGCGTGTGATTCGTTTGCCACGTCACGCAGCTTCTTGTCCGGTTGGACTTGGAGTTTCGTGTTCGGCAGATCGAAACATCAAAGGAAAAATCACGAAAGACGGTATTTTCTTAGAGCAATTGGAAACCAACCCAAAACAATTTTTACCTGCAACCCCTCCGCATTTGGAAGCTCCGGTTGAGGTAGATTTGAACCGCCCAATGGCAACTATTTTGGCAGAATTATCGCAATACCCCATCAAAACCCGTTTAAAATTGAACGGAACTTTGATTGTAGCACGTGATATTGCCCACGCCAAAATCAAAGAACTATTGGATGCTGGGGAACCCATGCCCGACTATTTCAAAAACCATCCTATTTATTATGCAGGTCCTGCGAAGACTCCAGACGGAATGCCATCAGGAAGTTTTGGACCAACCACGGCTGGAAGAATGGATGTGTATGTAGAAGAATTCCAAAAAGCGGGTGGAAGTATGATCATGTTGGCCAAAGGAAACCGCACCAAGCAAGTGATGGATGCTTGCAAAACCTATGGTGGATTTTATTTGGGATCCATTGGAGGTCCTGCTGCTATCTTGGCTCAAGATAATATTTTGAAAGTAGAAGTAGTTGATTTTGAAGAATTAGGCATGGAAGCGGTTCGTAAAATCACCGTGAAAGATTTCCCTGCTTTTATCATTACGGATGATAAAGGAAATGATTTCTTTGAAAATCTGTAACCCCATTTGCCTTAACAACAAACCCTGCAAGGTCGTTGCCTTGCAGGTATTATAAAAAACAACATGCCTTTTAAAGAAACTTTTACTGCCTTCTACGCACAAGTTACCTCCAGTTTAGCAGAGGGTACTTTTGCCAAACTTACCTTAGCAAAAACCATTGGCAACACCGATTTAATGAACATTTATGTTTGGCCTATTGTGGAAGAAAACACATTAAAATTGGAGCTTAAGTTCAAGCACCAACAAGAAGAAATACTACAAACAGTAGCCATAAATGAGGCAGAAGCTATTTTGTTACCCTACATCAACAATCCGTTTATGAGTGCTTTATTGTTTACCACCGAAGCCGATGTTGTCTACAAACTCAACAAAAAAAGAGCGGTTAGCATTACCGAAAAAGCACCCACGTTTGCACATGCTTCTACCGTATTAACCGAATATTTGTCGGCAAAATAATATTGTATAGTTTTCGTTCCAGGAAGATTAATCAATGACCATTTCTGGGATGTCACCTTCTATAATTAATTCGGCTTCGGTTGAAGCTATGATGTGCTCTACACTTACTCCAGGGGCGCGTTCGAGTAGCTTAAAACCTTTGGGTGTAATTTCTAAAACCGCCAATTCTGTTACTACTTTTTTCACGCAACCAACACCGGTTAAGGGCAATGTACATTTTTTAAGTATTTTGGATTCTCCAGCTTTGTTCACGTGCATCATGGCTACAATTATATTTTCTGCTGAAGCAACCAAATCCATTGCGCCACCCATTCCTTTCACCATTTTTCCAGGAATTTTCCAGTTGGCTATATCCCCGTTTTCAGAAACTTCCATAGCCCCTAAAATGGTAAGATCTACATGTTGCCCACGAATCATTCCAAAACTAAATGCAGAATCAAACAAACTGGCTCCCGGTAACATGGTGATGGTTTGTTTTCCTGCGTTGATTAAATCGGCATCTTCTTCTCCTTCAAAAGGGAAAGGACCCATGCCTAAGACACCGTTTTCCGATTGAAATTCGACAGAAATATCGGTACGAACATAATTAGCCACCAAAGTAGGAATGCCTATTCCTAGGTTGACGTAGTAACCATCTCTTACTTCTTTTGCGATTCTTTTTGCGATTTGATTTTTATCTAATGCCATATATTATTTGATGATTTGAAAATTTGTGAAGCCATTTCAAAACGATTTGATTTTCAAATTATTTTTGACGAACCGTTCTCTGTTCAATTCTTTTTTCGAAATGGTCACCTTGAAAAATGCGTTGCACTAAAATTCCAGGAATGTGAATTTCATTGGGGTCCAATGCGCCAGCGGGAAGTAATTCTTCTACTTCGGCAATGGTTATTTTTGCTGCTCCAGCCATGCAAGGATTGAAGTTTCGAGCGGTACCTTTAAAGATGAGGTTTCCAGCAGTATCACCCTTCCATGCTTTGATAATAGAAAAATCGGCCTTGAAAGCATGTTCCATGACGTGCATTTTACCATTAAATTCACGTGTTTCTTTGCCAATAGCTACTTCTGTTCCGAAGCCAGCTGGGGTAAAGAAAGCGGGAATTCCGGCTTGTGCTGCACGGCAACGTTCTGCTAGGGTTCCTTGTGGAATCAGTTCTACCTCTAGTTCACCTGATAGCATTTGACGTTCAAATTCGGCATTTTCACCCACATAAGAAGAAATCATTTTCTTGATTTGTTTTTGTTGCAAGAGTAATCCGAGTCCGAAGTTATCTACACCTGCGTTATTGGAGATACAGGTAAGTTCTTTGGTTTGTTTGTTTACCAATTCGGCAATAGCATTTTCTGGTATTCCGCAAAGGCCAAAACCACCAAGCATGATGGTCATGTTGTCTTCAACTCCTTGAAGGGCTTCTTTGACAGATGGTACGGTTTTGTTGATCATCTTAATGAGTATTTTAGGGTTGTTTGTAGGTTAGCCCAGATAGAAGCGAAAAGCATTTTGTTTCAAAAAGTTGGTTTTTCTTGACCCTAAAAAGCGACATAAGAAGCTCTTTTAGGGGCTTAGAAAACCCTTTTTGTATCAAAATCTTGAAGCGAATAGCTGGAAAAGCTTCCCTTTATAATCCAAATTCTTCTGTGTTTTGTTCTTCTTCTATGCTCAATGAGTCTACTGGTTTTGCCGCTTTTACAGGCTCCCAACAATCGACTTTTATTGAAAAGTTTTCAGGTTTTTCAAATGGATCTTTTGATATTTGAAGGTCTTTGTCTTCGTAGCATTTTTTCATAAAGTACCCCCAAACAGGCAGAGCTGCTGTAGCTCCTTGTCCGTAAGTGATGCTTTTGAAACGAGCGGAACGGTCTTCACAACCTACCCAAACACCTGTTACCAGATTGGGTACCATTCCTATGAACCATCCGTCGGATTGGTTTTGCGTTGTTCCTGTTTTACCTGCAATTGGGTTTTTGAAAACGTACGGATAACCTGTCCATCGGTTGTCGCCACTACCACCACCTTCGGTACGTAAACGTTCCCCGCTACCGCCTTCGGTTACTCCTTCAAGTAATTTTATCACCGCATAGGCAATGTCTTGGTTGAGTACATCATGCGATTCGGGTGTTGGCTCATAAATGACAGCCCCATTTTTATCTTCGATTCTTGCTATGAACTGAGGTTTGATGTATACGCCTTTGTTGGCAAAGGTGCTGTAAGCAGCAACCATGTCGTGTACCGTAATATCTACGGCTCCAAGTGCGATCGAGGGTTGAACCGGAATTTCGGAGGTAACACCCAGTTTGTGTGTAAGTTCAACTACGGCTTCTGGGCCCGTTTTGTCTATTAATTTAGCCGAAATGGTATTGATGGAGTTTGCCAAAGCCCTTTTCAGCGAAACCATTCCGCGGTATTTTTGATCTGAGTTTCTTGGTTCCCAGTCTTCGGTTACGTGGTGGCGCCCTTTTCTAATCATGAACGGACCATCAATGATGGTATCACACGGCGACATTCCGAGTTGTTCGATGGCCGTTGCGTAGACAAACGGTTTGAAGGTAGATCCAACTTGTCGTGCTCCTTGACCAACGTGGTCGTATTGAAAATATTTGTAATCGATACCACCCACCCAAGCTTTTACGTGACCAGTTTGCGGTTCCATTGACATCAATCCTGCTTGCAAGAAATGCTTGTAATATCGAATAGAATCAAGAGGTGTCATGATGGTGTCTCTATCACCTTTCCAGGTAAAGACGGTCATTTTTGTTTTTTTACTGAAAGAAGCAATGATTTCTTCGTCTGATTTTTCATCGGCTTTTAGTATGCGCCAACGCTCAGAATTTTTCATCGCTTGCTTGATGATTTTATCTGTTTCGTCGTCTGTAATATTCACAAACGGAGCATTTTTGTTTCCTTTTTGTTGGATCCAAAATTCTTCTTGAAGGTTTTTCATGTGTTCCGTTACCGCTTCTTCTGCGTGTTCCTGAATTTTAGAATCGATGGTAGTATAGATTTTTAAACCATCGCCATAAATATCATATTCTTCACCATCTGGTTTTTTATGATCTTTCACCCAATTCTTCATGAAATCACGTAGGTATTCTCTGAAATAGGTCGCAGTTCCGTCCAAATGGCTTTCGGGGTGAAAGTCCAATTTGATGGGTTTTTTTTCTAATATTTCTTTAGCGGTTTCTTCTAAATGGTTGTTTCTAACGAGTTGACCAAGTACAATATTACGTCTTTTAAGTGCTCTTTCTGGGAATCGATTTGGATTGAAACGTGACGGATTGGTAAGCATTCCGACCAATAAAGCACTTTCTTCAATGGTTAGATTTCTAGGTTCTTTGTTAAAATACACTTTGGCTGCAGAGCGAATTCCAACGGCTCCATTTACAAAATCAACCTGGTTAAAGTAAAGCGCAATGATTTCATTTTTAGTGTATTGTCTTTCCAGTCGAATGGCAATGATCCATTCTTTGGCTTTTTGAACAATTCGAAAAGGTAAAAATTTAGAACCTTCCCCATGGAATAATAGTTTGGCTAATTGTTGCGTAAGGGTACTTGCTCCTCCGTTGGAACCCAATTGAGCTGCTGCTCCAAAGGTTCTTTTGGCATCAATTCCTGAATGCTCATAAAAGCGTTCGTCTTCTGTAGACACCAAGGCGTCTACCAAGTGTTTTGGTAAATCTCTGTATTTAATGGCAGTTCTGTTTTCGTTGTAGAATTTTCCTAATACAACTCCGTCAGAAGAGATAATTTCGGTTGCTAAATTTGATTCTGGATTTTCTAAGTCTTCAAAAGAAGGCATCGCTCCAAACAGTCCCCATGAAGCAAATAGAAAAAATAAAAATACGCCTCCAAGAGTATAAAAAAACAGTTTCCAAAATTTCTTTTGGTAATAGCTGATGTCTTTTACAACGGTCCCTTTTTGAGTAGATTGTTTTTGTGCCATGATAATTATTCTATAGATTCGATTCTAAATCCAACTTCAGTAACTCCTTTTAATTCTTTTTCGCCAACAATTTTGCCGGTTTCTCTTACGGCTTGTTGGATGTTGATTTTATAAACCCCTTTTTGATTGAAAGTGGCTTTTTGTTTGAAAATCAATTTATTTTCTTTGATATCGGTAAATCCTTCCCCCAACAAAGTGCCGTCTGGATTTGCCATTTGATACTCGAGTGTATCGACTAGCGTTTGTTTATTTGGTTGTTCTAAAGAGACAATTAAAAATAGATTATTAAAAGGGAAATCGTTGTTGTCTCTCACATTTACAAACAAATTGTATTTTTTTGCAGCTTCTAATTGAGGCAACTCAAAAGAAACAATGCTGTCTTTATTCCAGGAACTTCCAACCGATTTATATTCGTCAAATACTCGGTTTTTATCGCAGGAAACGAGTGCAATCATTGCAAAAAAGCAGCATAAACTAGATAGGATCTTCATTTTTCTTGATGATTATTGGTCTTTTGTCTTGTGGCTTTTTATTGTTTCTGTTTTTGTTGTTTCTGTTGTTTGGATTTCCAGGATTGTTCGGATTTGCCCCTTTGTTTTCTTGATTGCCTCTGTTTTCATTTTGGCCGGCAATTTTCGGTTGATTCGATGGGTTCCCGTTTGGATTCGGTTTTTTGTTTCGGTTGTTGTTCGATTTTTTTCTTTTTGGTTGATCAAATCGCGTCAAACTTTCTTGCCCCATAGCATTGCTAAAGGTTGTTTCTTGCTCGGTTACGATTTCAATTGCAAAATCTTCCAAAGCAGAAACTTTGATTTTTTGCTTGTTTTGATCCATGATTTCTTTTACTTGATCAATTTTAAGCACATGCCAACTTGCAAAATTATTGGTGTAGGCAAACCACATCAAGCCTTTAAAAATATCTTGTTTTTGACAAATCGCATCTCCCTTTTCCGTGTGTAATTTGGTTTCAAAATCTGGAAAATCTTTTAACGCGTCGAGATAGGTGTCTAATTCGTAGTTTAAACAACATTTTAATTTACCGCATTGACCTGCTAACTTCTGTGGATTTAACGAAAGTTGTTGGTAACGCGCTGCCGAAGTATTTACACTTCTAAAATCGGTCAACCAAGTAGAACAACACAATTCTCGTCCGCAAGAACCAATTCCGCCCAAGCGAGATGCTTCTTGGCGAAACCCAACTTGTTTCATCTCAATTCGGGTTTTGAATACTTGCGCAAATTCTTTAATTAATTGACGAAAATCAACTCGGTCGTTTGCAGTGTAGTAAAAAATTGCTTTCGAACCATCTCCTTGAAATTCAATATCAGAAATTTTCATTTCTAATTTTAAAGCAATAGCAAGTTCTCTTGCTTTCACTTTCATGGGTTCTTCTTTGTCTCTTGCGTCGCTCCAGATGTCAATGTCTTTTTGAGATGCTTTTCGATACACTTTGGCAATATCTGCACTCAAGTGGTTTACATTTTTCTTCTTCATTTGCACTTTGACCAACTCTCCAGTCAAAGTTACAATTCCTACATCGTGTCCAGGTGAAGCCTCTGTGGCAACAATATCACCAATGCTGAGTGTTAATTTTTCTGTATTGCGATAAAATTCTTTTCGTCCATTTTTGAAACGTACTTCTACGCAATCAAAAGGAGTTTCGCCGTTTGGTAAATTCATATTTGACAACCAGTCGAAAACGGTAAGTTTGTTGCAGCTATCGGTGCCGCAAGTCCCATTATTTTTACATCCTTTAGGAGCGCCACCATTGGTGCCCGTAGAACAGTTTGTACATGCCATAATTTTGAATATATAGTGAGTGTCAGCAATGTGCTTGACAACGATAATAAATAACGTTTTGAGTGTAAAGATAGTATTTTTTACTTATATTTTATTCACTTTTGTATAAAGTAAAAAACCCATTGCAATACTGAAATGGGTCACTTTTTTTAATTAATTGAAATAAAATTATGTTTCTTTTACTGTAATAATGTTTACGGGACAAGCTTTTTCGGCCAATTCGCAGTTTTCTACAATAGAGTGGTCAGGCGATTTTAAGGTATAAAACCCCTTGGCATTGACCGATTTTATTAAAACCGATTTCCCGTCTTTCTTTGACATTTGAAACTGTGCCGGTGCCATTTCTACACAGTAGTTGCAGCCAATGCATTTATCTCTTTGAAGGGTGATAATTACCATTAATTTTCGACTATTTTATATAATTTATCCGATAAACGAATTCGAAAAGGTAGTTTCATTGTACAACTTTCTCCTTTTGTTGCTGTTGTTGCATCGACATCATTCACAAACATATCTTCAATTACTAACTCTTGGGCACCTGTTGTGGGTCCAGTAATTAATATTTTATCGCCTTTTTTAATGTCATAGGCTTCAATTTTGAATTCGGCAATGCTTGATTTTACAAAATAGTGCATTCCTTTTCCAACGTACACTTTCTTTTGTGTTGCACTTGATCCAGGATTATCAGACCATTCACCTAATTTTTGCCCCAAATAATAACCACTCCAAAAACCACGATTGTAAACCGTTGCCAAAGCTTCCATCCAGATATTGATTTTTTCTTTGCTAAACGTGCCTTCGTAATACGAATCAATTGCTTCGCGATAGGTTTTGATAACCGATGCTACATAATCAGCTGCTCGTCCTCGACCTTCAATTTTCAAAACTTTTATTCCAGAATCGATGACTTGATCTAAAAAATCTAAGGTGCATAAATCTTTTGGCGACATTAAATATTCGTTGTCCACTTCAATTTCAAAACCACTTTCTTGATCGATAACGGTGTATTTTTTTCGACAATTTTGTTTACAAGCTCCACGATTAGCTGATGAATTATGCGAATGTAAACTCAAATAACATTTGCCCGAAACCGCCATACACAAAGCGCCGTGACCAAAAATTTCTATTTCTACTAAATTTCCGCTCGGCCCTTTAACTTGTTCTTTTTCGATTTCGTCTGTTATTTTTTTCACCTGACGCAAACTCAATTCGCGCGACAATACAATTGTATCGGCAAACATTGCATAGAATTTTACCGTTTCAATATTGGTTACATTCAATTGGGTCGAAATATGGACTTCCATTCCAATAGATCTTGCCGTCATTATTACCGCTTGATCCGAGGCAATCACCGCTGTAATTCCAGCTTCTTTTGCTTTGGTTAACAAGGTTTTTACAATCGACAAATCGTGATCGTAAATGATGGTATTTAATGTTAGATATGTTCTAACGTTTTTTTCGTTACATCTTCGAGCGATTTCTGGCAAATCATCTAATACAAAATTCACGGTTGCTCTAGCGCGCATGTTCAATTGCTCAACGCCAAAATAAATGGAATCACATCCATTATCTAATGCGGCTTGCATGGACTCAAAATTTCCTGCAGGCGCCATTAATTCAATTTTTCCTGTTGTAGTCATTGTTATATGTTGTTTTCATTGTTTCCCCACGGTTGAAACCGTGGGCTATATTTGAAAATGTTTGTATATAATGTTGCTCGTAATTGTTGCTCCAATATAGCCCATGGTTTTAACCATGGGATTTTATATATTATTTTATTTCAACAATCCATTCAATTTAACAAATTCATCAAATTCGTCTTGTGAAGATTGTTTTAGATGATGTGCTTTTTGATTTTTTATGTAGTGAAATACTTTTTCTAATTGCGATTCACTTACGGAATACGCAGCATAACCTGTTTGCCAAGCAAATTTTTCTAACATCAAATCACTTCCGTTTATCAAATGAGATGAACTTCCTTTTATTGCTTTCATCACATCTGTAATAGATTTTTGTGGATTTAACAAAGACAAAGCGTGAACATGGTCTGGCATTCCGTTGATAATTCTAACAGGACAACCCAAGTCAACTAATTCTTGATAAATAAAATCATAGACTTCTTTTTCAAATGAGAAATCGATTAATTCAGCCCTGTTTTTGGTTGACCAAATGGCATGAATCCATATTTTGTTGAAAGAATGAGACATCTTATTTTGAAACCTTATATAATTTATCGGATAATCGTACTCTAAATGGAACTTCAAACGTGACTTTATCGCCCATTTTTGCGCTCGTGTTTTCGGTTCCGTTGACCAACATTTTTTCTAAAATTAATTCTTCATTTCCAGTAGTTGGTCCCGAGATTAAAATTTTATCTCCTACTTGTAATTCACTGTTTTCAATTCTAAAAAGTCCCACTTGTGCCTTTACAAAATAGTGTTCTACTTTGCCAATAAGTGTTTTTTTTATTTTTATTTTCTGACGGATGTCTTTTGTTTTTGAGGCTACAGCCAAAGCTGTATCCGACAGCTCGCCCGAGTGTTTGAACTTCAGTTTCTCTGATTTTCCTTTTCGGAACACCTTGTTTCCTACTTGTTTTCCTCTGCGTAGTTTTACTTGTTCTGCTAATGGCAAATGAGTGATTTCCAAACATTCTGAAGAGCAACAATTTTCCATAGCGGCTTTACAGTCGTCGCATTGAATGAACAACAAATGGCAACCATCGTTTAAACAATTGGTGTGGTTGTCACACGGTTTTCCACACTGGTGGCATTGCGAAACGATATCGTCTGTAATGCGTTCGCCCAAGCGGTGGTCAAACACAAAGTTTTTCCCTATGAATTTACTTTCTAGGCTTTCTTCTTTGATTTGTTTGGCATAATTGATGATTCCGCCTTCTAACTGGAAAACGTTCTTAAATCCTTGGTGTTTGAAATAGGCCGATGCTTTTTCGCAACGAATTCCGCCCGTGCAATACATCACCAAGTTTTTATCTTCTTTATGGTCTTGCAATTGCTCGTTAATGACAGGTAAACTTTCTCTAAAAGTCTCTACATCAGGCGTGATGGCGCCTTTAAAATGGCCAATTTCACTTTCGTAATGGTTTCTAAAGTCGACCACAATCGTGTTGGGATCTTCTAAAATTTGGTTGAATTCTTTGGCTTTTAAATGAACACCAATATTGGTTACGTCAAAAGTTTCGTCGTTCAAACCGTCGGCTACAATTTTGTCGCGAACTTTCACCGTCAATTTTAAAAAGGAGTGATCGTCATGTTCTACGGCTACATTCAAACGAATGCCGCGCATAAACGGATAGACTTCTAAAGTTTCGCGAAAAGCTTCAAAATTCTCAGCAGGAACTGACATTTGAGCATTGATACCTTCTTTGGCAACATAAGTTCGGCCAAGGGCGTCAAGTGTATTCCAAGCAACGAATAAATCGTCTCTAAATTTTTTAGGGTCTTCAATTTTGGCATACGCATAGAAAGACAAAGTAAGTCTTTGTTTACCCGCTTGATCAATCAGCTCGGCTCTTTCTTCTGCGCTTAAGGTGTTGTACAGTTGCATGCTATAAACGTTTAAGTGAGAAATTATTTAGGAGTTCTAATTGGAAGAACTCGTAGGCAAAGATAATTTGAAAATTTGAAAATGTGTCAAATTTGAAAATAAAAAAACCATTAAAGTATTAAGTTAGATTAAGGATTACCTTAATTTTTTTAATACTTTAATGGTTTAAAAAATCTTTCTGACTTAGCGCCTTAAACGCAAGTTTAACAAAACTCTGCGTAGGCGTCTTGTAAGTTTTCTGCAATTAATTCAGCTGGGCGACCTTCAATATGGTGACGCTCTAACATGTGAACTAGTTCACCGTCTTTGAACAAAGCCATACTTGGTGAAGAAGGAGGAAAAGGAAACATGTGTTGACGTGCAGCGTCTACCGCTTCTTTGTCAACTCCTGCAAAAACCGTAACTAAATGATCTGGTTTTTTTGCTCCATCTAAACTCATTTTTGCTCCTGGACGTGCATTTCTTGCCGCACATCCACAAACAGAATTTACTACAACCAATGTTGTTCCTGTTGCTTTGATGGCGTTTTCAACAGCCTCCGCAGTATGTAAATCTTGAAAACCAGCGTCCACTAATTCCGCTTTCATTGGTTTTACCATTTCTTCTGGATACATAATAATTTGATTAAAGATTAATTATTTTTTGATACAAATCTTTTGCAAAGATAAATAGAAATCTTGTTTTTTGAAGGGTACAAATCATAAAGATTTGTTAGCATTTTTATGTGGGATCAGAATTTAAAAATACGTCCGATCAAAGCTCGCACAAAAAGCCCTTTCGGACATTTCCATATGACTTGTAAGTCCTCCCAAAAGGAGGTTTCTTCATCTAGAAATTTAAAAATCAAGGTTGGATTTCCATTTTTGAATAACGCAGAAAACACGTTAGATCCCAAATCGTTTCTTCGGAAGAGCACATCCAAAAAGAGTACGTCATACACCCAAAATTTATCTTTTTTGTAGTATTTTGTAAAGTCATCTTGTTTTGATAAAAAACGAACCAACGCTTTCGATTTTTTGATCGAATTTTTAAAAGTGTAACCGGTACTTGCTTTTGTCCAACCTCCTGCAGAGCCAATATGGACAATATTTTTAGTGTTTTGTTTCCAAAATTGATAACTCGTCATTGGTATATTTCCCTGTTCTTTTTCAATGATTTCGTATTCTGAGATTCCTAGATTATTAATGTATTTTTCAATTTCAACTTCATATTCTTCGAGTGGAAGTAGGTCTTTTGAAAACAAAGTGTATTCCAATAACGCCTCTGTGGATGAAGTTGGAAGCACATACATAAACCGCGTATTCCCTTTTTGTTCGATCGAAAAATCCATCAAAATCGCCGTGTTTTCATCAAAAACAGCTTGGGTAGATTTGATGAACCATCCTCTAAAATGTTGTTGTAACAGGGGATATTTGGATTGGCTTTTTACGATTGTTGGATCATAGATCGAATTAAAAACTTTGTTGCAAGTATAATTTTCACTTTCGGTTTTCACCACGCACTGATTTCCTTGATCAACAAATTCGGTTACCTTTTCATTTACAAAATCAATCTGTGCGTGTTTTGAAATTACATCAAAAATGAATTGGTAAAAATCCAATCCACGAACCATTTGATATTGATACGGATTCAAGGTTAAATTTCTTTTAAAATGTGCATCAGCAAACAATGCTACCGCCCACTTTTTTGATACAATCGAATCAAAACTTTGATCGTAATCCCAATAACACCAGGTGCGATCGTTGGTTTTTTTCGGATTTTCATCCAATAACAAGATTGAAACCTCTGAAAAATTTTCAGACAGGACCATTTCATACACCGTCATGAGTGCAGAAAGTCCGGATCCAGTGAAAATGTAATCATAATGTTTCATGTTTCAAAAATAGGAGTAATCCGATAGATTTTACTATAATTATGCTAGATTTGTAAAAAAAACAACATGTTTCAATCAGTAATCACTTATTTTGAAAGCATTGATCCTGTATTAGCAGCACTTTATGCGACGCTTTTTACTTGGTTTTTGACCGCTCTTGGCGCTTCATTTGTCTTCTTTTTTAAAACGATGAATCGAGTGGTACTCGACGGAATGCTCGGATTTACGGGCGGTGTCATGGTGGCGGCCAGTTTTTGGAGTTTATTGGCGCCGGCTATTGAAATGAGTGGTGGTGAAGGCTTTACCAAAGTGATTCCTGCATCGGTTGGTTTTTTTCTCGGGGCTTTGTTTATCTTCGGATTGGATAAAGTACTTCCCCATTTACACATTAATTTTCAAGAATCAGAAGGGGTAAAATCACCTTGGCAACGCACCACACTTTTGGTGTTGGCCATAACTTTGCACAACATTCCCGAAGGATTAGCTGTGGGTGTACTTTTTGGCGGAGTCGCTGCTGGAATTCCAGAAGCTTCTATCGCGGGTGCTTTGACATTGGCAATCGGAATTGGAATTCAGAATTTCCCTGAAGGGATAGCCGTTTCTATGCCTTTGCGTAGAATGGGAATGAGTCGAAAAAAGAGTTTTATGTATGGTCAAGCTTCTGCACTAGTAGAGCCTGTGGCAGGTGTTTTGGGCGCTGTTGCCGTTACTTTTTTCACGCCTTTATTGCCTTATGCTTTGGCTTTTGCTGCTGGCGCAATGATTTTTGTGGTGGTAGAAGAAGTAATCCCGGAAACGCAACAAGACAATAATACCGACATTGCCACGCTTGGTTTTATTGGGGGATTTATTGTGATGATGATGCTTGATGTAGCTTTAGGCTAGTGGCATTTGCAATTGTCTCCACATTTTTTGCTTGGTTTTTTACGTCCAAAAAATTTTTGAAACAAAAAAAATACAGCTACTGCTAATGCAATGTAAGTTAGAAAAGTTTGTATCATTATTTTAAAAATTGATAAGCAGCAAGTGCGGTTAAATAGGCGATTCCACTCATAAAAAACAACTGAATCAAAGGCCATTTCCACGAGTTGGTTTCTTTTTTTACAATCGCAAGCGTACTAACGCACTGCATGGCAAAGGCATAAAACAAAAGCAATGAAATTCCCGTCGCAAGATTAAACACCTTGGATCCATCTTCATGAATTTCGGCTTCCATTCTGTTTTTGATGGTAGTTTCTTCATCGCTGTGACTTCCTACGCTGTAAATGGTTGCTAGCGTTCCAACAAATACTTCTCGGGCAGCAAAGGAACTAACTACGGCAATTCCAATTTTCCAATCGTACCCTAAAGGTTGTATGACAGGTTCAATCGATTTTCCGATGATTCCAATGTATGAATTTTCCAATTTGTAGGAATTGATCTGGTCTTCAAGAAATTTAGGGCTGTATTTTTGATGTCTTGCCTCTAGATTTTCTTGAACTATTTGAGGCGCTTTCCCAAAATCTTTATCCGGACCATGCGATCCCAAAAACCACAATATTACGGACAAGGCCAAGATTATTTTTCCGGCACCAAATACAAATGCTTTGGTTTTTTCCAACACATTGATGCTGACGTTTTTGAACATCGGAATTTTGTAGCTCGGCATTTCTACAACAAAATACGATTTGGTTTTTAATTTCAATATTTTATTCAAAACATAAGCAGAGAACAAAGCCGCACCAAAGCCCAAAAGATAAAGTAGCATGAGTGTCAACCCTTGCAAACTTATGAATCCCAAGACCCTTTTTTCAGGAATGATTAAAGAGATTAATATGGCATAAACCGGCAATCTTGCCGAGCAGGTAATAAATGGCGTAACCAAAATAGTGATCAGTCGTTCTTTCCAATTTTCAATATTTCGAGCACCCATAATGGCTGGAATCGCACAGGCAGTACCCGATATTAACGGAACGATACTTTTACCCGAAAGGCCATAACGGCGCATTATTTTATCCATTAAAAATACCACTCGACTCATGTAGCCGCTTTCTTCTAGTACCGAAATAAACAAAAATAAAAAGGCTATTTGCGGAATAAAAATCAAGATGCCTCCAATACCCGGGATGATTCCTTCACTAAGTAAATTGGTGAATTCGCCTGCTGGTAAATTGTTTTTTGCATAGGATGCTAAATTGGCAAAACTACTGTCGATAAAATCCATAGGGATGCTTGACCAATCAAAAATCGACTGAAAAATACCAAACAAAATGAAGAAAAAGATCAAGTAACCAAAAACTTTATGTGTGAGTACTCTGTCTAGTTTTGCTCGGACTGTATTGACTTTAGAGGCATCAATTTTTTGCCCCATTTTTAAAGTATCATTGATAAATTGATATCTTTTAATCGTTTCTTTTTGTTGCAAACGTTTTAAATCGGCATGTGATTTAGTGAACGAATTTTGAATTTCTTTTCTGTCTAAATTTAGAAAATTGACATCTTGGGTAATGACCAACCATAATTTGTACAAAAGCTGATTGGGAAATGCGCGACGCAATTTATTAAAATAGTCTTCATCAATAATCGATGCATTTAAGCAAGGTTCTTTCGATAAAGATTCGTAATCAGCAATCAAATTTTTAATTTTTTCGATGCCGATGTTTTTTCTAGAACTTACTAAGGCAATTTTAGTTTTTAATTCTTTTTCCAATTGAGGAACGTCGAGTTCAATTCCTTTAAGTGCCATTCTATCGCACATGTTGACTACTAAAATGGTTGGAATTTCAAGGTCTTTTATTTGTGTAAAGAGCAGCAGATTTCGTTTTAAATTTTCGACTTCGGTAACCACCACCACAACGTCCGGAAAATTTTCATCGTTTTTGTTCATCAACAATTCAATCACCACATTTTCGTCGATTGAACTTGCGTTGAGACTGTACGTTCCCGGTAAATCAAGTATGGTTGCTTTTCTGTTATCGGATAATTTACACGTACCTATTTTTTTTTCAACAGTAATACCTGGGTAATTCCCCACTTGTTGGTGCAATCCTGTGAGTTGATTAAAAACAGATGTTTTACCCGTATTTGGGTTTCCAATAAGCGCTACTTTGATTGTTGATTTGACCATGAATTAGTTTTTTTCAAAAGTAATTTCTATCTCTTTTGCCGTTTCAAGTCGAATCGCAACATGGGAATCATTGATGTTAAAATACAACGGATCACCAAAAGGAGCAATTTGAATCAATTCTACGTAATTTCCTGGCAAACACCCCATCTCAATAAGTTTTAATGGAATTTCTTCGATGTTTACATCAGAAATAATTCCACTTTGTCCTATTTTTAATTGGGAAAGGGTTGTTTTCACGTCTTTATTTAGATTGAATTAAAATACAAAAATACGCAAAGTAAATCTATATAATATGATAATTATCAAGTTTAGTATTTTTTTATTCTTTTTGTTGGCAAAGCCAAAGAATATCTTCCAGAAGTTGTTTTACATTTTTTATTCCGGGCTCGGTTGGACCATCCAAATTCGTGCCATCATAAAAACCGCGCACTCTTTTTTGCGTGTCTACCAACACAAAATTTTCGGTGTGAACCATGTCGTATAGTTCTTCAGGCTTACCTGTTTTTACGACCAAATATGATTTTCGAGCAATGTAATAGATGTCTTTTTTGTTCCCGGTAACTAAGTTCCACTTGGTGTCTATAACGCCTTTACTTTTTGCATAACTTTTTAATACCGATACACTGTCAATTTCGGGAGTAACCGAATGAGAAAGCAGCATTACTTTTGGGTTGTTTTTTATTTGTTCTTGCAACCAAGCCATGTTGTTGGTCATTTTTGGACAGATGGTTTTGCAGGTAGTAAAGAAAAAATCAGCGACATAAATTTTTCCTTCGTATTGTTTTTGAGTGATAATTTTCCCGTTTTGATTGGTAAAAGCAAAGTCATCAATGGTATGATCGATGCTGATGTGTTGTACGGTTGTGTCCACCAATTCCGGATTTACATCTGCTGGGTTGTAAATGGGAAGCATTTTATTTGGCTTCAAAACAAAATAAAAAGCAGTAATTGTAATGATTGAAAAAAGGGTAAAAAAGCCTATGAAAATGTAATATTTTTTGATGAATGAGACCATGGTTGTTGATTTGAGCACAAAGATACAAATTTATAGAAATGCGGGTGTTATATTCTATTTTTTAGCCGGGATAAAATGGATTTATTTTTGAATGTTCCTTAAAGAAATTAGGTTTCAAAAATGAGCGCTCCAAAAGGGAATAAGAAAAGCGACTTTGGCTTGTAAAAAATTATTATATTTGAAAAAAATAAGAGGTTTTTTGAACCTCTCCAACCTAAACTCACAATACTAATGAACACTAAAACGAAGTTAAAATTGGGCTTATTAACCCTTGGTTTACTATCACTGAACCAAATGGAGGCTCAAAAGAAAAATCCAGGAATCAATTTGGATTTAATGGACAATTCGGTTCGTCCGAATGATGATTTTTTCAAATTTGTAAATGGGACCTGGTTAAAAAACACCCCAATCCCGGCAGACAAAACACGTTGGGGAAGTTTTGATGAATTACGTCAAAACACGGATAAAGATGCGTTGGCTATCTTGAATGATGCTGCTAACAATCCGAAATACAAATCCAATACCGATCAAGGTAAAGCCATCAATATGTATAAGTCGGTGATGGATACGGTGGCTAGAAATAAAAAAGGAATTGCACCTTTAAAACCATATTTAGACAAGATCAATGCGGTGAATTCTATTGCGGATCTTCAAAAATTAATGGCTGCAACCGAGTCAACTGGAGGAAGTGTTGGCTTTTTTGGTGTTGGCGTTGGTGCAGATGACAAGAACAGTACAAGAAATGTAGTCAGTTTAGGGCCGGGTTCTTTGGGATTGCCCGATAGAGATTATTATGTTTCTGAAGATAAAGATTCTAAAGAAAAACGCGAAAAATACGTGCTACACGTGGCTAGAATGTTGCAGTTTATTGGCGAAAGCCCTGAACAAGCAAAAGCAAATGCGGAACGAATTTTGGCTTTTGAAATTGCTATGTCAACACCGAGATTGGATCGTGTGGAACGAAGAGATAGTAAAAAACAATACAACCCAACTGCTATTGCCGATTTGCAAAAAATGTTACCAATCATCAATTGGGACAATTACTTGAAAGAGGTTGGTTTTAAAAAATTAGACACCATCATAGTATCTCAACCAAGATACATTGCTTCGCTTCAATCAACACTGACAACTTTTAGTGTAAATGATTGGAAAGCATACATGAGATGGATGTTATTGCGATCAGCAGCCGGACAATTATCAACAGATATTGAAACAGCGAATTGGGAATTTTACGGGAAAACCTTAACAGGCGCAATCAAACAACGTCCAAGAAATGAAAAAGCACTTCAAACGGTAAACGGAACGGTTGGAGAGGCATTGGGTAAATTGTATGTAGAAAAATTGTTCCCAGCTGAGGCCAAAGAAAAAGCGCAAAAAATGATTAAAAATGTGATTCGCGCTTATGAAAGCAGAATAAACAATTTGGAATGGATGTCGGCCGACACCAAAAAGAAAGCCATCGAAAAATTAAATAAGATAACCATTAAGATTGGTTACCCAGACAAATGGGAAGATTATTCTGCCTTGGCGATCAAAAGTCCAGAAGAAGGAGGAACTTATTTTGACAACATCAAATCAGTTTCTGCTTGGAGTTGGAAAAAAGAATTGGACAAGTTAAACAAACCGGTAGATAAAACCGAGTGGGGAATGTCTCCACAAACGGTGAATGCGTATTACAATCCATCGTACAATGAAATTGTATTCCCTGCAGCTATCCTTCAGCCACCTTTTTATGACTATAAAGCAGATGAAGCTGTAAATTATGGCGGAATTGGAGCTGTAATTGGTCATGAAATTTCGCATGGATTCGATGATCAAGGCGCTACGTACAATGCAGATGGTAACTTAATTGATTGGTGGACTGCCGAAGATTTGAAAAAATTCACTGATTTGGGAGGCGCTTTAGCCGATCAATATTCAGCTTTAGAACCCTTACCTGGAATTCACGTGGATGGTAAATTTACATTAGGTGAAAATATTGGTGACCTAGGTGGAATCAATGCAGCTTATGACGGTTTGCAATTGTATTTGAAAGAAAATGGAAACCCAGGTTTGATTGATGGATACACACCAGAACAACGTTTGTTTATTTCTTGGGCCACCATTTGGAGAAGTAAAATGCGTGACGAAGCACTTAAAAATCAAGTGAAAACAGATCCGCATTCACCAGGATTGTATCGTGCCTATGTACCATTGTTAAATTTGGATACTTTTTACAAAGCATTTGATATTAAAGAAGGAGACGGAATGTATGTAGCCCCAGAAAAACGTGTAAAAATCTGGTAATATAACAGCAACACGCATTGGTAAATTTACCAATGCGTGTTGCATTAATTAAATCATCAAACAATGAAAACATTAAAAATCGTTTCGCTTTCTGCCCTCCTTGGATTGGCAATAGCTTGTGGCTCATCACAAAGTAATGTTGCGGCAACCTCGCCACCACCACCTCCGCCAGCGCCAACTGTAGCGGTTGAAAAACCAGATAATGGGGTACATGAGCCAACACAAAAAGAGTACCTTGCAATTCAAGAAAAGTACATCAATGTATCACTTGATCAATTGAAAGAAGGGTATAAAATTTACAGTCAAGGAGCTTGTATCAATTGCCATGAAGCAAAAAACATTTACAAAAGAAGTGATGAAAAATGGGGGCACATCCTTGATGACATGGCTGAAAAAGCAAGACTTTCTGATTCAGAAAAAGATGCGGTGACCAAATATGTTTTTGCAATTAAAGCAGGACAATCTAAATAATTGCCAACCCTAAATTTCTGTGGTAAACGAATAATCTAACAGTTCGGTAAGCATTTTACTTTGTACTATTTTACCTTTAGAAGTATTGGTTAACTGAAATTCGGGCAAAGGCAATCCGAGTGAGCGCGCTTTATAGGTATAATATTCTTTACGAGAAGGGTGTTGGGGAGCAACTGCATTAAATGTGGTTCCCCAACACTCTTTTTTTAGTAGAGTATGGATGATTTCTAGACAGTCATTTAAATGGATGAGGTTCACAGGAACATCTGGGTTTTCAATGTTTTTTTGACCCGCTAATTGATAGACCGGATTTCGATTGGGCCCAATTAATCCGCCAAATCGAAGAACCGTCGTTGCCCATTTTGATTGTAATAATTGTTCTACTTCAAGTAGTTGTTTGCCACTTTCCGTTTCGGGCATTGTAGGCGAGTTTTCATCCACATGTATTTGCTGATCTCCATAGACCGATGTAGAACTGATGAACAGTATTTTAGTAAGTTGGGTTTGTTCCAAATGAGGGATCAATAGTTTAATTTTTGAAACAAAATTCTCTGCATTTGTTTTTCTTAATTTGGGAGGGATTGCAATGATCAATACCTCAGCGGTGTTCAAGAATGAATCGATCGACCCAACGATCTCGTTTTCGTTTAACTCGATCGTATAAGGAAGGATGCCGTTTTTCAAAAACAAATCATGTTTGTCGGACGACGTGGTACTGCCTTTTACCTTAAATCCTTTTTCTACAAGGCTAGATGCCAACGGAAGTCCAAGCCAACCACAACCTAAAATACTGATTTCTTTCATTATTTGTTTAGTCGTGTTTGGGGAGTTTCTGCCGTTACCTCTTCAGCAGTAGTGACAACTGGTGTGGGCACAATTTTTTTCTTGATGACTACAGCATCGTTTAGTACAAATGGCGTTGCAATCATCCAATCAGCTCTTTCACGGATACTAAACAATGGATTTTTTAACAAATCAAACGAACTTTCCATCAGGTGCATATCCAAATTTTGTGAAACAGGGATGCTAAATTCTAGGGTTAATGGCAAGTTATCTACCACATAATAGCTCAAAATTTTGTTCGTTTTTTTACTGATAATATTGCTCTTTATGTCTATGGCAGATACGTTATTTGCTTTTAAATTAGCAATTTCAAGGGTTTCATTTGCAAATAAATCATACCGGTTTACTTTTCTGTTTGGGGTAATCTTAATTTTATAATAATGGGTTGCACCCATAACAGAGTCAGCAATAAATTCGATGCTTGGCTGAGGCACATTCATCACTGGGGCATCTTTCATAAATGTAAACGTGGACCCATATTTACTGTATAATTTATCGGAATTTAATGCCTTTGCATCAACTGGATTTTCTCCTAAATACGTTTTTGTCCATTCATCCAAATTTTGATCGTAAGTTGTCCAAAAGGCTTTTTTTGTGTCGGTATTGAGTAAATAAATCAAACTGTTTGGTTTGGCTTTTCCTTTCGAATAATCGGAATGTACATGCGCGTTGATCAACGAGATAGTACTGAATAGCACAAACAACAAAGACCACCATCTCTTTTTTGCAAAAGCGCCAAAAACGGGCAACATGAGTGCAAAACCTAATACCGTGAGTAGGGCACTACCAATCATTATTTTAAGTCCAAGTCCAACTGGAAACATTTGGATAAATGGCGCAATAATCACTACCGTAGGAATGGAGAATAACAAGGCGATCCACGGATTGTTTTTTTGTGTAATTACATAATACCCTAACGAAAGTACCGAGAAAAAGACCGGCAGAATCAAAAATGCAGCGCCCTTTAATTTTACCGAAATTCCGATGTTTATGAGTATCCAAATGAAAGTAGGAAGGACCACCGTATTCATTTCGGATCCCGATTTGTAGTTTTTGCTGTAGCTGAAAAAACAAATGGCTAATGTAATAAAGACAAACGCATAAATATATCCATGGCCATTGTAGGTAAATCCATGTAAAATATCAGCATATTGAGGGTAAGCCCATTGCAATAATTTCCAACCCCCAAAAGTGATGAGTCCGCTCAAAACGATGGATATGACAAAAGGAATTCCTCCTTTTAACAGATCAGAAATAGAAAGCAGTCGTTTCCCAATTCCGATAAAAACAAAGCTTACAAAAAGAAGTAAAACCGCTATCCACATTGGAGTAATCCAAGCAAAAGGGTAGTGGATAAATGCAAAAGGAATTGTAAAATAGACCTCATCTTCTTCCGAGTTTAAATGGGTTAAATCTGCGTTCGAAAAATAGGTTAGCAAAGGCATTAAGTAACTACCTTGGTGCGCAATGGTTTTGGGAGAAATGGTTCCAAAATCATCTTGCATGGTGTGGTAATTATAATGGCTGTCTATAAAAGCAAAATTAAAACCTTGGATGTTACCTTGCTCTCTAAAAACGGTTAAATCGGTATCATTAGGCAACATTTTATAAATGCTGTACATCAACGAATTTGAAACGGGGTACTGGGTATTTCCTTTAGAAAAGATATCCACCATTTTGGCATTTCCTTGGTTGGTTTCCATCAGCATATAACTAGGTCCAGAAGATCCTCTCGCTTCAAAGTTTAACACCAAACCAACTTCTTTTGCCCATTGATGTTGGGTAACAAAAAGGGCTGCACCGTTGAGTCCTAATTCTTCTGCATCCGTAAAGAGGATGATGATATCGTTTTGATTCTTTGATTTATTGTATAAAAACGCACGAACACTTTCTAGGATGGTAGCAACTCCACTGGCATCATCACTCGCGCCTTTAGAAAAGGAATGCGGCGCACTGTCGTAATGAGACAAAAGCAAGAGTGCCTTACCCGGTTTCGTTCCGTTAATTCGAGTTAGGATGTTTTTTGATTGCACCAAAGTCCCTTTTTCCGTCATGGTAAATCCCTCTTGATAAGCGACTTGAAGACCTAAATTTTGGAGCTCTTTTTTCAAATAGTTGGCTACCACATCATGGTTTTTTGATCCAACAAAATGAGGTTCTTGTGCGATTGTTTTTATTTTTTCAAGGGTTCTTCGTGTAGAAAACTCAGAGAGCGGTGTGGGTTCGCTAATTGAAAGTTGCGGTGTCATAAAAAAGAAAGTCCCTATTAAGACACTTAATAACAGCAACATAGAAACAATAGAAATGTATTTTTTATTCATAATTTTCTTTTTTAAGAAAAAACAGTGGTATTATTTATCTGATTTTTTTACAAGCATAAAAAATTCGTTTTCAAGCATCATGTATCCTTGGTCATATAAAAAATAATAGGTATTCCCTGATTTTGTATGCAAGATAGAAGTAAAAAATTCAAAATGAAACCCTTTACTGATTAATTTAGTTCGGGTTGTTTTGGATTTCCCCTCTACATTTAATTCGGTCAATATTCGATAATTCTTGCGCAATGTATTATTGATATTGCGCATCAAATTGTTTCGATCCTTATTGTTTTTATTATTGAAGGTGTTTCTGCACCCGTCGCTACAAAATTTTTTGTCTTCACGACCCACAATTTTTTCGTCACATTCTAAACAAGTTTTATGCATGGCGTTTATATTTTTTATTTCACATCAGACTGGCTAAAGCCATTATAATCAATCAAATGTATAAAAAAAATTCTAATTATAAACGTTTACAAATGGTTACATTCGAAAGTAAATAGATAATTACCGACTAAAAAAACCGCCTTTTCACAATTTTGCATCGTCGAAATGAACAAACGACAAAACTATTTTTTTAACATTAAATTTTAAAAGCCATGAAAAACAGAGTCCAATTAATCGGAAGAGTAGGTCAAGATCCTGAAGTAAAATCATTAGAAGACGGAAAAAAAGTAGCAACGGTATCCATCGCCACTAATGATGTGTATTATAAAGATAACGGAGACAAAGTGGAGCAAACAGAGTGGCACAGAGTGACCGCTTGGGGGAAAACAGCCGAAATCATCGAAAAATATGTGGTCAAAGGCAAAGAGATTGCAATTGAAGGGAAATTATCCCACAGAAGTTACGAGGACAAAGAAGGGAACAAAAAATTTGTAACTGATGTAGTTGCCAATGAAGTTTTACTTTTAGGCAAATAAGAGTATAAAAATGCCGCTGTTTCGTTACAGCGGCATTTTTTATTAAAGTAGTTCTTGTAATTTTTCTAAAAACAAACCTACATGGTATCCATCGACCAATCCGTGATGTACATGAACAGATAAAGCCATTGTTTTTTTTCCATTTTGATCGGTCATTTTCCCAAATGATATTTTAGGGCAACTGTCTGGCCAAGTAAAGCTTCTAGCATGAGAAATAGAAGTAAAATCAACCCAAGGTAAAGCCGAAAAGTGAATGATGTTTTCGGGATATTCTCGGGTGAAAATACCGGTCGTATGTTGTATGCGATCGATTTCTGTGGCTACAATATCAGCAAATTCATGGATGTTGTCAGCAAATTCCATGTACGAGAAGCCAAAGGTTTTATCCGCTCTCATTACAGTGGCTGATGCGCAAATTGTTTCATACAAAACTACCTCGTCGTTATCGATTCGGTATCTAAAATTTTCTACAGCATGAACCGCCACCAATGTTTTATGTAAATAATAAACAAAAAAGGACACGCCCAATTTTTTCGCTTCTTCATACCCTTTTGTACAATCAATGGTAGTCGTGATCCCAAAAAAAGGTTCTTCCATTTGTTTAAAAAACAAAAAGTGTTCTTTACGGTTCCACGTTTCTATGTTGATTTTCGTTTTCATGAAAGGATAAAAGGCAAGATGTCGGATATTTTTTCTACGGTCTTAAAATTAGGATGTTCGATCGTGTGGTCTATTTTTTCATGTTCCCATGTGGTATGAAACGGAATGTGTATTGCATGTCCGCCAATGTTGAGTACGGGTAACACATCCGATTTTAAAGAATTTCCAATCATGATAAAATCGGAAGGATCGATTTCTAATCGTTTCAATAAATCGGTATAATCCACTTCTTGCTTGTCTGACATTACTTCAATGTGATGAAAATACTTGCCTAGACCCGAACGATGCAATTTACTTCTTTGGTCTTTCAAATCACCTTTGGTAGCAACCACCAATTTGTATTTTCCGTGTAGTGTTTTCAAGGTGTCTTCTACACCGTCGAGTAACTCGATCGGTTTTTCGAGGAGTTCCTTCCCATACTGAATGATTTTTTCAATCACTTCCAAAGAAAGGGTATTATTTGATATTTTCATGGCGGCCTCAATCATCGAAAGTACATATCCTTTGATGCCATAACCGTACAAGTCTAAATTCTGAATTTCAATTTTGAACAGTTCTTGCGAAAGCCCTTGGTGCGATAAATAATCGCTCATCAAGTCGCAAAACTTATGTTCGGTTTCCTGAAAATAAGGTTCGTTTACAAAAAGGGTGTCGTCTGCATCAAAGGCAATTATCTTGGGAGTCATCTTTTTAATCATTAACAAACTACTGCACCATCTTCCACACCATCGGCATCTGGATTTACAAAAACCAATTTGCCGTGCGCATCATTTGCCAAAAGCAACATTCCTTCACTTTCAACACCACGCAAGGCTCTTGGTGCCAAGTTAACTAAAACCATCACGCGTTTTCCTACCACTTCTTCAGGTGTAAAATGCTCGGCAATACCACTCACTATCGTTCGTGTATCCAATCCTGTTGCAACTTTTAGCACCAACAGTTTGTTGGCTTTCGGCATTTTTTCAGCAGCAATAATAGTTCCTACACGCAAATCTATTTTTGCAAAATCTTCAAATGTAGCCGTTTCTTTTTGTGGTTCAATTGTTTTTTCTTCCATTGCATTCGCGGTTTTTGTAGCTTCTAGTTTGTCTATTTGCTTTTGAATTTCGGCATCTTCTATCTGAGCAAATAAAATTTCACCCACTCCAATTTGATGTCCGGCAGGCAATAAATCGCTCGTTTCTTCCACTGTTTTCCAGTTCAAGGCATCGCTCGTTTGCAAAGTACCCGCTAATTTACATGCGGTAAAGGGTAAAAATGGCTCACACAACACACGCAATGCCGCTGCAACTTGTAAGGCCACATACATTTGGGTTTTTACGCGTTCCGGATCTGATTTTACCATTTTCCATGGTTCTTCATCAGCCAAATATTTATTTCCAAGTCGGGCTACATTCATTAATTCGCCCAATGCTTCTCTAAATCGGTACCTTTCAATAGAACTTGAAATCACTGCCGGATAAGCTTTAAGTTCGTTCAATACCTGAACATCTACTTCATTAAAATCAGTAGGAGTAGGCACCACACCTTGATAATATTTATGAGTAAGCACCACCACTCGGTTGATGAAATTTCCAAAAACAGCCGCTAATTCGTTGTTGTTTCTGGCCTGAAAATCTTTCCAAGTAAAATCATTGTCTTTTGTCTCGGGTGCATTGGCAGTAAGCGCATAACGCAATACATCTTGCTTGTCTGGAAAATCTTGTAAATATTCGTGCAACCAAACCGCCCAATTTTTAGAGGTCGATAATTTATTCCCTTCCAAATTCAAAAATTCATTGGCAGGCACATTGTCTGGCAAAATATAACTCCCTTCTGCTTTTAACATGGCCGGAAAAATAATGCAATGAAACACAATGTTGTCTTTTCCTATAAAGTGCACCAATTTGGTGTCGTCTTTTTTCCAATAATCTTCCCAATTTTTTCCTACACGGGCTGCCCATTCTTTGGTCGCCGAAATGTACCCAATGGGTGCATCAAACCACACATATAGTTTTTTCCCTTCTGCACCTGCCACCGGAACATCAATTCCCCAGTCAAGATCCCTTGTCACCGCACGAGGTTCTAGTCCACCGTCTATCCACGATTTTACTTGCCCCAGCACGTTGGCTTTCCAATCTTTGGCATGCCCTTCCAGAATCCAACTTTTAAGAAAATCGGCGTATCGATCCAACGGTAAAAACCAATGTTTGGTCGATTTTAAGATAGGTGTTTCACCTGTAATGGTTGATTTTGGGTTGATCAAGTCGGTTGCATTCAAGGTCGAACCACATTTTTCACATTGGTCACCATATGCTTCTGGATTGTCACATTTAGGACACGTACCCGTTACAAATCGATCGGCCAAAAACTGATCGGCTTTGGCATCATACAATTGCTCCGTTACTTCTTCTATAAAGTCATTGTTATCATACAATTTTTTAAAAAATGCCGATGCCGTTTCGTGATGAATGGCCGATGAAGTTCGCGAATAATTATCAAACGAAATACCAAAATCAATAAACGATTGACGAATGATTCCGTCGTATTTATCAATTACAGCTTGAGGAGAAATTCCTTCTTTTTTCGCTTTCATCGATATGGCAACCCCATGCTCGTCGCTTCCACAAACAAAAGCAACGTCCTTTCCTTGAAGACGTAAATAACGCGCATATATATCAGATGGAACATAAACACCAGCCAAATGACCAATGTGAATTGGACCATTCGTATAGGGTAAAGCAGCAGTAATTGTATATCTTTTCGGATTTTCTAACATGATAATTTTTCTAATTGTTCTGCAAAAATAAGCAATTGAATTTTTATTTGAAGCTATTTCCTGTTATCCGTTACAATCTTTTTTGAAAGGGCAATCTAAAACTGCTCAACAGCCCTCTCAAAAAAGGATTTCCACTGCTACCAGGGCTAGGGGAAGCACTTTTTAAACTTTATTTATTATATTTGAAAAAATATGCCGAAATTTAAATGAAGAAAATAGTTCAAAAGTTATTGCTAATTATTTTATTTGCATCCAATTGTCAAGCTCAAAAAAACATGATCACACCACCCTACCTTCAAAAAGGCGATACCATTGCCATCGTTGCTACAGCTAGAAAAAACATAGAAGACAACTTACAACCTGCTATTTCTTGGCTAAAAAATTGGGGATTAGAGGTAGTGATTGGCAACACCATCGGACTCAATCACAACCAACTTGCAGGAACAGATGAACAACGCGCCGCCGATTTTCAAGCCCAACTAGACAATCCCAACATCAAAGCCATTTGGTGTGTAAGAGGAGGTTATGGAACGATTCGCATGATTGATTTGCTCGATTTTTCAAAATTCAAAGAGCACCCCAAATGGATCATCGGGTTTAGCGATGTGACGGTTTTGCACAGTCATTTGAATACACTTGGTTATGCCTCAATTCACGGAATTATGCCGGTAAGCGCAAAGGCTTCTCAAGAAGCCAAAGAAACCTTGAGAAAGGCTCTTTTTGGCGAACCGTTACAGTACAAACTCCCTTGCGAGAACATGAATCGTTTAGGAGTAGCAAAAGGGGAATTGGTAGGCGGAAACCTTTCTATTTTATACAGTTTGTTTGGATCTGAGTCGGCTATTGATTGTACCGATAAAATCTTATTTATGGAAGATTTGGATGAATATTTATATCACATGGATCGTATGATGATGAATTTGAAACGAAACGGATGTTTGGAAAGTTTGAAAGGAATCATTGTTGGCGGCATGACCAAAATGAAAGACAACGAAATTCCATGGGGTAAAAACGCCTTAGAAATCATTGACGATGTAACCAAAAAATACAACATTCCTATTATATATAATTTTCCAGCGGGTCACATGGCAGACAATCGCGCGCTTATTTTTGGGCGACAAATATCCATGGAGGTCAATAGTTTGGAAAGCAACGTTTTTTTTGAATAACCGACACTTTTCGAATGGCAGCTCATAACGAACTAGGAAAAAGGGGAGAGGAATTAGCCGTTGCTTTTTTGAAAAAAGCAGGGTATGAAATCCTTGAGACCAATTGGACTTTTCAAAAGGCAGAGGTCGATATCATTGCCCTCAAAGAAGAAGTCTTAGCCGTTGTGGAAGTAAAAACAAGATCGTCGCTGGCATTTGGTTTGCCACAAGATTTTGTAAAGCCCAAAAAAATCAATCTGTTGGTCAAAGCCATCAACGAATATGTACTTTCGAATGACATCGATGCATCGGTTCGCTTTGATATCATTGCCATCAGTAAAGATGAAAAAGAATTCAGTATCGAACACATTGAAGATGCTTTTTTTTATTTTCAATAAAGTATAAAAAGCACTATTTTTGTTTCCAATACAACAAGCAGTTGTGCACCAAGTTTCACTTGCAGCAAATAATTTATTTTATGAAAAAAGTTTTTACAGTCATTGCCTTCTTAAGTTCATTCATTCTGTTTTCTCAACACGAAATAGGGAAAAAAGTACGTGCATACGAAGTGGCAAAAACAAGTTTTACGCGTGTTTCACCCTTTACGGTGTTGGCAACTCCACGAACTTCATTAAATGAATACGTTGCGAATGCTACCTACGCAACTCTCAATACCAACAGCCTTCAATCGGTACTAACCAATCAGCCAGAAACCATAGAAATTGCAATTCCGTATAACGGAACTACCGTGCTTGTAGATTTATATAAAGTAAATTTATTTGCAGAAGGGTTTCAAATTGACACCGACAAACAGAAAAACATTGACTATAAAAAAGGCGTTTACTACCGAGGGATTGTAAAAGGGGATTACACTTCCGTTGCAACCTTCAACTTTTTTGACAATGAAATAAATGGGATGTTTTCAAACGATCAATATGCCAACGTCATCATCGGGACCACCGAAAAAAACAACCCCAATTCTGATTACATCATTTTTGGTGATGCCCATTTAAAAATCAGCAATGATTTTAACTGCGGATTTAAAGATGATGAAAACATGAAAGTGAATACAAACGAACCGTCATCCGAACGAAATGCCCAAAGTACACGTTGTGTAACCATGTATTTTGAAATGGATAATAATTTATACACGGCCAACGGCAGCAGCACAACCAATACAACCAATTGGATGACCTCGGTGTTTAACAATGTTCAAACATTGTATGCCAACGACGGGATCACGGTGTCATTAAAGTCACTGTTCATTTGGACGACCCAAGATCCTTATGAAGGAATTGGTACTTCTTCGTCTGCTTATTTGTTCAAATTCAACGAGGTTCGCCCCGTTTTTAATGGCGATGTCGGCCAATTAGTTGGAATTGATCCAGGAGGATTAGGCGGTGTTGCTGTAAACATCAACGGTTTGTGTTCTCAAGATAATTTCAGTTATTCGGATGTTACCACAGCCTATTCACAAGTGCTTACTTACTCTTGGACGATTGAAGTAATCACGCACGAATTTGGTCATTTATTAGGGTCACCCCATACGCACGCTTGCATTTGGAACGGAAACAATTCGGCTATTGACAATTGTGCGCCGTCTGCTATTGGATCTTCTGCTGAAGGTTATTCCTGCATGACGAATCCGCCAACCATTCCGTCTCCAACTGTAAAAGGGACTATTATGAGTTATTGTCATTTGGTAAGTGGCGTGGGAATAAAATTCAATAATGGATTTGGAACACAACCCAAAAATGCTATTTTAAATGCAGTCAACTCGGGAACTTGTTTAAGTACAGATTGTGTTAATACCTGCATCAATACCGTTTCTCAAATTGCAGTTACCTACCCATCAGCGAATTCGGCTACATTAACTTGGACCGATGCCGGTACTTTTTCAAGTTGGAAAGCCCGCGTGTATCCTTTTAACTCAACACCGGGCACCTGGAATACAGTGAGTATGGCTTCTTATACAGCAACTTCATTGTTGCCAAATACCTATTACGTTTTTGAAGTAGCACCAGAGTGTGTTGCTGGACTTTCTATAGGAGGGCGCAAGCAAATATTTGTAACTCCTGCCAATTTCTGTTCAGGAATTACATTTAGTGACTCTGGCGGACCAACAGGGGATTACACCAATATGGAAACCGTGGTGCGCACCATTATTCCCAATGTAGCAAACAACAACATTGTGCTTACTTTTAGTGCTTTTTCATTAGAAGTCGATTACGATTATTTGTATATTTATGATGGAAATTCTACGGCTGCAACCGATTTAAGTAACGGGGGTTTTACTGGAGCAACCATTCCGGGTCCTTTTACTTCTTCTGCACCCGATGGATCGCTTACAGTCAAATTCTATTCCGATCAAGGAGTTGTAGATTCCGGGTTTGTGGCAACCATTTCATGCAGTCCTAATTTAGGTGTTGCAGATCTTGGCTATGTCGATTTTTCATACTATCCAAATCCGAGCAATGGTTTGGTAACGATTGAGTCAAAAACGGCATTAAAAAACCTACAAGCGTATAACTTAACGGGGCAATTGTTGTACAGTTCTCAACTCAATGATTTGACTACTACGGTAGACCTTTCGTCTTTTGCAACGGGTACGTATTTCTTTAAAATTCAATTCGAAAACAACCAAACGGCAACGATTAAAGTAGTGAGAAACTAGTCTCAAAATTAACTAGCTTGTCTTGTCAAGGGTTTAAATCATTTCGATGCACTCCAAGGCTTTGTGGATGCTTTTTACATTTTCAAATGTGAGTAAAAGGCGCAAACCGTTGGGCGTTTGTTTTTCTTTCATGCGACACAATTGCGGGTGTTTTTGTACAAACAAAAGTACTTTTTCAAAATGGGTGGTTTGGTAGTAATCACTTTGTTGATCGGATACAAAATAGCAAAGCATTTTGCCTTGTTTCATGATTAATTTTTCAATTCCCAATTGGGTAGCATGCCACTTGATTCGAATGGAATTAAGCAATGAAATGGCTTGTTTAGGTAACGGTCCAAATCGGTCGATAAGTTTTTGCTCGAATTCGAGCAGGTTTTTCTCCTCTTTGATGGCACTCAATTCGTTGTACAAGTTGAGTCGCTCGGTAATGTTGTTGATGTATTCGTCTGGAAACAACAGTTCAAAATCAGTGTCAATTTGAAGGTCTTTTACATATTGTTTTGTTTCAATATTGTTTTCTTGTGGGTACAATTCTTTGAATTCATTTTCTTTGAGTTCGTCGATGGCCTCGTTCATGATTTTTTGATAGGTATCAAAACCAATATCATTGATAAATCCACTTTGTTCTCCACCTAGAAGATCTCCAGCACCTCTAATTTCGAGGTCTTTCATGGCAATGTTAAACCCGCTTCCAAGTTCACTAAATTGTTCCAAGGCTTGTATTCTTTTGCGTGCATCTTCAGTCATGGCGGAATAAGGTGGTGTAATGAAATAACAAAACGCTTTTTTATTGCTTCTGCCCACACGTCCGCGCATTTGATGCAAATCCGACAATCCAAAATTGTTGGCATTGTTGATGAAAATCGTGTTGGCGTTCGGCACATCGAGTCCGCTTTCGATGATGGTTGTAGCCACAAGGACATCAAAATCCCCATTCATAAATGCCAACATCAACTCTTCTAGTTTTTTTCCGTCCATTTGTCCGTGGCCAATACCTACGCGTGCGTCGGGCACCAACCGTTGGATCATTCCTGCCACTTCTTTGATGTTTTCAATGCGGTTGTTGATAAAAAACACTTGTCCGTTTCGTTGAATTTCATACGAAATGGCATCTCGTATCAGCTCTTCATTAAATCCCACCACATTGGTCTCGATGGGGTATCTATTAGGGGGAGGGGTAGTAATGACCGACAAATCTCGGGCGGCCATCAACGAAAATTGCAAGGTTCGTGGAATGGGTGTAGCCGTTAAGGTGAGGGTATCCACATTGGCAGAAATGGTTTTTAGTTTGTCTTTTACGTTGACACCAAATTTCTGTTCTTCGTCAATGATGAGCAATCCTAAATCTTTGAATTGCACATTTTTATTTACCAATTGGTGGGTACCAATGATGATGTCGAGTTTCCCTTCCGCAAGTTCTTTGAGTGTTTCTGTTTTTTCTTTGGCTGTTCTGAAACGGTTGAGATAGCCTATGGTAACAGGCATTTCTTTGAGTCGTTCGGTAAAGGTTCGGTAATGTTGATAAGCCAATATGGTTGTTGGCACTAAAACAGCTACTTGTTTTCCGTTATCTACGGCTTTAAATGCCGCTCTGATGGCAACCTCTGTTTTTCCAAAACCCACATCCCCACATACGAGGCGGTCCATCGGGCGATCGTTTTCCATGTCGGCTTTTACATCGCGGGTAGAAGTAATTTGGTCGGGGGTGTCTTCATAAATAAACGAACTCTCCAGTTCTTTTTGAAGGTAACTGTCTGGTTTGCAAGAAAACCCACGTTCCAATCGTCTTTTGGCATACAACTGAATTAAATTGAATGCAATGTGTTTTACACGTGCTTTTGTTTTTTGTTTTAACGCTTTCCAGGCACCCGAACCCAATTTATATATTTTGGGAGGCGCTCCATCTTTCCCATTGTATTTGGCTATTTTATGTAAGGAATGTATGCTTACATACACAATATCATTATCGGCATAAACGAGTTTAATGGCTTCTTGGGTTTTGCCTTCTACTTGAATTTTTTGTAAGCCGCCAAACTTACCAATCCCGTGATCAATATGGGTTACATAATCACCTACAGCGAGTGATGTAAGCTCTTTGAGCGTGATGGTTTGTTTTTTGGAATACCCGTTTTTGATGCTGAATTTGTGGTATCTTTCAAAAATTTGATGATCTGTATAACACGCAATTTGGTTTTCTTCATCTATAAATCCGCCAAAAAGGGGTAACACAATAGTTGTATATTTTTGAATGGCATTTTCATGATTTTCTTCGTCAATATCTTCAAAAATTTCTTTGAATCGACCGGCCTGATTGTCGTTGGAACAAAACAGGTAATTCTTGATTCCATGAAAATGATTTTCAGAAAGATTGTGCAGCAATAAGTCAAACTGCTTGTTGAACGATGGTTGGGGTTTAATTGAAAAAGAAAGGGTTTTGTTGCAATTAAAAACAGGGGTATTGTTCAATTCGACCACCGGAAAGTAGCGTGCTTTTTTCAGAAATTGTTCTTTGTTGATGAACAATTCTTCGGGCGCTGCATGTTTGATTTCTTTCGATAATTTTTCAAATATTTCTTTCGATTTTTCAAAAGATTTGTCCAATTGTTGGACTAAAAGATCGGTGTTCTGTATAAAAAGCACCGTTTTTTCATGAATGTATTCTAGAAAACTTTCTCTGTTTTCTTCAAAAAATTTATTTTCAACATTGGGAATAATCGCAATTTTTTTGAGACGTTCAACCGATAGTTGCGTTTCTACATCAAAACTACGGATGCTGTCCACTTCATTTCCAAAAAATTCAATTCGGTAAGGGTTGTCGTTTGAAAAAGAAAACACATCTACGATACCTCCTCTTACTGAAAATTCTCCGGGTTCTGTTACAAAATCAACTCGTTTGAAGTTGTATTCAAACAAGACTTCATTGATAAAGTCGATGGCTAATTTGTCTGAAACGGCAATTTTAAAGGTATTTTTTTCAAGTTCTTTTCGGGTAACTACTTTTTCAAAAATGGCTTCCGCATACGAAACAATGATCGCTGGTTTTTTCCTTGAATTTATTCTATTCAATACTTCTGCACGAAGTAACACGTTGGCATTGTCGATATCGTCAATTTGATACGGACGTCTATAAGATCCGGGGTAAAAAAGTACGTCTTGGTCATTGATGAGCTGTTCCAAATCGTTGAGGTGGTATGCCGCTTCTTCTTTGTCATTGAAAAGTAAAAGCAACGGAAGTTCCGTTTTTTCAAATACGGATTGTACTACAAATGATAGGGACGAACCAATCAATCCTCTGACATTTATTTTGGTGTCACGGTTTTGCAACTCAAGAGCCAATTGCTGTACATGGGCCGACTTTGAATAGATAGAAAGAATTTTTGATTTGCTCAAAAGACAAAAATTTCGGTGTTATTGAATGCGGGCTTCGTTGGGAGTTGGAATGGCTCTGGTGGTGTCTTTCATTTTGATAAAATCGGGCTCGCCCTCTTCTTTTTGAATTTGACTTCTTTTCACGATTTCTTCAAATTGCAATGTCAATGAAATGATTTCGATGTTGCTATCCTGTATGAATTGAACTACTTTTTTGTCCGGAATTTGTTGTAGGTGAATGAATAAATCTAGCGCTTTGATTTTTGTAGTCAGAACCGTAATTCTACTTCTAATTTGTGGTTTATTAAATTCTAAAGGGATGTTGTTGTTTAAGTCCACTATTTTTTTAGACAATATAGCGGCTTTTTTTTGAAAGGCACCAATGCTACTTTTGGGTTTCTGATTGATTTCAGTTATGAATGCTCTCCATTCCATCCAATTGTTGATTTTAGCTTGCGCTATCGGACTCAATTGAGGGTTTGAAAAGACCCAACCTTTACTAATATTAGCAAAAATAAGTTCTTTTTTTTGCGCTTCTTTTTTCTGATCTGCCAAACGTTCTTCGGTATGATCTTGACAAGAACTCAACAAAAAGAGGAAAAATAAAGTAGATAAAAATTTTAATTTCATTACAATTTTTGATTTCGTTTCAAAGATACAAAAGTACTCTATAGTTTTAGAGATTTTGTGAAAGTAGTGGTAAAAAATCCTGCATTTTACAAAAATAAATTTTATGCCAATTGAAAGTTGGACTTGTACGAAAACGTTATATTTGCAAGAACAAACAAACGAGACAAATGACTAAAATATTAATTATTGGCGCCTGTGGACAGATAGGTACCGAATTAACAAATCGGCTTCGAAAAGAGTACGGAAACGATAATGTAATTGCATCAGATATTAGAAAACTGAATAACGACATCGTTAACAACGGTATTTTCGAAGTTGTGAACGCATTGGATTACAATCAAATTGAACACTTGGTTGAGCAGTATCAAATTACAGATGTTTATCTTATGGCCGCATTACTTTCGGCTACTGCAGAAAAAAACCCTGCTTTTGCATGGGATTTGAACATGAATTCGTTGTTCCATGTCTTGAATTTGGCCAAAGCCGGAAAAATAAAAAAGATATTTTGGCCTTCAAGTATTGCTGTTTTTGGCCCGACCACTCCAAGAGAAAACACTCCGCAGTATACCATCATGGAACCGACTACCGTGTATGGAATTTCAAAACAAACCGGTGAGCGATGGTGTGAATATTACCACGATCAATATGGGGTAGATGTTCGAAGCATTCGATATCCTGGATTGATAAGTTGGACAACTGAACCAGGTGGAGGAACCACAGATTATGCCGTTGATATTTATCACAAAGCTTTGAAAAAAGGTCGTTTTGAATGTTTTTTATCAGAACATACAAAACTCCCAATGATGTATATGGATGATGCAATCAATGCAACGGTACAGATAATGCAAGCTCCCACCGATTCGGTAAAAATACGTTCTTCCTACAACCTTGCTGGAGTTAGTTTTACTCCAGAAGAAGTTGCCTTAGAAATAAAGAAACACCTTCCCAATTTTAAGATCACCTATCAATCTGATTTTAGACAAAAAATTGCGGATAGTTGGCCTGCTTCCATTGATGATTCTAGCGCACGAACTGATTGGGGATGGCACCATCAATTTGATTTAGCATCCATTACCAAAGAAATGCTCGAAAATATAAAATAATTACTTTTTTAAAGTAGCAATATAAGCGTCTTCTATAGGCGCTTTTATTTTTACTACTGCATCGGTGTTGTCGTTTGGAACTGTCATCGAAAGCACGTAATGTTGTATTCTCCAACCCTTTTCTGTTTTTATTAAAACGCCACTTCCTCTGCAAATTTTCATTTGTGTGGAGAGTAATTCATCAAACCAGGCCATTGAACGATCGGTTGAGAAATAAATATTTCTCTGCAGAGCGGTAAAATTCCATGCTTTCCCTTTGTCAAAATAGGGTTTGGCAAAGGCTTGAAATTGTGTTTTATTCCAGTTTTCGGTGGCATCGGTACCAATAAAAATAGAATCGTCTGTTAACGCGTCGAAATAATTATTGAAGTTAGCAACTGCAGCATCTTTGTGCCATGTGTCGAGCAATTTGTTTATTTGAATGGTTTCATTCGCCGTATTTTGAGCAAAACAAAAGCTCGAAATTAGAGCAAATAGGTAAAAAGATTTTTTCATTGGATTGACATTTTTATATAAAAAAACCGCAAATCACTTTGCGGTTTTTTAAGAATAAAATAATTACTATTGATTTTGTTCAAATAATTGATTTTCACCTTTATTTGAAGCTCTTGAATTAATCGCTTTTCCAGTTGAGTCTATAACAAATGCAACAAATTTCATGTTGTTTGAATTTGAAATATTGGACGGGATATTAAAAGTAAAGTTTTTAGTTATTGTGTTTCCTGTTGATGTTGTTTCGGTAATTGCATCCCCTTGAATGTTGCTTGAAACTAAATGTCTCATAACATTATCGTGTTCAAAGTTGACAATTGTTGATGCTCCACCATAAAAAGAGGTGTAATTTGTTTGATTATAGATTAAATTATCTTCAAGAACATATACTACAAGTTTTAATCCAGTGTAATCTTTTGCAAATTTAATTTTTACATCTAAATTAATAGAATTATTAGTTACAGTTGAATTCATAGCTAGTCCAAGTCCTTCATTATTTCCGTTAAGCCTTTTTACCTGAGTTGTATTTGAGTTTTCAGGATAACTCCATTCAGTTGTTCTATTTAATTTAGCTGTAGGAAAAGAAGAAACTGCTGAAGGCCAAGTTCCAGAACTACCCCAAGCCATTGGGTCCCCATTGTGAATTGCAACAGGTACTGCACGTACAGACAATCCCAAAACTTGGTCAATACCGTATGATACCCTAGGGCACCAACCACACCAAGTACCTGTATAATCTTCAATTAAAACATGTTTTTGGAATTGACCAGAAACAGGAGTGGCAGTAGAAAAATCTTCTATTGGCACAGACGTAAAACCTTCTTCATTCTTGCTACATGAAAATAATACGATCGATAAAATGGTAATTGATAATAAGTTTGATAGTTTCATAATAATTGGGTTAATAATTTTAGAATAACAAATAAATAAAAATTTTTAATAATATGGCTAGATTTTTTTATTTATTTGCATATAAAATTTTAATAAATGAAAAAATATATTGTTTTAGCCCTGTTTGTTGTGAATTTGGCTTTTTCACAAAAAGAACTACCCAATTTATCTTTGAAAGATATAAACAACGAAAATTTTAATTTAAAGGAGTCCTTTAATGAAAAGGATAAATTGTATGTTTTTTCGTTTTGGGCTTCCTGGTGCTCACCATGTATCAACGAACTAGATGAGTTGAATGACATTCAAGCTGAATGGAAAAAAACAGTAAATTTTGAAATTATTGCCGTTTCAACCGATGATTCTAGAACTCAAAAGCGAGTGAAGCCACTTGTAAATGGAAAAGGATGGGAATACAAAGTGCTTTTGGATGTCAATCAAGATTTTAAACGCGCCCTTTCTATTGTAAATATTCCGTACACAATTGTAGTAAAAAACGGATTGATTGTTCACATTCAAAATGGCTATGTACCTGGAATAGAAGAAGAATTATTTGCTAAACTTAAATCGCTATAACATGAAAAAATATATTTATTTATGCGCCCTTGTCTCGTCGATTTTTGTTTATTCGCAAGAAAAACAAGGAACTTTTTTTGGTGGCTTTGAGTCCAATTCGCAATGGTATTTAAACGACACCGGTTTGCATGTAACACATCCAGATAAACCTGTGAGATCCAACAGTTATTTGTTTTTAAATTATAATTACAACAATTGGACGGCTGGGGTTCAGGCGGAAGCATATGAATCTAATGCCTTATTGAATTACAATCCAAAATTCAAAGGGACCAATGTAGCCACTTACTATCTTCAGTATAAAACCAAAAAAATGGAATTAACTGCAGGTTATTTCTATGAGCAATTTGGAAGCGGATTGCTTTTTAGAGGTTGGGAAGATCGTTCGTTGGGAATAAACAATGCTCTTCGAGGGGGTCGTGTGGTGTATAAACCTACCAATGCCATTACTTTGAAAGGAGTATATGGTCAACAAAGAAGCGGATTTGAAGTGTCTAAGGGTTCGATTTACGGATTGGATACAGAGTTTGCTTTAACCGACTTGTTAAAATGGAAAGAATCCGAAATTGCTTTGGGATTAACTTATGTAGGAAGGTATGAAAATCCGGAAATCATCAATCAAAATTTTTCGAATCTTACAAATGCTTTTGCAGGAAGAATTAATTTTTCTCATCAATCATTTTACCTGAATTCTGAGTTTGATTTCAAATCCAAAGATGCAGTCATTGTGATCAATCAAATTGACAATAACTTTGTGAAGCCGGGTAATGCATTGTTAGTGAATTTTGGATATTCCAAAAAAGGAATGGGTTTTGACGCTTCTTTAAGACGAATGGAAAACATGAGTTTTTATTCGGAGCGAAAACCTGAGTTGTACTCTGAAAACGGTGGATCTTCGAGTGTGAATTACAACGATAAAATCATGAATTATGTTCCAGCATTAACCAAGCAACACCATTATAATTTGGCTAACATTTATGTTTTTCAAGCCCAATCTAAAGTTGATTTTCCGGATCCAACCATCTTGAAAGCGGGAGAAATTGGTGGCCAATTTGATTTCTTTTACAATTTCGAAAAAGGAACTCATTTTGGAGGGAAATACGGAACTAAAATCGCTATCAACATGGCGTCATGGAACAATTTGTCGGGATATTACAGCTATTTTCCTGGAGATTATAAAACGGACTTTTTTGGTTTTGGAGAAAAATACTTTACAGATTACAACCTTGAAATCACAAAGAAATTAACAGATAAATGGTCGGGGAATTTTGTGTACATCAATCAGTACTACAACAAAAAATATTTGGTAGGAGGAGAGATTGTAAAAACCAATATTTTGGGAGCAGATGCAACCTATAAGTTCAACACGTCAAAATCGATTCGAGTGCAAGCAGAGCACATGTGGGCCGATGCAGACAAAAAGAATTGGGCAAGCGGAAACCTGGAACTTAATTTGAATTCTAAATTCTCCATGTTCTTGACCGATATGTATAATTACGGAAATTCTGATCCAGAAAAAAGATACCACTACTACAATTTTGGAGGTTCGTTTAGAAAAAACGCCACACGTATTGCTTTAAACTACGGACGTCAAAGAGGCGGATTGGTTTGTGTGGGCGGTGTTTGTCGTTTCGTGCCAGAGAGTTCTGGACTTTCCCTGTCTTTGAATACAACTTTCTAAATAGTTTACAGACTAAAAAACAGCCTCTTTGGACCTTTTCAAAGGGGCTTTTTTCATGTTTTTTTCGAATAAAACAATTGTATCTTTGAACAATATTCAATCGTATGGATTTTACATTGCTTTCCTCTCCTTTGCAAGGATTTACCGATTTTCGTTTCCGTAATGCGATCCACCATTATTTTGGGGGAATTGACACGTATTACTCGCCTTACATTCGATTGAATGGGAAAATGGTGATTAAATCTTCCTATGAACGCGATTTATTACCCGAAAACAATTTGGGATTAGAAGTAATTCCGCAAGTGATTACAAATGATGCCGACGAATTTTTATTTGTTGCGAATTATGTCAAATCATTAGGTTATAAAGAATTGAATTGGAATTTGGGATGCCCGTATCCTATGGTAACCAAATCGGGAATGGGTTCTGGGCTGATTTGTCAAACCGATAAAATCAATACTATTTTAGACAGGGCACATTCGGAGACCGATATTATAGTTTCCATGAAAATGCGATTAGGATATGACAACGCTCAAGAAATACTAGACACGTTTCCTATATTGGATCAATATCCATTAAAAAACATTGCCATACATGCTCGATTGGGAAAGCAATTGTACAAAGGAGGTGTGCTTTTGGATGATTTTCAAAAATGCATCGAAAATACGAAACACAAATTATACTACAATGGAGACATTACTTCGGTAGAAAAGTTCAGAGAAATGCAAGCGCGTTTTCCAAGTATTGATCATTGGATGATTGGAAGAGGGTTGATTGCAGATCCCTTTTTACCGAGTATGATCAAACAAAACACCACCGAATATCCAAGTAATAAAATGGAATTGTTTAGTGCTTTTCACGATACTCTGTATGAAGGATACAGCCAATCCTTGTCGGGACCCGCGCACATTTTATTAAAAATGCACCATTTATGGGAGTATTTTTCTGTCATTTTTTCAAATCCACATAAGGTGCTCAAAAAAATAAATAAAACCAAAAACATTCGAAATTACGAATTGGCAGTTAAAGAAATATTAGCTGCAGAATAAAAAAGGCTTTCATTTGAAAGCCTTTTTTGTTTTATTAGTAACTATAAACCAAAGGAACATTCCAAATGAAGTCATCTCCAGGAATATTTTCTCCAGATTTTGGCGGATAACAGATTGTTAATCCTCTTTTATTTTCGATAACTTTCGGATTCCCCTAATTTAATAAAAAAGTAATTATTTGAAATCAATTGGGAGGATTACATGGGTTCCTTCTTACAATCAAAATTATTTTTTTTACATTTACACCGCTTATACAAAAACTTCAATACTACCGATGAGGTTTTTTAACCGTGTAATTAATATTATAGAAATGAAAAAAATGCTATTATCGAGTCTTATGACTCTTGTTTTTTTTAATGTTGTCTTAGCCCAACAATTGAAATCGCCTAATGAAAAGTTGACTTTAAATTTTTCATTATTGAATGACGGTACGCCAGCGTATCAATTGACCTACATCGGGAAACAAGTAATTAAAACAAGTAAATTAGGGCTTGAACTTAAAAATGACGCAACGTCTTTACTTTCAAATTTTGAAGTTGCCGATACACAAACCAGCACTTTTGATGAAAGTTGGAAACCGGTTTGGGGAGAGCAATCGTCGATTAGAAATAATTACAATGAATTGGCAGTTACCTTAAATCAGAAAGGCACCGATAGAAAAATGATCATTCGTTTTAGATTGTTCAATGAAGGGTTAGGATTTAGATATGAATTTCCGACACAAAAAAACTTGGTTTATTTCATCATTAAAGAAGAAAGAACTGAATTTGCTATGACAGGAGACCATACAGCTTACTGGATTCCAGGAGATTATGACACACAAGAATATGATTATACAACGTCTAAATTATCAGAAATTAGAGGATTATTCAAAAATGCAGTTACAGGCAATGCTTCACAAGAACAATTTTCAGAAACGGGAGTCCAAACTTCTTTAATGATGAAAACGGCTGACGGAATTTACATCAATCTTCATGAAGCCGCTTTGATTAATTATTCGTGCATGAGTTTGGATTTGAATGATAAAACGTTTGTATTTCAATCGCATTTAACACCCGATGCAAAAGGCGACAAAGGATATATGCAAGCACCTTGTGTTTCTCCGTGGAGAACGATAGTAGTTAGCAATGAAGCCAAAGATATTCTAGCTTCTAGATTGACATTAAACTTAAACGAACCTTGTAAAATTGATGATACTTCTTGGATAAAACCAGTAAAATATGTGGGAGTTTGGTGGGAAATGATCACAGGAAAAAGCTCTTGGTCCTATACTAATGATTTTCCAGCGATTCAATTGGGAGTGACCGATTATTCGAAAGCAAAACCAAACGGAACGCACGCTGCAAACACCAAACATGTGAAAGAATATATTGATTTTGCAGCACTTCATGGATTTGGTGGTGTTTTGGTGGAAGGTTGGAATGAAGGTTGGGAAGACTGGTTTGGGCAATCAAAAGATTATGTTTTCGATTTTGTAACTCCTTATCCAGATTTTAATGTTCAAGAAATTCATTCTTATGCAAAATCTAAAGGAGTTAAAATGATTATGCATCATGAAACGTCGGGTTCGGCTAGAAATTATGAACGCCATATGGACAAGGCGTATCAATTCATGAAAGACAATGGTTATGATGCTGTAAAAAGCGGTTATGTTGGAAATATGTTGCCAAGAGGGGAACACCATTACAGCCAATGGGTATTAAATCATTTTCAATATGCCATAGAAAAAGCAGCCGATTATAAAATCATGGTCAATGCGCACGAAGCGGTTCGCCCAACTGGAATATGCAGAACGTATCCAAATTTAATAGGAAACGAAGCTGCTCGCGGAACAGAATTTCAAGCTTTTGGAGGATCGAAACCAAATCATACAACGATTTTACCCTTTACCAGATTAATGGGTGGGCCAATGGATTACACACCAGGGATTTTTGAAATGGATATTGCCAAATTAAATCCAAATAATAACTCGCATGTCAATTCTACTTTGGCAAATCAATTGGGATTGTATGTAGTCATGTGTTCGCCGCTTCAAATGGCTGCCGATTTACCTGAAAATTATAATCGTTTTTTGGATGCATTTCAATTTATTAAAGATGTTGCCATTGACTGGGATGAATCAAAATATTTAGAAGCAGAACCAGGACAGTACATTACTGTTGCTAGAAAAGCAAAAGGAACAAACAATTGGTTTGTAGGAAATGTTAATGGCGAAACACCACGTGTATCAAACATTACGTTTGACTTCCTAGAAAAAGGGAAAAAATACGAAGCCATAATTTATGCCGATGCAAAAGAGGCACATTACAAAACAAATCCACAAGCGTATGTTATCAAAAAAATGGTGGTAACCAATAAAACCAAACTGGCACAGTTATCGGTTCCAGGCGGAGGATATGCAATCAGTATTTTAGAGAAAAAATAAAAATAAAAAAGCCATCAATTTGATGGCTTTTTTTTGAATTAACATCCTTAATTAAGGGATCAGACCAAGCTGTTTTAAAAAGCTCATATTGTCCATAAAATCGCGTTCTTCTACGATTTTTCCATTTACAATTCGAGCAATGGTACATCCTTCAATATCTACCGTTTTTCCAGTTGCTGGAATCCCCATAAATGTGCCTGTATGTTTCCCTTTGAACTGCCAATATTTGTTTACTTTGTCTCCTTGACCGAACATGTCTTTCACGATGAATTGTCGGTTTGAAAAACCGGTTACAAAATTTGCATAATAAGCTTTGGCATCTACCACACCTTTAATTTCTGGAGATGTGTGCAATACAATTTCGGGTGAATACGCTGTATCCAACACCTCAATTTTACCTTCATTAATGGCTACATCCCACACTTTTGAATAAAAGGCAACATTTGCTTGTGTTGTTTTTTCTGCATCTGTTTTGCACGACATTAGGGTCGCACTAAAAACAAGAAGTACTAGTATTTTTTTCATGGTATTTTATTATTTTAATAATTCTTTTAATGGAGCTGTATCATAGGTATCCCATTCTTCTAGTATTTTACCATCTTTGATGCTAAAATTCATATTGAAGATAATTTTTGCTTTTTTCTCTCCTTTAGTAAACGTAATTTCATAATAAGAGAACACATAATTTTTGATTCCTGTTTTTTTATCAGCTTTATAGTTTACGGCTTCCCATACTAATGGATCTTTTGGTAAAGTAATGGTAACCCCTTGCGATTTCAAATTGGCTAAATTTTTCATGTTCTCCTCAAGGGTCATTGTATTTAAATTGTCATAAATTACAGCACCCGGAGCATATAATTTTTTTATGCTTTCGGTATCAAATTTACTAGCAAATACGTTCATTTGTTTGATCATGTCTGTGTTTTCAGAAGTAATAAGGTTGACTCCACCTTCGTTTGGATCTTTTGCTGCAGTATCTGCGGCAACTTCTTTTTTACAAGAAACCAATAGTAAACTTGTAAGAGCGATAAGAGCGATTATTTTTTTCATAATGTTGTTCTTAAATTATTTTTTAAAAGCGTTAAATGCTGCAGAATCATACACATTCCATTCTTCAACAATTTTTCCATCTTTAATTGCATCTACTTGGAAGGTAACTATTTCTACAGTAACATCTCCTTTTTTCCAAGTATTGGTACAATAGGCCAATACATAATTTTTTACTCCTTTTTCATCGGCTTTGTAATTTACCTCTTCCCAAATCACATCGTATTTAATGGTAGGTTTGATTCCGCTTTTAATGAATTCTGAATTAAATTCCACGTTTTCTGCAAGCGTTGTTGGTTTGTTGTTGTCGTGAAAAACAGCATCTGCAGCATAATACGATTTGTATTCTTCAACATTACCAGCTTCCCACGAAGCATTACATTTTTTTAGCATGTTAATATTTTCTGACTCAGGCAGTGAATATCCATTTGCATTTTTTGGAATTTCTGGTCCAGCAACTGCTGAAGTTGCTTCTTTTTTACAAGAAACCAATAGTAAACTTGAAAGAGCGATAAGAGCGATTGTTTTTTTCATAATAATGTGGGCTTAATTTGTTATTTTACGTTTTGATAATATTGAATAATGGCATCTATTTTCATGTCTAAATTGAACATAAAAAATTCATTCAATTCTTTTTTCCATACGGTTCCGTCTTTGCTAATACGAGTTTCTGTTGCAACTACAAACACACCAGAAGAAGGATCAGTATCTTTGATTCGGACAGGAACGATTGCTTTTATTTCCCAATTTAACGATTTGTATTGTGCGAAATAACCTTCCCAATCCTTTTGAGTCATCACAATTTTATTACCATCAAAATCAGTCAGATTTACTTTTTCTGCCGATAGCGATGCACACGTTTTAACATCCATTCTGTTGTACGCCTCAACCAATTTGATGATGGCCTCTGTTTCACCTCTGTTCGAGAAAACAAATGGTTTTCCATTGAATTCTGATTTTGGATCAAGGTATTTTCCTCCTTCTGTTTGCGCATTCATTTGCGTCATTGATGTCGCCAAAGCGATCATAAAAAGAACTTTTTTCATAATGTGGGTTTTTAAATTATAATTAATGGTTGTTTTTATTTTGTTCCATACAAAATGGATTCTGATTTCATGTAGGCTGATTCTGCATGGATGTTGGACCAAGGCAACGTGTTTGAAAAGAACAAGACTGCTTTACCATTTTTACGGTCCATACTATAAAAAGTACAGGCAGCTCCTGACCAATAAACCGTTCCGGGCGCTCTAATGCCTCTGCGCCCTGTTTGGTCTACCGCCCATCCTAATCCAAATTTATTTACCCCCACATTTTTAGCATTCATGTTAAATAGGTAGGTGTGTTCTATGCAGGGGTCGTCATACACAGTAAAATGTTCCCCCATATTGTTCATAA
>JACCDN010765727.1_pt1 | contig 65717 bp, 56 predicted proteins | sample 7441691 | NCBI WGS metagenome assembly JACCDN01 (sample SAMN15323439, study PRJNA562643) | freshwater metagenome | isolation source: river surface water | place: USA:Blue River Watershed | collected 2017-08-16
TAACATGAAAAATACAGCCCTCAGCCACAAGCACATCGAACTCGGCGCCAAAATGGTACCTTTTGCTGGCTACAACATGCCAGTTCAATACGAAGGCGTCAATGCCGAACACGACACCGTCCGCAATGGCGTGGGTGTTTTTGACGTTTCTCACATGGGTGAGTTCTTGTTAAAAGGACCAAATGCCTTGGCGCTCATTCAAAAAGTTTGCACCAACGATGCAGCTGTTCTTTTTGACGGCAAAGCACAATACAGCTGTATGCCCAATGGCAAAGGCGGTATTGTAGACGACCTCATTATTTACCGCATCGACGCCGAAACCTACTTCATTGTCGTCAATGCCTCGAACATCGAAAAAGACTGGAACTGGATTTCCAGCCACAACGACCTCGGTGTCGAAATGCAAAACTTATCAGATCAATATTCTTTGCTTGCTATTCAAGGCCCTAAAGCGGCAGAAGCAATGCAAAGCCTCACCGCAATTGACTTGAGCAACATGACCTACTACACTTTCCAATACGGCACCTTTGCCGGCATTGAAAACGTGATGGTTTCTGCTACTGGTTATACGGGTTCTGGCGGTTTTGAAGTGTACGTGAAAAACGAAGATGCCGAAAAACTTTGGGATGCCGTCTTTAGTGCTGGCGCCAACTGGGGCATCAAGCCAATCGGCCTTGCCGCACGAGACACCCTTCGTTTAGAAATGGGCTTTTGTTTGTACGGCAACGACATCGATGACAGCACTTCGCCTCTAGAAGCTGGCCTCGGCTGGATCACCAAATTCACCAAAGACTTCACCGATTCCGAATTCTTAAAAGACCAAAAAGAAGCTGGGGTCACTAGAAAACTCGTTGCTTTTGAAATGGTAGACCGCGGCATTCCTCGCCACGACTACCCTATTTTGGATGCAAGCGGAGCCATCATTGGCAAAGTAACATCAGGCACGATGTCGCCAAGCATGAAAATTGCGATAGGCCTAGGCTATGTGCATACTTCACACAGCGCACTCGATTCAGAAATTTTCATTGAAATCAGAGAAAAAGGAATCAAGGCAAAAGTAACCAAACTGCCTTTTTACAAGGCTTAAATTCAATCCCTAATGACCAACGCACCGCGTGGGTCGTCAGCTAATATTGCCGAGGGCTGCTTTTGTAAAGCGGCCCTTTGCTTTTTACTCGAGCGCATTTCAAAAAGATAGCTTTCCTTGCCCAGCGTTTTCAAATAGGCAATTTGCTCGGCTGTGATGTCCTTACTGCGCATCATCAGGCCACTAAGTGCCGGTACTTTTTCGAGTTGTTTGAGCCCTTCCTCAAAAGTTACGGTAGAAAACACCACCTTGAAATCCTGACTGATTTGTGCCAACCAATTTGGATTTGATGAATCTAAAACGATTTGATCCCTGAACTCCAAAGGAATAGCGTACAATGCTTCCTTAAAAAGCTGCATATCGACATAACCTGCCGTACATTCATTCCAGTGCTTGAGATCTAGAATCAGCTGATGTTTGGGGCTTAGCAAAGGCCAAATTTGATCTAGGCGGGTAAGTTTTTCACGGTGTAAACTTTTGTAACGTACTTTTTCAAGCGTTTCATCCGTCTTTTCAAAAATACAACCAACGCCGTCAGTGTGTGCCTCTAATTTATTTTCATGGTAGAGCCATAGCGTTCCATTTTTGCTCATGCGGACATCGACCTCAACACCATCCATGGTAGGCAAACTCAAGGCCAATTCAACCGCCTCTAGCGAATTGTCGTGAAAGGCACTCATGCCGATATCCATTCCCATACCTGCATGACCAAAAATCTGTACGTCAGGGTAACTTTCCTGTTTGCGACAAGACCACAAGAGCAAACTCAGGATGAAAAGAAGAACCGAATGTTGGAGGATTTTATTCACGAAATAAAAAGTAATGTAATTGCAGCTGTGGGTTGAAAAAGATGGGCTTATTTTGATAATGAAGTCCAGACAAGGATTCCATAGCAAGCCCTGCAAAAAGCGCGACTCCCCATTCATGTTTTGGGCCAAAGGCTAAACCTAAACCACCATAAATACCTTGATGCAGGTCCAAAAAAGTCGTTTTTTGTATATCGCACTGATAACGAAACGAATAAAAAGGCAAAGCCTTATCGAAAGGGCACTTGGTAATTGCATCTATCCAAAAAAGTCCTACAGCAGGAGCCAGAGCACCTTGCAAACTGCGTTCAACCCCCAAGCCAAGATCCAGACCTAGGCCACCCAAATCAAAAGACTTCACTACTTTAACACTGAGCACCTGATCGTAACGGTGAAGTGCAGCACCCACACCAAAAAACTGCTGCGCACGAACCTCGATAATGAAAGACAAGCACAAAAAAAGAAATAGTCGAGACCGCATGCGTGCAAAAATAAAAAAGGCCTTCGAGAGAAGGCCTTTTCGATTCAAATATTTTTGTTGGCTTATACCAAACCTTGGTCAATCATGGCGTCAGCTACTTTTACAAAGCCCGCAACATTGGCGCCTTTGACGTAATCGACATTGCCATCGGCATCTTTACCGTATTTAACACAAGCTTCGTGGATAGAAACCATGATGTTGTGCAAACGCTCGTCAACTTCTTCTGCCGACCAAGACAAGCGCAAAGAGTTTTGCGACATCTCGAGACCTGAAGTGGCAACACCACCTGCATTCGAAGCCTTACCTGGCGAGAACAATACTTTTGACGCTTGGAAAACAGCAATTGCTTCTGGTGTAGAAGGCATGTTGGCACCTTCAGCGACACACATCACGCCATTGGAAACGAGTGCTTGCGCTTCTTCTCCGTTGAGTTCGTTTTGTGTTGCACATGGAAGTGCGATATGCGCTTTTACCTCCCAAGGACGCTTACCGGCTACAAACTGTGCTCCAGGGAATTGCTTTGCGTATTCGGAAATACGGCCGCGGCGCACATTTTTGAGGTCCATGACCCAAGCTAATTTTTCAGCATCAATACCAGCTGCGTCGTAGATATAGCCTTCGGAATCTGAAAGTGTAACAACAGTTGCACCGAGTTGGGTTGCTTTTTCACAAGCATATTGCGCTACATTCCCTGAACCAGAAACAGCAACAATTTTACCGTTGAAAGATTCACCTTTAGTAGCTAACATTTCTTTTGCAAAATATACGGTACCGTAGCCTGTTGCTTCTGGACGGATCAATGAACCACCCCAATTGCGACCTTTACCGGTCAAGACACCTGTAAATTCGTTGCGCAAACGCTTGTACTGACCAAACATGTAGCCAATTTCACGACCGCCCACACCGATATCGCCAGCAGGTACGTCGGTATCAGGACCAATATGACGAGCGAGCTCAGACATAAATGATTGGCAGAATTTCATGACTTCATTATCTGATTTGCCTTTCGGATCAAAATCAGAACCACCTTTACCACCGCCCATAGGCAATGTAGTGAGGGAGTTTTTAAAGATTTGCTCGAAGCCTAAGAACTTGAGAATAGATAGGTTAACTGATGGGTGAAAACGCAAACCACCTTTGTACGGCCCGATAGCACTGTTGAATTCAACGCGGTAACCGCGGTTTACTTGAATATCGCCTTTGTCGTCTAACCAAGGAATGCGGAAGATGATCGTGCGCTCTGGTTCTACGATGCGGTCGAGAATTTTTGCTGTTTTGTATTTCGGATTAGCCTCAATAAAAGGAATAACCGCCTCGGCTACTTCCTGAACCGCTTGCAAAAACTCTGGCTCGTGGCCGTTTTTTGCGCGAACACGATCCATGAAAGCCTCGATTTCTGCGTGATACTGATTTGACATAATAAATAAGGTGTTTTAGTTTGTAAACTTGGGCAAAAATAATTCAAAATAAGGTCCAAAAACCATCTTTTTTCAACATTTTATTAGTGTCAAAATGACACTAATTTAAAGCATAAATAAAAAGCATGAAGAGAAATTTGACCTTCGGCAAAAAAGTCGTTATTTTTACAACGCTCAAAGCAACCCATTCGCATGCTTTTACGTTTGACCTGAGTACCTACTACTAGAATACAAACTACATGAAAATAAAATCTACTTTACTCGCAACTTTTTCAGGCATCTTATTCCTAGCGCTCACTCTACTGAACGCCACGAATTCAAATGCTCAAGGTCCTGTGACCTTATGCTTGGGTCAAGACGCTACTGTTTGCCCAGGTCAAGCTGTGATCATCAACAACTGCAATACCGGTACTACTCCCGGAACAGCTGCAGGCCTTTATCTCAACGCACCAACCAACGTGCAACTTTCAGACGACTCTTGGTCTGGTTCTGTTGCAATTGGTTTTCCTTTTAGCTTTTACGGTAACACCTACTCGCAATGTGTGATCGGTTCAAACGGCATCGTTTCGTTTAACCTTGCCAATGCCGGTGGTTACTGCCCTTGGGCACTAAGCGGTGTTGGCACCTTGCCAAATGCTGGATTTGCTGCCGCAAAAAATAGCATCATGCTCACCTACCAAGACATCAACCCTTCCTTAGGAGGCCAAATTCAATACCAAACTTTGGGCACAGCGCCCAATAGAAAATTTGTTGTTCTCTATAAAAACATCATGATGTTCAGTTGTACTTCACAGTGCAACTACATGGCAATCGTCATGTATGAAACCTCAAATATTTTCGAATTACACATCGGAAACAAACCAATTTGTGCTGGCTGGAATGGTGGCTTGGCCATCCAGGGTTCTGAGAACAACATGCCTATGCCTACAGCTCACATTACGCCAGGCAGAAACAACACAGTTTGGGGTGCCAACCAAGATGGCCGCAGGTTCTTGCCTACCTCGCCAAGCAACACCGCTTCTTACACCATGTCACAAATTCCTTATGTCATGGTCAATAGCCCTGGTAGCAATTTTGTATGGGCAAATACGCTAGGTCAAACGTTTCCTTACAACAACGGTACGCTCAATGTCAATGTTGTCCCACCAGGCACAACAGGCTATTTCTTATCTGGTGCAGCATGTGGCACCAGTATTGGCTCCATTACCCAAGATACCACCTGGATTACCCGATCCAACCCAAGTGTAACCACAACCGTTTTACCCGATGTTTGTACACAGGGTGTTGGTAGCGCCACGGCGACACCAGGAGCTGGTTCTCCTACTCCTTGTACCTATACCTGGAACCCGGGTGCAATTGTAGGCAACCCTGCAAACAACCTTTTTGCAGGTACCTATACCGTTACCCAAATTGATGGCAACGGTTGTAGCGCAACAGCAACAGCTGTAGTTGGAGATACGCCAGCAACATTCACGGCTTCCACAACCCTTGTTTCTTGCCCCGGCGGCAACGACGGAACAGCTACAGCAAACGTCACACCGGCAACGGGTGTCATCACTTACCAATGGAGCAACGGCCAAACATCCCAGACAGCTACTGGCCTTAGCGCAGGAAATTACTGGTGCTACGCCTCCAACACTACAGGTTGTTCAGACACCATTTATGTAACCATTGCAGAAATTCCAGCTATGGTGCTCAGCGCCATCAATGTGCTCGACGCAGATTGCTACACAATTGCCAATGGTGAAGCCACCATCGATGTGCAATTGGGTACAGCTCCATACACTTTTGACTGGGACATCTCTGCATCTTTGGCCGCAACGGCGCTTGACCTCGGTGCTGGTCTTCACACATGTACGGTTACCGATGCCAATGGTTGTATTCAAACTATTTCAGTTAACATCAACCAACCGAGCCCACTGGACATCACATTCTTGACCCAAGACACCATGATCTGCTCAGAAGCAAGCATCTTACTATCTGCAATTGGTGCAGGGGGTTCGAGTGCATACAATTTCTCTTGGACTGAAGACGGCATTCCAATTGGAAACGGCACGAGCATTACCGTTGACCCTATCAACTCCGGAACCGTTTATTGCGTTACGCTCAGCGAAGCATGTGGTTCGCCAACTACCACCGAATGCATGACTATCATTTTCCCATTAGAGATTATTCCAGTCATTACAGCCATTGACAACCAAATTTGTACGCCTGGTGACTTCCAATTGCACAACATGTCTAGCAATGGCCAAGACATCTCGAGCACCTCTTACCTCTTCTCTAACGGAGACAGCTTTACGGTTCCCAACCAAGATGACCTCCTCCACACTATTGTTCAGCCAGGAACCTACGATTTATCTGTTGTCATGACCTCCGTTCACGGTTGTATTTATAATGGTTTCTTTGACGACTTGCTCACCGTTACCGACAACCCAACGGCGAACTTCACCATCTCTAAAAACCCAGTTACTTGGTTTGAAACGACCGTACAAACCAACGACGTCTCTATGGGCAACATCGTTCAATACAACTGGTCTTCGCCAGGATCCACAAATATAGTAAGCACTGGTTCTAGCGCCATGATTACCTACCCAGAAGGTGTGATGGGTTCTTATCCTATTATGCTCACCGTCACCACTGTAGATGGCTGTTCAGATTCAATTACAATTGACATCGATGTAGTTGCTGATGTCATCTTTTATGCACCAACTGCGTTTACACCAGACGACGACGAACACAACCAAGTTTGGTCTTTCTATGTAGAGGGCATCGACTTCGAAAACTTTCACTTAGAAATCTACAACCGTTGGGGTGAAGTCATTTGGGAAACCTACGACACCAAAGGATTCTGGGATGGCTATTACAACGGACACAAAGTACAGCCAGGTACCTATTCTTGGAAAGCTTGGTTCAAGGACAAAGACACCGACGGGAAAACAGTAAAAACAGGCATGATTCACGTGATTCGCTAAGCTGCCATGAAAATTCTACTGATTTCTTTTATTTCTCTTTTTCTTGGGCACTGTTCTAAGATTTCTCAAGAACTCTTGACCATGGCCAACGGAGTAGGTAGCGTCACAACCCCGCCGACTACACCACAACTCACGAACGCCGAAGTCATTTCTGGTCTCAAAGAAGCGTTGCAGGTCGGTATCAAAAATGCGGTAAATCAGAGTGCAGTAATAGATGGCTTTTTAGGCAATGCACAAATTAGACTACCCTTCCCTCCTGACGCACTCAAAGTAAAGGAGAAAGCACTACAACTTGGCATGAACAACCAAGTGGAACAGTTCGAAACCACCCTCAATAGAGCAGCAGAAGAAGCTGTTAAAGAAGCACTTCCTATTTTTACACAGGCCATTCTAAACATGACTGTCCAAGATGGTTTTGCCATCTTAAAAGGTGGAAACGGAGCAGCTACTGCTTTTCTTAAGAACCAAACAAGCCAACAACTTTACAATGCTTTCTTGCCAAAAGTAAAGGAAGCTACTTCTAAAGTGAGCCTTACTGCCAAGTGGACGCCACTCATGAACAAATACAACCAAGCCATGGCCCTAACAGGCGGAGAAAAAATAAACCCCGACCTAGATGCGTTCGTAACACAGCGCGCCATAGACGGCTTATTTTTAATGGTACAGCAAGAAGAGGATAAAATTCGAGTCAATCCATCGGCACGCGTTACAGATCTGCTCGTTAAAGTATTCGGATCGCTCTAATTTTTGCTCCTAGCATCCTGATATATGCAATTTCCAGCCACAGAATTGGTACTTGACGCAAATGGAGCAGTGTATCATCTCGGACTGCAACCTCAGCAATTAGCCTCTAAAATCATTTTAGTTGGAGATCAAGATCGGGTCGCTAAAATCTCTCGTTTTTTTGACACAGTCGAATACAGCGTTCAGCACCGCGAATTTGTCAGCCACACAGGTACTTTCCAAGGCAAGCGTCTAACTGTGCTCTCAACAGGTATTGGAACCGACAACATCGATATTTGCATGGCAGAGCTCGATGCATTGGTCAATATTGATTTAACAACAAGAACAGAGAAAGCCATCAAATCAAGCCTAGAGATCGTTCGAATTGGCACCTGTGGCATGCTACAAGCCGACATGAAATTGCATAGCTATGTGTTGTCTAGCCATGCTTTAGGACTCGACAACATTGCTCATTTCTACCCTATCAACTGGACTCAAGAAGAGAAAAAATTATTGACTCAGTTGACAACGCAAGTCTCTTTTCCGAAGGGCATTACACCCTACTTGAGCGCGGCCTGTCCAAAAATGGTTGAAAAATTTGATTCGGCAAAGGTCAGAAAAGGAATTACCGTAACGAGTTCAGGGTTTTACGGTCCTCAAGGACGCTCCTTGCGACTGCCAAGCCTCATGCCAGAGATCCATCTTGCATTAGGCAATTTTGATCACGAAGGCTTGCAAATTGTCAACTTTGAAATGGAAAGCTCAGCTATTTTTGCGCTCGGAACAGCGCTGGGTCATCAGTGCACGTCTATTTGTTTAGGAGTTGCCAACCGGCCTCAAGAAATATTTTCAACAGGTATTGACCAGGCCATGGACGAGCTCATAGGCTTTGTGCTCGAACGGATTTAAGGCAGTTTTAAAAGCGCCCTGCTTATTTCAAGAATTTATCTAAGGTAATGTGCAAGTTGAGGCCGCGTAGTTGGGCACCACTCGCCACAATAACGCCATTTCCATCAAGAAGAAAGGCATTCGGAATGGTGGCCACTTGGTAATTGGCCGCTGCCAAGCCTTGCACATCAAGCACATGGTTTTTCCAGACGAGTTTGTCTGCTAGAATAGCTTGTTTCCAGGCTTCGGCATCGCGATCTAGAGAAACACTAAATACCTCAAAACCCTTTGCATCTTTAAATACTTTTTGGTGGTACTTTTGATAGGCTTCTGCCACATTTGGGCTTTCTTTGCGACACGGACCACACCATGATGCCCAGAAATCAACTAATACCATTTTGCCGCGCAAACTAGATAACTTGAGTGTTTTGCCTTTTGGCGACAACAATTCAATTTCAGGTGCAGTTGCATCTTGCGGCAGTGTTGTGGTTGTTTCTTGCTTGAAACACAATGCGTAACAAGCAAAAGCAGCTATAAGCGCAATAATGAGTACTCTTGACTTTCTCATCCGATTCTTCTGATGTCGGCACCAATATTATTGAGACGGTATTCGATGTCTTGGTAACCGCGGTCAATTTGCTCGATGTTGTGGATCACACTTTTGCCTTTCGCAGACAAAGCTGCTATCAATAGAGAAACACCCGCACGGATGTCTGGAGAAGTCATTTCAATGCCTTTTAGGTCGTGTTCGCGGTTGAGGCCAATGACAGTGGCGCGGTGCGGATCACAAAGGATGATTTGTGCGCCCATATCGATGAGTTTGTCGACAAAGAAAAGACGAGATTCAAACATTTTTTGATGAATGAGAACCGAACCTTTCGCTTGGGTAGCCACAACTAAGATAATAGAAAGAAGATCGGGCGTAAAACCAGGCCAAGGTGCATCGTAGATGGTCATGATAGAACCATCGATGAAGGTTTCGATTTCGTATTTTTCTTGTGCAGGAATAAAGATGTCGTCGCCACGGCGCTCTAATTTGATACCGAGTCTTCTGAATACATTAGGAATGATACCGAGGTTGTCCCAGGAAACATCTTTGATGGTGATTTCGGACTGGGTCATGGCAGCCAAGCCAATGAAACTACCGATTTCGATCATGTCGGGCAAAATGCGGTGAAAACAACCCCCGAGAGACTTGACTCCTTGAATTTTGAGCATATTGGAGCCAATGCCTGTAATTTGAGCACCCATGGAATTGAGCATTTTACAGAGTTGCTGAATGTAAGGCTCACAAGCGGCGTTGTAAAATGTAGTTTCACCTTCGGCCATCACAGCAGCCATTAGGATATTGGCTGTTCCGGTCACGGAGGCTTCGTCTAGGTGGATGAAAGTGCCTTTGAGATTGGCGGCCTCTACAGAATAGAAATGCTCACCAGCATCGTAGTTGAATTTGGCACCTAAGAGCGCAAATCCTTCAAAGTGGGTGTCTAGGCGGCGACGGCCGATTTTGTCTCCACCTGGCTTTGGAATGAATCCACGACCATAGCGAGCCAACAACGGACCAACAATCATGATAGAGCCGCGCAAAGATGACGCACGTTTTTTGAAATCTTCTGTTTCTAGGTAGGCAAGGTCAATTTCTTTGGCCTGAAAAATATACGTGCCTTTCTCGACTTTTTCTACCTTGACGCCCATTGTTTGCAACAAAGCAATCAGTTTATTGACATCGACGATATCTGGAATATTGGAGATGGTGACTTTTTCTGAAGTCAGCAAAGGTGCACAAAGCACTTGTAGCGCTTCGTTTTTTGCCCCTTGCGGAATGATTTCACCTTTGAGTGGCTTGCCACCATAAATTTCAAAAGAAGCCATGCTTTATTTTTTGATGAATTTTTTCTTTTTGTACTTATTGTTATTGTTGCTCTTTTGCTTGTTAAAGCGTTGGTTTTTCTGCTGATTTTGACCAATTCCCATTGTTTTGAGCAGGGTATTGGTATGGACTAAATCATCTGGATTTTCCAAAATAAGTTCGCCTTTGGAAAGTTCTTTGAGCTGTTGAGCAATGACGTTGTTTTCGACGGTATCGTTGTTGTAGGCCAAAAACTGCTTCTTCATGAAGTTGGCCATGGTCGTCTTGAGGAATTCTTTTTCCTCGGGAATGCTGACTTCTTTGGCTGCTTCTAGAATGTTTTGCGTGTATTTGCCGTAATGGCCATAGCGGATTTTACTTGACGGATAAACCATGCGCTGAGGCTTCTCGTTGAGCACCTCTTGTTTTGGTTTTTCGTAAGGAGAATCTACATCGAACTCGAAATTTGACATCACAAATAGGTGTGTCCATAGTTTGTGGCGGTAGTCCTCGACGTCGCGCAAGTGCGGATTGAGTTGCCCCATCACTTCGATAATCGCTTTTGCAGCGAGGTTGCGCTCAGTGCGGTTGGTCAGTTCCATGGCATGAGCAATCATGTTTTGAACATTTCGACCATATTCTGGCAAAATAAGCGGACCACGCGTGGTGTTGTATTCCATGTTTATTTTTCTAAGTGTACGCCTAAGGCATTGTCGTAAATGGCTTTGGCCTCGGTAATGAAACCGTAATGTTGTTCGTCTATTTGAAGTTTGCCTTTGGTAACATGCCCTAAAAGCGTCATGTTGACACCAGAAGCAACCATATATTCTACAAACGCTTCCTCTTGCTCTTCGGTAACGGACACAACTGCGCGGCCTTGTCCTTCGCCAAATAAGAAAGCATCCAGACGGATATCGGCATCGGAGACGATATCAAAACCTAAACCTCTAGGCATAGACATCTCGACGAGCGAAACGTAAAGTCCGCCATCGGCGACGTCGTGAACTGCATTGACCAAGCCTTCTGCAATCAAGCCTTTGATCGCTTGGTGCATCTGGAACTCTTTCTCGAGGTCGAAGTATGGAGCAGGCGACGCTTTGACGCCGTGGTAAGTTGCAAGGTATTCAGAGGAGGCGATGTCTTCGGTGTAGTCGCCGATCAAGAAAATGAGGTCTCCTTTTTGCTTGAAGTCTAGGGTCATGATTTTGTCTTTATCAGGGACAATGCCGATCATGCCGATAGTTGGTGTTGGGAAAACGGGCACTTCTTTACCGTTCATGACGGTTTGGTTGTAAAAAGAGACGTTACCGCCAGTAACCGGCGTTTCAAATTTCAAGCAAGCGGCAGACATGCCTTTGATGGCACCTACAAACTGCCAGTAAGATTCTGGATTGTAGGGATTACCGAAGTTGAGGCAGTTGGTGATGGCGCTCGGGTTACCACCAGCACAAGTAATGTTGCGGGCGGCCTCAGAGACGGCGATCATGGTGCCAACTTCTGGATCGGCGTTGACGTAGCGAGAGTTGCAGTCTACGGTCATGGCGAGGGCCTTATTGGTGCCTTTGATATTGACGATACCTGCGTCTGACGGGCGATTGGTAGTCATGTTGCGGGTACCCACCATGGAGTCGTACTGTTCGTAAACCCAGCGTTTAGAGGCAATATTTGGCAAACCGAGCATGGCGTCAGCCACCACTTTGAGGTCTTGGGGCTCGGCAACTTGAGAGATGTCGAATTTTTTGAACTCTTGGTAGTAAGCAGGTTCGCTATATTCTCTTTTGTATTGTGGAGCACCGCCACCCAAAACGAGTGATTCGGCAGGAACGTCGCCAACGAGCTCACCTCCCATATAATAGCGAATGCGGCCGGTGTCGGTGACGTGCCCGATTTCTTCGGCGTGGAGGTCCCACTTATCAAAGATATCTTTGACGATTTGCTCTTTGCCTTTTTGAACCACTACAAGCATGCGCTCTTGAGATTCTGACAATAGGATTTCGTAGGGCAACATGTTTTCTTGACGCGTAGGTACGCGGTCTAGGAAGATTTCCATCCCGACGTTGCCTGCAGCACTCATTTCACAAGTAGAACAGGTAATACCCGCGGCGCCCATGTCTTGCATCCCGACAATGGCGTCGGTCATGGAGAGTTCCATAGTGGCTTCGAGGAGCAATTTTTCCATGAAAGGATCGCCAACCTGAACAGATGGAAGGTCGTTGGCAGATTCTTCAGTGATGTCTTTGGAGGCAAATGCTGCGCCGGCAATGCCGTCTTTACCAGTGGCTGAACCCACAATAAAAACGGGATTACCAGGGCCTTTTGCCGTGGCAGAGATGATTTTTTTGGTATCGATAATGCCCGCAGAGAAAGCATTTACGAGCGGGTTGGTATTGTAAGATTCATCGAAGAAGACTTCGCCTCCGACAATTGGAATGCCAAAAGCGTTGCCGTAGTCGCCGATGCCTTTTGTCACACCTTTGACCAACCATTTGGTGCGCGCTTCTTCAATATTGCCAAAACGCAATGAGTTGAGTTGCGCAATGGGGCGTGCACCCATGGTAAAGATGTCGCGGTTGATACCGCCAACTCCTGTTGCTGCGCCTTGATAAGGCTCTAGTGCACTTGGGTGGTTGTGCGATTCAATTTTAAATACACAACCCAAGCCGTCGCCGATATCGACCAAACCGGCGTTTTCTTCTCCTGCTTTGACCAACATATGTGGGCCATCTTTGGGCAGCGTCTTGAGCCAAAGAATTGAGTTTTTATAAGAGCAGTGCTCACTCCACATTACGGAATAAACAGCTGTTTCTGTAAAATTAGGGGTGCGACCAAGGATTTCTTTGACTTGTTCAAATTCGTCGGCGCGGAGGCCTAAATCGATGGCTTGTTCTAGCGTAGCTTCTTTTTGGTGATTGGTTTCCATACAGTATTGAGAATTCAAAGACAAAAGTAACGATTAATCGGATAGCATCTTTCAATTTTTCGCCTTAAATTTGTCCCTTAAAACTTTGAAAAAATGAGTTACGACATCATTGTTGTGGGTAGCGGCCCGGGCGGATACGTCACCGCCATTCGCGCCTCTCAGTTAGGCCTAAAAACTGCTATTGTAGAAAGAGAATCTCTCGGCGGAATCTGCCTCAATTGGGGCTGTATCCCTACAAAAGCGCTCCTCAAAAGCGCAAATGTTTACGAATACCTTCAGCACGCCGCAGATTACGGCATCAACGTCAAAGAAAGCAGCGCTGACTTTGGCGCCATGATCAAGCGCAGCCGCGACGTTGCCAGTGGCATGTCTAACGGGATTCAATTCTTAATGAAGAAAAACAAAATTGACGTGCTCAAAGGCAACGGCGTTTTGAAAGCAGGCAAAGCAGTAGAAGTGACCGACGAAAGCGGCAACAAAACTACCTACACGGCAGCTAAAGGCGTCATTATTGCAACAGGGGCGCGTTCTCGCGAACTTCCTAACCTACCCCAAGACGGTACCAAAATCATTGGTTACCGCCAAGCCATGACCCTACCGACACAACCTAAGAAATTGGTTGTTGTGGGTTCTGGCGCAATCGGTGTTGAATTTGCGTATTTCTATAATGCAATCGGCACAGAAGTCACCATTGTTGAATACCTTCCAAATATTGTCCCTGTAGAAGACGAAGACGTTTCCAAACAACTCGAAAAATCCTTCAAAAAATCAGGCATTAATATCCTGACAAACGCTTCTGTTGAATCAGTAGATACCAGCGGCTCAGGCTGCGTTGTCAGCGTCAAGACCGCAAAAGGTGAAGAAAAAATCGAATGCGATGTCGTGCTTTCGGCAGCAGGTGTTGTCACGAACATCGAAAACATTGGTCTAGAAGAACTAGGCATCATCGTAGATAAAGGACGTATTCTTGTCGACGACTACTACCAAACGAATTTGCCAGGTTACTATGCAATTGGCGATGTTGTACCAGGTCCAGCTTTGGCGCACGTTGCATCTGCAGAAGGCATTATTTGCGTCGAGAAAATCGCGGGTCACCACCCAGAGCCACTCAACTACGGCAACATCCCGGGTTGTACTTACTGTTCTCCAGAAGTAGCGAGCGTCGGCATGACCGAAAAAGCAGCCAAAGAAGCAGGTTACGAAATCAAAGTCGGCAAATTCCCGTTCTCGGCCTCTGGTAAAGCCAGCGCTGCCGGAGCAAAAGATGGTTTTGTAAAACTGATTTTTGATGCCAAATACGGCGAACTCCTCGGCGGCCACATGATCGGCGCCAACGTTACCGAAATGGTAGCTGAGCTCGTTGCGGTTCGCAAACTAGAAACAACCGGCGAAGAACTCATCAAGACAGTTCACCCGCACCCAACAATGTCTGAAGCCATCATGGAAGCTGCCGCTGCGGCTTACGGCGAAGTCATTCACTTGTAAGATCGAATCACGAAATAAAAAAAAGCGCTCAAAAGGCGCTTTTTTTTGTGGTCATATTTTAGAATGAGGTATTTTTAAACATAGGTGTCTCATAGCCCCAAGGCCTCATAAATGAAATCAAATGTAGATAAGATCACAGGAGCGCCATCGACAACTGCTACGTTGTGTTCGAAGTGCGCACTTGGCTGGCGGTCGGCGGTTACAATGGTCCATTTATCGTCGAGGGTTTCGACTTTTTCGGTTCCCATGTTGATCATGGGCTCAATGGCAATGGTGAGGCCATTTTGAATTTTTTTGCCGCGTCCGCGTCGGCCGTAGTTTGGCACCTGAGGCTCTTCGTGGAGTTCTTTACCCAAGCCGTGCCCAACGAGGTCGCGGACAACACCGTAGCCATGGGCCTCGGCATGCTGTTGAATGGCCCAACCGATGTCTTCGATGCGGTTAGCGGTTGTGACTTGTTCGATGCCTAAATACAAGCATTCTTTGGTAACCTTACACAATTGTTTTTTCTCAGCGCTCACCTCTCCTACTTCAAAAGTATAGGCATGATCGCCATAATAGCCTTTGAAGATAGATCCGCAGTCGACAGAAACGATGTCGCCGTCTTGGATCGGTTTATCGGTGGGCAAACCGTGTACAACCTGTTCGTTGACTGAAATCAAGAGTGTGCTCGGGCAACCATAAAGACCTTTGAAACCTGGAATGGCATTTTGGGTGCGGATGTAATCTTCGGCCAACTGATCTAAAAAGCGAGGCGTAACACCTGGCTTCATGTGCTTGGCAACCAAACCTAGGGTGCGGCTCACTACTTGCGCGGCTTCGCGCATGATTTCAATTTCTTGGGGCGTTTTGTAACGGATCATGAATTTATCTAAGAGAGACATGCGGCAAAGTTACCAAGAAATTGCATGGTGTCGATGCCGTCTGCATAATCTGTTAGTTGCGGACACTGCGCCGAACCAAAAGGCAGGTAACCATGGCCTACTACACATTGTATTTGTTGCTGATTTGTTTCGAGATAGGCCTCTACCTCGTTAATGGAAGCATAGCGGTGATAATGCAGCATGCCGAGCGGTGAATGAAGTTCTTGGCTTTCCTTGAGCAATAAAAAATGGTTGTCTAGGATGGGAACTTGATTCATGAGGTGAATAGCTTTGTTGTAATCGTAGTTGTTCCCGTATTTTTTATGATTGACCACTTCTGCGTGCGGAACCATGGCCTCAAAAAAACGATTCAATTCAAAGGACTCCGGAACAAACATAAGTGTGACGTTTCTGCACCCACGACCGTAATATTGAAAGATGTCTTGTCCTAATTGCGTGAGTTCGTCCTGAGCTTCTGAACCATCAAGTACGGCAATTGAGCTGCGGTGCCCGCGCAGCAGATGTGGGACACCCGTGAAGTATTGCTTGAAATGCAACATGCTATTGTTTGAGCCTGTTGCAATTACAGCACTGTAATCTGAAAGTTTTCCGAGTGCGAATGCTATTCTTGACTCCAAAGCCGGCTCAAAAAGAACGAGCATTTTGGCCAATGCAGGGAGCAAGCGCGCATCTTCACTAGAAAGTTTGATAAGCGCCTTATGGCCCGAGCAAAGAACACAAAGGAAGTCATGAAAACCAACTAAAGGTAGGTTTCCGGGCAAAATCAAGGCAACAGTTTGAGGCTTTTCAGCAAAGGCATATGAGGCGAGCCACTCTTCAAGTCGTTCGGTTTGTAACCAAAAGGCAAGTTCTTGAAAAGCCATTTTGATGGCGTCTTCGGTAAACCAGCCGTTGTGGTGTTGCTCTCTTTGAATGAGGTCTAGCAGTGTTTCCCATTCTTGGGTTGTACAGTTCGCCGGACGCGGTTGATCTTTGGCAATTGCAGCTAGGACTACTCCGAGGGCTGCAAAAGCGGAGGTGATTTGGCTTCTTTCCACGGTGCAAAAGTACGCTTTTCTAAATTTTTTGTTCGCGAACGCACAAAAGATTCGCTCAGTCGTTGTTATATTTGCACAAAACATTGACTTATGGCCATCATGATCACCGACGAATGCATTAACTGCGGAGCTTGCGAGCCCGAGTGCCCCAACAATGCAATTTACGAAGGCGGCGCCGAGTGGAAATTTACCGACGGCACCACCCTCAAAGGCCTGATCCAAACCCTAGACGGTGAAGAAATCGAAGCAGACCACGCTTTTGAACCCGTCAACATGGACGTCTACTTCATCGCTCACGAAAAATGCACAGAATGTGTCGGCTTCCACGACGAACCACAGTGTGCTGCCGTTTGCCCTGTTGACTGCTGCGTAGACGACCCAGCTTACCGCGAAACCGAAGACGAACTTTTAGCCAAAAAGAACTTCATGCACTTGTAAGGTGTATCGCTACCTCCTTTTTGCCCTTCTCTTTTATTTCAATTGCCCCGCTCTATTTGCCGACAACGGCAGAGTTGTGCATATCGCATGGACAGAAAACCGCGATGGCAGTATACAGCATGCGCAAACACCACAACATGGTTTAGTCATTTTTGAACAGCGCAATCAATTCCTCAATTACAAAGACCCGAACAATCCGTTTTTTAAGATCCGTTATTCCTGGCTAGGTATCGACTGGACCGCTGTTCATCTTTTGGCCTTGCTCTTGACCATATTTCTGCAAATACTTACTTTTCGGCGCATCAATAGGCGCATGGCTAAAAGTCGCTTTTTCAAGCGGTGGTCTTATCGTTTTCTGAAGCTCTTTCTGTGGGCAGCAGTGGTTGCTGGCAATGCAGTTGCGATTTGGGCCATTGATTTTTACAACACACAAATCCACTTTCGTTTTCACCAACTCAGCGATTTCAAACAGGCCTCTGTCTCGACCCTTAACAATGGCCGAAATGACCGCACTTATTTCTTGGCCAAAGAAACCAGCCGCACCCGCAACCAACTCTATATCAAAAAAAGACAAAAATGGCACACCCAACGGGCTTTACCCGTGCTTCATTTTGAGTATAAAAAAAGCGGGAAGTTATTCTTTAAATACGATAAGCGCTACTACAAACCGCACCCAGACTCATCGCGCGTTTTGGCCACTAGCCAGCTGTTTGTTTTCCACCACAAAAAAGCCGACGGCAAAGACACCGCTCTTATTTACGAGCTCGCCAACAAACAACTCGTCGCGTTTGAATTCAAAAAAGACCGTCCCAAACGGATACTTTTATTCGTCAATGGTTACAGACCTACCTCCTCGAGTCAAGACCCCGAAAAAGCCCTACAAGCCATCAATGACAAAGGCCTAGAGCATCCGCGGTCCAGGAACTTGATTTTTGGCGCCGACGCCTTCAACTACTGGCCCCAAGATAACTTCATTGCGACGTTTGAAAAGCGCTTGGCAACTGAACGAACACTTTTTGCCGATGGTCACCACAGTGTGCGCACCTCTAATCACCGCTCTTTGCTGCAGTTCATGAGCAGTGCCTCATTGTACCCAAAGCCTTGTCTTGGCAAACACAGTTGTTCCACAACCAAAATTGCCAACCAACAAGAAGTCAGGACCTACAACCTTTTAGCTACAAAATCAAATAAGGAGGGATTCATGCAGCGTTATCAAGCAGGCAAGCAAGCGGGCCGCAACCTTTTGCAAGAACTCTCCAGAAACGGAAACGACCCACAAAACGACACGCTGTACGTAGTGAGCCACAGCATGGGTCATGCTTACTTGATGGGCATGGCACGCGTTCTAAAAGGAAAAATACAGTTGGGCGCATATTATGCATTTGCACCCGAAAATCCGAAAGGAAAAACGATGCCTGCCAATTACTGGACAAGCGTTTTCCAATACGGCACCCAACTCTACGGCCCTCAACGGCATGCGCCTTGCCAGCAAGATGGCGTTGCGCCGCAGTGGCGCATGAGCGGGCTTTCAACTGAACAGCAAATTAGCTTCCCGAAAGAACTCAAGGCGCGCTTGGGCTATTTTAGCGCACATTATATCGGCTACTACACTTGGGCTTTTGACATCCCAAAAGGAAAACCCGGTTACATTGGCCTGCCTTAAAAAGGCACAAAAGCGTTCAAGATTAGCTCTATTCTTGAAGTCCCGACGGCGCCATTGCTCCATTGTGCATCGTGCATAGACATGCCATTGCGCGACAAAACTAGTTGTCTGATCTCTTGCTTTAAGCGGCCTTCACCAGCCCCATGAATGATCAAAAACTTGGCCTGACGAGCACGAGCCTGCCGATTGCAAAACAGCCTGAAAGCGCTAAGTTGTGCGAGTAAAACATCGTGTGCCGGAAGCTGTGCGGGCAAGCCGAGCTCTTCTGCATGCAAATCGATACTGGGCAGGGCGTTTTCTTTGGTAGTGGGTGGTTTTTGGCGCTGGTTGCGCGCACTATTTATTTGGTCCTTATTCTTGATTTTTTGTACGTCTATGGCTTGCCGGGCAACAACTAAGTCCTGGGTATAAGTGTAGGAAAAGCCAAATTCATCGGTGAGCACCAACTGCGTTTTTAGAATTTCCTGGATGATAAAAATTCCGGACTCACGCAGGACACTCACCTGCTGCCCCACATACCAACTCATTGAAATTTGATGGCTTTAATGGGTGAAATACGCGACACCACTCTACTTGGCAGGAGTAAAGCAATCATGCAAGTGCCAAAAGTTAACACATTGATAAAAATGAAATTCCAAAAACTGAAATCAATTGGAACGGCATCTAGATAATAGACGGCAGGATCGAGTTTCAGCAGTGCAAAGCGGTCTTGTAGCCAGCACAAAACGAGCGCGAGCGAATTACCAATGAGCAAACCCCTCAGCAAAAGGTAGGCTGCTTGCCACAAAAAGATGCGGCGTACAGAGCGGTTGTTGGCACCCAAGGCCTTGAGCAAGCCCACAAAGGAGGTGCGGACTACAATCAATACAAGTACTGCCGAACCTACATTGATGATGCCGATCAGCAGCATCAAAAAGATAATGATCAGGACATTAAAATCTAAAAAATGTAGCCAAGCAAATAAATCAGCTTCGGTGTCTTGGATATTGCTTACCTGCAAAAGGTGCTGGTTTACCGGCCGCATTTCTACGGCTTCTTTGAGCGCTTTTTCGGTACTGGCCAGCGCAGCAAAATCATTTACCCCCACTTCAAAACCAGAAATAAAATGAGCGGTGGTTCCGATTCCATCTTTGAAAATAAAACGCAACGGACCTTTTTGAGTGGCATAAACCTGCTCTTCTAGCCCATCTACCAAACAAACCGGCGCACCGTTTTCAAGTTGCAAATCGGCGTAAAGCAACTCACCGGGTGCTGCAATTTGGAGTGCTGCGCTATCGATGAGTACAGCTCGGCCGCCGTCATTTTGGTAGCGGTAGGCATAAACTTTGAGGGTTGTATCTCTCAAGGACGTAAAGCGGTGTGCGGTATAAACATCTTGACCTAATCCCCAATCAAACAATAAATTAGATGCATCTCCTTCAATTCCTGCTTTAATTAAAAACTGGCCTTTTCCATCGAGTTCGGGGCGCAGTGATAACTGGGTTCCGTTGTCGCTCATTTGCTGCACCAATGTCAAATTACCAAAAACCAACTTTTGGTCGTACTCCAGAAAGCCGGTGTTGTAAATACCGACAACTTTTAATTTTTTGAGAATGGGCTGTTGCTTGATGTGATATGCAGAAACCTCATCATTCAACTTGATATTCAGTTTTTTAGATGTCTCTAATGAAATTAATACTTCATTTAAATTTTGCGGCTTCACCACGCGTCCCTGCACCAGATGCTCCTGTATAAAAGACCAATTGTAGCGAGATTCCACCCCTTTGAGCATGAGGCCAAGCATGTCCTGACGCTGCACGAGTGAATCTTGACCATTCGCCATTTGAATGGTATCGTTGAAGCGTGTAGACTGCAGTAAAAGCGGTTTAAACGCAACGGCCTGAATGCTACTGACACCAGGGATTTGCGCTAGCTCTTCGAGGAAAGGAATGCGGCGATCAAGTGCTTCTGCCTCAAAAATATGTGCAGAACCCGCCTTAGAAATGAAAAGCGGAGCATTAAAACCCGTAATTTTGTCCTTGATTTTTTGCTGAAAACCACGCACAATTGCTAGCGTCAAGGAATTGACCAAAATAGCAAGGGCAATACTCAGTACAGAAATCCGAAGCACAGGCCTAGAAACCCGAAGCCCGAGGTGCTTTTGACGAATCAGCCTAGAAGATATGAAGCGCTCGAATGACAAAATAGTTTTTTTACAAGTCCAAAAATACACAAAGGTTTTGGCTTCTTTGTCGCTGCTCTTATTTTTGCTCACTGCCTGCGGTCTTTTTGCACCCAAATCATTTAGTCCGAGCCCAGTTCATTTTGCCGAAACAATCGTCATTGAAGAAGACTCCAACTCCTTGGCCGGTTTCCCAAACCAAACCACCCAACAAAAACCAAGTTTAGCGGCGCCCCAACTCGGCATAGACCGCCTGCATCTATTCGTCGATTCCCTCGCCGGAAAAAGGATTGCAGTGGTAGCAAACCAAACATCTGTAGTTAAAGGAATACATTTAGTTGATACGCTTTTAGCCCTGAAGCTCAATGTTGTAAAAGTTTTTGCTCCTGAGCACGGTTTCAGAGGTGATGCCGATGCTGGGCAACATATTAGCCACAGCATTGACGAGAAAACCGGACTGCCATTGGTGTCCTTGTACGGATCCAATAAAAAGCCGACCGACCAACAATTACAAGATGTCGATATCGTGATCTACGACATCCAAGACGTTGGCGTCAGGTTTTATACCTACATCTCCACTTTACATTATGTGATGGAGGCTTGTGCCGAAAACAACAAACAAATGGTGGTTTTGGATCGGCCCAATCCGAACGGACACTACGTCGACGGCCCTGTGCTCGAACCTGCTTTCAAATCTTTTGTAGGCATGCACCCCGTGCCAATAGTTTACGGCATGACCATCGGCGAATACGCCATGATGATCAACGGCGAAGGCTGGCTACACAATAGCCGACGCTGCCAATTATGGGTCATTCCATGTAAAAATTACAAGCACAAACTTCCCTATTCATTACCCGTAGCACCATCACCTAATTTACGCACCGATGCAGCCATTGCGCTGTATCCAAGTCTATGCCTCTTTGAAGCAACAACAGTAAGTGTTGGACGCGGCACCGATAAACCTTTCGAAATTTACGGGCATCCGCTCTTCCCTACCTTGAGCTATCAATTTATGCCGATCCCGACCATTGGTGCTAAAAATCCGCTGCACCTCAATAAAATTTGCCAAGGCATAGAACTCAGTCAAAATACAGCTAAAAGAAGCTATCAACTCAACCTGAATTACCTCATCACTGCAAAAGAACTTCTAGGTGACACCCTCTCTTTTATCGATCAGCCCTCTTTTTTCAACCGACTTGCCGGAACCGCCAGTCTCAAAGAACAACTCGACAAAGGTTGGTCGGCCAAAGAAATCCGAGCCACTTGGAAACCGGGACTGGACGCGTTTTTAGTGACGCGCAGCAAATACTTGCTCTACGAATAAGCAACTAAACAAAAAGGAGGATTACAGCTTAGCGTCGAGCACTTGCTGGGCCATTTCGGCCATGTAGGCATCCATTTTGGCTTGAACCGTCGCATCATAAGCAGCAACAATTCGTGCAGCCAATAGACCTGCATTTTTAGCACCATTGAGTGCTACTGTGGCCACGGGAATACCATTGGGCATTTGCAAAATGGATAAGATGGAGTCCCAACCGTCTATTGAATTAGAAGACTTGATGGGTACGCCAATAACTGGCAAGGAGGTCATGGAAGCGGTCATGCCGGGGAGGTGTGCAGCACCCCCTGCACCTGCTATGATCACTTTGAGACCTCTGCTGGCAGCAGACTTGGCGTAAGCAAACATTTTTTCTGGTGTGCGGTGTGCAGAAACAACTTCTGCCTCGGTTGAAATGCCAAATTCACTCAGTATTTTTTGAGCTTCTTGCATAATTGGCCAGTCAGACTTGCTGCCCATAATGATTCCTACTTGTATCATGATGCTGGGTTTGATGGTGCTTGTTCCTGGATATCCTGAATTTCAGATACATCCGAAAGATCTTCTACAGGATTTCCTGCCGTAACTTGTTGCTTGACTTGCTTGGGCAGGCTGCCGTAGTGAATGGTGTTGTCGATGTCTGTGGTCATTTGATCAATGGGTGCCACGAGTGTTTCTTCGGCTTCTTTGATAATGCCTTCTAAATTGAGGTCAGCTTTCATTTCTTGACCAGACTTTCTGATTTCTTGCTGAAGCTCGTTGGAAGCGTTGCGCACTTGGTACAGTGCCTGACCGAGGGTTTTGGCAATACCCGGAACGCTCTTTGAACCAAAGAACAACAACACAACCAAAACGATAACGATGACTTCAGAGCCAGCTACATCGCTTAAAAAGAGTGGAATGCTAAGCATGGTGCAAAGCTACAAAGAAAAGTCTTAAGATTGCTGCATTTTAGCGATGATCGCTGCCGTGATGGCGCTTGGCATGAAAGGCAAGAGTCCTTTGATCAGGAACGTGAACTTGAAGTCAGAAATACAGATGACCTTGCCTTTTTCCATGGCGTTGTATCCTTTGAGGGCTGTTTTGTATGCGCTTGCTGCACCGTCGAACATTTGCGAACCGCCAAAGCCTGCCACTTGAGCAAATTCGGTCTCGACCGGGCCAGGGCAAAGCGCTGTAACCGTAACACCGGTGCCTTTGAGCTCATGGGCCAATCCTTGCGTATGAGAAACCACAAACGCTTTGGTAGCAAAATAAGTGTTCTGATAGGGGCCAGGTAAGAAACCTGCAGTACTAGCGGTTTGCAAAATTTTACCTCTCCCTCTGGCTTTCATGTCCTTACCAAACAAATGTGTCAGTTTCAATAGGGCCATCACGTTGAGGCGCACCATTTCGACGTCTGCTTCGAGATCGCGATCCAGAAAAGCACCTTTGCCGCCAAAACCAGCGTTGTTGAACAAATAATCAACATCCCAACCATTTTGGGTCACCTCGTCATAAACGGCTTGAGACGAGCCCAACACACTGAGGTCTTTTTGGATCACTTGAACGGTGACCTTGTATTTTTGAACGAGCTCTTCTTTGAGTTCATTGAGTAATTCGATTCGTCTGGCTACCAAAATCAAATCTCCACCTTTTGAAGCGTGAATGCGTGCGAGTTCTTTTCCGATTCCGGACGATGCGCCGGTGATGAGTGCGGTGTTTTTCATGATGCGTTAACGATTTGTAAGGTTTGATTGTTTAGAGAAGTGAATAAATGATTTCAAATTCATCTTTTTGAACAAGAACGAATGGATGATTTCCTTGAAGCATTTCTTGAAGACGCAATAAATCAGGAAATTGCTCTACAGTAAATTGGTAAGCAAACCATTTGCTACCAACTTGTTGGAGTTCCACAAATTGGTTGGGCGCGGTAATTTTGTAAAGTGACTTACCATTCTCGAGTTTTCTAAACTGCGGAAATTCCATTTTGATTGTATCTTCGTACAAAGTTAATGCATCAATGGGTGAGATTTCAAGTAAAGACAAGGAAATATTGACTTTGGCTAAAACCAATATCAAGAGCAACCAACAACAACTCAAGAAATGGAATAAGCAAAAACCCAAAGACCTCGACCAGCGCTTTTCTGCCGCTCATCAAAAAGAATTTGCACAGCGCGATTGCCTGCAGTGTGCCAACTGCTGCAAAACGACTAGTCCTATTTTTAGACAGCCCGACATCCGCCGCATGGCCAAAGCCTTGCGCATGAAAGAAAGTCAGTTGGTAGAACGCTACCTCAAACTCGACGAAGACGACGATTACGTCCTTCAAAGCTCGCCTTGCTTCAATTTACTCGACGACAACACCTGCGCTGTATACGACGACCGCCCATTGGCTTGCCGTGAATATCCACACACCGATCGCAAAAACATGTATCAAATCATGGATTTAACGGCGCAAAACACGCTCATTTGCCCTGCGGTCGCAAGCATCGTGGAGAAAATTGTGAATGGCTAAAATTGCTGAAAAAAACCTAAATTTGCGCATCAATCAATATCCCTTATGGAACCCGTTCAAGCATACATCCCACAACATAAAATCCGCATCGTAACTGCTGCGGCACTCTTCGATGGCCACGATGCCGCCATTAACATCATGCGCCGCATTATTCAAGCCACCGGCTGTGAAGTGATCCACCTTGGTCATGACCGCTCCGTAGAAGAAGTGGTGAACTGTGCCATTCAAGAAGATGCTCAGGCTATTGCCATGACCTCATACCAAGGTGGCCATATGGAATACTTCAAATACATGCACGACCTTTTGCAAGAAAAAGGAGCTCCTCAAATCAAAATATTTGGCGGCGGTGGCGGCACTATCTTGCCTTCAGAAATTGAAGAACTACAAGCCTACGGTATCACGCGTATCTACCACCCAGACGACGGCCGTTCTATGGGCCTTCAAGGCATGATCAACGACCTGATTCAAAAATGTGATTTTGCGGTGGGGCAAGCCAAAAAAGAGTCTAGCGAAAGTATCTTGGCGGCCGTAGCGCAAAAATCCATTCCAACCTTAGCACACTGCATCAGCGCTGCGGAGAACTTTCCAGAAGAAAACACTGAATTATTGAACGCCTTGCGCGCAGCGGGTGCACAAACAGCTGTTCCGGTATTAGGTATCACCGGTACGGGCGGAGCGGGTAAGTCTTCATTGGTAGACGAGCTCGTGCGCCGTTTCTTGCTCGACTTCCCAGACAAGCAACTCGCGGTTGTTTCAGTAGACCCCTCTAAAAGAAAAACAGGCGGCGCACTCCTCGGCGACCGCATCCGCATGAACGCCATCAAGAGCCCGCGCGTTTACATGCGCTCTTTGGCCACGCGTCAGTCCAACCTTGCCCTTTCAAAACACGTTGCCGAAGCCATTTCTATCTTGAAAGCGGCTAACTACGACCTCATTATCCTAGAAACCTCCGGAATCGGGCAGTCCGACACCGAGATTCTAGACCATTCTGACGTGTCTTTGTACGTCATGACGCCCGAATACGGCGCCGCGACCCAACTCGAGAAAATCGACATGCTCGACTTCGCCGACGTCATTGCACTCAATAAATTCGACAAACGCGGCGCCCTAGATGCCCTGCGTGACGTTCGCAAGCAATACCAGCGCAACCACAACTTGTGGGATAGCCCAGTAGACGACATGCCTGTTTATGGCACCATCGCATCGCAGTTCAACGACCCTGGCATGAATACCTTGTACAAGGTCATGATGGATCACGTCGTGAAAAAAACAGGCGGCAACCTCAAATCTACGTTTGCCATCACCCGCGAGATGTCGCAAAAAATTTATGTGATTCCGCCGGAGCGCACACGCTACCTTTCCGAAATTTCTGAAAGCAATCGGGCCTACGACAAATGGGTCGACACACAAGTGGTGGTCGCAACTAAACTACACGGACTTCAGGTTTCTATAGATACCCTAAAAGCTTCCAATCTAGAAGACAAAGACCGATTAGTAAAAGGCTTGCAAGAAGCTTTTGAGCAAGAAAAACTCAACTTCGACCCCAAAAACTGGGAAATCTTACAAAACTGGGATGCCAAAAAACAGGCCTTCAAGAATCCGGAATACCAATTCAAAGTCCGAGACAAAATCTTAACGATCCAAACGCACACCGAGTCTTTATCTCATTTGCAGATTCCTAAAGTTGCCACGCCCAACTACAATAGTTGGGGTGATATCCTGCGTTGGGTCTTGCAAGAAAACGTACCCGGTGAGTTCCCGTATACGGCTGGCTTGTTTCCATTCAAACGCGAAGGCGAAGACCCTACGCGCATGTTTGCAGGTGAAGGCGGCCCAGAGCGCACCAACAAACGCTTCCATTACGTTTCGCTCGGGATGCCAGCCAAACGCTTGTCTACCGCTTTTGACTCCGTTACGCTCTACGGCAACGACCCCGACTTGCGTCCGGATATCTATGGAAAAATCGGCAACTCAGGGGTTTCTATTTGCTGTCTAGACGACGCGAAAAAACTCTATTCTGGTTTTGACCTCAGCCACCCGGCAACTTCTGTATCCATGACCATCAACGGGCCAGCGCCTATGCTCTTGGCTTATTTCATGAATGCAGCCATCGACCAGAATTGCGAGAAATACATCAAAGCCAATGGCCTAGAAGCGGAAGTTGAAGCCAAAATTGCCGCGATCTACCAAGCCAAAGGCACTGAGCGCCCTGCCTACCAAGGTGAGCTACCCGAAGGAAACGACGGTTTGGGTCTGATGCTTTTAGGCGTTACCGGCGACCAAGTTTTACCAGCAGACGTTTATGCCCAAATCAAAGCCGATACGCTCAAGCAAGTACGCGGTACGGTTCAGGCAGACATCCTCAAAGAAGATCAAGCGCAGAACACTTGTATTTTCTCAACAGAATTTGCCCTGCGCCTCATGGGAGACGTCCAGGAGTACTTCATTGCCAATGGCGTGCGCAACTTTTATTCGGTTTCTATTTCTGGCTACCACATTGCAGAAGCAGGCGCCAACCCCATTACCCAACTTGCCTTTACACTTGCCAACGGCTTTACATATGTAGAATACTACCTGAGCCGCGGCATGGACATCAATGAATTCGGGCCCAACCTTTCATTCTTTTTCTCGAACGGTATTGACCCAGAATACGCCGTCATTGGCCGTGTGGCGCGCCGCGTGTGGGCCAAAGCTTTGGCGAAGAAGTATGGTGCGAATGCCAGAGCCCAAATGCTCAAATACCACATCCAGACCTCTGGGCGCTCCTTGCACGCTCAAGAAATCGACTTCAACGACATCCGCACCACCTTGCAGGCACTTTACGCCATCTACGACAACTGCAACTCTTTGCACACCAACGCCTACGACGAAGCCATTACCACGCCAACAGAAGAGTCTGTGCGCAGGGCCATGGCTATTCAGCTCATCATCAACCGCGAGCTTGGCTTGGCTAAAAACGAAAACCCGCTACAAGGCGCGTTTATTATTGAAGAACTCACCGAACTTGTAGAGGCAGCAGTGCTGACTGAATTTGACCGCATCACCGAGCGCGGAGGCGTTTTGGGTGCCATGGAAACCATGTACCAGCGCTCTAAAATTCAAGAAGAGTCTTTGTATTACGAAACGCTCAAACACACTGGCGAATTCCCAATCATCGGCGTCAATACCTTCTTGAGCTCAAAAGGGTCACCGACAGTGCTTCCTAAAGAGGTAATTAGAGCAACCGAAGAGGAAAAAGCGTATCAAATCAGTATGCTCAGTAATTTGCACAGCGCGCAGCAAGTAGCGGCGAGCGAAGGCATTGCTAAAGTGCAAGAAGCAGCTGTTCAGAACTTCAATATCTTCGCAGAGCTCATGGAAACATGTAAAGTCGCTTCATTGGGCCAGGTCACCAACGCCTTATTCGAAGTTGGCGGCCAGTACCGACGCAATATGTAAGATGACAGACGCACTATTTTCTTCCTTTGCCCAGCAGATTGTACTCAAAAAGCAAAGTTTCTCTGCCGAGCAGCGCGCGCTCTTGAGTGAAGTCTTGGAAGAAAAATACAAGGGTATCGCGGTTTCAGAAAAGTTAAAAAGGAATTTACGCCTTTTACAAGAACCCGATACGTTTACCGTCACTACAGGGCATCAACTGTGCCTCATGACAGGGCCGCTGTACTTCATTTACAAGATTTTGCATGTCATCAAATTAAGCGCTGACTTACATGAGAAATTTCCGGAGCAGCATTTTGTTCCGGTTTACTGGATGGCTTCCGAAGACCATGACTTCGAAGAAATCAGAAGCTTTCTGCTCTTTGGTCAAAAATGGACCTGGGAGAGCGCGCAAAAAGGTGCTGTGGGTCAATTTGACACCAAAGATTTACAATTTTTGCTTCGAGCCCTTGCCGAAAAGTTTCAAAACCAACCAGATAGTGAGATTCATAGTTTAATAGAAAAATTTAAGGTCCCAAACTACGGCTTAGGCTTTTTTGAATTTGTAAATGAACTCTTCTCCCTTTATGGACTCGTGATCATCGATGCCGACAACGCACGCTTGAAAGAAAGCGCTTGGCCCATATGGCAAAAAGATTTATTTACTTCAGATCTTCATCAGGCGGTTCTTCAAAATACCCAAGTACTTCAAGAAAAGAACCTTCCAACACCAATAGAAAGCAAGGAATCTAACTTATTTCTATTGGCTGAGGCGAAAAGAGAAAGGATTGAAAAATCAGGACCAATTCAATTCGAGCAAAAAGACAGCGCCCAACTTTCTCCGAATGTGGTGCTCAGGCCCCTTTATCAAGAATGGATTTTACCAAATTTGGCATACATCGGCGGGCCTAGTGAAATCGCTTATTGGCAACAACTGCCGCAAGCTTTTGCTTGTCTCGATCTTCCCTTTCCACTCACTATTCAACGTGCTGGTGGCATCGTGCTGCAAGATAAAGACTTAGACCTCATCCAGAAACTTGGTTTTGAAAAACAAGATTTTCTTTCTGACAAAGCCGAGCTCAAGAAACGCTACCTCGAACAAGTTGGAGATCAAGAACCCAATTATGGTTATTTGGATGAACTATGGAGTGGCTACAAAGACGCTTTTCTAAAAATTGTGGACGGAGAACTACCTCAAGAAAAAAGAATGATCGAAGCCGAACTGACCCGCCTTCAAAAACAACGCGAAGCACTCGAGCAAAGATTTGAAAAAACACGCAAGGCTAAATTCGATAAAGCACTCAAGCAGATAGAGCAACTTTCGGAGAAAATCCAGCCCAAAGGACAACTTCAAGAGCGCAGCACCAACATCCTGAATTTTTGCCCAGACGGTGCCGTATCTAAGCGCATTGCTAGCCTTTATCAACAACTCGACCCCTACAACCAAGAAAAACAATGGTTTGTGGTGTCGTAAACGAAAAATAACGACCTTTGTGTCAAATTGACAATATGGCTCAAAACGACATCCGCACCGTCCTTTCTCAACACCCTACCATTCCGGTTGTTACTTTCAATAGCACTGAGGAAGTTATTCCGAAAATGGATGCGCTTATGGCTCGTGGCATCTTCTGCATTGAAATTACGCTGCGCACACCTGCTGCCTACGACTGCATTGGGCTTGCCAAAAAATTGTACGGCGACCGCTGCGCAATTGGCATGGGCACGGTAGTCAAAGCCGAACAGATCGAAAAAGCGATTGAACTCGGTGTAGATTTTATGGTGAGCCCCGGCCTCAACGCCAGCCTCGCTCCACTTTTTGAACAAAGTAAAATTGCGTTTATCCCCGGTGTAGCTACCCCGAGTGAAATCATCGAAGGCATCCAATTTGGTTGGGACACCTTCAAGTTTTTCCCGGCCAATTTATTTGGTGGCCTGGGTGCGCTCAAAGCTTATGGCCAAGTGTTTCCAAACATTCAATTTTGCCCCACTGGTGGCATCACCGAAGAAACCTACCCTGAATACTTAGCCCTGCCAAACATCATTTCCGTAGGTGGCTCATGGATGTAAGCAACAATTCCTTGATCTCCTTGTTGTAATTTCATGTTATTTCTCCTCTTTCTACTCCTTCTGATCGTTTCAGAATGGATTTTTCTGCTCGCTATTTGGAGTATCCCGGATACTTATCTTGCCGCCTTTGGCTTCCTTCATTTAGGCTTGATCCTAGGTAGCATCCTGCTCTTCATTTGGGGCTTTCGCAATGTCAAAATGCGCAGCAATTACAAATTAGGCTTTTCTATTTTTGGTTTATTTGTGGCGCTGGCCTTGCCCGCAATTGTTTATTTGCTGCCGGGCTTGGTCTTTCTCACCTTTCAACTCGAACTGGCCAGAAACATCGGTTTTGCGCTCGCGGGGCTACATTTTTTAGCGATTCTTTACGGCATTTTCTTTGGCCGTTGGAACTGGAAAGTTCGGCCGGTAGAGCTTTTCTTTGAGCACCTCCCCACGGCCATGGACGGCACCACTTTTATCCAAATTTCTGACGTGCACATCGGGAGTTTCTACGGCCAAACCCACAAAGTGCAAAAGGCCATTGACCTGATCAACTCCCGCAAGGCCGACTACTTTCTATTTACCGGTGATTTAGTCAACAACAAAGCCGACGAATTCAAGGGTTGGGAGCCACTCTTTTCACAAATTGAAGTCAAAAAAGGCAAATACAGCATTTTGGGCAACCACGACTACGGCGACTACATCTCCTGGGACTACGACCACGAAAAAACCGCCAACCTTCAAGCCTTGGTACAAATGCATGAGAACGTGGGCTGGACGCCCCTACTCAACAAAGCGGTCGAACTCGAAAAAGACTTTTGGCTCTTGGGCGTCGAAAACTGGGGGCGCTCCATGTTCAGGCAAAGTGGCAAACTCGAAGAAACTTTGGCTCAAACCGGAAAAGGCTTCAAACTTCTACTCAGCCACGACCCCAGCCACTTTGACGCACAAGTGATCCATACCGACGTCGACCTCACGCTCTCCGGACACACCCACGGCATGCAATTCGGCATCGAGCGCTTTGGCCTGCGCTGGAGCCCCGTTTCTTTTGTTTACCCCAAGTGGGCAGGCCTTTATCAAGAAGGCAAGCAGTATTTATATGTCAACCGCGGCTTCGGCTACCTCGGCTTCCCGGGCAGAGTGGGCATTTATCCAGAAATTACAGAATTTACGCTGAGGCGTTCAAAAGCACAATAAAAATTTACTAAATTTGCAGCCATTGTCAGCTCCTCATCTAAGGAAAGACAAGCGGTCCTATAGCTCAGTTGGTTAGAGCAACAGACTCATAATCTGTGGGTCCACGGTTCGAGCCCGTGTGGGACCACTCAAAAAGCCTCAGTGATGGGGCTTTTTTGGTATATCACTATCTTTATTCCCCAAAACCCACCCCATGCAAAAAATCCTATCCCTCTCCTTCCTCCTATTCTTGATGAATCATACCTATGCGCAGCAAGCCAAACCCGTATTTAAAGAAGGGCAAGCGCAACTTGTTCCCGCTTTTAGTGATGCCTCGGAATGGATCAAGGAGGAATTGTGGGTACAGACTAATTTTGACAGCGATCAGAATGGGAAACTGGACCGCATGCATGTCTTTTTGACGCGACCGGTGCAGACCAATACGGAGGGGCTCAAATTGCCGGTTATTTATACGTCGAGCCCTTATTTTGCGGGGACGGGTGGCGACTCGAAGAGTTATTATTGGGATGTGAACCATGAAATTGGTGCTACACCGCCGCCGCACAAACACGCTGTCGCAAAGCGCAAGGAAAACCGACCACTTGAGGCTTTTTTTCAGGACCAAACTTGGGTGAAACGCGGATACATTACGGTGTATTCTTCTTCGCCAGGAACGGGATTTTCTGATGGGGTTCCGACGATTGGAGGCGAGAACGAAAAATTGGCGCCAGCTGCTGTCATTGACTGGCTGTGCGGAAGAGGCGTTGGCTACACCACACGCACCGGAATGGACACCGTAAGTGCTTTTTGGAGTACAGGAAAAGTGGGCATGATGGGTACTTCTTATAACGGCACCTTGTGTTTGGCAGCTGCATGTACGGGTGTCGAAGGTTTGGAGGCAATCATTCCGAATGCGCCGGTGAGTTCTTGGTATTTGTATTACCGTTCGAATGGTTTGGTGCGCTCGCCGGGTGGTTATTTGGGCGAAGACACCGATATTTTATACGATTTTGTACACAGTGGCGACCCTGAAAATCGGGCGCACAACGATGCGTTCATGCGCGACAAAGTACTGGTGCCTGGGCAAGACAGAATTACCGGAGACTTCAACGATTTTTGGGCGGCCCGCGATTACCTCACCCAAATGGACAGCATGAAAGCAGCTTTGTTCATGTGCCATGGTTTTGAAGACTGGAACGTAATGGCCGAGCACAGCTTTCGCTTTTATGAGCAGGCCAAAAAGATGGGCTTACCGGCCAAAATCTACTACAATCAAATGGGACACGGCTACCCTCCGCCACTTTGGATGATGAACATGTGGTTTACCAAGTATTTGCATGGCGTCAATAACGGTGTTGAGAAACTTGCCGACGCTTGGATTGTGCCGAAAGGCGAACGCGAGGCTAAAGCGCAAAGTGCCTTTCCAAATCCGAAAGCCAAAGCTTTGCGCTTTTATCCTACGGCAGACTCTTCAAATACAGGCACCTTGGCTCGGGAAGCCAAAGCAACAGAAAAACTCACTTTTACAGACGATGCAAGTTTGAATGCGCTCGCACTTCTTTCACCGAAAAATGAGAAAAACAGACTTCTTTTTTGGAGTAATTTAAACAAACCAATGCACCTTTCGGGTACAGGACGGATTCATATTCAGGTTTCAAGTAGCAAAGCCGCAGCCAACTTGTCGGTGTACCTCATTGCCGTTCCGCAAGATGCACAATTGAAGAAGTTGAAAATCGAGGACATCATCGTGAACCGCGCTTGGGCCGACCCACAAAACCACGTTGCACTTAACGAAAGCGCAGCGCTGGAACCAGGTAAATTTTATGATCTCACTTTCAATTTCCAGCCCGACGACCAAATTATTCCGGCGGGTCACCAATTAGGGCTGCTTATTTTCTCGAGTGACCCTGAGTTCACGCTCAAGCCCAAAAAAGGGACGCAGTTAACAGTGAATTTAACCGAGACTTGGATTGAGCTAATGGTGGTTGATTGAGTCCTCTTCGGCAACATAGCCCTTCAAGGTCCAAGAAATCAAGAAGTAAGTAACCAAAGCAAGCAAGGCCGCGATGAAAAATGGCGTGCCCAAGCCGATATTGGAATTCGGGACACTCGTTTTGAAATTATAATAAAACCACATGAAGAAAGGCGGCCCAATGATTTCGGCCAAGCTCATGAGACTCGTAAAAATGCCTTGGAGTTCACCTTGTTCATTGCTTTGCACTTGGCTTGATACGATGGTTCGGATGGCGGGATCAACAATGCCCGTGAGCGCGTAAGGGAGAATAATGGCGTACATCATCCAGCCTTGCGTAATAAGCCCCATGCCGATCAAGACAAAGATAGAGAGGAAAAGACCGAGTTTGGCGGCATTTTTTTGACCTATTTTGGCGACAATTTTACCGGTGAGCCCTCCTTGAACCACACCAAAACAAACACCGACTACCGCGAGCGAAACACCGACTTCTTTGATGGTCCAGCCGAATTTTTCCATGGAATAAAAGTTCCAGGTGGAATGCACACACATGGTGGTGAGCACAGTCAAAAACGAAACTAAAAAGAGGTATTTTAATTTTTCAAAGCGTTTGATTTGCTGGAGTGCACCAAAAGGATTGGCGCGCTTGAACTCGAACTTGCGGCGATTTGCTTTGGGTAGCGACTCCTTTAAAACGATCAGGCCATAGATGAAATTGGCCATTGAGAAAAAAGCAGCTACGAAGAAAGGTGTGCGCGAACCGAAGTCGGAGAGCAGGCCTCCGATTGCGGGGCCAATCACAAAGCCAATACCGAAAGCAGCGCCAATCATGCCAAAATTCTGAGCGCGCTTTTCTGGTGTGGAGATATCGGCAATATAAGCCGATGCCGAGGTAAAACTGGCTCCAAAAATGCCCGATATGGCACGGCCGAGTACCAACCAAAATAAATCAGGGGCATAATACATGACTAAATAATCCAGGCTCATGCCGAGCACAGAAATCAATAATATAGGGCGGCGACCGAAGCGGTCACTTAAATTGCCGATTAAGGGTGAAAATACAAACTGCATCAAGGCATACGCACCCATGACCCAACCAAAATACTGCGAGGCCTTACCCAACGGTACATGCGCTGTTTCTGAAATCAGTGTCGGAAACGATGGAATAATGATGCCCAAACCTATGGAGTCCAGGCAAATGGTGATAAGGATAAAAACGAGGGCAGATTTGGGATTGATGACTTCCATAGGGCTTGAATTGGGGTGCAAGTTAGTAACTTCTCTACGATTCCGTAAATCTACTCCATCAGTTTCTCAAATAGTCCGTACCTTCAACTCAATGAAACCCGACGCGCTCCAAACAAATGCTGTAGCTGCATTTGCAGAACAATTTATCAATCAAACAAATCAATCCATCTTCCTAACCGGGAAGGCCGGCACCGGAAAAACTACCTTGCTGCGCAAAATCATGGCTTCCACGCATAAAAATGCGGTTATTGTAGCGCCAACAGGTATTGCAGCGCTCAATGCAGGCGGCGTCACGATCCATTCGTTTTTTCAGTTGCCCTTTTCGGGTTTTATTCCGGAGTTTGGCGCGCAGGCCGCTTTTACCGATACCGTTAAGTTTGAAACCAAAGACACCTTGCTGCGCCATTTCACCATGAACAAAACGCGGCTCAAGCTCATCAGAAACATCGAGTTGCTCATCATAGACGAAGTGAGCATGCTGCGCGCAGACCTCCTAGACGCCATCGACTGGACGCTGCGCAATGTGCGGGGCATTCATCAGCCATTTGGCAATGTACAGGTTTTGTTTATCGGCGACCTCTTGCAGCTTCCGCCGGTGGCCAAACAAGAAGAATGGCAGGTACTGCGGCAATATTACAGCGGTATTTTCTTCTTTCACGCCAAGGTTTTGCAAGAAATACAACCCATTTACATCGAGCTGAGCACCATTTACCGCCAACAAGACCAACAATTTATCCAACTGCTCAACCACTTGCGCAACAATCAAATTACCGCCGAAGACCTGTCTATTCTTAACCAATACGTCAAGCCAGACTTCGATGCCACCAAAGAAGAGGGCTACATTACGCTCAGCACCCACAATGCAAAAGCCGACCTCATCAATATCAAAGCGCTTGAAGCCTTGAAAGAAAAAGAATGGCAATACGAGGCCGAAATCACCGGCGAATACCCTAAGCACCTCTACCCTATTGAGCCCACGCTAGCACTCAAACTCGGCGCGCAAGTCATGTTTATCAAGAACGACAACTCCCTTGACAAGCAATATTTCAACGGCAAAATGGGCAAAATTCAATCGCTCAGCGAGCAAGAGATTACCGTGTTTTTTCCCGAAGAAAAAAAGGCCATTAATGTCGAAAAATTTGAGTGGAACAACATCCGTTATGTGCTCAATGCAAGCACTGGCGCCATAGAAGAAGAAGTCATTGGTACCTTTGTGCAGTATCCGCTCAAATTGGCCTGGGCCATTACCGTTCACAAAAGCCAAGGGCTCACCTTTGACAAAGCGATGCTCGACGTATCAGACGTTTTTGCACCCGGCCAAGCATATGTAGCACTTTCTCGCTTGCGCACTTTGGATGGTTTGGTCTTGAAACAACCCATGCGCATGAACGGGCTCTCTAATGACCAACAAGTCATGGCTTACAGTCAAAACAAGGCCGACGAAGCACATTTGCCCGCCGTGCTCGAACAACACACCAAAAACTACTTGCTCCAGACCCTCAGCCAGGCTTTCGACTGGTACACACTGCGCTCCAAATGGAGTTTGCACGAAGCTTCTTACCAAGCCATTGGTGCCAAAAGCGAGAAAACCAAAAACAAAAGCTGGATTGCACTGCAAAATCAGGTCATCCAAGCGAGCAAAGAACCTGCTGAAAAGTTCATGAAGCAGTTGGCCAATATCTTTGCCAAACCTGAGTTTGAACCACAATTCATCAAAGAACGCGTATTGGCTGCCTACCACTATTTCTACCCTCAATTAGATGGCGTGCTGCTCTCCAACCTCCGCAAAATAGCTGAACTCAGCCGGATCCGCAAAACAAAAAGTTATGCCGAAGAATTAGAGGAACTCGACGACATCCTGACCGAAACCATCCTGCAATTAAAGAAAATACGCATCCTGATTGAAGCGGTAGCCAACGGCGAAGAAATCACCAAAAACCGCGTTTGGAACTCAGAAATTACGCAGTATAAATTGTCCAAAATTGCGATTGTGAAGCAAGAACTCCAACAAGTTCCTTCCCTACTCGACGACCCTATTGACGACGACCACTCTTTCTTGAAAACCACCAAAAAACTGAGCCCAGACAAGAAAGAAAAGAAAAGTACCCAAGAAAAAACGCTCGAATTACTCGAACAAGGCCTTGACACTGCCCAAATTGCCCGAGAAAGGCAACTGTCGGTACAAACCATCAATAGCCACTTTGCTTACCTCATTAGAGCCGAGAAAATTGAACTTTCCGATGTCATGAGCCCTAAACGCATCAATGAGCTCGAGCTTATGTTCGAAGGCTTTGAAGGCACGTCCTTGAATCCGCTCAAAGAAAAACTAGGTTCAAAAGTCACCTGGGACGAACTCAAATTGTATCAGGCTGCCATGCAAGTGTAGGTAGTCGTTTGGTTCAACTCACCATTTGTAAACCACCGCATTGATATTCATACCGGCACCCACAGACGCCAAAATAATGACATCGCCTGTGTGGAGTTCGTGCTCTGGGTATTCGCCACGCACCACCGCATCTAATAGCGTTGGCACGGTTGCCACCGAACTATTGCCACACAAATGGATGTTCATGGGCATGATGTGTGCGGGGCGCTCCGCGCGGTACAGGCGGTAAAAGCGGTCAATAATTGCTTCGTCCATCTTTTCATTGGCCTGATGAATAAACACCTTCTTGACATCTTCAATCGCCACACCGCTTTTATCCAAAGCCAGCTTCATGGCGGCAGGCACTTTGGTCAGGGCAAACTCATAGATTTTGCGACCCTGCATTTTGATGTATTTTTCGTGGATGTGGTGCTTGGAGTTCAAGGAAGGGCCATTGTTGAGAAAATACGCCTCGTCTTTGGTAAACGTTTGGGTGGCGTGGGCCAAAATGCCTTGCTCACCATTGTCGCTGCCCGCACTCAAGATACAAGCTCCGGCACCATCGGCAAAAATCATGGAGTCGCGATCGTGAGGGTCTACTACTCGGCTGAGCGTCTCGGAACCAATGACCAAACAATTCGTAGCAGCGCCTGCTTTGATGAAAAGATTGGCTTGTATTAACGCTTCTATCCAGCCCGGGCAACCAAAGAGCATGTCATAAGCCACACAATTGGGATTGGCAATACCGAGTGCATGCTTCACTCGCGACGACAACGCAGGCAACATATCTAAATGATTCGAGGCAAAGCGCACATCGCCAAAATTATGTGCAAAAATGATGTAATCAATAGACTCAACATCTATGCCTGCTCCAGCAATCGCGCGTTGGGCCGCTAAAATACCAAGATCAGAATTGGTTTGTTCTTTTTGGGCATAGCGCCGCTCTTGAATACCTGTGATTTCCTTAAATTTCTCAATGATGATTTCATTGCTGTCTTCAAAAGGCTGGTCGATATCCTTGTAGAAACGATGAGAAATGAAATCTTCGTTGGTCATGCGAAGCGTCGGCAAGTAGCTACCGAGGCCTTTGATTACTGCTGGCATAGTTACGTCGGTTTATGACGTAAATGTAGCAATTTATTTAACTTAGTGTAATTTATACACTAAGATGTTTAAAAATTAAACATAAACCCCGTTAGTAAGCCCAACGACTGGTACTTATTTTTAATATATGGATCACTCACTACTTGACCAAAAGCATAGCGATATAACGGCGAAACAGAGAATTGGATTTGTTCATTCACTTGATAAATTATTTCAAATTGTGCGAAAGTATTGAGCACAAATTTTCTTGATTCTACAAGCGCTACGCCATTATTTTGGGGCAAAATGTAGGCGCCATTGCGCTGAATACCATAGCCGAGCCCAACACCTATAGCTGGTTGCAAGGTTAATTTCTGCAATGGAATGCGGTACGATAAGCCCAATGGGATTTGTACGTATTGATAACGATTTGTGCCTTCCACAGAAATGACCTCATATTTATATTGTTCGCCCCATTCCAAGTAGTTCAGACCAGTCTGAAAACCCCAATGCGCAAATTGACACTGATAGCGCAAATTGAAATCCCAGCTAGAAGTGTTGCGCTCGCCGAGCTCACGCCATTCGCGAATTTCTTTTGCTGAATATGGCTGCGGAAAGACCCACGACACTCCGGATTGATCCACCTCGAAACTCGAGATAATACCACTCACACCAAATTGCAAACCAAGCTGGTGTTGAACGCGTTTGGTGGATGACTTTGCCTGAATGGGTAGTTGGGGCATTTCATTATGGAGCGTCGAGACACTGTCTATTGGATGATCGTCATAAAGTAAAATGGGGTTGATGACATACGTTTCTTGTTGTAAATCAATATTTTCACTTGAAAGAGCTGCAACTTTAGAGGAAGAAAGCGCTGTGGTTGGTGCTGATATTGATAGAGACGAAGCGTTATTTATTGAAGATGAAACCTTAGTTGTTGCAGGAGACGGAGAAGAAGACTTATTGATGGATGATGACGTTGACCATGTAGCGTTCCTTATAGACAAAGATGATGTGGATTTTGATTTTGAGCTAGATGAAGGTGTAGATCGAACAAGCGCTGCCGATTTATTCGGAACCTTTGATTTGGCGCGTGTGGGAACCAAGATAAAATAAGTGCCTAAAAAAAGGACAGCACCAAGAGCGGAGAATATCCACCAAGCAAAAAGTGGCTTGCGGCGCTTTTTTTCGAGCGCATCTAAGCGCGCTTCGAGGTCTTGTAAAAAAGCCGGGCTAGGGCTTTCATGGACGCTGTCTTGGAGACCTGAAAAAAGTTTATCCAACGGATCTTTGACTTGGTTTTTCATGGGTAAGATCGATTAATTCACGTAATTTTTTGCGCGCCATTTTGGTGTGCCACTTGGAGGTTTCTTCCGTGACGCCCAATTGCTGCGCGATTTCTTTATGGCTGTAGCCTTCGATGGCAAAGAGATTGAATACCAGTCGGGCCGGTTCGCTTAATTGCAGGAGAAGGTTTTGGAGTTGTTCGTTGGTAAAAATGGCATCGGTCTGAAAATCTTGGACACCGCGCTCTTCTACGGGCGCATCGAAGCGATAAAGCTCGTTGTAGCGTTTGTTTCGACGGTATTCGTCGATGATTTCATTGGAAATGATGCGCTTGACCCAACTCAAAAAGCGCCCTGTTTGATAAGACTCTAGATGGAGAATGACTTTGATATAGGCGTTATTGACAACCGTCATTTGTTCGTCGGTGTTGTGGTAATAGCGGCGTGCAGCCGAAATCAAAACCGGATAACACAACTGATACAAAGCCAGCTGGGCTTTGCGCTCGCCCGCTTGCGCGGCTAAAAGCAGGTGTTTCTCTGGTTCAGAATACATAGAGGCGTTGTGCACAACCTAAGGTAACGTAAAAACTTGACTTGAGGTGTAGTGTAACTTTTCATACCCTTTAATTGTCTCAACTAGGCAAGATTTAAGCATTCTATATAAAACCAAACCCTATGAAAATCCATTCTATTACCCTGCTGCTGATTTTACTTCCCTTCACCAACTGGGCACAATTCAGCAATACAGCAGACGAACTCGAATTCAGTAACCCCGCCTATCATTCGGATGCGCGCGTGCATGGCAAAGGGTATCAGGCGAGTTCCTTCAATTCCAATTTTGCATACATGGGTTTCAATTCCGTGTATAGTACAAATTACCAAGGTGCACTGCGCTTTCAGCAAAGTATGGGCAAATGGAAATTTGGTTTCCACACAACACAAACGGGGATATCCTGGTATAACAATACAGTAATAGGCCTCAGTTTAGGCAGAGATTTTGCCATCAATCGGGATTGGAGCATCAGGCCTGCTATCGGTCTCAATTACGATCGCATGAAATTTGAATCACCTATTATTGATTTTATAACTGACAAATATCAACTGGTAGATGTAGACTTAGGCTTTCAGCTGCGCTACAAAACTTGGCAATTATTTAGCGCCGTTAATTCAATTTATTCCTCAAAATGGTACATTGAAAACGGCAGCACGGAGCCCTTCTACCTGACCAACACAGCCAGATTACATATTGGCCTTCAAAAATCATTTCAAATCGATAGCCTGCAGCGCATAGATGCCGCGGTCATTTTTGACAATTTCCAAGGGATTCAATACCTCAACACCTCGGTGAGTTATTTGCGAAATACAAATCATTTTCTATTAGGTTATGGGTACCGTCAGTTGAATTTAGGTTACGGTAGGCAATTTGCTGGCGCACATCAAGTCATGTTGAGTTTGAACCTGAATCAACCGAGCAAGCTGAGCAACACACTCAGATACGGCTTTCAACTCAACTACAAATGGCAGCTGATGCACAAGGCTGCAAGCCTAAAATTTACAGGAACACCAGCCTTTTAAAATACTAAAAATCAAATTATAGCGTTAAGGGCAAATGCGGATTTTACTTTTGACTTTGCTCTTGCTGTCCGTAGAGGCAGCCGCTCAGTTTTGGCAGCAAGAAGCCTCTTTTCCTGGCATGGCACGCGACGACGGTGCGCAATTCAGCATCGGTAGCCTGCACTTTTGTGGCACGGGTCGCGGCAGCGATTTTGGTTGCACCCGGGACTTCTTTGTCTATGACTCCTACAATAGCACTTGGAATACCGCTGCACCGCTGCCTATTTGGCAAGAAAGACAATATGCCAGCGCCTTTAGTTACCAAGAGAAAGGCTACATTTTGGGTGGAGAAAATTGCAACGGTTTTTATTTCACAACTTTTTGGCGCTATGCTCCCCTAACGGATACCTGGGACCCCATGCCCGAATTTCCAGGAGTAGGCCGTGCGGGCGCGCAACATTTTTTGATTGGCGGCGATCTTTATTGGGTTGGCGGACGCTCTGCGAGTGGCATTCTCAATGAGGTGTGGTGTTTTCACTTCAATAGCAACCAATGGGAACAACTTGCCAACCTGCCCTTCAACGGCATTTGGCGCGGTGTCGGCTTTGCCAATCAAACCAATGGGTTTGTTGCGGGTGGGCGCACCGATGATGCGAATCAAACCGGATGGAATACCGATACCTGGCTTTACGACCCACAAAACGACCAATGGAGCAACTACACCGCTCAACTCAACATGGGCAGCCGAATGTATATCGGAAGTGCACAAAAAGATACGCTCCTATTTGTTTTTGGTGGTGTCGATATCAATGACAACGTGCTGAGCAGTTTAGAAAAAATCAACCTAAACACCTTTGAAATAACGCCGCTACTGCCTTTAGCAGCAAGCCCCAGAAAAGGCTGCATGTCGTTTGTGGGCAATGGTTATTTTCATCTCACTACGGGCATTGCCGGCAACGACCGCCTCAATGAAACCTGGCGTTTGGCTTATAGTCCAGAAGCCGACCTCATAGAAAATGAGTTTTTTGAGGTCTATAACTTGCTTCAAGACGCCTCACTGCTCGTGCGCATTCATCCTGTTTTAATTGGCGCAAATTTAAGCGTTCGAGATGTACAGGGTCGGGTCTTGCAAACTTTGCAACTCAGCCAAACCGAACACCTGATTTCTATTGCCGACTTTCCAACAGGCACCTATTTTGTAGAGGTTCAGGGCTATACTAAAAAATGCCTGCGCTGATTAAGGTAGGCTTACTGTGATCAGCTTGCCTTTATAATTGTAGGTAAGTTGCCCTGCTGAAATTTCAAATTCGGCGCCCATCCATACACTTGGCGTTTGGAAAACTTGTTGGGCCACTCCACTATTGAGGTCCACTCGATAAATAACGAAATGAAAATTCGTTGGCGCCAGCACATACAGCGTATTGTTCTCGGGGTCTAGCAGGGGTTCTAAACGCTTTAAACTGTGTATCCCTTTGCTTTTGTACGTGATTTCTTTGGAGCCACAAACAAGTCCATACATCGAAAGTTTGGTGATGCGCTGCGCTTGTGCAGTGACGGCGATCAAGGTATCGGCCCGATGAAAAAGCAGCGGATTGAACGCCGTTGGCGGGCGGTCGGCCACAAAAAGATTTTTGCGGTAATGCTGCTGAATTGAAGAACGGTCAAAACTCGGATTGAGTCCGCGATACAAGAACACGCCTGGGCTCACGCGGTCAAAAGCGTTGGTCATGATATAGGTGCCATCGCTATTTCTTACAGAATTGCTCGAAACCAGCCAAGGGGCAATGCGTATGTTGTCGCTAATGCGGTTCATGTTGAGCCTGATGGTTAAAGGGTCTTGGATCCATTCACCTACCTCATAAAATGCAATATGAACGAATTGATCATCCGGAAAAAACGTCGGACGGTAAAAAGACTCGTTATTGAAGTCGGCAGGATACTCAGGTAAGGCTTCTGTTCCGTACATCAAATTCATGATCATGAGCGTTTGCTGATCGATGAGCGCACTCAAAGAATAACCATTTGACTGCAAAGACCAAGTCAGCGGCTGGATATTGAGTTGCGCACAGGCCAATGGTAGGTCAGCCCTAAGTATCAAAGCGGAATTATATATTGATTTGTCTAAAGGTTTGAAGTCTTTTAACGAAGACCAAACCAAGCGTTCCTCTAAAACAGGACGCTGTTTTAAAGTGACTTGATCGATAGGTTGTAAAAAGAAGGGGAGTTCTGTTAATTTGTCCTGACTCCACGCCTTTTTATTCGTTGTGGCTGGCGTTTGGATGGTCTTCACGCTAGATGTATCTTTTTTACGTATTACAGGCTGTTTTGTAAATAATACAAGCAATAGTCCAAACAAAACCAAGCCGGACGCCGTCCATAAGCACCACTTTTTGACTTTTTGCTCTAAGCGCACACGGCGCAATTTGCGCTCAAACAGTGGCCAGGTCTCTGTTGCCAGGGCCTCTAATGATTTTGAATTAGTCATGGCTCAGTTGATTTTTAAGAATTTGTTTGGCCGTTTTCAAATGCCAACGGACCGTCTGGACATTCATTTTTAATGCACTAGCAATTTCTTTTGGTTTTTGTTGCTCGTAACAATAGAAGCTGAATACAAAACGCGTCGTTGGACTCAGCTTATCGAGAACTGCCTCGACATTTTGTAGCTCGATTTCTACATCCATTTGGCGATCAAAATCGGGTTCTATTGCAATTTCGTGTTTGGCGTCAAAAGAAAGCCAACGCCATTTATTTTGACGCCGGTATAAATCGATGAGTTCATTCCTTAAGATTACTGCCAACCAAGCTTCCATAGATGTGCCGGGCTTGAATTGCGAAAGGTTTTTGAGCGCTTTGAGTTGGGCGTTATGAACTGCCGTCATTTGGGCAGCCTCTTCGGTAAAAAAGCGACTGGCTTGCAGCATTAATGCTGGAAAGGTACGCAAATACCAATCCTTCACAACTTTTGGATCTTGTGCTTGTAGGCTTTTGAGATACGGGGCGTCGGTTTGCATGCGAATTGGTTGTGTATGCTAACGACTGCAGCCCACAAAATGAGGTGGCTAACTTTGCAGTTTCTGCGCACGTGCATCAAAACGCATCATGAGCAAAACGCAAAGTAAGATCGTTGCAAAGACTAAATGCGCGGTTTGAACAAGGCCGGGCATGTCTGCATAGGCCAAGGCTACACCGGTGCTTAGTTCGAGCGCGAGGACATAAAAGGCAACATTGATTCGACCATAATGCCAGACTTTACGGTTTTGCCAAAACAAATAAGTAAGCAAGATCAAAACCAACCAACTGAAGCTGCGGTGGATAAAAAACGGCATGCCAAGTTGCTCAATCCATTCGGCGCGGCTGTAACCCTTTTTAACCAATGCGTCTATGGCCTCGCGCACTTGGGTACCCAAGAACATTTGGTAAAAAGTAATCGCTAAAATGAGCCAACTCAAGAGTTGGAAAGATTTATTTTGTGGAATATCTGTTCTGGTTTGCCGACGCAATTGATGGATAAAATACAACTGTAAACCGATGATGACTAAAGCAAAAAACAAGTGAACGGTGATGGTCCAGGGAACGAGGTTTGTAGCTACTACGATAGAACCGAACCAGGCCTCGAAGCCCATGAGGACTAAATTGAGCCCCGTGAGCAGCAGCCATTTTCTCTTGCGGTAATACAACAACAGCCAGCCAAAACTAACGAGCATGGTATTACCTGCCAAGAAACCAGCAAGCCTATTGATGTATTCGATCCAAGTTTTGCGGGCATTGAAGGCTTCTTCTACGTATACACTTGGGTCATTTTTAATCTTTTGAGCCGTTTGTTCCAACCCAATTTTTTGCAAAAAAGCACAAAATTTTTCTACCTTTTTTTGGCGCTTGATTAAATAGGCCTCTCGGTAATCGGCAGGCAATTCCGTAAGTTCGGTGGGTGGCACCCATTTGCCAAAGCACTTAGGCCAGTCTGGGCAACCCATCCCGCTGCCCGACATCCGGACAAAACTACCTGCAAAAACAACTAAAAAAATGAGGATCAAGACAACCCATTGGAATTTCAAAAAACGACTAGATACTTGCATGCATCAAAATTACGATAAATCGCTTTTCGGTTTTTCTATTTTTTGCACATGTTGTATCTTTGTGCTTTAGATACAATATGGAATTCAACGCCCTTACCGCGATCTCCCCTATAGATGGTCGCTACCAATCCAAAACCACTGCCTTACAAGCTTATTTTTCAGAATACGGACTCATCCGCTACCGCGTTTTGGTCGAGGTTGAATACCTCATTGCACTTGTAGACAGCGGCATCTCTAATTTGTCTGACTTTCCGAAAGGGCAATTCCCGGCTTTAAGAGCCATTTACACCAACTTTTCGCAAGCAGACGCACTTTGGATCAAAGAAACAGAGCAAACCACCAACCACGACGTCAAGGCTGTTGAATACTTCCTCAAGGAAAAAATGCAGGGTCTGGGCTTAGGCGCTTACTTAGAGTTCATTCACTTTGGGCTTACTTCCCAAGACATCAACAACACCGCCATTCCCCTTTCTTTAAAAGAAGGCATTGAAGCCGTTTATTTACCTGCACTAGCGGCTGTCCAAGACAAACTTGTGGCCCTTTCCCAAGACTGGAAAGACATCCCAATGCTTGCGCGCACCCACGGCCAACCCGCCTCGCCTACTCGCCTCGGCAAGGAAATCCAAGTATTTGCTGAACGCCTAAACAAACAAGTAGCGCAACTCAAAGCACTTAAATTACCCGCCAAATTTGGTGGCGCAACTGGTAACTTCAATGCACATTTTGTGGCCTATCCGCAGACCAACTGGGTGGCTTTTGGCAATCACTTTGTCAATGACATTCTTGGCCTAGACCGCTCTCAAACCACTACCCAAATTGAGCACTACGACCAACTTGCCGCCATTTTTGACTGCATGAAGCGCATCAACAACATCATCCTCGACCTCGATCGCGATATGTGGACCTACATCTCCATGGACTACTTCAAGCAGCAGATCAAAGCCGGTGAAATTGGTTCGTCGGCTATGCCACATAAAGTCAACCCCATCGATTTCGAAAACTCAGAAGGCAACGTGGGCCTCGCTAACGCACTTTTCGAGCACTTAGCTGCCAAATTGCCAGTTTCTCGCCTCCAGCGCGACCTCACCGACTCCACTGTTTTACGCGTGGTGGGTGTACCGCTTGCACACAGCGTCATCGCTTTTGGAGCCACCCTCAAAGGGCTCGGCAAACTTTTATTGAACACTGACGCCTTAGCTGCAGACCTCGAAAACAACTGGGCCGTAGTAGCAGAAGCCATCCAAACCATTTTGCGTCGCGAAGGATTTGAAAAACCATATGAAGCACTCAAAGGCCTCACCCGCAAAAACGAACGCGTCACCAAAGAAAGCGTGCATACTTTTATCGATGAGCTTCCGGTTTCAGACCAACTGAAAGCTGAGCTCAAGCTGATCAGCCCAGACAACTACGTCGGGGTTCAACTTGTAGACTAATGCTGTCGCGCCTGCTCATCGTATTGTTTTGTGCTTGCTCATGCATACTGCAGGCTCAAAAGCTAGATTGGCAATGGGGAGCGCTTCAACGCAGCAAAGGCAACCTTATTAGTGTATTGCCGGCCGACAACCAACAATTCTCTACCATACATGCAAGTAGCCAACTAGGTGGCGGATCTTTTACCCTGACCCAATACGCGCAACTCAACAGCGAAGCGAGTACCAAAATTAAGCCCGTGAGTCCGGAAGGTTTTGGCTATTATCAGCAAACCTTAAGGCTCAAAAATGGGCACGCCGTCTTTATTGCCGACAGAGCTGGCAAGGAGATGAAATTATTCGTCAAGATACTCGATGCGGAGTTTAATGTGGTAGAAGAAAATGAAATACTCGCCTACACCGACACCCGACCAAACGCACAGCCTGAGTTCAACCTGATCCAAGCCCCCAACAGATCTTATTTTGTTGCCTATTACCAAATCCCAGGCAAGCGCAACGGAGTAGACACCTACGGCTACCGGCTTTTCAATCAGGACTTAAAAGCTATCAGTGGCGGTGAATACAACCTCCCGTTTGACGCCAACCTCAGCTCTATCGAAGATTACTACCTGACCGACAACGGCGACTTTTTCATCGGCGTGATAGAAATGAGTGCAGTTGAGAACCAAGGAATTCGGCTGCGCAAAGTCTTCAAGAACCTACACGTCTATCAAATCGATCAAAACGGCATCAAAGATTACACTTTTGACCTACAAGGCAAGCGCATCTCCAACTTTGTCATGAACGCACAGCAGGCCTCACAACTCACGTTATTCGGCATTTACAGCAATAGCGAAGCAAACGACAAACAAGACGGCTTTTTCAATGCACAAATCAATCTTTTGGCCGATACCGTGACTGCGCTTGGCTTTATTCCTTTGAGTGTCGAAATCATGCTCAGCGAACACGAAGCAGGAGAACAAATGCGCTTGCAAAAACGCATGGAACGAAAGGGCGAAACGCCACAGCTCTCTCGCTATGAAGTCCGCGATATCTACACACTTCAAGATGGCAGCTACATTGGCTCCATCGAGAAATACTACGTTTATACCAACACCACCTACAACAACCAAACGGGTCAGCGAATGACCACCAATTATTATTACTACAACGATATCGTTGCCTTCTGCATCGATCCGAGTGGTCAGTTGCGTTGGGAGCAGCGGATTCCCAAAATTCAGGTGAGCATCAATGATTACGGCCCTTTTAGCTCCTATGCTAGTTTTATGGACAGCACGTCCTTGAACTTTATTTTCAATGACACAGAAGTCAATTACGAGGAAAACGGGGTGTTCAAAGAGGGCTTAAAAGAGGTGGCCACATTCAGTTTGTCCAAGAATAGAAATGTAGGCGCTTGGGTGCGCATCGATATCCAAACTGGGCAAATGCAGCGTGAGGTCAGCCATGAGCGCGCTACCGAAAACATCTTATTGATTCCGAAAGCTTTTGAGTTTGATCTTAAAAATCAAGGGATCTATACCTACGGTATACTTGGCCCACAAGAAAAATTTGGCTATATTAGACTCCAAACTACTCCTTGATGCGTGCACTGCTCTTCTTTCTGACTCTTTTGCTTTGGTCTTGTTCTGGCGCGCCCAGTAAGCAACCTGCTGCCACCGAACAACTCAGTCAAAGGCCCAACGACGACCACAGCTACGCAAATTTAGATCAAATCAATACCCAACACCTCCACCTAGACCTAGAGGTTGATTTCGCAGCCCAAACCATTTACGGCATTGCCAGACACCAGATGCGCAACCGCGGGGCAGACACCGCCATTTTTGATGTGAAAGGGCTCTTAATTCAAAAAGTGACTTTAGGCCCAAAAGGAGCTGAGAAAGAAACCGACTTCACCATCGGGCCAATGGACAAAGACAGCATTTTTGGACAAGCGCTATTGGTCAATGTAGATGCTAAAACTACCGATGTCAATATTTACTACCAAACTACCGAAGCGTCTGGGGCCTTGGATTGGCTAGACACCACCCTCACGAGTTCTAAAACCAAACCCTTTTTATATACCCAAGGACAAGCCATCCTGACGCGTACCTGGATCCCGATCCAAGATTCGCCCTCTAATCGCATTACCTACAGCGCCGATGTCAAGGTACCAAACGACTTATTGGCCCTCATGAGTGCCAAAAACCCTACAAAACGGAACCAAACCGGGCGCTATCATTTTGAAATGACCAAAGCGATTCCGAGCTACCTTATTGCGCTTGCCGTCGGCGACATCGGCTTCAAAGACCTCGGACAACACTGCGGAATTTATGCCGAAAAGGAACTGCTCCAAGAATGCGCCAAAGAATTCGAAGACTTGCCGCAAATGATGCGCGTCGCCGAAGATTTATACGGTGCCTACCAATGGGGGCGCTACGACGTTTTGGTGCTCCCCTACTCCTTCCCTTTTGGCGGCATGGAAAACCCGATGCTCACCTTTGCCAACCCAACACTACTCACCGGAGACAAAAGCTTGGTCTCTGTGGTTGCGCACGAGTTAGCACATTCTTGGTCGGGCAATTTAGTAACCAACCATTCTTGGTCAGACCTCTGGCTCAATGAGGGCACCACCGTTTACTTTGAACAACGCATCATGGAAGCCCTTCGCGGCAAAGAGATTGCCGATATCTTAGCGCAAGTAGAGTTTGGCGAGCTCCAACAAACTTTAGCCGAAATGGCTGTCGATAGCAGCTTACAAGACAGCAAATTACACCTAGATTTAGTCAACCGCGACCCCGATATCGCGATGTCTGATATCGCTTACGTAAAAGGAGCTTTTTTCTTTCGCACCTTAGAGCAAGCGGTTGGCAGGGCCAAACTCGATGGCTTCCTCAAAAAGTATTTCAAGCACTTTGCGTTTCAAACGATTAGCGCAGATCGGTTCATCGAGTACTTAGAAAGCCAACTCCTGGTCAAAAGCGGAACCGATTTCAATTACCGTCAATGGATTTATGAGCCAGGATTGCCTCCAAATTGCGCGGCAATTGTAGCGCCTAGACTCGATCAAATCAAAGCATTTGCAAAAGCATTTAATGCGGGCAAAAACCCTTTCAAACCAGTTGTTGAATACAAATGGATCCGTAAGAACGGAAAGCGTAAAAAAATCAAACAGCGCATTGAGGTGCAATACAACGCCTACCTTATCCAAGAATGGCAATTGTTTATACGTGCCTTGGCTCCTCAAACCAAACCTGCACGCCTCAGACAGCTCGATAAACAATTCCATTTTGCACAGACGCAAAACAGTGAAATATTGTGTGATTGGTTTGTGCTCGCAGCGCAATCCGACTACATTTTTGAAATCGAGCCCCAATTAAAAGCATTTTTGAATAAAATTGGACGCCGCAAGTTTGTTTTACCTATTTACCAGGCACTTGCAGAAAGTAAGAAAGGGCTGAAACTAGGGCAAGCCATATTTCAAGAAGCCAAAACACATTACCACAGCGTGACCCGCAATTCAGCCTGGAAGGTACTCTACAAAAAAGATTAATTTCCGAATTCAGACAAGAACTTGATGCGCACTAAACGCAGTTCTTCTTCGGTATAAAGGCCATCAAATTCGTGGTAAGCCGTAATGAGGTCATCGGATTCTGCACTCATGAAATAATCGATGATTTCGGTTTGGTTATCGGCGTCTAGCACCTCATTGAGGTAATAAGCGATATTGAGTTTAGTCCCTGAGTTCACTACTGTTTCGAGTTCCTCGAGCAAGGCTTCAAAAGACTTTCCTTGAGATTTAGCGATGTCCTCTAAAGGGAGCTTTCGGTCGATATTTTGGATAAGCTGCACTTTTGCACCCGATTTATTGATCAAGGACTTGACCACATAATCTTGCGGACGCTCTATTTGATGTGCATCGACATGCGCTGAAATGTGCGCAATAAATGGCGCGCCGTAGCGCTGTGCTTTGCCGGCACCTACGCCTTGAATGGCTGTGAGTTCAGTGAGGTCTATGGGATACTGCAAGCACATATCGCGCAAGGAAGGCTCTTGGAAAACTACGAATGGTGGTACACCAGCTTGCTTGGCTACTTTGCGACGGAGCTCTAGGAGTTGCGCATACAGCACCTCATCGAAGGCCGCGCCTTTTTGATTGAGAATGATGTCGTCGTCATCGGTGTTGGAGAAATCATGCTGCTTGAATAACATGAAGCTGTCTGGCGCGGCTAAAAATGCGGTTCCTTTTGGCGTCAGTTTAAGTGTACCAAAGGTTTCGACATCTTTATAGAGATAGCCACCTACAACAGCTTGTCTGATGACGGCATTCCAGAAGTGTTCGTCGTGGTCTTTGCCTACAGCAAACAATGGCAATTGGTCGTGTTTGTAGGCTTTGATATCTGCATTGACGTGTCCAGACAAGAATGCACAGTAATGCTTGGATTTTTGAGTTTGATCGAGCGCTACGACACTTTGCAATAAGTAATTGAGGTAGAGCCCACCCTCCATGCGCTCTTGTGGACGCTTACAGTTGTCGCACTTTTCGTGGCAGTTTTCATGACTGAATTCTTCGCCAAAATAATGCAAAATGAATTTGCGGCGACAAACGGAGGTCTCGGCATAAGAGACGATTTCATGCAATAACTGGCGGCCGATTTCTTGTTCAGTGACGGCTTTGCCTTGCAGGAATTTTTCGAGTTTCTCGATGTCTTTGTAGCTGTAAAAAGCAACACACTCACCTATGCCGCCGTCACGACCCGCACGCCCGGTTTCTTGGTAGTAACTTTCGATGGATTTGGGGATGTCGTGGTGAATGACATAACGAACATCTGGCTTATCGATGCCCATTCCGAATGCAATGGTAGCGACAATCACCTCTACTTCTTCCATGAGGAAGGCATCTTGGTGACGAGCCCTGGAGCTCGCATCCAGGCCAGCGTGGTATGGAAGTGCATTGATGCCATTGACCTGCAACAGCTCAGCAATTTCTTCTACTTTTTTGCGGCTCAGGCAGTAAATGATGCCACTTTGGCCTTCGTGCTGCTTGATGTAACGGATAATTTGTTTCTCGACTTCGCGTTTGGGGCGAATTTCGTAATAGAGGTTGTCTCGGTTGAACGAAGACTTAAAGACATCTGCGTCCAGCATGTTGAGGTTCTTTTGGATGTCGTGCTGGACTTTTGGGGTGGCCGTTGCAGTAAGTGCAATGATCGGAACCGATGAGATTTTTTCAAAAATTTCGCGCAAGCGGCGGTACTCAGGCCTGAAATCATGGCCCCACTCCGAAATGCAATGCGCTTCATCAATGGCAAAAAAGGAGATCGGGACAGCTGCCAAAAAATCGATGTTTTCTTGTTTAGTCAAAGACTCTGGTGCTACGTAGAGCATTTTGGTCTGGCCGCTCAAGACATCGGACTTTACTTGAGCGATTTCTGCTTTGCTGAGCGAAGAATTCAAGAAATGCGCTACCTGACCTGTTTGAGAAAAACCGCGAACGGCATCTACTTGGTTTTTCATGAGCGCAATGAGCGGCGACACAATAATGGAGGTGCCGGGTAAAATCAGGGAAGGTAATTGGTAGCACAAAGACTTACCGCCACCAGTAGGCATCAACACAAAGGTGTTGCGGCCTGCCAATACATTTTCAATAATTTGCTTTTGGGCGCCTTTGAATTGATCGTAACCGAAATGGTTCTTAAGCGCGTCTTTGAGTTGGTATGTTGGCGTAATGAGCGACATAGGTCTTGTTGAGAAACAACAAGTTTAAAAAGTTGTTCATCTAAAAATAACGTAAAATTCGCACATAGACACTATTTACGCCAAAATTAGGCGTTAAAAGCGACCACTTCTTTTACTTCGGGCAAATGTTGCTTGAGGAGGTTTTCAATACCGCCTTTAAGAGTAGCTGTCGAGGAAGGGCAACCTGCGCAAGATCCCTTGAGCATCACAGTAACTTTTCCGTCTTCAAAACCTAGAAAATCAATGGCGCCGCCGTCGTTGGCAACTGCAGGCCTGACGTATTGATCGAGAAGGTCAATGATGGCGTCGTCTAGCGGAGAAGCTTCAAAGTTGGGTTGAGGAGCACTAGAATTAGAACTCGCTTCGCCCGTAGAAACAGCGTCGGGGGCATCGTGCTGTATTTGGCTTGGCATGGCAATTAATACTTCTTTTTCGAAGCTGATCCATTCGCGGATGAACTCGCGGAGCTCCATGGTGATGAAATCCCAGGGAACGTTATCTGTTTTGGCAACGGTAACGAAATTGACCGCAATAAATACTTTGGTCACAAAAGGGAAGTCAAAAAGCGCTTCGGCAAGCGGAGAATAACCTTTGGCAGCTGCTTTGTTTTCGAATTCGACAGAGGCTCCGGTTGGCAATAAATATTTGTTGGCCACAAACTTCATGGTCGAAGGATTGGGCGTCATTTCGCTATAAACAGTAACAGGTATCATGCTTTTTGATTTTGGCTTACAAAAGTAACCAATTCTAAGCCCCTTTGTTTGCTTGATGTGAAATATCCAATAAATCTAAGGCAGATTTGACTGGCGAAAAAACAGCAGAAGGTACTTCTACAAATAGGGTGTTCCAATTGGCCATTGCGCCATTCCACAAACCGGGTTGCTCTACAAAATAGACGCGTTCACCACCTTGATTCTTTTCCACCACAAAATAAGCATTCGGATCTGCAAACTGTTGCAAGGGCAAGGGCTTGTCTGTGAGGTCACAGGGGCTCAAGACCATCAGGACAGGATTAAAGTAAGCGCTTTGAAGCATGAGTTTACTGGCTTCAGGATGGCCGTTCAGTTGGGCTTTTTCGACAATCTGTTTGCTTGCAGCACCATTCATTTCAACGAAAAATGGGCCGCCGCCTGGTTGGCCATCGTTGCGCACCATTCCGCAAATGCGCAGTGGTCTGTTGAGTAGTGCTTTCCATTCATTTAAGGTAAGCTTATCCAATTGAGTTGGGTCGAGCAAGCCAAACGTTTGATTCCAAAGTTTGAAACCCGTTAGGTCTTCGGAGAGCACAAATTGACGCAAGGCATTTCGAACCTCAATTTGCAAGCCCAATAAGAATTCCCAATTGGCATTGCTCGGCTGTCTTTGGCTGAAATGCTGAATGTTGTCGATGTTTTTGACTAAAACATATGGCGACTGAATTGTTTCTAGGTTTTGTAAAAGCGTGCCGTGACCTGCTGGTCTGCGCAATGGATTGCCGTTTGAATCCAGCACTAATTCTTGGTGCTGATCGAAAACAAACGCATTTGTATTGATATCTTGACTTGAATAGGTCACCTGATAATTATGACCTGTCAAAGCAGCCAATTCGGTCACGCACTTTTCAAAAGCTTGATGGAAATCTTCTTGAATGGTAAAATGAAAATGAAGGGGGCCTTGTGCTAAGGTTTGAACTTGGCTGAGGTGTTCTTGAAAAGCGTTGAGCACAAATGGCTCGTGGATATGAAAAGAAATCAAGCCTTTGGGCAGCGCGCCAAAGTTGAGGCCTTCGGTACCCATTAACACTTCAATAAAGGCGCTCAAGGTGAGTTCGCCAGCTAGATAAGCTTTTTGAATGTCTTGCGGCAATTGACGGAAGAGTGCAAAATCTTGCAACCTACTGAAAAAACGCTCAGCTTGCTTGGTGTTTTCTGCATCGGGATACTGCAAGTAATCATAAAGAAACGCGAACATGCGAGACCCTGAACCAGAGGCAGGAATAAAAAAATGCAACGGTTCGGAGAAGTAGCGCGCGACCTGACGAAAACGTTCTTGTTCGGCTTCGGTTATGCTCAGGATGCCATCGCCCAAACGACAAGGGCGCAAAACGGGAAGGGTTTGCTGACCATTTTGAATGGCTTGCCTTTGCGTCTCAATGTGCGTATTTGTTTGGACCGACATCGGTTTCTTTTTTGTTATTTTGTGTTATGTTTCGCTGCATCGAATATACAGCTTTTCTATGGAAAGCCAAAGGCCGTCATGGCACCCACTCGCCTTTTGCCTATTGGTTAGTAGATGTTGTGGGTCGCCTAAAAACCCAAAAGGAAGGATCCTTTGCACAGCAAATCAAATCCAAAAAAACAAGGCAATTTGTTGCCAAGCTGTGTCAAGCGCTTACCGAACATCAGCTATTCGTCTTTGAGCTACCTGATCAAAATAGCTCAAAACCATGCATTTGCATCATCGAGCCCGATCTCTTACCCAGCTTTGAACAAGTCTTTCAACACCAATTCATTCATCCAGCATCCATTTTCATCCTTCTGGAGCCTCACGCCAAAGCAAACCAACATTATTGGCAAAATATTTATGCAGACAAAACATTTCATTTCACCGCCGATTGTTACTTTTTTGGACTACTGAGTCCGCGTCCGGGGCAAGCTAAAGAACATTTTTACCTAAAATTGAGCTGAACCACCAATATTCTTTAGATTTGTGCGTTGTCTTTTTATGCGCTATTTCTACGCTTTTACGGTTTTACTCGGTCTGTTCTTTTGGAGCGCGCTCAGCTCTTGCAATAAGCAGGTTTTGCTCTCTAAATCTAACCTTACCTTCTCCACAGACACACTCGTTTTTGACACCGTTTTTACCACCGTTGGCTCCACCACCAAATCATTTAAAATTTACAACCCCGATCAGCGCAGCCTTCAAATCGAAGAAATCGAGCTCATGGGCGGTGCAGCCTCTGTTTATCGCATCAATGTAGATGGCACACCGGGTGTCTTACACAAAGACCTTTTATTAGAAGCCAAGGACTCTTTGTTCGTTTTTGTGGAAGTTACGCTGCAGGTCAACAACACCACCAACCCACTGATCATCGAAGATTCCGTGCGCTTTCGGACCAACGGCAAAGACCAATACGTCAAACTAGCCGCTTGGGGCCAAGATGCCTATTTCCACTACTCTAATTTTCAGTTAGATACATTTGATTTCAACGAAGGGGTCTGGCCCAATGACAAACCTCATGTCATTTACGGCGCCGCTGTCGTAGACTCCGCCAAAACCCTGACCATACCGGCAGGCACAAAAGTGCACCTGCACAAAAATTCACTTTTATATGTCTATAAAGGTTCATTACAAATAGAAGGACAACTCGGCAATGAAGTGATTTTTCAGGGAGACCGCCTCGAGCAAGACTACCAAGATGTGAGTGGGCAATACTACGGCATTTACTTGCATGAAGCATTGCCGAGCAACATCAATTATGCTATTCTGAAAAACGGCACCTCCGGCGTGCATTTATTCAGCGAAGACCCTGCGAACACCAGCTATACATTGAATATCCAAAACACTCAAATTTACAACCAAGCGCGCTATGGCATTTTTATTTTTGCAGGCGCAAAAGTGAAGGCCGAGAACTGCCTGATTTCACAAAATGGCACGCACGCGCTGTTGGTTTTACAGGGCGGAGACTTCAATTTCAATCACTGTAATTTACTCGGTTATGGCGCCTCCACCAACCCTGCAGTAGGGATCAGTAATTATTACAACGACTACAGCCAAAACCAAACATTGGTCTCGAGCATAGAAGAAGGCGTATTTAAAAACTGTGTTATATATGGCAATTTAGATACCGAAATTGCCATGGATACCATCCAAATGGCCGGTGTTCAACTCAATTTTGACTTCGACTATAGTGTGTTTAAATCAGAAACCACCTATACCGATCCTTTTTACGGAAGCCAGTTGTTTTGGAACATGGCGCCATTATTTGTAAATCCGGCCGAAAGAGATTTTAGCTTTACGAGCAATTCTTCCTTGAGTAACAAAGGCATTAGCTCCACTGTTTTCACAGATATTTTAGGTCAAGCCCGCAACAACCCACCGGACATTGGGGCTATCGAACTTCCTTAAACCAAAAAAAACCGCGAGTATGAACTCGCGGTTTTTTCATTTAAAATCTAAAACAATTCGGATTTCTAGTATTTAGAAAACCTCAATTATGCGTTTGCGTTCATGTTGTCTAAGACATCCATGACGCCTTTGACAGCTTCAGCTGAATCGACGAGCAAAGCGCGTTCAGCATCGTTTAATTGCAATTCGATGATTTTTTCGATACCGTTTTTACCCAACACAACAGGTACACCTAAGTAGATGTCTGACATGCCGTATTCGCCTTGTAACCAAGCGCAAACTGGGAAAATACGTTTTTGATCGCGGACGACAGCCTCTACCATTTGGGCAGCTGCTGCACCTGGTGCATACCAAGCAGAAGTACCGAGTAATTTGACGATTTCACCACCACCAAATTTGGTGCGCTCGATGATTTCGTTGAGGCGCGCTTCGTCGATGAGTTCGGTAACTGGAATACCACCTACAGTTGTGTAGCGCGGTAGTGGAACCATTGTGTCGCCGTGACCACCCATCAATACAGCTTGGATGTCTTTAGGAGATACATTGAGTTCTTCTGCCAAAAATGCGCGGTAACGTGCGGTATCTAAGACACCAGCCATACCAAATACACGAGAAGATGGCATGTTGGCATTTAAGAATGCGCAGTAAGTCATGACATCTAACGGATTGGATACAACGATGATGATGGCATTTGGCGAGTATTTCACGACGTTTTCCGTCACGGTCTTAACGATACCAGCATTGGTTGCGATAAGGTCGTCACGAGACATTCCTGGCTTGCGCGGCAAACCTGAAGTAATGACTACAACATCTGAATCTGCCGTACGCGCATAATCATTGGTACAACCAACCGTACGAGAATCATAAAGGTTTATTGGGGCTGTTTGCCAGATATCTAAAGCCTTGCCTTCGGCAAAACCTTCTTTGATGTCTAGTAATACAATTTCATTGGCGATCTCACGGGTAGCCAATACATCGGCACAGGTTGCTCCTACGTTTCCTGCACCTACAACAGTTACTTTCATTTGTCTTGTTTTTAAATGGATAAAAGCTTTGCGAGACGAATTTACGCATAGTTCACAAAAAAATGATTTTTTTTATCGTGAATTACAGAATGTGTGGCCAACATAGGCAACCCTCTTCTTAGCTTTGCGTTAAGTAAGTATTGAAAATTGGAGCAGCAAGACAACTTAAAACAAATAGTAGAGGGGTGCCTCAAAGGTGAGCGACGCTCGCAAGAGCGCCTATTCACTATGTTTTACGGTAAAATGATGGCTGTCAGTATGCGCTACATTGGCGATCGCGATAGCGCTCAGGAGGTGCTCCAAGTTTCATTTTTAAAGGTCTTTGATAAATTGGAACATTTTGATTTTTCTGGCTCGCTAGAAGGCTGGATCCGCAGAATTGTGAGCAATACCGCAATTGATCAATTGCGCAAGGCTAAAAAAGATCCCTTTTTATCTGACCAAGACAACGACTTCAAATCGATGGCTGCAGACCCCATGCAAGAGCAAGAACTTTTGGCGCACACCCAACTCAAAGCCGAACTTGCCCAAAAAGCCATTGAAAAACTTTCTCCGGCATACAGAACGGTATTCAACCTCTATGTCATGGAAGAACTCAGTCATAAAGAAATTGCAGAAAAACTCGGCATCTCCGAAGGAACATCAAAATCCAATTTAGCAAAAGCAAAAATGAATTTGCAACGCCATTTAAAAGAACAATTTATTCAGCTCGATAAACGATGAAAGATCCATTTGAATCCAAAATAAAGTCACTCGTAGAAGACTACTCCTACGACTACGACCCCAAAGCCTGGGACGCGCTCTCCAAAAAACTCCCCAATGCCAAACCAGGTCTTACTTGGCTCGGCAAATTCGGCATGGCTAGCATGCTTGCCGTTGTTGTGGGTATTATTGGATGGTCTAGCCTCTCGAGCGAAAACCAAAAACCGGCCAAAAATACGGCCTCCCAAAAGGCAATAAGCACTCCGAAAAAGGTTAAAAGCAATTCGCCAACTTTAGCTGCTCAAACTCCGACAAAAAGTAAGCAACAAGTTGGTAAACCAACCTTATTTAGCCAACCAGATGCAACAACAGCTCAACTCATTAGTTGTTCTTTTCCGGCACCTTACATCGATTTAACGACTTCTGAAATGGAGCGCAGCACGCTCAGTACACTATCCGAAATCAACGCCATTACCACCCCTTTACCTCTGCCGATTATAAACCAAACTACACAGGTTCAAATGGGGCAAAACAATGCACCAACCCCAACAATACCAGGCAGTTGCCAAGGCCCTAAAATCATGCTCGATGCCGACGCCATCAATTACGAAGATGGTACGCCGCGCATTCACGTTAGCGCTGAAACAATGGCTAGTGACCTCAACTGGAATGTAAATGGCACGGTCATCAACAGAAAGAACAAAAGCTTTGACCTCTTGGCCTTTAAAGGACAAACCTACACCATCACCGCTGAAGGCCAATTAGATGGCTGCAAGAGCAGCGAAACCATCAGAATTACGGCCAACGAAGACTACAACTTACTTGCAGTCAATGCGTTTAATCCACAATCCAGAGACGAGCGCAATGCGACTTTCATGCCTTATGCGCTTACCATCCGAGACGTCCAATTTAATATGGTCATCCTCGACCCGGACAACGGCGCAGTAATTTTTAAAAGTTCGGATGCTCAAAACGCTTGGAACGGCATCGATCAACGTACAGGGCAAATGGTTCCAGCGAACAAAGCTTTCATTTGGAAAGTAGTTTTGCAAGAAACCCTTCCGGGAGAAAAATCGACGTATTCAGGCACAATCGTTCGGATTTAGCCCCTGACAACTCAGCGGAATTGCTTACTTTTGTTCAGCACGAACCAACGTGAGCCCGCATGAGCATCATCAACTTACTGCCCGATCATATCGCCAACCAAATTGCCGCCGGAGAGGTCATTCAAAGACCTGCCTCGGTTGTCAAAGAATTGCTTGAAAACGCCGTAGACGCGGGCGCCACACAAATTCAGTTGGTCGTTAAGGACGCCGGCAAAACACTCATTCAGGTACTTGACAACGGCAAAGGCATGGATGCCCAGGACGCCGAAAAGTGTTTTCTGCGCCACGCCACCAGTAAGCTTCAGACCGCAGCCGATCTTTTTGCCTTGCAAACCAAAGGTTTTCGAGGAGAAGCACTTGCTTCTATTGCCGCCATCGCCTACGTGAGCCTCAAAACCAAGCAAACCGACAACGAAACCGGCATCCAAATCGATATCGAAGGCAATCAAATCAAAAACAAGCAAGAAGTCATTTGTCAGCAAGGCGCTTCTTTTGAAGTCAAAAACCTTTTTTACAATGTACCTGCCCGGCGCAATTTCTTGAAAAGCGATGCCATTGAGCTCGGTCATATCCAAACCGAATTTGAACGCGTAGCGCTCGCTCATCCAGAACTACAGTTTAGTTTTCAGCACAACGGGCAAGATATCCTGCAACTACCAGCAGGCAACAGCCGCATGCGCATAGCAGCCATTTTTGGTAAGGGCAGCAATGAAAAACTCGTTCCCATAGAAGAACAAACCGATATCGTGCGCGTTCGTGGCTATGTCGGCAAACCTGAAATGGCCAAAAAAAGCAGAGGCGAACAGTATTTATTTGTCAACGATCGCTTTTTCAAAGATCCTTATTTTCATCATGCCATTACGAAGGCCTATGACGGCATGATCAGCGAAAAACACCACGCGAGCTACTGTATCTTCTTGGAAGTAGATCCGCACAAAATTGATGTGAACATCCACCCGACCAAAACTGAAATCAAATTCGAAGAAGACCGCTTCATCTATTCAATTTTACTGAGTAGCGTAAGGCAAGCGTTGGGCAAACACAACATCTTTCCTACCCTAGACTTCGAGTCAGAAAGTGCTTTTGACGTACCCTCGGAGGTCAGAAAATCAGAACCCGTAGCGCCGCAAATATTGATCAATCCGTCATACAACCCTTTTCAGAGCACGGTGCATCAAAAGGCAACAAACAGCGGCGGCTCAAAAAACTACAGTGCAGCCCTGCAACAAGAAGGCTTCGGCAGCACCCCTCCTAGCCCAGAAGATTGGCAGCAATTCTATCAAATTGAGGAGCAGACGCCGACCGAAAACCAACAAATTTTTGAAGAAGAGGCTGCAGCGAAGCAGTTTCTACTCCACGACAAATACCTTGTAAGCCCCACCAAGTCGGGCTTCATGATCATCGATATCCGTCGCGCTAAAAACCGCATGCTTTTCGATGAACTCATCCAACATTTTGTGTCACAGCCCCTGGCCTCTCAACAATTGCTCTTTCCGATCGAAAGAACTTTAGCCAAAGAAGCCAAACTTACTTGGCAAGGGCAAAAAAGCCTATGGAACCAATTAGGCTTTGCGTTTGAGCTCGATACAGACCAACTGCAAATCATGGCTGTTCCGTCCCTACTTTCTGCTCTTGATTTGGAAACGTGCCTTGATGAACTCACCGATGCGGCAACCTATTCAGACATAGAAAGTGGCGATGTCGCGCATTTTATTGTCGCTAAACTCGCGCTTTTGGGTGCTAAAAACTTCAGGCTCCAACACCACGAAGAAGTAGAGCACTTTATAGACACCCTTTTTCAGTGTCCGCAACACACCACCACCCCCAATGGGAAACCCATAATGTTCACTTTGGGCTTTGATGAATTAGCCAAAAAACTATAACCATGTTTCAGAATATTCCTCAAGTCACTAAAAATATTTTACTGCTCAACATCGCTTTTTTTGTAGCGAGTTTGGTACTCAAAAGCCAAGGCATAGACCTTGAGATGTCACTAGGTGCACATTATGTCAATTCACCTTTCTTTGAACCATACCAAGTGGTGACGCATTTTTTCATGCACAGCGCAGATAATTTCTTGCATATCTTCTTCAACATGTGGCTCTTCGTCACGCTGGGCGCCTACCTAGAAAACATATGGGGAGCCAAACGCTTTTTCATTTTTTACCTCGTAAGTGCCATGGGTTCTTTTGCACTCTATAACATGATTGGCTTTATAGAAATCATGCAACTGAAGTCTATGCTAGCGCAACAATTCGACCTCGAACAATTCGATTTCTACCTCAAGCACCGCGTGAATGTAAATGGCGATTTAGTAGGGCAAATCAGCACTTACCTCACGGACAATCAAATCCGCGTGACGCCCAACTTAGAAAACTACCTTCAAAAATCGATTACCCCAATGGTTGGTGCTTCTGGAGGTGTATTTGGCATCATGACCGCTTTTGCTATTTTATTCCCCAATACAGAATTCAGGCTGTATTTTTTCATACCTGTAAAAGCAAAGTATCTTGTTTCCGCATACTTTTTATGGGAATTGTATCTTTCATTTCAGCACCAAGCCGGTGACAACGTAGCGCACCTCGCCCACATCGGAGGCGCTGTAGCCGGAGCCATACTCGTCTTGGTTTGGCGCAAAAAAGACCGTTCAAACTTCTGGTGATGAATCCTTTGATTGAACAAATAAAGGCCCAATATAGAGGGGGTAGCATGACCATCAAACTTTTGATCGTCAATGTCGGTGTCTTCGCACTGATACAACTGATCAATGCACTTGACAGACTACAAATCTTGAGCTTTCTAGAAGGATTGCCAAATGGATACGTTAGTCAATATTTATTTGCACTACCCGTTTTTCGCTTAGAAATCCTATACAAACCCTGGACACTCCTCACTTCCTTATTCGCTCATTTTGGTTTTTTACACCTTTTCGGCAACCTCTTATTCCTCTATTTTGCCGGCTCTACATACGAACGGTTTTTTGGTGCCAAACGCCTTTTGCATTTGTATATCATCGGTGGGTTGGCAGGTAATCTAACTGAAATTTTAGCCCAACAATTATTCCCTGCGCTTCAAGGCAATAGCTTTTCCGTTGTGGGTGCATCAGGTGCCATCATGGCCATTTTTATGGCGCTGGCATTTTCACAACCCCAACTGCAGGTGCAACTTTTTGGCATCTTCCCGTTGCGCATTTATATGCTCGCCCTCTTTTTCTTTTTAAAGGATCTTTCTTCTCTAGGCACCGCCGATCAAATTGCGCATTTTGCCCATATTGGCGGTGCGCTTTTTGGCATTTGGAGCATCCAACAATTTTGGCACATCCGCCTTTCAAGGCCATGGATCGGCATCAATTTGCGTTCAAATAAGAGCCACCTAAAGGTCAAAAAAGGAGGCCGCCCACTGACCGATGACCAATTTAGGGAGCAAAAACAAGCCCGGCAAGCTCAACTCGACACCATCCTCGATAAGATCTCAAAAAAAGGCTATGATGCCTTGAGTAAAGCAGAAAAGGACTTTTTATTTCAACAGAGCAAAGATGTCTAAAAAGCGTAGGTCCATCCTTTCGGTGCCTTTCAAACTGGCTACAGCATTCACGCTAATCGGATTGCTCTTTAGTTACCTTGCGCCTTATATTCATCCGTCGACCATTCCTTCACTTCCGTTTTTTGGACTCAGCTACCCGATCTTTTTGGGCCTTACCTTAGTTTGGTTGCTTATTTGGAGTGTTTTCAGGTCGCGTTGGGCTATTTTTTGCTTGCTCACACTGCTAATTGGTGGCAAACTACATTTTAGAAATTTCTCTTTGCGTGAAACCAACTCAGATTTAGCTGCGCAAAAAGGCCTGACCGTACTCAGTTATAACGTCAGGTTGTTTGATCTCTTTAACCCTACTTTCAGTGCGGCACTTGAATCCAGAAATGAAATTTTTCATTTTATAAGCGCTGAGCAACCGGATGTACTTTGTCTTCAGGAATTTTACCGCCAAGACAAACCCACCGATTTTGAAGTCATGGATTCCCTAAATGTCATCATGAAAACTCGTGACTACCACGAGCGCAGTGCCCACAAACGACGCACCAGAGAAAACTACGGCATTGCCATGTTTTCTAAATACCCCATGATTGCCAGAGGTGATGTCATGTTTGAATCTCAAGGGGTCAAAGATTTCAATTATTGCATTTTTGCAGATATCGTGAAAGGTACCGATACCTTCCGCGTCTACAACGTGCACCTGCAATCAATTCGCTTGCATACCGACCCGAACATTGAAGGGGAAGAAATGCAAACCTATGGTAGCAAAAAAGGGGCAATTGCAGTTTACCGCAAGTTGCGCAGTGCATTTGAAAAACGTGCCTCACAAGCGCGCAGGGTTGTAGAACACCTTCAAACATCGCCATACCCCGTCATTGTGTGCGGTGATTTCAATGACACCCCAATGTCGTATACGTATAACCAGTTCCAATTGCGCTTACTCGATGCATTTAGAGGCAGTGGTTTGGGCTTAGGAGGCACCTACGTTGGGCGCCTACCTGCCGGTCGCATCGATTACCTGTTTTACAGCCCACAACTTCAAGCAGCTCATTTTAAAATTCAGCAACATACGCGCAGCGACCACCGCGCAGTGAGTTGTGTCTTTTACAAAAAAACAACATGATTGCCCTCATCGACTGCGGCAGCTCTAAAACGCCGCAAATTGCAGATCAGCTAGAAGAATACATTGATGTTCAGGTCTTTGGATTACTGGACTTCACAACTGAACACTTAACGCATTTTGATGGCGTGGTGTTATCTGGAGCGCCTATTCTCTTGACCGACATTGACCCAAGTCCCTATTTGCAGCACCTCTCCTGGATCAAAACCTATGACAAACCACTTCTAGGTATTTGTTTTGGGCATCAAATCATTGGCTTATTACATGGCGCACGCGTATCCAAAATGCGCGAAGACCGCGGTTTTCAAGAAATTGAGCTCATCAAGGACGACAGCCTCTTTGAAAGACTGCCAGATGTTTTCGAGATGCAAGAGGACCATTGCGAACACATTTCTGTGCCCCATGGCTTTGATTTGCTAGCGTGTTCTGATGCGTGTATCAATGAAGCCATGAAACACAAAGAAAAGCCTATGTATGGGGTACAGTTTCATCCGGAGGTATCCGGAAATTTTGGACATGTTTTGTTGGAAAATTTTGCGGGCTTAGTGCTCGGCTAGTTATTTGCCTGCTATATGCAGTAAGCGGTCGCGGTCGAGGACATGAATTTTACGCGTTTGTACTTCTACAATTCCTTCTTCTTTGAAATCTTTGATCAGGCGAATGAGCGTTTCTGTGGCAGTGCCCACAAAATTGGCGAGGTCTTCGCGGCTTAAGTTGATGGGTTCGTTGTCAAAAACATCAAGAAGGATCAGCATCGTGAAAGCCAAGCGTTCGCGGACAGATTTCTGAGCCATATTGGTAATGAAATCGGCGCGATCGGCGAGTTCTTTGGATAATTCTTTGATGATGCCGTTGCGCAAAACTGGGTTGGTGTCCATGAGGTTGAGGAAGTCCTCTTTGCCAATAAAGCAAATATTAGATTCTTCTAGTGCATCGGCACCGACTTTGTAGGGCTCTTCGGTAAACATTGCTCTAAAACCAACCATTTCACCAGCTTTGGCAATATGGATGATTTGTTCTTTGCCTTCGTCTCCGCGCTTGAAAATCTTGACCAGTCCTTGATTGATGCAATACACGCCTCTTGGAAAAGATCCTTCTAGAAAAATAGCTTGGTGCTTTTTATAGTAATTGCACGAACGATGAGAATTGAGGTGATCGAGTTCATCTGAACAAAAATGATTCAGTAAAGAATTTTGACGGCCTGCACAAGTTTGACAGGTGACATGTTTGTGCGATTTTTCGAGCATTGGAGTCGTATTGCTTATCAAATGTACGAAAAATAAGACAAATTCGGAAAGCTGACCAACGTCATTTTTTAAGCTCTAAAAAGCACTGAACTTTGCCGTATGAATGACAAGGAGTTGCTTCAAAAATACAACGTACCCGGGCCGAGATACACCTCCTACCCGACTGTTCCATTTTGGAAAAACATAGATTTAAAACCAAGTCAATGGGTAAAAGTTATTGAAAAACAAAAAACCGAAGCGAAATCGTTAGGCATCTATATTCATTTACCTTTTTGCGAGTCGCTGTGCACCTTTTGCGGCTGTCACAAACGGATTACAAAAAACCACCAAGTAGAGACGCCTTACATCGATAGCGTCCTCAAGGAGTGGGATTTATATCAACCGTATCTCAACCAAGCCATCGGCATCAAAGAATTGCATTTGGGTGGCGGAACGCCTACATTCTTTGCTCCCGAGGCGCTAATCAGACTTACCAAAGGGATCTTTGGACAGCAACAAATTGACCCCAACGCCTGCGAGCTTAGTTTTGAAGCGCACCCAGGCTCCACCTCCTGCGAACACCTGCTGGCTTTATATGAGGTAGGTTACCGTCGGGTGTCTTTTGGCATTCAAGACTATGACCCTCAAGTGCAAAAAGCGATTCATCGGGTGCAAAGTTTTGATTTGGTCAAGCGCACCCACCTTCAGGCTAGGGCTTTAGGCTTCAGCATCAATCACGATTTAGTGTATGGCTTGCCTTTTCAAAACTTAAGTGGTTTTACAGATACCATAGAAAAAACAATTGCGCTTTTGCCAGAGCGCATCGCACTGTACGGCTATGCGCATGTACCGTGGGTAAAAGGCACTGGGCAACGCGGTTACAACGAAGCCAACCTGCCTCAAGA
>JACCDN010417663.1_pt1 | contig 65643 bp, 57 predicted proteins | sample 7441691 | NCBI WGS metagenome assembly JACCDN01 (sample SAMN15323439, study PRJNA562643) | freshwater metagenome | isolation source: river surface water | place: USA:Blue River Watershed | collected 2017-08-16
CCACCCTGCCCTCCCTTCGGCTCCGCTCAGGGCAGGCTCTCCAAAGGAGGAGGGTTGTAATTCTGGGCAGTGTTTTCTTTTTTATTTTCACTCCGACCTGCCTACGGGCAGGCCTGGAATGATGGACTCTCCTCCTTTGGAGGAGTTGGAGGAGGTCTGGTATTGGGGCTTTTTTTCTTCCCGAATTCAGCTGATGCTTTTCAGGACCTCCTCCAGGCTGTCCAAGCGATCCTCCCAGAGCTTTTGGTAATTCTTCAGATGCTCGGATGCGTCCTGAAGCGTGGCGGGAGCCAGCTGCACCATTTGCTCCTTGCCCTGCCTTTTCTTGAGGATCAGTTTCGCCTTCTCCAGAATCTTGAGGTGCTTGGAGATGGCGGCGAAGGTGAGCCGGTAGGGCTTGGCGATCTGGCTGATGCTCATTTCACGCTGGGCCACCCGGCGCAGGATGTCCCGTCGGGTGGGGTCGGCGAGGGAGCCGAAGATGGCATCGAGTTGGAGAGTTTGTTCAACCATTTGGTTGAATGATAGTTTAAGGGGAAGAGGGGGTCAAGGGGGAATTTAAAACTAGTCTTAAAGGGAGTTGTCAGTTTAATTTATGACCTTCCCCTTTGCTAATTGATAAGCATCTAAACATTTATTTCTTGCTGAACTTATGTAGATAGTATGAGGAGCTGCTTTCTGGACTCGATAGCTGCGATAATTGAGCTTTCTGCCTCATTAATTTCTTATAAATTCTCAAATTTTTTCTTTATGAATTCAAAAATTTTTTCAAATTTATCCTTTGTTTTTTTGCTAAATTCAAATTCCTCACCATTAAGATATAGCTCTTGTATAGCTGTATTGAATTTTGATTTATGAAAGCCATTTTCTTTTTTGTGGTTCTCAAAGGATCTCATAATGATTATTAACTTCTCGGCTTCAGTAAACAGACTTTCGGTGGTGAAATTTTTATAGGACTCATCAATTTCATCCAAATTAAAAATCCGCCCCTCTGCATCTGGTCCAATTTCCTTATTGTAGTTTTCCTTAGCTTTTTTCCCTCCTGAGTCTGAATCAAAAAGAGCTATAAAATTTCTATTCCAAGCTAAATATAATCTAAAGACATCATTGTATTTATCAACTCCTGCCCCAGGATAAAAGTTTAGTTTATACTTGTTTTTAAATATAGTTTCTGAGAAATATCTGAAGACATAGTAATCATTTTTCCCTTCAGTAAAAATTGTAGATGGAACTACTTCCAACTTACTAGGGATGTAATCTAGGGCGTCCAATATTGGTTTATAATGGTCTATCTCATTAGGATGTTTAGCAACAAAACTTTTATACAGTACAGCGTCAATTTTTGTTTCTGTTGTGTCAGATTCCTCTGGATTACCATAGTTTATTGCTTCATTCCTTACAATGTAAGTTCCGGCCAGCCATTTTGGATTTATTAAATGATGACTGTGCGTTGAATATATAAGTTTACAGTCGGAGACTATGCTGTTTAATGACTCTAATAATTTTTGTTGAGAACGCTGATGTAAATTACTTGCTGGCTCATCAAGCAGAAAGAGAGTTTCTCCTGGGTCGCTCTTACGTGATCTTCTGAATGCTGTAAAAATTAGAAAGCTAAAAAACCAGCGAAACCCCAGACTTCTATCATTTATAGCATAACTGTCAGAGCCCTGTTTTATCTTAATTTCTATAAAGAATCTATCTTGGGCGTCTTTTTCCCAGCTGATCTCGACTTCCTTCTTCTGGCCATTACCAAAAATTTCGTCCCACTGTTTTAATATGTCATTATTTAGCTTTTCAGCTATCTTATTTAAGATTTGTTTTAATGATTCTCTGTAAGATTTATCTTCGTTGCGCATTCTTTCCAAAAGGTGTTTCTCGATGGTAAGTCCGCTTTCTATCGAATCGAGGATATCTTGAAGAACTTTTTGATATTCGTCTTGTTTTAAATCTTCTTCTTCATGTTTTTCTAAGTATATCTTTTCTGGGAACTGAAACAAAAAATCTGGATAATAAAGTATTTTAGGGAGATATTTTTCCTTAATAAGATTAACAACTTCAGTCCAAGCTTCCTTTTTCCAATCATAGAGGCGCTTCTCTTGTGTGGATTGCTTTGTTTTCCCCCTAAATTGTGTTGTCCAAAGTGTTTCCAGCCACTTTTCATTTTTAGGTATGGAATCTTCAAAGTTATATTTTTTATTAATTTTTATAATTTCAGTTTCACTAGATAAGGTAAACTTATATTTTTTCTTTAATAATTCCTTTATTTCTTCTAGTTCATTTTTTTGTATTTCTAGCTCCGCTTGGATAGATACGCTGTCGCTAAATCCATATTGCTTATTTTTTGGAATTATTCTGTACGCTTGATCTTTTGTAATATCCCTTGCAAAACAATTTATAGCTTCTAAAACTGTAGTTTTTCCGCTCTCATTAAGGCCAACCAAAGTAAAAATGTTAGTACTCGGTTTTTTTGTTAAATCAAGTACAATTTTTGGTATACCCTTGTAATTTTCAATTTGAAAACCAATATATTTCATAATTTCACTTAATTAAGAATTTGACTTTTTAAATTAAAGGAGCTTCACCTAATCCATTTTCATTAAAACACAACCATTCCACCACCCTCCGCCCCACAAGAGGCAGATTGCGGAAAGAGGAGGGCCGTAATTGAGTCGAAAAGAACGGGCTCAGCTTACCCCAAAACGCAGGAAGGCAAAAGCCTTCGCCTTCCTGGCCTCTGCCCCTACCGCTTCCCCCAGAACAGCCTGAATTCCACCTTTTCGCTTCTGCGTAAAGCGAATTTTTTGACAAATTTTAAATTCGTGCTAAAATCCACCCAAACATAGCCCTCCATTCCAAATGCCCTCCAAGCATTCTTTGGATGCCGACACTCGTTTCGGCGTTCCGCCCTCCCGTGTCCGGATACCTTCCGGCCTCGCCCTCCGTTTGGCCGCGCCTTTGCGCGCCGCCTTTATCCTGGCCCTTTCCGCCCTCCCTTCTTTGGCCTGCCAAAGCAATGCATCCTCCCTGCAGGGACTGGATGCTCCTTTGCTCGACTCCGACAAGCCGACTGGGGAAGCCGGGGGCTCCGAAGGCGGGGAAGCCGGTGATTCGGAAACCGGAAATGAGGAAGGGGCTGAGGCCGGATCTGGATCCGGAGGCGGCAGCGTTCCGCTCGATTTCCCCCAGGAAGACGAAACCGGCGAAGAGCCTGCCCCCGATTGCCTGGACGAAGGGAAAATACCCCTGGTCCAGCAGCCTTTCGACGCCTATTTTGAGGCATTGGAGGACAAGATCATTCCCAAGCTGCTGCCCGGCGAGACTGAGCTTTACGACATTCCCACCGGCCCGCAGCTGGCCCAGTTTCGCCAGGCCATCGGGCTTTTGCTTGCTGAGGAGTTTTGCGACGCCCAGGAGGTTTTGGAGCCGCTGGACTACCGGCTGATCCAGCTGCAGGATGGCAACAGGACCTATTGGGTGGCCGAAGAGGCCAAAACAGACCAGGGATCCAGCCTTCACGGCTGGGGAACCTTTGCCTTCAATCCGCAGGCCGCTCGCCCGGAATTGGGCGTTTGGGTGCCTCACCCCATTTTCGACGAGGACACCCCCGCCATCGCTTACGAGGCGGAGAAGAAGCAAGGTCCCGCCTTCTTCTTTTTGGCCGGAGCCCACCGCCGCGCCAGCGCGCAGGTGGTGAATGCCAATGGGGACTACCGCGCTTCGGACATGGCCCATTGGAGGCAAACCGTCGGCCACGAGGTTCATTTGGCCCTCGTGGACGCCAGGCAAGGCGTGATCGCCCTGCAGATCCATGGCTTTGAGGGCGACAATCACAATAGCGTCACTTCCGAGGAGGCCATCCTAAGCTCCGGCTCGACCCAATTCTCCAGCAATCTTCAGGACCAGTGGTCTGCTGCCCTGGGCCAAGCCGGCATTGACCACGCCTCCTGCGGCACGGCGGGCTGGACGACCCTTTGCGCCACCACGAACGTCCAGGGGCAATCCACCCCTGCGGACGACAGTTTCATGAGCCTGGAGCTGGAGGCCGACTTCCGATCCAATCCCGACCAATGGCCTGCCCTTGTCGGCGCTTTGGACTGAGGGCTTTAGGGATGGAGGGCCTGCGCCTTGACCGAGGCGAATTCTTTTGCTAGAATGCTTGCCTGAAACCCCTTCCTATGCCAACAAGAGAAAGAGAGGAATCGGCTGGCGCTTTTCGCTCATGGCCTTCTTCCGCCTCGGACGCTTCGGGAGTTTCCCGCAGGCAGTTTTTGGGAATCATCAGCCTTGGGGCTGTGGCCGCCTGCCAGGAGGAGCATGAAGAGGGGATTGACCTTGGCTCGATACTGGACCGCTTCCCTTCCTTGGAGGCGCCGAAGCCCCCTTCGCTTCATGAGCAGTGGCCCCGAATGAAGGAGAGGATCATCCGCAAGCACACGAGGGGCCAGCCCGAGGCCTACGACATTCCGGATGCGGAGCAGATGTGGCTTTTTAAGAATGCGACTCGCCGAATGATGGAAGGCGATCTGGAGCGGGCCAAGGAGGAGTTTGCCTTGCTGGGCTATGCCATCACTCCCATGGAGGATGACGGATCCTGGGCGCCCGAGCGGAAAGGGACTCCGTATTTGGTGCTTCAGGAGGAGGGATTGGAGGGGGAGTTCAACGCCAAAGGCTGGGGCACGTTCATCTTCAGCCCCCAGGCCGTACGTCCGGAGCTGGCCCTTCAGGCTCCCCACCCGCTCTTTGATATAAACACGGGGGAAATTTCCTTGGCTGTCTTTAGCATTCAGGGGGCTGGATCGCTTTATATTCCCGGAGCCCATCGTCGGGCCAGCAGCAAGAAAATCCCAGGCACGCCAAAGTATACCCTTGCGGACATGTCCCATTTCGAGCAGACCATGGGGCATGCGGTGCACCAGGTGGTGACCGAGAGACCGGGCACGATTGTGCTTCAGGTTCATGGCTATAACCCCGATGAGCATAAGCGGGCCAAAAGAAAGGAAGTCATCATCAGTTCGGGCAATGATGACGCTCGCACCTCTCAGCAGGACCGATGGGCTGATCGCTTGCGGAAGGAAGGCTTTGATGTGGCTGTTTGCGGGGAGAATTTTAGGACCCTTTGCGGTACGGACAGCAAGCAGAAGAACTTTTCCCTCCCCGGGGATTTTATTCACCTTGAGCTTTCTCCCGCCATTAGGAACAATCGTAAGAATCCGGAGACCAGGGAGAAATGGAAAAGGCTGGCCCAGGCCCTGGACTGATCTCCGGCTACTGCTGCTGAATCAAAGTGATGTCCAGCAGGGGCACGCTCTCTTTGGGGTACACCAGGGTGGTGACGGACTGCTTGAAATTGCGGTACCATCCGTCGGATTTGATCGTGAAGTAGGGGAGGGGAATGCCGGCCCGGCTGATGACCGGATCGGTTTCCACCGTGTATTCCAGAAAAGGGATCTCCTTCGCGATTCCGGTTCCGCTCACCTGCTTCAGCGGAGCCACAATCAGGAACTCGCCGTGCACCTCCGCTTCCAGCGGCCGCCCCAAGTATTCCGGCGCGATGAATTCCCCGATGCTCACCGGGCTTCCCGTCACATTGTCGAGCCCTTCTGTCGATTCGCTCAGGGTCAGCTCGATCTTCTGCGTGGCGATGTTGAACTCGAAGTCCTTTTCGCAGAGCTCGCTTCCGGCAGGGTCTTCGGCGGTTCCCGCCCCGGTCAGGCAGCCCTCCAAAGGGGTCAGGGAGCGGCCCGTGTCGTCGTAGAGGCGCCAGTACACCACCGGATCTTCCGGACTGTCCTCATCCTCCTTTTCGTCGCAGTCCCCGTCCTTCACCAGCGTCACTCCATCGCACAGGGCGCTGTTCGCGGCTCCGTCCTCGTTCAGCCCGTCCACCGCCTCCGGTCCGGCTCCGTTCCCGGCTCCCAGGTCTCCGTCGTTGTCTATAGTCAGCGAGGTCCCTTGGCTGGTGAAGAAATCGGAATAGCCTGCCGCTTCATCGAAGGGCACCCGGAAGGTCACGCTGAATTGGCTCGAGAAATTCAGGGCCTGGTTGTTTTTCGCTTCGGCGTTGATGGACCCTTCCGCCAAAGGCGGGTTGCTGGTGTCTTGGAAAAAATGCGTCATCAGCTTCGATTTCGCCTTCAGTTCGCCGGAGAAGATGCCTGAAGGCTCCATGCTCTTGATCTCCCATCTCCCTTCCCATCGGGGCCCCTGGGCTGCCGAAAGGTCCATGCTCCGCTCCGATCCGCTCTGCAGATCCGGCGTTTCGTAGCCCGAGGAGTGCCCCGAAAGCTCGTAGAGCGCATCCTCCACGCCGGCCTCCGCCGCATAGAAGGCCCGGCTCGAGGATTCGATCTGGCTGGCCGAAGACAAGGCTTCCAGCACCAGCTGGTAGGCGGTGGCGGCGGCGATGGTCAGGACCACCAGCATGCTCACGGCCAAGGGCAGGGAGACTCCGCGGGTGTCGCGCAGCACAAGCTTCATTTTTTCAGGTTAGGGGAACGGCTCACAGGCAATCGGAATAGCTCAGCCTCACTTTGTCCAATTGGGGCGAATCGGCTCCGTCTCCGGAGAAGGTCGCTTTCCATTTGACGTTGCTTCCATCAAGCAGGGCCACTGTCGCTGTGTCCACATCGGCAAGCGGAATGCTGTCTCCGGCGCAGTCCGAATCGCCGCACCAGGTGGCTCCTCCGTCATCGCTGAGCTGGAATTCGAGCGCAGAGCCCCCTGGAACCAAGGCTTCGGTTCCGGAAAGCGAAAGGCTGTAGCTGGAGCATCCGGAAACCGGGAGAGGAAGGGAGGCGCTGACGGCCGCCAGATCAACCAAGAAAGGGTCAGCGGCCTTCAGGTAGCCTCCGGGCAGGTTCTGGCTGAGTCCGGGGGAAAGCGATTCGATGAAATCCGGGCTCTCCAGAAGATCTGTGAAGGAGGCTCCGGCATCGCCCACGCAATAGGGCCCGAAAGCGCAGCAGGCTCCGCCCGGCTCCGCCCAATCGATCGCGCCGTCGCAGTCGTTGTCCAGCCCGTCCTGGCACTGGCCGGCGCCCGACTCCTCCATCTGGAGGCTGTGGTCGATCAGCATGCCATCCACATGACCTTGGCACAGCCCTCCCACATCCGCGCAGGCTTCGTCGTTCACGGCAGGGCCCGTGTCTCCGCAGGAGGCATCCGAATAGCCTCCCAGATAGTCCAGAGGGGTGTAGTCCGAGGGGGCCAAGGAGCAGTCCCTTTGCTCGTTTTCGCAAATCGAGGACAGGCAGTCCGCATCGAACTCGTCCGCCGCTCCGTCGCAGTCGTTGTCCAGCCCGTCGAAGCAGAGCTCCGCCCCTTCTGCCACGTCCAGATCCTGCCCCGGGACGATTTTTTCGCTGCCGCAGCCGGGCGTTCCGCATTCGCAGGCGCCCTGGCCGGTCAGGGTGTCCAGGCAGAAGCTGCAGAGTCCGCCGACATCCGGGCTGGGAAGGCCTCCGGAGCATTCGTTCAGCGAGGTCCCCGCATGGTCGGTGGGCTGGGCCGAAAAGAGGTAGCCCTTGGGCGAGAAGTCAGGATCCAGGAAGAGGTTCACGGGCGATTGGGGGTAGAGCGCGGCTGCCGCCCCCGGATCGTTCTGGCCGTTGGAGCAGAGGAGCTCCACGCAATCCGCGTCGAACTGGTCGGCGAAGCCGTCGCAGTCGTTGTCGTAGCCGTCGTTGCAGCTGCTTTCCTGCTCCTGCAGGGGGCGGAAGGCTTGGCAAAGGCCTCCCACGTCCACGCATCCGTCCACCTCCTCCACTCCCGGGGCGTAGGCGCCATCGGTGCACAGGAAGAGGCTGCAGGCCGGATCCTCCCCATCGGCCGTGCCGCTGCAGTCATTGTCTTTTCCGTCCTCGCAGCGCTGCGCCTTGCAGGCGGATGCCGCAGAATCGCAGCCGGCCAGGCAAAGCGGCGCCCCGAAGCAGCCCGCATCGCAGAGGGCCAGATCCTCATTGCAGGATTTGTACTCCAGGCCGTTCTCGTAATAGGTCCGGCCTCCTGCAAAGAAAGGGTCCTCCCCATGGGTGGCATCGGAATAGCTCTCGTAGGTGGCTGGGGTGCAGCCGGCCCAAATGTAGTCCACGCAGCTTTGCTGGGCAGGGCTGTCGCCTGGATTGAGGGGGCCGCACACCCCGCTGGTCAACGGGCAGCTCCTGTCCGTGCTGACGCCCGGCGTGCATTGCTTCAGGTTGCATTCGCTGACGATTTCGCTGTAGACCCTGCTGGAAACGGTGGATTCCAAGGAGATGCCGGGGCTTCGATTGCCGATGAGCTTGGCTGAAAGCTGGGGCGCGGCTTGAGCAGTGAGCTTGATGGTGACGCCCGGCTGGATCTGGGCGGATGGGGCGCCGTAGGCTTTGCGGGGATCGTCCATGGGGGAAGCCACGAAGCTCAGGTCCACGATGTCCAAGGAGCTGGGGCTGATGGGGACGAAGCTGCTCTCCTCCGGGGCATTGGGGTCGTGGAGCACGCTGTGCACCGCGCCTTGGCACAGGTCGTTGTTGGCGACGATCTCCGTTTGGCAAGGGAAGCCGCTTTCGCAGATCCAGGTGTCGATCTTTCCGTCCCCTTCGCCCACATCGGCTTGGCAATTGCCCGCCGGCGCGGAGCCGTCCAGCAGGGGGTCCAGAGCGTTGATGTGGTCCAGCCCGAAATCCTTGCCTATCAGCTTCACCATGCCCACCTGGCCAATCGCATTCCCGTTCCCGTCCTGCCCTTCGATCCGCTTGAAGTAGACTCTCCGGTCCCCTTCGATGCTGATCAGGAAAAGGTTCTCCTGCAGGGGCTCCGCCTCGTCCTCCAGGAGGCTGCTGAGCCTGCCAATCGCCGGCGGAATCCGGGTCAGGCCATCCACGGGATCCACTTGGCTCCGGATTCCGGTGCTCTTGTCGTCCAGGGTTCCTATTTCCCCGTCGGACCCCACCTGGTAGAACTGCCGGCTGTACTGGCAGTAGTCCTGCCCGTAGGTCTGGTTCCGGAGGTAGTCGTAGTTCTCCTGCTGCTGGTCCTTGAGCAGCGATTGCCCGAAGTAGGCCTCGTAGTCCAAGGTGGATTCCCGGGCCTCCTTCACCATCCGGTCCATCAGGAAACGGGCCTCCTCGTAGACCAGGTTGCTGGCTTTCAGGTCGCGCATGGAATCGAAGAAGTTGCTGTAGATCGCCAGCGAGAAAACCATGATCGCGCTGAGGATGGCCACGGCGATGCTGAGCTCGGCGATCGTGAAGCCGGCTGGCCCGGGCACGGCCTTCGGGAGCCTTTTTGCTTTTCCCCATGGGAAGTCGGGATACGGAATCATGCGCTCAGTTGCTTAGGCTGCTTCGGCCAAGGTAATCGGTCAGGATGGTTTTCATTTCCACCGTATGCGTGTCCGAGCCCGGATTGTTGTCCTCCCAGCTGACGGTCGCAGTGACCCTCATTCGGTTGAGGACGCCGGGATCGGGAACCAGATTCCATTCGCTTTCGGTGCTGATGGAATCCTCCGGGGGCGTTTCGTTGCTCGGAGCTTCATCGGCCGGCTCGTTTTTCAGGTACTCCACGCCGATGACCCGCCGGAAGACCGTCTGCCGGCTGCCGAAGGAGAGCGCATCATCGTCGCCGACGGTCAGGTGGCTGAAGAGATCCAGATCATTGGTCGGATTGCCGTCTCCGTCGCTGTCCCGTTCGGCGTCTATGTCGACCTGGTGCATCCAGGAGCTGTCTTCAGGGCTTTGGGTCGCTTCGGCCAGCTTCCAGCGGAACTCATTGTTCTTGTAGAGGATGTACTGGCCGGGCAGGATGGGCGTGCTTCCGTCGCAGCTGTCGGAGGCCAGGGTCTGGCCCGGGAAATGGTTCCAGCAGGCCCGTCGGTTTCCGCTGAACTTGAGCCAGTTGCTGTCGCGTATGCTGCGCATTCCTTCTATGCCTCCGCGCGCGATGTTCGTCGCCACGACCCTGTCCTTGGAGACCCGGAGATTGCGCATGGCATTGGTCACCACCAGCCCGGTGATGGCGATTCCCAGGGCCAGGATGGAGAGCGCGACTAGCGTTTCGCTGATGGTTTCGCCTTTGCTGTGCCTTCTGATGGGCAAGTGGGGTTCGGGTTAGTGGTCAGGCCGAGGGCCGCTTTGCTCTACAGGTCCAGTTCCGGCACGCCGGAGATCTGGTTCATGCGCAGGGTTCGGCTCGCCCCTCCCTCCACTCCTAGCCTGCGGAAAGAAACGGAAAGGTTTTCGTAGAACGTTGGCATTTCGGCGATGCTGTCCGGGTCGCCGTTCTCGGCCAAGGTGGCCTCGCCCAGGAAAGGCGCGAAAAGGATCACGGCCCGGTTCACCTCCTCGCTCGCTTCGGGCGGGCCGCTGCTTTGCAGGGTGATGCCTTCCATCACCACGTCCTTGGAAAGCAGCAGGGTTTCCTCGGCGAGGTCATCCTTGTCCCACTGGAAGGCCTTCTCTTCGGGGGAGTCGCTGGTGTTGGCGAAAAGCACCATTTTCGATTCGCCGGGCGTGTCGTTCCTTTCGATGTAGACGCCGTAGCCTTTTTGGGGAACATAGCTTTCCTCCCCCTCGGGCTGGCTTTCGTCGTATACCGGCCGGTTGGCAGCGGCGTAGCTCCGGGCCTTCTTCACCAGGCTCAAGGCCCGGGAAAGCTCCTCGGAGTACTGCACGTGGGCCCGCTGGCCGGCGAAAATGTTGATCACTCCTGCCGAAATGACGCCGATGATCACGATCACCACCATCATCTCGATCAGGCTGTAGCCCCCTTTGCTGTGGCGCATGAAAGGTGCCTGCTTCATTTTTTGGGGTTAAGCGTTTCCTCCGGCTCCATCAGGGCCTGCTTGGCCAGAGCCTTTCCTCTCTCCACTCCGGGCTGATCGAAGGCATTGACCCCGTAGCATTCGCCCAAAAGGGCCACTTGGCATTCCAGCATCATGATCAGGGCGCCCAAATGGAGGGCGTCGAGCCTTTCCAGGCGAAGGGTGATGCTGGGGCGCTTGGCTTCAGCCAAGGCGCGGCTTGTTCCAGAGTGCAGGGCCTCCATGATCCGGCCCAGCGATATCCCCTTCAGATAGTCCAGCCCCTTGGGCAACTGGCTGCCTCCGGCCAGGTCCTTCTCCGGCTGCTCCACCTGCAGGAAGATGATCCACTTGTTGTTCGGCCCCTCCATGTACAGCTGGACCTGGGAGTGCTGGTCGGTGGCGCCCAGGCCGGCGATGGGCGTCGGCCCGACTTTCCGGCTTTTGCCCAGGCTTTCGGCCAGCAGCTGCCGGTACCAGTCTCCGGTCCGGAAGAGCAGGCTGCTGTAGGGCATCATCACGGTGATGGCTTTCCCTTTGCGGTCCAGCAGGTGCTGCAGGGCGGCCAGCAGGAGCGCCGGGTTCTCCTCTCCTTTGAGCGATCGGATCTTCTCCCGCATGGCCGCCGCCCCCTTCATCAGCTGGGCGATGTCCACTCCGGCCAGGGCGGCGGGCAAAAGCCCTGCGCTGGAAAGCACGGAAAAGCGTCCGCCGACCTTGGGCGGGATGGGAAAGGTCTCGATGCCCTCCTTCTTGGCCAGGGTCCGGAGCAGGCCTTCCTTCGGGTCGGTGATGAAGACCAGCTGCTTCCGCCAGCCTTGGGGGCTTTCCTTTTCCAGGGCGTCGCGCACAATGCCGTACAGGGCCATGGGCTCTACGGTGGTTCCCGATTTGGAGACGACCAGGAAGAGCGTCCGAGGAAGCTCCAGGTGCTCCATGAGCCGGGCGAAGGCCGTGGGATCGACATTGTCCACCACAAAAAGCCTGGGGCCTGGGGCGAAGGGGTTCAGCAGGGCTTCCTGCAGGGCCAGGGTGCCCAGGGCGGAGCCGCCCATGCCCAGCACCACAATGCTCTTCCAGTTGAGCTCCTTCTGCTTCTTGGCGAAGCGCTTCACTTGGGCGACGAGCCGGCGGTCGTCCGGCAGGGCCAGAAAGGCGTAGCCGGGCTTGCCTTGGGACCGCATCATCCGCGCCAGAGCCGGCTGGTGCTTGCGGAAGTGCCTTTCCATGGCGCGCTGGGTGAGCCCGTGGCGGTAGCCGATGGCGGAGCTGAGGGCGTGGCGGAAGTCGATTTCGATCATGGCTGTTGCTTGGTTCAGGAGGCGTTCTTGAGCACGTGCTTCACCACCGCCTCGGTTTGGGTGATTCCCTCCGGAAGCCTGGAGATCTGGCGCAGGATATAGGCCCTGTCGTAGCCGAGGCTTTCCAGGGCCAGGATGGCGTCCTCGGGAATCTGGCCTTGCCGGCTTTCGGGCAGGGAGCCGAATGAGGGCAATTTTCCCTTCAGCTCCAGCACAAGCCGTTCGGCGGTCTTTTTGCCCAATCCCTTGATCTTGCTCAAAAAGGCCACATCGCCGTTGACGATGGCGTTCTGGGTGAGGGAAAGGGGATTGGAGAGGATCTCCAGGGCGGTTTTGGGCCCCACGCCCGAGATGCCCAGCAGGGTTTCGAAAAAGGCCAGCTCCTCCTTCTTCAGGAAGCCGTAGAGGCGAATGTCATCCTCCTTGACGGCGGTGTGGATGAAGAGCGACAGGGGCTTTCCGGCGGCGCACTTGGCGATCAGATCGGTGGTGGCCCACACCTTGTAGCCCACCGGCCCGGCGGCCAGCAGAAGGAACCTTTCGTCTTTTTCGATGATGTCGCCTTTCAGGTATCCGATCATGTGTTTTTGCTTTGCCCCAGCTTAGCATGCCGACGCAGGGGTGTCTAATGCGCAGGAGCCTTATTTCTATTGATTGTTCGGCCTATTTTTGCTATACTGTTTGGAACTTTTTATATGCACGCAAAAGCCCCTAAAAAATCGGCCGCCCGCAGATTCCTGGCGCTGCTTCTGGCCTTGAGCCTTCCTTCGAGCTTCGTGCGGGCCCAGGACGCCCAAATCTCGCCCCTTTCGCCTAGCCCGCAGGCGGAATCACCGCCTTCGCGCAGCGTGGAGTACACCGAGGACCTTTACCAGGTCACGGATTCGGGCATCTACAGCCAATCGGGGGAATACGTTTCTCCTCAGGAGCTTCCGGTTCCTCCAGCGGCCTCTGTCGCCCCGGAATCAGGCCCTTCCCCTTCGCCAAACCTCTCGGCCCCCTCCCCCTCCGCCGCCGCCGAGCCTGCCTCCGCTTCCTTCGAGGATTACCGCAAGACCCTCATCGAATCCTGGATCGGCCAGAACTTCTTCACGCAGAAGCGGCTGGAGGGCGTGCAGGAGAACATTGTGGATCAGCAGGAGCGCTTCGCCGAATTGGACGGAATCATTGCCCAGGCCGAAAAGGAGCTGGGTCCCCTGAAGGAGCAGATGACCACCCTGGAAAGCCAGATCGACCTCATCAACGGCCAGGTTCGCGTGACCAAGGACAAGATCGCCAGCGTGGAGATGATGATCGCCGAGAAGCAGATCCAGATCAAGGACCTGATGCTGGAGCTGCGCAAAGGGGGAATCGAGCTGGGGGTGCAGGAGGGGATTGTGGAGGACTACATCCGCCTGCTGTACGAGCAGGAAGACCGCTACTTGGGCGCCGACAGGCAAAGCAGCACGGTCAAGCTATTGCTGGCCGATGCCAGTGTGGGGGAGAACCTTCTGGGCCAGGATTACCTGGCCGTGATGGAGCAGACGGGGCGGCGCGTTTTCCACGATCTGGATGCCCAGCAGCAGGAGCTGAACGCCAAACAGGACGCGGTGCTGAAGGAGCAGCAGGAGCTCAATCACCTCCTGGAGGTCCTTCGCAAGGAGAAGGATTCCCTGGAGGAAAACAGGATCTCCAAGAAGGACATTCTTGAAAAAGCCCAGGGCGAAGAGGAGCGCTACCAGGCCATGCTGGACGAGGCCATTCAGGAGCAGCTGCAGACCGCTTTGGCGGTTCAGAGCCTCCAGTCGAACCTTGCTTTCATCGAACAGCAGCTGGGGCTGATGGAGCAGGGAATGCAGAAGGCCAAGAGCCTTTCGGAGCAGCCGCTTTCCGCTCCGGAGCAGATTGAGGCAGCCAAGCAGGAGCTGAGCCAAATCGACGAGCAGCTTTTCGCCGAGCCGCAAAGCAATGAACTCCAGCCTTTTATGTGGCCCGTTCCCTTCAAGAGAATCACGGCGGAATTCCACGACCCTTCCTATCCCAAAAAATGGGGCATGCACAATGCCATCGATCTGGCGGCCAAGCAGTCCACGGAGATTCGGGCCCCTGCCAACGCCTATGTTTTCCAGACCAAGGACAATGGTTTCGGCTACAGCTATGTGGTGCTGGCCCACAAGGGAAATCTGGTGACGGTGTACGGCCACGTGAGCCAGATTCTGGTTAAGCCAGGCACCTTCCTTCAGGCGGGGCAGGTCTTCGCCCTCTCGGGCGGAACGCCGGGCACCAAGGGCGCCGGCCTGCAGACCACCGGGCCGCATCTGCACTTCGAGGTGCACTACAAGGGCAAGGCGGTGAATCCGCTGGACTATTTGCCCAGCCAGGATCTTCCAGGCAAGCCTACGTCGAGTCCTAGCGCCGATAAGACCGATTGATCCGTCGGACTTTCAGAGTCGGCCACTTCACGCCTGCTCAACTAATCCTTCGCCATGCCCATGAGATTGAGTCATTCTGATGACCAAACAAATAACCCCAGCGGCCATATTGTGGGATCCGGAAAGGAAGTTCCAAAGCCCGGTCATGATCAAGATCTTGTCCTTGGGGGAAGCGGGGAAATTAGCGAGAAACCCATTGAGCTTTCCGCTCTTCAGGCGCAGCAGAGAGAGGCTCAAATGCGTATGAGTGCGGAATTGGGCAGAAGAAGGGTGGGCGCAGCGTTCGCCGCAGCAAATAATGCCTTGCCGATCCCTAGGGGGCGCCCGGACCCGACGGCGGAGGAGGCTTTTTCTCCTTTTTCCTTAAACCCAAAAAAGTACAGGGGCAGGCTCGTTTTGCGCGCTGAAGACATGAACCGTTGGTTAGAGAGGCCAGGAGGTCATGATTGCCAAGCCTATTGCCTTAATCCTGCGGAAGAGCTGAAACACTACCTAGATCAAATTAGGTTCAATGGCAGGGGCTTTAGGCTAATGGTTTCTGGTCAGGATGCTAATTCTATTGGCATCATTGAAGGGCCTAGGCAAATCGATCATTACGAGTTGTTTCTGCAGATCGATCCGCAAAGATTGGATGAGGAGGGAGTGATGGTTGAAGGATCGCGGATCAAGGCCAGGGACAGGAAGTATGATCCGAAAGTCTCTCATTCAGGGTATTTGGTCATTACACTTCCCTTTTATTCCGGCGAAGATCTTGATGTTAGAGGAAAGGCAAAAGAGGTCTACGAGGCTGTCCGAAACTATTTGAATTCCGGCAGGCCTTTGCTGGGGCTCAATGCCTATATGGAATCTGCCATCGAGCCATTAAGACGAAGACCTTCAAGGAGAAGTGCGGCCTAGGGCCAAAGTTGCTTTCCTCAAGAATTAGCATTGACCGCTTCGAATAAATCCAAATCATCCAAGGTCAGCCCTTCACCATCACCACGTATTCGCCCTTCACGTTGGCCGGGATCATTTTCAGCGCCTCCTCCAGCGTGCCCCGATAGTAGGTCTCGTAGATTTTGGTGAGCTCTTTGGCCACGGCCACCTTGGCGGTGGGGGGCAGGTGCTCTTTCAGCTGCGTCAAGGTCTTGATCAGCCTGTGCGGGGATTCGTAGAAAACCACCGTGTGCTCGCTGGCGGCGATCTTCTTGAAAATCGTCTGGCGGCCTTTCTTGACCGGCAGAAAACCCAGGTACAGGTATTTGTCGGTAGGCAGGCCGCTGGCGCACAAGGCGGTGATCACCGCGCTGGCGCCGGGAATCGGAACCACCTTCACTCCGCTTTCCAGGGCGGCCTGAACCAAGTTATAGCCCGGATCGGAGATGCCAGGGGTGCCGGCATCCGAAACAAGGGCCACATTCTTGCCCTTCTCCAAATAGTCCATCACCTTCTCCACCTTGGCTTGGCCGCTGTGGCTGTGGAAGGAGAGAGTCGGTTTTTTGATTTCGTAATGCTTCAGCAGAATGCCCGTGTGGCGGGTGTCTTCGCAGGCCACCAGATCCACCGAATCCAAAATCTCCTTGGCCCGAAAGGTCAGATCCCCCAGGTTGCCGATGGGCGTGGCGACGATGTACAAGTTTCCAATCATATTCGAATTGTGGGGCGTATTGTGGAGATGGATGTTGGCGGATTGCTATGTTTATCCACAGAAGGAAGCCACAATACGCACAACGATTCGCTCCACAATCCGTTCTTTAGGTGTTTGAGAGCAGATGCAGGTGCAGGTGGAAGATCTCCTGGCCCCCGGCCTTGTCCACATTCATGCTCAGCTTGTAGCCCGGCAGGCCAAGCTCTTGGGCGATGCTCTTGGCAACCACCATCATATGGCCCATCAGGGCTTCGTCGCCCTCCTCCTCTTTCAGGTCCTTGAGCGTGGCGATGTGCTTTTTGGGCACCACCAGCAGGTGGGTCTTGGCGGCGGGCCGAATGTCGTGGAAGGCCACGCATAAGTCGTCCTCGTGGATGGTTTTAGAAGGAATTTCCTTGGCGATGATGCGGCAGAAGAGGCAGTCGGTCATGGACTTGGACTTTTTGATTATTCAATGCTCACGATTTTTACTTCCTCCATGAAGGCATCCTGATTTTCGGCCCTTTCCTGATTTTCGGCCCACGAGGAAAAGAGAACCCTTACATCATCAAAATAAGTAATATACTGTCGATTGTATCCACCATCTCCGTTCACAGGCAAAGTGAGAGCATAGTATTTTTGGCCATTCAGAAGGGTTACGGCTGGTTCCCCATCCTTTTCGATGCCTTTCAGATCCGAAAGGTAGTTTTCTTCGGTTGGGAAAATCAAGAAGTCTCGCATGCAATCCCCTGGCGCGCAGATTGCATCAAAATGCTGTACGGCCTCCAGCGGGACAACAAGGACCCTCCATGATGACGTGTCCAAACTGCCGTCCTCGCGCAGCACTTTGTATTGGTAGCTTTTTTCGAACACGCTTTCGTTTTTTTCCCCTAGGGCGTAGCCTTTGGGAAGGGTGAGGGCAATTTTTCCCTTGATTTCCGGGGCTTTTTGCTCCTGAGGATCGGATGGAATTTTTGCGGGAACCACAGAAGACCCCTGCGGGGCTTTTTCTTTTGCATTGCTCCTGGGCAAATACACTTCTTCGCCCCCTATTCGCGTCCGAAGGTAGTTTTTCTCAATATGCAGGTCAATGGCGAATGGGATAAGGGCTATCGCAATCCATGCGGCAAAGAACGCAAAGGCGAGCGGAACATCGTTTCTGCCCCCTTTCAGGCCTTTTTCCTTCTTCATTTTCTCGTAGGCATCTAGCTGCCCTTTTGCCAGCTTTTTGGAAATGAGGGCGGCAATGAGGGCTCCGGAGATGACAAGGGGGGTCCCGTAGTAGCTGAAAATGGTCGCTGGAACCAAAAAGGCCATAACAAAAAGAATCGATCCTGCCAGCACTTTCTTTCCGGATGAGGCGGTGCCAAGGATTTTGCTGTTCCTGTAATAGAAAATGGCCGGCAGGATCGGGCTCAGGAAGAAGGCCCAGAAGGCCCAGTTCCTTGGGTTGTGCAGAAGCTCTTTCTGACCGTGCTTTTCTTTGCTCATGTTTTTTTGCGTCAAGAGGGTGAGGGGCTTTCCGATTTCATATTCTTTGCCTCTTTGCTGGCCAGCACGATGGCATGGAGGAGATTCTCGATGGGCTGGAGGCCCAAAAGGCGGCGGCGCCCAATGATCAGGGTGGGGGAGGAGCCTATTCCCTGCTGCTGGGCGTGCTGGCGGACTTGGGCGAGCGATTGCTGCGTGCCGGGGCTGGCCAGGCAGGCTTCCATTTGTAGCGAATCCAGTTCCAGTTCCAGGGCCTGCGCCATTGCCGATTCGGGGGTGATGGCTTCCTCCAGCGCATGCAGGGCTTCGTACATTTCCCAGGCCTTCCCCTGCTCGGCGGCGCAGACCATGGCCTTGGCGCCTTCGTACGGCTCGCCCTCATCGGAATCGGAGAGGGGCCGGAGCTTTATCCGGACCTCGCCCATAGGCTCCGTGGCCTTGCGGAGCTGAGACATGGTTCCCGCCGCCAAGGCATCGCAGTCCGCGCAGCCGAAACGGTCGAAGAGCTCCACCCAAATTTCCCCCTCGGCTTGGCCCAGGGGCGGAGCTTCCTGCAGGGATTGGCTGGCGAAGGACGGAATGGGCTGGCCGGGCGAAGGGGGAATGGGGCTCCCGTAGCTGGCCAGGAGGACCAAAAAGCCGACGGTGAGGCTCCAGAAGCCGGAGGCGCGAAGGACAAGCATAATCTATTGCTATTTCTGCGGAAAACTCTAACAATTTGCAGGGGGCCTAGCAAGCTTGTTTGCCTTCCTAAAAAATGCTATAATAGCAAGAACGAACATTATGGCTGATCCGCTGAAGAGCGCAGAGGCAGAAAAGAAGAAGCCTGACGGGCTGGGTTCTGTGGACGCCCTGATTCGGAGCAAGGAGGCCGAGCGAGGACGGGAGGGCGCTCAAGTGGTCCATGAGGCGGCTGCTGATGTGCAGAACGAGATCGCCGAATTGGTGGGGGGAGCCATTTCGGAAAAGGCCCGGGAGCAGAAGGAGCCCAGGGATTTCGGAGGCCAGGGGGCCGCAGCTCAAGGCATCCAGTCTGCCGCTGCCGCCGGAGCTTCCTCATCCGCTCTTCCTGAGCAGGGCGTGATGGTCGAACTGGTGGTGAAGGCGATCCGCAAGGAGATCGATTCGGAAATGACGAGGGCGGCCTTGCTCTACAAGAAGCTGGAGACCGGCGGAGCCCATGAGTTCACCCAGTCCATCGCCAGGGTCCGTTCGCTCAAAGAGACCCTTTCTTCCCTGGTTGATGCCACGATCGACATCATCAAGGATCTGTACCGCCGCTACGTGCAGAAGGGCGCCTAGGCGCTTTCCCCCCGGCTGCTGACTGGGGAAGGCTTTTTTTGGAGCCTTGCGGCTAGGCAGCTTGGCCGCTCCTGATTTGCTCGGCAAGCTTTTGGAGGGGTCCCAGAATCGATTGGCTGGAGTACCAGGCGTTGAGGGCTTGCGCCGCATCCTCCAGACTCAGGCCGATTTCGCGGTAGAACCCCATGCCTTCTTCGGAAATCAGGCTCAGGTCGGGCCGGGCGAAGCCTTTGACGTCGAAGTCGATCCTCCCGTCCTCCACGGCGAAGGGCTTTTCGCTGCCGGCTTGGTGCCCTTCCTTGTCCAGGATGCCTTCGGTGCTGTTGATGAGGTTCGCCAGGGTGACGGCCTGCGCCAGGGAAAGGGGCTTGTGGGAATAGTCTTCGATCTGCCAATGCTCGCCTGTTTTTCGGATGCGCCTCTCGATTTTGGTGTCCGCCCGCCAGATCCGAATCTCGCTCTCGCTTTCCACCCGGTAGGCCAAATCGATCCAGCCGTTGGGCCGGCGCACGCCCTCTTCGATCACCTCTTGGTATTGCTTTTTGAGGGTTTCGGCATCCGATCCATTCGCCTCCAGCCTGGCGGCTTGCATGGCTTTCCCTTCGGCCAAGCCTTCCCGCAGGGCTTTGGTGAGCATGTCCACCTGGGCCTGGAAGCTGCCGGCTTCCGCCATTCCGAAGAGATCGGTGTTGCGGTGGCGCAGGATGTCGTTGCTGTTCTCCTCCAGGAAGGCGATCAGATTGGCCACGGTCTCCTGATTCAGCGCCGTCCCCATCTTGTTGTCCCGCTCCAGGCCGGCCTCCTGGGCGCGCCAATGCTCGCCGTCCCAGTACAGTCCGTGGCGGCTGGCCGCCTCTTCGCTGAAGAAGGCTTTGACCCCCTCTTCGGTTTCGTCGCCCCGGTAGCCGAAGAGCTCGGCGGCCTTGTACAGGGCGTGGACCGCCGGCGTCAGCGTCTGGTGCATCCTTTCGTACTCCTGGTAGGGGGTTGAAGCTTCTTGCTCCAATCCTCCGATGTGCCGGAGCAGTTCGGGCGTGGAAAGTGCCTGGCGGAAGAACTGCGGATCGCCGGCTTCAATGCCGAGCACCGCATGGCGGTTCGCAGTCAGCTCGTGCCCCAGCGCCTGCTCGTAGAGCAGAAGCTTCTCCTCGTCGGCCTCTTCCAATCCTTCCGCCGAGGCCAGGTTCTGGGAGATCTGGTTGTAGAGGTAAAGGAGGTAGGGCGCTCGCATTTTCTGGAGCTGGTGCAGGGCTGTTTCGGGAAGCTCTTCTTCCATGCCTTTCTCCAGACCGTCCCGGTAGGCTCCCAATAGCTCCATCGGGTCGAACCCGCTGATGCTCAGGGCCTGCTTGGCGCTGCCCTGGACCGTGTATTTTGCGTCCAGAATGTTCACTCCTCCCATCTGCCATTCCTTCTCCCCTTTGGCCAGCTTGGCGTCGCGGATCCTCATCAGGGCGTCGAACTGGACGGCATCGGCCACGGCCTCGCGGGCCTGGGCATAGCTGGTCAGGTGCGACATGGCATTGCCGGACACCTTTCCGTCTGCGCCTTTCCAGCGCTCGGCGTTCCAGAAGAAGTATTCGTGGTAGGCGCCGTACTCTGTGCTGATTTGCCCGGAAAGCTCCTCCGCTCCTTTGCCTTCGTTGAGGGATTGGATGATCTGCGGGCTGCCGGCGATGGCCACCAGGGCTTTGTACATGCGGTGCATGATTTTTTCCTTGTCCGCCAGGCCCTCTTCCACGCTTTCGTCGAAGGTCTTTTCTCCTAGGGCTCCCACTTCGGCGGTCCAGGCGTCGGCCAGGGAGGCGGAATTGGCGGTGCTGTAGAACTCGTGGAGAAGGCTCTCGTAGGAATGGCTCCTGGCCCAATCGGCCGGCCCCATGTCGATGGTCTCCTTCTGCCTTTTGACGAGCTCCTGGGCCCCATAGGTCACCGGAAGCACCAGGTATCCTCCCTTGGCGAAGAAGGACAGGCCTTCGGCGGTGTACATCAGTCCCTCCCTCTTTTCCTGCTTGGCCACTTCGAGACTCCCGAACTCCTCCGTTTCCCGGCTTCGCCCAAAGGCTTCGTAGGCGGCGTAGGCGCTGGCGGCGGTTCCCAGCACGGTCATGAGCTTGGAAACTCCATTGACTACGGGCTTGAGCGGGGCAAGCTTTTTGCTGAATTCGCCCAGGACGCGAACGCCTTTGCTGAGCGATTGGGCGGCTTTGGCGCTTTGGGCCCGGGCCTTGCCCCACATTTCGGCGGCCTTGGCCCAGCGGCCTGTGGCGGCTGCGCTCTGCGCAGCGACCTGCACCGCGCGCTGCTCCTGCAGGGCAATCTGGATCTCGGCCTTCATCTCTTTCAGAATATCTAGCGCTTTTTTCAGCTCATCGGTGTCTCTCTTTGGGTTGGCCAGCTTGGCCGAATCGATCTCTTGCGCGAGAAGCTTTTCTGCGGCATCCGCCTCTCCCAGCACGGCTTCCAATTGGGCGATTTCGCTGTGGGAGGCTGCCAAGGCGTCTCGGTAGCGGCTGGTGGCCACGCCTTCCTGCAGCAAGGCGTCCCTTTGGCCTTTGAGCGCCTTAATGTTTGCCTCATTCTTTTGGGCGAAGCCTTCCGATTCTCGAGTTCCCACTTTTCTGGCCCTTTCCATGTCGTCCGTCTCCTGAGCGATTTTTGCCTCCAGGTCTTTGATCGCTTTTTGGTTCCTTCCCAGTCTTTCATCTAGGCCATCCAGCTTTTTGGCGTTCTCTATCGGATTGGAGGCCGGTGCTCCGGGGGCGCTTGGGGCAGGGGCGCCGGTGGGAGCGGAAAAGCTTTTGGAGAATTGTTTTGCCTGGTCATCCAGCTTGCCCAGCAGCAGCCCGGCATCGTCTATCGCCTGCCTGCCCAGGGCATTGGCTTCCGTCTTGGTCAGCCCGGCCTTCTCGAAAAGCTGAGCCAAGGCCTCGGTCCGGGCCTTTCCATCCACGATCTTGGCGGCTTTTTCAATTTCCGCACGGAAGGCCGGGTCGCCCATTCTTTCGGCCAACGCCTTGTTCCTGAGGTAGCATTCGTAAATCGCCTCGGCGTTTTTTGGGTCCAGATCGGATTGGACGAGCGAAAAAGGGGCTTCCCCTGGGGTGAAGCCGTACAGGTTCCTCAGCCGGCTGCCGGCGTTGTGCAGCTCGCTGTTGAGCCGCACCGCATCGAATTCTCCCCAAACGGCTTCTCGGGCCGCTAGCCGCAGATCCTCGCTGGGCTGCACGAAGGTGCTGCGGGCAAAGCCCAAGGGGTCGCTCAGCAGCTCTCGTCCAGATTGGACCGGAGAAAAAATCCTTCGGGTGAGGGCGTTGAATTGCCTGCCGATTCCTTGCCAGGCGCTGGGGGTCCTTTGGCTCAGCTGATAGAGCCTTTCCAGCTCGGGACCGGCTTGGATCAGGCGGCCTGGATTCTTTCCTGGGAAAAGCACCTGGTAGCGCTTCACCGCTTTGCCCCAGTCCAGAGTATCTTGAATCACCCGCCCGGGTCTGCGCACGGTTTCGTTTGCCCATCTTGCGGCTTTTCCGGTCCACCGCATCACCTTCCTTCCACCTTGGTAGGCGCGGTAGGGGGCTCGGATCGGATAGGTGAGGCCTTTTCCAGCCCCTTTAATCATCTCCCAGACAACGGTGCCGAAATTCTTGTACACCACACCTGCCCTATAGGCTTGCCCCACCGTGAAGAATCCGTTCTTGATGCTGTGGAAGGCAATGAAGGGCGCGCAGCTGACGATCCAGGCTCCGGCCCCTTTCAGGATTCCCTCCGGAAGGCTTTGAATATCTTCCACCTCAGCCAGTGCGCCAAGGCTCTGCTGCAGCGTGTTTAATGGCTTGGCGATGATGTAGCGGTGGCCGATCTGGAAAGCCATTATTTCCGGATGGTCCAGATCGTAGTGGATGGGGGAGTCTACCGGATTCAGGTGCTTGTCGCTCAGGATCTGGATAAAGTCGTCCACGGTGTCCATGCCCATCCAGCGGTCCACAAAATTCTCCCGCGCATTCTCGTCTTTGCTTTTCTCGGCCATTTTGTATAGGACTGCGAAAGCCAACGCAAAGGCATCTGTGCCGATCTCGATGCTGCCGCCCAGCGCTTCGGTTCCAAGGGTCATGAAAGGAGCGTTTGCCATTTCTTCCAAAAAAGCATCGCTTTCGCTTGGCAGCTTTTCCCAGCCTTTGGTGAATCGTATCGTGTCCAGCATCCAAAGCGCCCCCCTTCCGGTCACCAGCGTTTCCATGTCTTCCAGATAGGGCTTGATCTGGCTGAGTCCGGGGATGGTGTAGTCCATCACATCTTCGCGCGTGAAGGCATTCGCCAATTGGCCCAGGTAGCTTGTTCTGTGGCCCCGCTCCATCGCTCTTAACATCACTTGCATCAAGGCCAGATCCTTCATCCAATGACTACTCGACTCTTGCCCCTCTTCCCAGTTGATTCCGTCGCTGGCCAGGTTCAGCTCCACTGCATGGGCGAACTCCATCCGATCTATCTGCAGGCCTTCCTTCACATGGTCTGGCTGGCCGTAAATGCCGACTAAGCTGAAGCGCTGATGAATTTTATCCACCAAAGGAATGCTCAGCTTTTGAATGCGGGAAATGAATGCAATCGCCAGCCCTCTCACTTCTTCATGCTTGCCAATCTCTCCCTTTTCCCACAGATTTCCAATGGCCCGATCCACCGCCTCTGCCGGGTCTTTCATCAGCCTTGTATCAGCCATCACTTTTAGCTGAATCAGTCTCAGGGCATCCTTTTTTCCGGTCTTTCCGCCCTCATCCAAGCTGTTCAGGATTTTCAGCTCTTCTTCATTGAAGACTTTTTCATCCAAAGCCTCCAGCATGCTTTTGCGGAATTCTTCCACGCCCGCTTTGTCATTCAGGGCTTCGTAATCCAGGTTTTGCAGGGTATCCAGAATATTGCTGGGATCGATTTTGGACGCTATTCCATTGTGGAAGGCTTCCCCCATTTGGTAAGTCGGGTTTTTGGAGATTTCCAAAAAACAATCCCGAACGCTCTGACCCTCCTTCTCTGGGCTTAGCTTGCAAAAGAAGGCAAGACGCTTGACCAGGCGGAACAAGTTCTCATTCTGAGTCCGGCGAGATTCCGGATTGATGACGGGGAGATGCATCAACCCCAGGCTTCCAGAATAAAGAGAGCCTTCGCCATCCGCTTCCTCATGCTCCTCCACCAGGCTTTGCAGCCTTTGAACGGTGATGTCCTCCTGTCCCACAATCATTTCAACGGCTTCAATAAGCTCCTTGTCGCAGTCGTTGTACTCCGTCTCAATAAAGGCCATTGTGGTGAATAGGTGGACAACTCCGGAAATCCTTTCCTTGTCCTCGCTCACGATTTCACCTTTGCTTTCCGGAGCGGCCTTTTTGCCTTCCTCGGATTCCGCTTTGGGCTTTTCCTGCGCTGTTCCTCCGGCTGCCGCTTGAGCTTCTTCCGGCGTCATTCCCCATTCCTCCAGCTGGGCGGCCACCTCTTCGGGGTTAGGGTCCTTCTTTCCGTCCTGCGCCAAAAGGCTCCGGGCGGCCTGGGCCGCCTCCTGCGGGGTTTTGGGCAAATCCTGGGTGGCTTGCGCGAAAGCCTCCTGCCCCGCCTCGGGCAAGGCGTTTAGCTTCCTGGCCTGCTCGGCAATGGCGGCGGCGTCGCCCCATCCGAATGTCTTCAGCATCCAGCCCTGCAGGGCAGCCTTCAGCTTGTCCCGGTTCTTGTACCCGGCGATCATGCCCATGGCCACAATGGCCAGGCCAAGCTTTTTGAATCCTTTCTTGTCCCATGCCTCATTCCCGGCACTATTCCTGCCTTTGCCCAAGAACTCGTCGCGGATCATTCCTGCGCCATAGATGCCAACGGCCACCAATAGAGCAAATTCAAGGGGGTGGCCCTTTCCCCATTCCAGCTTCCCCTTTCCCCATTCCAGGGCTTTTTCAACTCCGCTGGGCTGCGAGGCTTCCAGGATCTCCTTCCAAAAAGCCTCCCCCCCCAAAATTCCGGCCATTTCCCCTTGCCCTTCCATCAGCTTGTTGGTGACCTGCAGGGCCACACTCTCCGATTCCCTCAGCGAAATTCCCCGTTGCTCGGCCAGGCCTCCCAGGGCCGAAGGGGAAGCCATAATGATCTTGTCGAGGTCCTTTTCGCCTTCTTCGCGGAGCTTTTCGGCCACACTCACCAGATTGGATCGCAGGGCATCCCAGCCCGCCCGCTGTTCGCTCAGCGGCTTTTCCGCCTCGAGCAGCGCGATGGCCACGGAAGCGGAGCTTTCGTATTTCGGAATTTGGCTGAGCTGATCGGCCCGAGCCCTCATTTCCTCGATGCTCAGGGGCTGGTAAGGGTCGCGAAGGGCTTCGGCATTTTTCCCTTGCGGGCTGCCTGCGGATGGCTTTGGGTTTCCCATGGGTTTTTAGTTTTTTTGCTTTTTCAGATGGCTCAGCTGCTGCCGCACGTGGAGCCGCTTGAGGTCTTCGCCAAGAATGGCCTGCTCGGCCTCCGCCAGTTCGCGGCTATCCAAAAAATAGGCCAGCAGGATCCATTGCTCCTTCTCTTCGTCTGTCAGGAAACCGGCCCGCTTCACGGCGCTTTGGTAGCGGCCCAAGGCCTGGTTCCGCTGGGGATCGTACACAATCATGCCCCTTTTGATCATGGGGCTGGTCAGGGTCGGAGCCATGGAATCGGGTTAATCCCTTTATTCTACAGCAAAAAAGCCCTTTTTTCAAGGGGATTGCCTTATTCAAAATCCAAGGCAGCGGTGAGGCATGCCTCACCGCTATCTCTTCGAGGCGCGATGAATCGTCGCCCCTACGGATTCAAAATTCCATATTCCAAATTCTGCATTTCAAGGCGGGATGAATCCCGCCTCTACGAATTCCAAATTTCCTATTTTCATCCCGCCAATTGCCCCCTCAATTTCTCTAGCCTGTCCTTGCAATTTATTTCGCCCTCAGCTCTTCCTTGATTTGTTCCACATGCCTCATGATTTCCTTTTTTGAAACCGAATCCAGGTCGGCCTTGGAGTAGAAGGCTAAGGGGGCAACAATCCTGTCGGCCTCGATCAATAAGATCACCATACGGAAGGCCCCTCTCTTGCCCCTGGGAGCATCATTGGCAGATACCCTTACCTTGTAGGTGCTGGCCCCTAATGGGATAGCCTGCCTCTTATCGAAAAACTGCAGGGCTTCAAGCACATCCCCAAGTAAGCCCTTATGCTTCTTTGCGTGCGGCTTGAGCTGCTTTTTGAAATGCTCGGAAATGTAGAATTGATAGTTCATTCCAGCAGATCAGCCATTTGAGATTCCAGAGAGCGGAAGGGTTTCTTCTTTGCCTTTTTTTGAATGAGGGATGATAGTTCCTGGATAGACCTCTCATAACTTATCTCTTCCGAGGATCTCTGATTGGCAATGAAATTTATAGCAAGGAAGCGGAAAAATTCAGCGCGGCTGCTGAACCCTAGTTCCTTGACCATTTGGCCGACTTTCTTTTCCAGGGCTTGGGTGATGGTGAAATTGACGACGGACATATAATATGAATATTTATTGCATATTAAATATATATGAATTGAATATTGAAATCAAGTGCACTAGTCGACGCAAAAATACCTGGATTCCCCGATGTGCATCGGGGGAAGGATGCAGGTTGTAGTCGCGCGATGAATCGCCGACCCTGCAAATTCCAAATCCGATATCCAAAATTCCATATTTCAGGGCGCGATGAATCCCGCCCCTACGAATTCCAAATTTCCTTTTTTCATCCCTACATCTGCCCCCTCAATTTTCCCAGCCTATCCTGCGCCTCAGCCAGCTTCTCCCTTTCGGCAGCCACGACGGCTGCCGGGGCGTTCTTCACGAACTGCTCGTTGCCCAGCTTGGCTTCCAGCCCTTGGATCTGTCCTTCCAGCACGGCGATCTCCTTGGCCAGGCGGGCCTTTTCCTTTTCGGTGTCGACCAGGCCTTCCAGCGGGATAAAAATCTCCACGCCCTGAATGACCTCTGTTGCGGCGTTCTCCGGGGCAGCCCCTTCGGCCTGCAGAGTCAGCTCCACGCGGGCGAGGCGCTCGATTTCTCCGGCGATGGACTCCAGCTCGGACAGATGATTGTGGGCGTAGAGCGTGGCGGGAACCTTGTCGGCGGGGGCGATCTTGCTTTCGGAGCGCAGGCGGCGGAGGGTGCCGACGATCTCGATCATGCGCTCCAGGGCCGGGTTCTCGCTTTTTTCCTCGCCTGCTTCCGGGTAGGGCTGATGGATCAGCATTCCTTCGACGCCGGGGAACTGTTCCCAAATGGCCTCGGTCACGAAAGGAATGAAGGGGTGCATCAGGATCAGGGATTGCCGAAGCACGTGGCAGAGCACGGCCAGGTTCTGCTTTTCGCCTTTGCTCAGTTCCAGGTACCAGTCGCAGAAGTCGTTCCAGAAAAAGCCGTAGAGCCCTTCGCTGGCGGCGCCCATCTGATACTCGTCCAGGGCCTGGTCGGTCTTTTCGATCAGCCTATTCAGTTTGCCCAGAATCCAGCGGTCGGCTTCGCTGAACTTGGCTTCTTCCAAGGCGGGAGCGGCCGTGAGCCCCCGCTCTTCCAGCAGGCCCAGCACGAAGCGGCTGGCGTTCCACACCTTGTTGGTGAAATTGCGGCAGCCTTTGATTTTTTCGTCGTACAGGCCCATGTCGCTGCCGGGGGCGTTGCCCATCACCAGGCTCAGGCGCAGGGCGTCGGCGCCGTACTTTTCGATCACCTCCAGCGGATCCACGCAGGTCTTGGGGTCGGATTTGCTCATCTTCTTGCCCTCGCGCGTGCGCACCAGGCCGTGCAGGTACACGGTCTCGAACGGGATCTGCTTGGTCGCGTAGGTGGTCATCAGGATCATGCGGGCGACCCAGAAGAAGAGGATGTCGTAGCCGGTTTCGAGCACGTGGGTGGGGTGGAACTTTTGGAAATCCGCGCTCTTCTCCAAAAGCTGCTCCAGGCTGAGGCTGGGGTCTTGCGCCAGTTCGGGATCGACCAGGGTGCTCCAGGTCCACAGGCCCGAGCTGAACCAAGTGTCGAGGGTGTCTTCGTCCTGCTGCCACCCCTCGACTTCGCTCGGGGTGACGCCATCCTGAGGTGCGCTCATGCCCACGTGCACCTGCTCGCCTTTGTACCACACGGGAATGCGGTGCCCCCACCAGATCTGGCGGCTGACGCACCAGTCCTGAAGATTGTTGACCCAGTGGAAATAGGTCTTTTCGAAGCGCTCGGGAAGGATCTGGATCTGCCGGGATTCGACCACCTGCTGCATCACCTGTTTCAGGCTCATCTTTTGCCCATTATAGTCGACGACTTCCTTGTTCACGTCCACGAACCACTGCAGCTTGGGCAGGGGCTCGACCTCTTTCTTGGATCGGTACGAAATGGACATTTGCTGCGCATACTTCTTTTCTTCGCGCAATCGCCCGGCCTGGCGCAGCTCCTCCACGAATTTCTCCCGGGCCTCCTTCGTCCGCAGCCCTGCGTAGCCTTCTATGCCCGCCATGATCCGCCCCTGCTCGTCGATCACCTGAATGGGCTGGGCTTGGATCTCGCTCTTGTGCCTTTGCCACAGCTCGTAGTCGGTCTTGCTGTGGTAGGGCGTCACGCCCACCACGCCGCTGCCGAACTCGGCCTCCACATGGTGGTCGGCGATCACGCTCACGGTGATCTGGGGGCCGTTGGGCCATTGCACGCTGAAATGCTTGCCGATCAGGGGCGCGTAGCGCGCATCGTCCGGATGCACGGCCAAAGCCGTATCGCCCAGCTTCGTCTCAGGCCGGCTGGTGCTCACCAGCACAGGCTCGCCCCCGGTCTGCTCGGCCGTCAAATACTCAAAGGTGTACAGCACGCCTTCCCGCTCCTCGTGCTCCACCTCGTCGTCGGCCAAGGTCGTCTGCAGGGCGGTGTCCCAGTTCACCACTCTTTGCCCACGGTAAATCAGGCCGTCCTGGTACATCTTCACGAACACTTCGTTCACGCAGCGGTTGAGCGCCGGATCCATGGTGTAGCGCTCGCGGCTCCAGTCGCAGCTGGCGCCCATTTTTCGAACCTGGTTGCGAATGGTGTCTTGGCTTTGGGCCACGTAGGCGGCAATGCGGCGCAGCAGCTCGGGTCGGCCCAGGCTGCGGGGGTTGGCGATGCCTTCCTTCTCGCGGATCTGGCGAATGACCACGCTCTCGGTGGCGATGGCGGCATGGTCGGTGCCGGGCACCCACAGGGCTTCGTAGCCTTTCATGCGCTTATGGCGAATCATGATGTCCTCCAAGGCGAGCATCACGGCATGCCCGGCATGCAGCACTCCGGTGGCGTTGGGCGGGGGCAGGCTGATGGTGAAGGGCTTCTTGTCGGATTTGGCATCGGCGACGAAGGCTTTGGACCCCTCCCATTTCCTGTAGATGCGGTCTTCGTATTTTTTGGCTTCGTAGGCTTTTTCCAACATCCTGAAAACAATTACGAATTACGAGTGAAGAGTTACGAGTTGGATTCTAACACGACCCACTCCGTTCGTCATTCCGGACCTCCTCCCGGCCTCCTCCAAAGGAGGAGGGGGAATGCAGAATGCAGATCCCCCCTGCCCCCCTTTCCCATTCGACTGCGCTCAGGGCAGGAGCAAGGGGGGTTTTCGAAAATCCCCACCCGTCATTCCGTGCTACGACACGGAATCCACCTAAATGCCGGACCTCCACCCTGCCCTCCTCCGAAGGAGGAGGGGAAATGCGCAACGAAAGACTGAATTCGGCCCCCTCTAATTTACGGAAGATGGATGCTTATTTTTTGCTATAATGCCGCAAGAGAAGTATTTTTTTGATTCCTCACTCCTAACTCGTAATTATTAACTCTTAACTCAAAAACGTTGCCCAACTACAACTTCAAATGCCTCGATTGCGGCCACAAGTTCCAAAAGCTGCTGCCGATGGGCCACCCGGAGCAGAAGTGCCTGGAATGCGGTCATCCGGAAACGGAAAAATTGCTCACGGCGCCCGGGATCCAGTTCAAAGGTGGTGGATTTTACAAGACGGATAGCAGAACATCCAGTGGTGTTTCCAGTAGTGACGCCAATCGTGAAGCCGCTAGTGGTGTTTCCAGTGGTGATGCCAGTGGTGGAGTGGAAAAAGAGAAAAAAGCAGAGGCGGCTCCTGCAGCGCCTGGGGAGGGTAAGGGGGAGGCGAAGAAAAAAACAGAATAATTTCTTGCCATATATTTTATGAGTATTTTTAGAAAATCGTTTGACGATATTTCCTTCGGAGATATTGAGCTGCTAATTTCAGAAAAAATACCCGAAGGACAAAGCGTTGAATATAAAGAGAGAATTTGGGGGAGGGGTGATGAAGATGTCAGAGAAATGCTTAAGGATATTTGCTCTATGGCTAATGCTTATGGGGGTTATTTTATAATGGGAATTAAAGAAAATAAGGATAGTATTGCTGAAGAAATATGCAATATTGAGAATGCGGAGGACGAGCAAGATAGGATATTTGGCTCTCTTTTAAGCAATACTGAACCAAGAATACCGAGTTTTAACATAAAAGTTTTAGGTAATGGCGAAAAGAGCGTTTTGGTAATACATATTGCTAGAAGCTTACGGGCACCCCACATGATCACTTTTAAGGGGCTCAATCAATTTTGGATTAGGCATGACAGACAAAAAAAGAAAATGTCTGTTGAAGAAATTAAGGATAATTTCTTGAAAACCGCCCATTGGTTGGGGGACACAAAATCGTTTTTCAAGAAACAGCATGAGGAAGTTTTGAGTGAAATTGGGCCAATCCCATATATAGTTTTAGGTGCTTTGCCGTTAGGCTTATTAAATGAGGAGTTTGTGAATATCGGAGATATTAACCTAAGGGACAAACTTAAAAAATCGCCTGGTGATCAAGGCGGTGATTGGAATTTTAGCTTCGACAATAGGCCTAAACCAAGTTTTTTTGGAATAAAAATAGGTGGTCAACCTGATCCTAGAACCATGGAGCTCCATAGGAATGGCTATTTGGAAGCGAGAGTTATAATAGGCCAAAGGTACCTTGAGCCATTGAGCATGGCTTCAGATATTCCTCCTGAAGACAGAGGTATAAAAATTATCCATGGTATTGCAATTGTGAAGGCAATAGACAGCTTCTTAAGGCAGGTCAAAAATTTGAAACAATACTTTGCTTATGAGGGCCAATATCTAATTACTTTATCCCTTTTTAACATTCAGGGATTTGGCTTAAGAGAATGTAGAATTGGCACTACTGGCTATTACGTGGAAAGCCTGGGTAAGTGGCATAAGCAAAACCTGGAATTCAAGCCTTTCGTTTTTGAAGATATAATTCCGGGAATAGCTGGGAAAGAAATCTGCGATAGAATTTGGCAGGCTTTTGGATTTGAATCGACACCTTATTATGAAAACGATGAACTGAAGGGGGTTTAAAATTCCGCCTTCTATTCAATTATCGAACATCCTGCCCCCTTGCTCCTACGGCTGAAGCCGAAACAAGCATCTCAGGAAATAAAAAATCTCTTGAAAAGTAAACAAATGTTTACTAAAATGAACCCGTAGCACCTAATTTGAGCCCAATGAACCCAGAAAACAAACTCGCCCTCTTCGAATCCAAACAGATCCGCCGAACCTGGCACCAGCAGGAATGGTGGTTTTCAGTAGTGGATGTCGTTGGAGCCTTAACCGACTCCACCGTTCCTCGGCGCTATTGGAGTGATCTTAAAACCAAGCTTCAAAGCGAAGGAAGTGAAGTGTACGAAAAAATCGTACAGTTGAAATTGCCCGCTCCCGATGGGAAGATGCGCGAAACCGATTGCGCCAATACCGAAGGCCTCTTCCGAATCATCCAATCCATCCCTTCCCCCAAAGCCGAACCCTTCAAGCTCTGGCTCGCCAAGGTTGGCTATGAGCGAGTGCAGGAAATCGAAAATCCCGAATTGGCTCAGGAAAGAATGAAAAAACTCTACGAACAAAAAGGCTACTCCAAAAGCTGGATCGAAAAGCGGCTGCGAGGCATCGCCATCCGCCAAGACCTCACGGACGAGTGGACAGAAAGAGGGATAGGAAGTGGCAAAGATTTTGCCATCCTCACGGCTGAAATCAGCAAAGCCACCTTTGGCATGACTCCCAAGGAATACAAAGAGCATAAGAATATCCCAGCCAAGTCCAAGTCCAACCTGCGGGACAACATGACGGATTTGGAGCTCATTTTCACCATGCTCGGCGAACGGGTCACGACCGAAATCTCCCAAGACGAAAAGCCTGAAGGCATACCGGAGAATAAAAAGGTGGCCAAGCGCGGCGGCGGGGTAGCGGGGGTGGCCAGGAAGGAGGCTGAAAAAGAGCTGGGCCGGAGCGTGATTTCGAAGGAGAATTTTTTGGAGGGCGGCGACTCGGTAAAAAGGTTAAAATAATACAATTTATTTCTTGCTCCATTCCATGAACCACCTCAACTCCTCGGCCAGCTTCATCCTTTACACCACCCCAAACGGAAATATAAAGCTCCAGGTCTTTCTGCAAGACGAAACCCTGTGGCTCAGCCAAAAGATGATGGCGGAGCTCTTTGATGTGAACGTGCCTGCCGTTTCGAAGCATCTAAACAACATTTACGAGGAAGGTGAACTCTTGAAAGAGGCAACTATTTCCATTTTGGAAACAGTTCAGAATGAAGGAGGAAGAGAAGTAAAAAGGAAAGTGGAGTACTACAACCTCGATGCCATCATTGCCGTCGGCTACCGGGTCAACTCCGCTCGTGCCACCCAGTTCCGCATTTGGGCCACCCAAGTGCTCAAAGACTACATCATCAAGGGCTTTGTGATGAACGACGAGCGCCTGAAGCAAGGCCAGCAAACCTTTGGGAAAGACTATTTTCAGGAGCTCCTTGAGCGTGTACGTTCCATCCGCGCCAGCGAACGGCGTATCTACCTTCAAGTCACCGACATTTTTGCCGAATGCAGCAGCGATTACGACCCCAAGTCTCCGCAGACCCGAGATTTTTTCGCCACCGTGCAGAATAAATTCCATTACGCCATCAGCGGCCAAACTGCCGCAGAGATCATTGATGGTCATTCCGACAGCCGAAAAGACCATATGGGGCTAAGCACTTGGAAAAATGCCCCTGAAGGGCGTGTGCTCGCATCGGATGTAAAAGTGGCGAAGAATTATTTGAACGACAAAGAGGTCAAAAAGCTGGAGCGGACGATCTCTGCCTTTTTTGACTACATCGAGAACCAGATTGAAAACCGAAAGGCCTTCAGCATGAGCGAATTCGCCGAGAGCGTGAATAAATTCCTTTCGTTCAATGATTTTAAGATTCTGGAGGGGCAGGGGAAAATTTCCATGTCTCAAGCCGAACAGAAGGCTTTGAAGGAATACTCGGAGTTCAACAAAAACCAGCCCATCGAATCCGATTTTGAGAAGCAGGCAAAGAAGATGCTGAAAGGGAAAAGCTGATCGCATTTATTCAGTAGTTGTGTAGGATTCAATCAAGCCATCTCACCAAAGCATCCCATGAGAACCCACCTTGCCTTTCTCGCCATCTATTTGGGCGTCTTGATCTGGTCAGCCATTCAGCCGCATGACTACTTCACCTGGTTTCTCGAAGTGATCCCTGGCGTGATTGGGTTGGCCATTCTCCTGGCCACCTACAAGCGCTTCAAATTCACGCCCCTCCTTTATTTTTTGATGCTCATCCACTGCTGTATCCTTTTTTACGGAGGAAAATACACCTACGCCCTCAACCCTCTTTTCGATTGGATTCAGGCCGCCTTCGACTTGAGCCGGAACAACTACGACAAGCTGGGGCACTTTGCCCAAGGGTTCACCCCCACGCTGATCGCCCGGGAACTATTCATCCGTTTGAAGGTCATCAACAACCGCAAATGGCTTCCGCTTATTCTGGTCAGCATCGCGATGCTCATCAGCTCGCTCTACGAATTGGTGGAATGGTGGGTGGCTGTGCTCAGCGGAGAATCCGCCGAGGCCTTCTTGGGAACGCAGGGCTACGTGTGGGACACCCAATCCGACATGCTCATGGCTTTGCTGGGGTCGATAGCCGCCCTCATCTTGCTGAGCAGAATTCATGACAGGCAAATAAAAAGGATGTGATCAAAGCAGATTCAACAATGAACCACATCAATCCCCTTAAGGCACTCACCGTCATCCCTGGTATCGGCAAATCTATTGCCCAGGATCTGCTGAACATCGGGATCAAAAGCGCGGAGGATTTGAAAGGGAAAGATCCCGAAAGGCTCTACGACCAGTCCAACCGCTTCGAGGGCCTGGTGCAGGACCGATGCCTGCTCTACGTTTTCCGCTGCGCCGTCTATTTTGCCCAAACGCCGGCGGAACAGCGCGATCCCGAAAGGCTGAAGTGGTGGAATTGGAAGGATAGGTATTAGAACGGATTCCCTCCAAGAATTCGTTGGAATATACTTGGATCACTATCTCGTGATTCCTCCCCATGAAAATCGCCAAATCCTCCAATGCCTTGGTCTCCTTCACTGCCATGCTGGCCAGCGCCACCTTCGTGGCCTGCCTGTTGCTTTGGGCGCAGCAAGGCAATCTCAAGCAAAAAAACGATCAGCTTGCCAAGCAAATCGTCCAACTGGCCATGGTGGAAGAGCCGGACAAGATGGAATGGACTGAAAACAGCTCTCCGGGATTCCATAGGTTCACCACAAATACCCTCGGTACCTTTGAATACCCTGCTGGCTGGGGCGAGCCTAGCTCCACCACCACCCGCTTCCGGAACAGTCTTTGGCATGGGGAAGGGTGGATCCTGCGCTTTCAGGGTGGTCTGCTCTCCATGCCTTGGATGGAGGCCTACATCCACGACCCGTCCATCAACATTGAATATCCTTTCGATCCCACCCTGTCCCCCGAGGCAGATACTGCCTTGCTCGCTTCCGCTGCCTTTGCCGCAGGGAATTCTTCCTCGCAAGCCTGCGAAGCCTACAAAAAGCTGCACAAGCTTCCGGATTCCTGCCAATCTCTTTCCGATTCCGCTTTTTTTATCCCAAATCGGGAGCATGGCGAAGAGGAGATTTGGTTCATCGATCCTCCCACCCGGCCAAACAATGATTTCTCTAGGGGGCTGCCTTACGAAGGAGTAATCCTCCATTCCGGCAGCGAATACCCTGTTGAGGTACGGGCCTTGGTGGCTAAACTCAAGGCCTTGCCTCCTCTGGGAAGCTGAGCCTTGGATCCGCAAGGAGGCCTTGTATGGCATTGCCTTCCTCGAAGGAAAGTACAAAAAACCTGAAGCTTAGGACTAAGGCCAGCCCTTCCAGGCTTCCTTTTGTCGAGCTCTGAAAATTTTTATGCTATTATCCAGAAACATGACCCTAAGCCTTTTTGACTATGCTCACCGACAAAAAAAAGATCTTCCGCCACCTGCTGGCCAACACCCTGCTGGCCTCGGTCACCAATGCCTTTGTGTGGTTCTCGCTCACCTTTTGGGTCTTTCTTCAAACCAAATCGGTTCTGGCCACCTCGCTGATTGCCGGGACATTTGCCGTGATGAACATGGGTGGTGCTTTTTTGTTCGGCGGCGTGGTGGATCATCACAAAAAGCGCCATGCCATGCTGTATTCCAGCGTGGCTTCGCTCACGGCCTACAGTTTGGGCGCAGCCCTCTTTTTCGCCAGTCCCGCCGATGCTTTCTTGCACGTTGGTTCGCCCCGCTTGTGGCTCCTGATCGGCCTGTTGACGCTGGGCAGCGTGGCCGGCAACCTGCGCATGATTGCGCTCTCCACCTTGGTCAGCCGGCTCTTCGCCGAAGGGCGGGACAAGGCCAATGGCATGATCGGAATGGTCAATGGCCTTAGCTTTTCCATCACGTCGGTGCTGAGCGGGATGGCGATCGGTTTTTTTGGAATGAAGGTCGCCCTAGTCTCTGCCTTGGCTGGAACCATTTTAGCGCTCCTCCATCTTTTTTCGCTCCGCTTCGAAGAGCCAAAAGAGCCTGAATCCAAAAAGGAGGATTCGCCAAAAGAAGAGCCTGTCTCCAAAAAACTGGATGTGCGCGGAACGATTCGGGTCGTTTCCAGCGTGCCTGGGCTCTTTGGCCTCATCTTCTTCACCACGTTCAACAATTTTCTGGGCGGAGTCTTCATGGCCCTGATGGACGCCTACGGCCTTTCGCTGGTTTCGGTTCAGGCGTGGGGCGCCATGTTCGCCCTTCTGAGTTTCGGCTTCATTCTCAGCAGCTCCTACATTGCAAAATACGGCCTCAGGCCGAATGCGCTTCGGGCCATGCTCCGCATCAACCTTGTCACCTGGACGACCTGCATCTTCTTCACGATTCAGCCTTCTGTCTGGCTTCTGGGGGCGGGCATCCTCATTTGGATCACGCTAGGCCCTTTCATAGAAGCGACGGAAAGCACCGTGATCCAGACCGTGGTGCCCTACGAAAGGCAGGGGCGCGTGTTCGGTTTCGCGCAGAGCATCGAATCGGCGGCCACCCCCATCACCGCCTTCCTCATCGGACCCATTGCGCAGTGGATCTTCATCCCTTTCATGACCACGGGCGCCGGGGTCGAGCTGATCGGGGATTGGTTGGGGGGGGGGTTGGGGCGGGGGATCGCGCTGGTCTTCATGGTGGCAGGCACGATTGGGCTGACCGCGACCCTTCTGGCCTTTAGGTCCCGCTCCTACAAGATCCTGGCTCAGCGCTACCTTGAATCGAAGCGCCAGCCCTCGCCGCAGGCGGAGGCGGCAAAATAAGAGTCTTTTTTTTCGGTGCTGCGGAAAAAAAGAGCAGGAGGAACCCCCAGCCTCTTAGCGCAGCTTTTTTGGAGTATAATTCGGAGTGCTTACTTAATAATCCTTTTCCTATGGAACCCCAAATCATGATGGACGGGATGTTGCTCTCGGATGGCTCATCCTCCTTCACTCACACCATCTCTTTTGTGACTAAGGTTATACCAATACTGAATGTTGTCTTTTTGATTGGGCTTGGGGCGCTGCTTGTTTGGTTTTTTCGGACCTTCAAGGCCAATCATGAGATCCTGAAGCGGATCGAGGAGAAAATGGATCGCTTGAGCCATAAATAAAAAAAGCGGCCTCCGGAAAGGTTTTGGCCTTCTGCCTTTCTCGAACTCCTAAAATCTCAGGTCTAAAGTTTCTCCAGCTCTGCCAGCAGGGCATCCTCGTGGTTCAACTCCTCGTGCTCGGCCTGGCGCTCGGCCTCGACCCTTGCCCGCTTTTTTTCCAGATAGGCCTGGGAATCGAAGGCAGCCGCAGCGGGCTTCTTGCCTTGAGTGCTGTTGCGGTACGCCTCCTCGGCGGCCTTCAGCTGATTGCGCTCGTTGTCCAGAATGCTGTACAGGTTCTTCACCTGGTCCTCGGACATGATCGAAAGGGCATCCACCCAGTACTGGCGCTCCTCGTCGTTCATGGAGCGGCTCTGCTGGATCATTTGGATCAGCTCGGGGAACTTTCCGGCCGTATCGGCCGGAATCGTCAGCGTGCTGCCGGCTGTGGCTACGGCTGCGCCAGTGGTGCCGCTCGGGTCAGGCATCCTTTTCCAAATTATCTTCCCTCCATTATAGCAAAAGGAAGGCCTTTGGTCCAGGTCTGCCTGCCTTGGCAAACATTCCAAAATAAATTAGACCACCTTCAGGACCTTGTATTCGAAGAGGCCGGCAGGGACGCGCACCTTCGCCACATCGCCTTTGCCTCTGCCCAGTATGGCCGAGCCGATGGGGGATTCATTGGAGATCTTGTGGTCCAGGGGGTCCGCCTCGGTGGAACCCACAATGGTGTAGGTCTCAGGGTCATCGTTCTCGGTGATGTTCTGGAGCGTGACCGTGCTTCCGATCTGCACAATGTCCTGATGGGACTTGTCGCCCTTGATGATGGCGGCCTTGGCGATCATGGCTTCCAGCTCGCCGATTCGGCTTTCGATCATGGCCTGCTCCCCTTTGGCGGCATCGTATTCGGAGTTCTCGGAAATGTCGCCGTACTCGATGGCTTCCTTGAGCTTTTTGGCCAGCTCCTTGCGGCGAGGCCCCTTGAGCTCCTCCAGTTCCACCTGAAGCTTCTTCAGTCCCTCTTCGGTCACCAGGACCTGCTTGTCGTCCGCAGGGGGGGCCACTCTGGCGGAAGAGGAGGAGCTTCCCCAGGCGTTGTCTTCGCCCTGATTTTTGTCATCGTAGTCCATGCTGGTTTTTTGGTTAAGGATTTGGCCTAAGCGTAATTGCGTATCTTGATGCTGGTGGGGTGGTCGCGCATCTTGGAAAGGATTTTGGCTTCGATCTGGCGGATGCGCTCCCGAGTGACGCCGAACTCCTTGCCGACTTCTTCCAGAGTGTGTCCGATCCCGTCATCCAGGCCGAAGCGCATGCAGATGATCTTCCTCTCCCGTGGGGAAAGGTACTGGAGCATGTAGTGGATGTTCTCCTTCATGATCTGGCGATTGGTCGCCTCCGAAGGGGAAATTGCGTCATCGTCCTCGATGAAGTCGCCCAGCTTGCTGTCCTCCTCGGCGCCCACCGGAGCCTCCAGGGAAACGATGTCTTGGGAAATCTTGAGGATGTGGCGGACCTTCTTCTCGTCCATGTCCAGCTCCGAAGCCAATTCCTCCACTGTGGGCTCGCGGCCGAACTCTTGGAGGAGCCGACGCTGGGTGTGGGTGAGTTTGTTGATGGTCTCGACCATGTGCACCGGAATGCGGATGGTGCGCGCCTGGTCTGCGATGGCTCGGGTGATGGCTTGGCGGATCCACCATGTGGCGTAGGTGGAGAACTTGAATCCTCGCTTGGGATCGAACTTTTCCACAGCCCGGAACAGGCCGATGTTTCCCTCCTGGATCAGGTCCAGGAAAGAGAGGCCTCGGCCAATGTATTTTTTGGCGATGGAGACCACCAGGCGCAGGTTGGCTTCCGCCAGCTTCTGCTTCGCTCCGGCATCGCCTTTGGCGATCTGGTTGGCCAGCTCAATCTCCTCATCCGCTGTCAGCAGGCCGACGCGGCCGATGTCGCCCAGGTACATCCTTACGGAGTCATTGGTGGCTTCCTTGAGGTTGGTTTTGCTTCTGGCTGCCGCCTTGGTTTCCTCATCCTCGGGCTCCTCCTCCTCGACCTCCCCTGCTTCAGGCTCCCCTTCCAGGATTTCGTCGTCCAAGGCCGGATCTCCTTCTTCCCAGGCTTGGGCAGGCTCCGCATCCGCAGGGGCTGCCGGAGCCTCCTTTTTCTTCTTGCTGGCCTTCTTTCCCCAAATCATATCGTTCTTCACATCGATGACTTCGATCCCCAGATCCAAAAAAAGCGTGTAGATCTCATCCAGCAGGATCACATTGTCTTCGATCTCCGGAATGGCTTTCATCAGCTCCTGATGCGTCACAAAGCGCTGCTGACGCCCCTTCTCGATCACGCTGCGGATGGCCGGCGGATACTTGGCCAAGGTCGCTTCCTCCGGCTGGGGAATGAATTTCTTGTGGATCTTCTTTGCCATGGGAACGGGTTAGGGAAGCTGCAGGCTGCGGCGAAGCTTGAGGATTTTTCCGTATTCATCCAGCAAAAGCACCTTTTCCTCTTGGCTGCCGGCCTCCTTGAGCCTGAAGATGTAGCTGCGCTGGACCCTCCCGATGTTGCCCTGGTTGATCTCTTGGATCAGGCGGGCCATTTCCTGCTCGGCCGCCTCTTCGGTGAAATCGGGATAGTGCGCCTCCACCAGCAGGCTGTAGACCTCCATTTTTTCGGCTTCTTCCGGGGAAAACTCCGCCGTCAAGGCCTCTTTCTCTAGCGCGCATAGCCGATTGTACACAGTTTCGCAGGCCTTGTAAAATCTTTCGGCTTCCCCGTTTTCCTCCAAAAGGCCCAGCAGCAGCTTCTCCCGGATGATGGAGTATTTTTTCGGCTGCTGAAGCGTGAATCCGATCAGGAAGGCTTCCCTGGAGAAATTCTGCCGAGAGGCTTCGGGCAGGGTCTGGGCCGCCCTGGCTTTTCCCCCCGCCTGAGGAAGGCGCTTCATGTCCTGCCAGAGCCATTTCACATCGGTTTTCAGCAGGGGCGCCAGTTTCTCCAAATAATGGTTCTGCTCCATGCTTCCCGAAAGCTGGCGGATCAGCGGAAGGAGAAGCTGGGCGATGGCCTTCCTTCCCTCCAGGCTCTGCGCAGAATGCTGGCCGAAGGCGTAGCCGAAGTAGAAATCCATCACCGGCACACGGTCTTCGATGGCCTTTCTCCAGGCCTCAGGGCTTTTCCGGATGCATTCGTCGGGGTCCTTTCCTTCCGGCAGGCGGATGACGCTGATCTCCATCTCCTCCTCCTTCGCCAGCTCGATGGCCCTTTTGGCGGCTTCCAGGCCTGCCCCATCCTGATCGAACGCAAAGGCGACATGCCGGGTATAGCGCTTCAGCAGCTTCAGCTGCTGGCTGGTCAGGGCTGTTCCGGAGGCGGCGACGGTGTTGGGCGTGCCCGCCTGGTGGGCGGAGATCGCATCCATGTAGCCTTCCACCACGATGGCCAAATCCTGGTTCTTGATGCTTTCTTTGGCCCAATTCAGCCCGTACAGGAAGAGGCTCTTGCTGTAGGCTTCGGTCTCTGGCGAATTCAAATACTTCGGCTCACTATTATCCATCACCCTGCCTGCGAAACCCACCGTGTGGCCCTGTGCGTCCAGCAGGGGAAAGATCAGGCGGTTGCGGAAGCGGTCGTAGGTGCTCTTGTCCGCGATGGAGCGCTGGCTCACCAGGCCGGCCTCCAGCAGCTCCTTCTCGCTGGCGCCTTTGCCGATCAGATGGTTCTTGAGGGCCTGGTAGGAATCGGGGGCGAAGCCCAGAAGGAAGCGCTCGATGCTTTGGGGGCTGAGCCCGCGGTCCACAAAATAAGCCTGCTGCGTCGGGTTCTGCTGAAGCTGCGCGCGGAAGAAGCCTGAGGCCATTTCATTCAGTTCCAGGACTCTTTTTCGGCTTTCCTGGGCCTGGGGGCGGAAGGCGGGCAGGGCGACGTTCGTTTTCTCCGCCAAAATCCTCACCGCTTCGGGAAACTCCACCTTCTCCATGAGCTGGATGAATTTGAAGATGTCTCCGCCGGTGTTGCAGGCGAAGCACCAGGCGATGCCTTTTTCGGGGCTCACCATGAAGCTGGGGCGGCTGTCGTGATGGAAGGGGCAGAGGCCTTTCAGGTTCCGTCCGGCCTTGTGCAGCTGAAGGTAGCCTCCCACCAGCTCCTCGATGCTGAGCTTCCCTCTGATTTCTTCCAAATGACTCATGGGTGGGATTATTGGGAGCGTGGGGATTATGGGGAGTTTTGGGAGTTTTTTTTTAGGAGCGTTAAGAGCTTTAGGATCGATGCAGGCCGCCGACCGCTGGCCGCTTACTGCATGGTTTTTTCTCACAGCAGGCTTTCCTGATCCGCCCTTCTGCCTTTGGGCGAAGCCATCTCCAAATGGAGGTAGGCGTTTTCGGTGACGACCCGGCCCTGGCGGGTGCGGTCGATGAAGCCGATCTGCAGCAGATAGGGCTCGCGCAGGTCCTCGATGGCTTCGATCTCCTCGGCGGTGGCGGCGGCGATGGCGTTGACGCCCACGGGCCCTCCTTGGAACTTTTCGATGATGGTGAGCAGGATCTGCCGATCGGTCTTGTCCAGTCCCAAGGGGTCTACTCCCATGGTATCCAGGCAGGCTTGAGCGAATGTGGCGTCGATGGGGAAGCGCTCCTCCACGGTGGCGAAATCCCGCACCCTTTTGAGCAGTCGGTTGGCGATGCGGGGCGTCCTTCGGCTGGATTGGGCGATGCGGGCGATGGCCTCGGGATCGATGGCCGTGTCCAGCAGCTGGGCGGAGCGGGCCAGGATCCGCTCTATTTCCTGGTTCTGGTAGAAATCGAGCTTGCAGATGTGCCCGAAGCGGTCCCGCAGCGGAGCGGAGAGCGAGCCGGGCTTGGTGGTGGCGCCGATGAGGGTGAACTTGGGCAGATCCAAGCGCATGGAGCGGGCCGCCGGGCCTTTGCCGATGATGATGTCCAGGGCGTAGTCCTCCATGGCGCTGTACAAAATCTCCTCCACGTGGGTCTTGAGGCGGTGGATCTCGTCGATGAACAGGATGTCGCCTTCCTCCAGGCTGGTGAGGATGGAGGCCAGGTCTCCCTGCTTTTCGATGGCGGGTCCGGAGCTGGTCTTGATGCTCACGCCCATCTCCTTGGCCACGATGTTGGCCAGGGTGGTCTTTCCCAGTCCGGGGGGGCCGTACAGCAGAATGTGCTCCACGGGCTCGTTGCGCGTTTTGGCGGCTCGGATGCTGACTTTCAGGTTCATCTTCACGTCCTCCTGGCCGATGTAGTCCTCCAGCTTTTGAGGGCGCAGGGCCGCATCCAGCTTCAGATCGCCGGTGTCGCTGCTGGCCTGCACAATGGGGGTGTCTCGCTCGATCATGGCTGCATGGGTTTCCTCTGTCTGGCTTCCTGTTTTCATCTCGATCCGGAGTCCTCGGGGCGAGAGACATTCCTTCTTTTCGAGAGCGCTTTCCTGAGCCTGAATTATAGGCTTTGCAGGGCTGGAGCGCAATTTGCTTTTTTCTTGTTAAAGAATTCCAATTGGCGTATAATAAAAAGAAGCTTGTAAAATTAAACTAAAAAATTATGGAAAAAGATACTAAAATAGGAGGGGAAGTAGACACGAGGGAAAAAATTAGGCAGCGTTATGATGATGTTATGCGACGAGTGAATGGTCCTACTGATGAGAATGGACGTCTTTTAGATGAGGGCGAACGAGGAGCGCATCCGGATGAATTACTTTTCTGGGAGGAGTCTGGCATGCTTTCCTCTGCGGATGCGAATGAGGTGATGGCGGCTTTTGAACTCATGCATTCTCCTGGCGATTTTTCTGCCATTCGCGATGTTGTGGGAATGCAGAAGAGCGATGCGGTTAAATTGGCACTCGCTGAATATTTGGACGCCACAGAATCACTCAATGACTTGGTGGAAAGATATCATGATCCGAAATTTTTAGATGGCAGGGTCTCCAGAATGACTCCAAGGAATTTTTGGCTTCGAGTCCGATCTAAACGAGAAGCCTTGTTATCGATGGTCGAAAACAGCTCTGGCGAAGCTCAGGTTGTCTTTAGGCAAAAATTGGAGGCGTTTGACGCTGCCCTAAGCAAATTTGCTTCAGAAGGCCGCCTGCCTCAGGAGCATTCCGATGAGATGGAAGACCTGTTGGATTCTCCCGATCGTCAAAGGGGGACCCACTCAGAATGGTAATATCAATTTTGCTTGCGGCAGATTTTTCGGTGATTGCTTTTCCTCCTATTTTCTGCTAAAATAAGCAGATTTAGCCTTAAGATCACCCCATGGCCTGCACTCCCTGCTTCCGGCACTCCCTCCGCCCTTCCCGGCTCGCCTATTTTGCCGGCGTGACCGATAGGCCCGCCGAGACGATCCGCCGGGGCCTTTTCCCTCCCGAAGGCTCGCCTTCAGCGGGCGCGGCTTCGGTGGATGCCCTGCGAGGCTCCGTGGACGCCAGAAAAGGGACGGTGGGTGACACGGCGGAGGCTCTGGCGCAGGCGGCCCGTTCGCTCCCGCCGGGCGGCAGAGTCGATTCCATGGGGGCGGGCCGCCGTATTTTTGATCGAATGACCGGGTCGCTGAAAGGCCGGCAGGAAAATCCTATCGCCGCCGCCTTGGCTTCTGCCGCTTCAGCCAAGCCCAGCAAAGATTCCGCCTCTTCTTCCGAGGCGAAGGGCGGACGGGCGGGCCGAGAGGCTGGCCAAGGTTCGGAAAGCAGCGGAGCGGAGGCCGGACAGGATGCTGTTCAGGATGGAAAATCCGGAACGATCGACTCTTCCCAGGAGGCGGCCGACAAGATCTACGAAAGAGCCTACGAGAACTCCCGCACCTTTGCCGAGGCCCTGGGCCTGGCTTTCGACCGCGGCGAGATCGACCCTCATGCGCTGTACGGATTCCTGGCCAATCACAGCCACTACGAAAAGGGCATGTCGGCCCAATGGGGCTCGGATTGGTTCGATTTCATTCAAAACCATGGGCCTGCCGGCCTCGCTGCCGAAAAAACTCCGGAGCGCATCGCCTGCTCCGTGGGAGGCGTCCAGGTTCTTTTGGCCGATCGCCTAGGCTCCCACCGGGGCCAAGGGAGATTGGACCAGGTGGACAATGTGATGGGCGGATATACCATGAGTGGACTGCGCCTGTGGGCCCAGGAGAATCTTTATGCCGGAGCCAAGCAGGCCGCGAAGCTGGTGGAGGCGAAGACGGGGGATCGGGAGCCTTACGGCTCCTTGGGCTTTGTCCAATGGCCCGAGGCGGAAGGCAATCCAGAATGGGAAGGTCTTGCCCAGGCTCAGCCTGCCAAATCGGCCAGCGAAACAAATCCATTTCCGGCAGTCGTCCCCAAAGCTGCGCCTACATCGTCCCAACCTGCTGCTCCCGTCGAACAAGCTCTTGCTTCTAACCCAGACTCCACTCCAGCTTCCCAGCCCCAAGCCTCTGGCGAAACTTCTCCGCTAACCGAACAGCCAAAGCCGGCTTCCCCCGAAACTGAGTCGGCTCAGGTCGACCCTGTTGCTGAAAATCAATTGGTCTCCCCGGAGGCATTGGTGGATATCGAGGGAATCTTGGGGCATGCTCCGACAAGAAAAGAGCTGCTGAGCATCGCCGAGATCCAGCGGCAAGCCTTGGAAGAAGGGGATGCTCTGGATGCAGGTTACGCCGCTCGGCTCCATTTGATCATGGCCGCCCTTAGCGAAAGTCAAATTCAGGCCATCGAGGCCAAAACTGGGATACCCTTCTCTTGGCATGACTTGGATTCGATCCAGGATGTTGGCCAAAGCGCCTCTCGAATCCTGGCCCGTTCCATTCCGCCAGAAAATGCAATTGACCGTTACATCAGAGGGAATGAGAATGGGATTTTACCGGGAGAAGGAAGGATTCCCATTGTGATGGCCCCTCGTCCTTCAGAAGTTTCCCCGGAAAGGCCTCCCCTCGAGCCTGGCGTCGCGCGAGTTCCTATTGTCCAGCCCAAGCAAGAAGAGGCAGCTTGATCTGAGCGGTCAGCTGTAAGCGGACGGCTGACTGCAGACAGCTGACCGCTTAGCGCTAATTCCCCAGCATCTTGGCCAGGAACCTGCCAGTGTGGCTCTCTTTGCATTTCGCCACCTGCTCCGGCGTGCCGAACGCAACCACTTTCCCTCCTCCGGAGCCGCCTTCGGGACCCATGTCCACCAGGTAGTCCACGGACTTGATGACATCCAGGTTGTGCTCGATGGTCAGGACGCTGTTGCCTTTGTCCACCAGGGCCTGCAGCACCTCCAGCAGCTTGCGCACGTCCTCAAAGTGGAGGCCGGTGGTGGGCTCGTCCAGCACATAGATCGTTTTTCCGGTGCTGCGCTTGGCCAGCTCGGTGGCCAATTTGATGCGCTGGGCCTCTCCGCCGGAGAGCGTGGTGGCGCTTTGGCCCAGATGAATGTAGTCCAGCCCGACCGAATGGAGCGTCTCCAGCTTCTTGCGGATCTGGGGGATGGGCACGAAGAATTCCATGGACTCTTCCACGGTCATCTCCAGCACGTCGGCGATGTTCTTCCCTCGCCAGGTGATTTCCAGCGTCTCGCTGTTGTAGCGCCTGCCCTTGCACACCTCGCAGGCCACGTACACATCGGGCAGGAAGTGCATCTCGATCTTCACCATTCCGTCGCCCTGGCAAGGCTCGCAGCGCCCCCCCTTCACGTTGAAGCTGAAGCGCCCCTCGCGGTAGCCTCGCACCTTGGCCTCGCTGGTCTCGGCGAAAAGAAGGCGAACATCGGAGAAGACGCCCGTGTAGGTGGCCGGGTTGCTTCGGGGCGTGCGGCCGATGGGGGATTGGTCGATGTTGATGATCTTGTCCAGATGCTCGGCGCCCTTGATGGCACGGTGCTTGCCCACGCTGGCTTTGGCCCGGTTCAGCTTGCTCATCAGCACCGGAGAAAGGATGCGGTTGATGAGCGAGGATTTGCCGGATCCGGAGACCCCGGTGATGCCGATGAAGGTGTTGAGCGGCAGGGAGACATCCACGTTCTGCAGGTTGTTCTCCTCCGCGCCCAGGATCTCGAGCATTTTTCCGCTGCCCTTGCGGCGCTTTTTCGGGATTTCGATCGACCGCTTTCCGGAAAGGTATTTTCCGGTCACGGAATCGGCGACCTGCATCACCTCCTCCGGCGTGCCTGCGGCGATCACCCGGCCTCCATGCTTTCCGGCCCCAGGCCCGATGTCCAGCACATAATCCGCCCTGCGGATGGTGTCCTCGTCGTGCTCGACCACGATGACCGTGTTGCCCAGGTTGCGCAGCTTCTCCAGCGTGAGGATCAGCCGCTCGTTGTCCCGCTGGTGCAGGCCGATCGATGGCTCGTCCAGCACGTAAAGCACGCCCTGAAGGGCTGAGCCGATCTGGGTGGCCAGGCGGATGCGCTGGGCTTCCCCGCCGGAAAGGGTGTTGGCGCTGCGGCTTAGGGTGAGGTAGTTCAATCCCACGTCCTTCAGGAAGCGGAGCCGGTTCAGGATCTCCTGCAGGATGAGGCGGGCGATCTTGTATTCGTTCGGGTTCAGCTGATCTCCCATGCCTCCGAAGAATCCTTCCGCCTCCTCCACCGAGAATTCGGTGGTTTGGATGATGGACTGGCCCATCAGGGTGATGGCCAGCACTTCCGGCCGCAGGCGGCGCCCCCGGCAAGTGTGGCATTGGGTCTCCTCCATGAAGCGGCTGATGTTCTTTCGCATGTATTCCGAGTCGGATTCGCGGTAGCGGCGCTCCAGATTGGGAATCACCCCCTCGTAGACGGAATCGCATTCGTAGTCGGCGCCTTTGGCGTTGGTGTAGCGGGCCCGGTACTTTTCGTCCCCGGTGCCGTACAGGATGATCCGTCGCTGTTCCTCGCTCAGCTTGCCGATGGGGGTGCTGATGTCGAAGCCGTGCTTTTTGCCGACCTCCTCCAGGAGGTTGTTGTACCAGTTCAGGCGCATGGACGAGATGGACCACGGCGCGATCGCCCCTTCGGCGATGGTGAGCCGGGGGTTGGGGATGACCAGCTCGGGGTTGAGGCTGAGGCGCGTTCCCAGGCCGTGGCAGTCGGGGCAGGCTCCGTGGGGGGAGTTGAAGCTGAAGGAGCGCGGGGAGATTTCCGGCACCTGCAGCACGCCATGGTTCTGGCAGGAATAGCGCTCGGAAAGGCTGGTCTCTTCGCCCGTGTCGGCGTCCACCACCAGGATCACGCCCTCGCCGTACTTGAGCGCGGTCTCCACCGAATCGGCCAGACGGGTGCGGTCCTCGCTCTTCTCCTCCAGGGTCTCGCCGGACTTGAGGGCGACGGTCTTCTTCTGGAAGCCCTGGACGACCAGGCGGTCGACCACGGCCTCGATGGAATGGTTCTTTTTGGGGTCCAGCTCCACCGCCTCGTTGATTCCCATGAGCTTTCCGTCGATCCGGAGCCGAACGAAGCCTTCTTTGCGGATCTTTTCGAGCACCTTGGAATGCTCGCCCTTCCTATCGCGCACCATGGGGGCCAGCAGCATGATGCGCTTGCCTTCGGGCAGGCCTGCGATCTCCTCGACCATTTGGCTGGCGGAGCGCTGCACGATGGGCAGGCCGCAATGCGGGCAGTGGGGCTTGCCGATCTTGGCGAATAGCAGGCGAAGGTAATCGTAGATTTCGGTGACGGTGCCTACGGTGGAACGGGGGTTGCGGCTGGCGGTCTTCTGGTCGATGGAGATGGCCGGCGAAAGGCCGTCGATGCTGTCCACATCGGGCTTCTCGGTCAATTCCAAAAACTGCCTTGCGTAGGTGCTCAGGCTTTCCACGTAGCGGCGCTGCCCTTCGGCATAGATGGTGTCGAAGGCGAGGGAGGACTTCCCCGAGCCGGAAAGGCCGGTGATGACCACCAGCTTGTCGCGGGGAATCTCCACGTCGATGTTCTTGAGGTTGTGGGTGCGCGCGCCTTTCACAATGATCTTCTGCATTTTGAGCGGTGGGTCAGTCCGTTCCCCGAACCTAGCACGGACTTTGAAATAAATCAAGCCTGTGCTATGGTCTTTTCAGCACGAACCTAAAAGCAAAACCCGCATGTTCCAGCTTCTGAAGAAAATTCCTTTTTTCTCCGAGCTTTCCCAGGAGGATCTGGACAAGATCAGCTCCACGGTGAGGATGGAGTATTTTCCCGAGGGGCACGTGATTTTCCGGGAGGGCGAGGCGGGCGAGGTGATGTACATCCTCAAGCGAGGAACCGTGCAGGTGCTGCGCGACAACACGATGATCGCCGAGCTGCATGACAACGACTTCTTCGGCGAGATGGCCCTGGTTTCCGATGCGCCCCGCAACGCCACGGTGAAGACGGTGACCGATGCGGAGGTGCTGACCCTGAGCAAGGAGGATTTCAAGCACCTGCTGGAGAACAGTCCTCATTTGGCTTCCTTGGTCAGCTACGAGGTGATCAAGCGCGTGAACGACCGATTTTAGCCTTTCCGAATTTCCCTCATGAGCCTGTTCTTCCATCTGCTTCTGACCCATTTCGTGGCGGACTATCCTTTGCAGTCCGGCTGGATGATCCGGCTGAAGCGCCGGGGCTACGTGGGCGTCCTGCTCCATTGCCTGGTGCACTTGGCGGTGATGCTGGCGCTGCTTTTTCCGCTGCTGCACTTGCCCCAGGTTTGGGTGGGGATCGGGATTGTCTTCGGGACGCACAACGGCATTGATCAGACGAAAATGCTCCTGGACCGGCGCTATCCCCAGCGTCGGCGGCTTTTCTATTTCCTGGACCAGCTGGCGCACATCCTGGTGGTGTTCGGGGTCTCAGTTTTCCTGCGCGGGGTGTGGCCGCAAGCCGAATGGGCGCAGTCCCTGTACGGCAATCGGCTGCTTTTGGCCTACCTGCTCTGCCTGGTGCTGAGCACCTACTTTTATGATGTGACGCGCTACTTTCTCCGCCTGTCCCAAGGCAGCGCCGAATACCGGCGCGATTACCGGACGATGGGGCGCAATGCCCTGTTGGTGACGGCGGCTTTTGGGCTGGCTTCGCTCATTTGAATTTTGTGGAATCCATTGGATTATTTTGGTTTTGGCCAAGAGCATTTTCACTGTGACCGTGATTCGTGATACACTCTCCTTCCACGCTCCTTCAAAATTCGGCTTAGCGGGTACGGTTCTGCCCGCTAGACAGTTCGGATCGCCGGAAAGCCAATCGTCCCCTTGGTTCCCCGGCAGTCCGAACAGCAAACGGGGTTCGACTGCGGCAAGCAAGCCACCACCCGTTCCACGAGGTTCAAGGTCATGTTCATACTCGATTTCCTCCAAGAAGTCGCCCCGTACCAGCCAGGCGACATTTTGTTTCACGGCCCTGAGATGGTCGCTGTCATCTCTCTTGGCAGGGTGGCCCAGGGTCCAGTCGTCGAAGGCCAAAGGTCGGACCGCCTTCCTGGGATCTATTGGGATCCGGACACTCTCGTTGTTATCACAGGGGGCATTCGGTATACCTGCAAAGTCTCTAGCCTCCAGCGCAAGCCTCCCGGCGCATCCGATGAGCATCTGTTGGCATTCTGCGTCTCGGACGAAACCTGGGCCAAGCGAGATGCGGCCTGGGCAGCCTTTCAGGAGGATCTCACTGCCAAGGCTCAGGCTCGCCACATGCGGGTCTGCGACCTCCCGGAAACCCCCTTCCGCGAAGGGGATTGGGTCAATTGCCGCGACAGGGAGGGCGAGTGCCTTGTTGAGAGGGTGGATTACGTCCAGATTAAAGAAGGGAAAGCTTTGCCCCGCCTCGAATCCCCCGATGAGCCCCTGGTTCCGCCCTACCGCTGCGTCGGGGAAGGGGGTCAGGTCTCCCTGGACGCTGATCAGCTCACCCTGGTCCGGCGCGGTCCCAACTGGTAGCGTGACCGGGCAGAACCAAACATGGCCACCTCAGTGTGGCCGGGCCCATGCGGCCCAACCCAAAGCGGAGCGTGCCCACCCGGCCGCTCCGCTCTTTTTCTGTGTGTTCGAGAGGGTCTTGACAGAGCCTGTGCTCCATGATAAATTTTTCTTCTCCCGCTCCTTTGAAATCCGGCTTAGCAGGCACTGTTCTGCCTTCGTCCTCCCATATTCTCATTCTGTGAGTGATGGTTGGCGATACGAAAGCGGAAGGTTCTGCCTGCTAAAAGGTTCGGGCCGCCGGAAAGCCAATCGTCCCCTTGGTTCCCCGGCAGTCCGAACAGCAAACGGGGTTCGACTGCGGCAAGAAAAATTCCAACCCGTTCAGAAGGGAATCAGGGCATGAGTACAATCGACTTTCTCTACACAGTCTCCAGGTATCGGCCAGGCGATGTTTTTTGGCTCAAAGATCATGGATGGGTCACCATCAGCTCCATCGACTACGTTGCGGAAAGGCCGAGTCCGGAGGGCAAGCAGCCTAATCGGCCCTTGGGAATCTACTGGGCCCCCGAAACGGCCATCATCCAGAAGGCTGGCGTACAGTACGCTTGCCCAACGTCTCTGCTCAGCCGCGAGCCACCCACTTCTTTCGATGGCCTCCTGCCTCCAGGCCCGCTCTCCAAAGGGGCCTGGGAGGTGCGAGAGCAGGATTGGGGGGCCTTTCAAGAAGACTTCCCAGACAGCGCGCAGGTCGAGCACATGCGGGTTTCCGAATTGCCACGAACCCGCTTCCGCGAAGGGGATCGAGTCAATTGCAAGGGCAAGGAGGGGGAGTGGCTCGTGGAGGAAGTGGACTACGTGCAAATCGCCTTCGGGCGAAGGCTTCCTCGGATCGATCTGCCGAAACCCCCCTTCGAAAAGCCTTACATCTGCCGCAAGGCGAAATCCAGGTTCTCTTGCGAAGCCGATCAGCTCACCCTGGTCAGCTGTGGCCCCAACTGGAGGTAGCAGCCCGTGGAGAGCCAAAGCAAGGCGGCCACCCCAGGGTGGCCGGGCCGAGAGGCCCACATACAGCGGAGCGCGCCCAGCCGGCCGCTCCGCTCTTTTTTCATGCCCAAAATAGAATTGCTAAAATCATTAAAATAAGCCATTATACTATTTCTTTGCCTTGTTGCCTGGATTCCCAGGCGAAACAGGCATGATCCCTCACAGCGGTGCCCGGCAATCAGGCACAAAAAAGGAGTTCAGCGATGACCCCCTCGGACCCTAAAGCCGATGAAGATCCTCCTCGCCCCTCCCCTCGGCTGCGGCTGAAGGAAGAGCTTGTCCAGCGCCTCGTCCAGGCGTGGAACAAGGAGAACCGGACGATGTGCGCGACCTTGCTATTGGTGCTTCTGGCCTGCGTGGCAGGATTCATTCCGCTTGCGCGGATGCTGGAGGGCGGAATAACCCCCGAACAGAGGCTGACGGCTCGGCTTGCAGTTCCGTTTCTCTTTATCATGTCTTTATACTCCCAGTATTTTTTCTGGACCTTTCCTCGGCGAGAAGGCGCCACCACCATGAGCCTCTCGGCCGCCAAGGCCATCCTCTACTTCTTTCTCCTCCCCTTGGCCATAGCCCCCCTTGTGGGGCTGATCCTCCTGGCCTGGGCCTGGTAGCCCCGGCAGCGCCAATGACGGCAGGGAAATCCTTCCTGCCGCCATTTCTCCTCGAACGTCCACACGCCGCCCCAGTCTGCTGGAGGCGGGGTTTTTGGGATACGACTGCGGGTTGCCTGGCATGCCGCAAGATATTGACTCTATTTAATTTATTTGTTATAATACACAGAAATAGCAATTTTGGAAGACATAAAAAAATTTAAAGAAACTCTTATGCTAGAAAAAAGCGGAGCAAGAGAAGGGGTGGTCGACTTGCAAACACGTAAGCTACACAGGTTTTTGGACAATGAGGAAATGGGCTCTATTTTGGATTCTGGTTTTGAGGACAAGGATGGGGCGGCGCTCAGGACCAAGTTTAAAGAGTTTTTTGAGGCAAGCCCGGAAGATGATTTTCAAAAGAGGCTTCGTTCGGCTTACCGCTCTTTTGAGCGATGGCTAACGGGCCTGAATTCGGATTCGGAATATAGGGAGCGAGCCTTTTCCTTTTGCGGGACAATATTTTCTAGCATTTTAAGGCAAAGTTTTCGGATCCAAAGTAGAGTTCAACAGGAAGGATACGGCGGCGACAAGGTTGTCAGTCTATTTTAATCATCCCTACTTCTCCTCGAACGTCCACACGCCGCCCCAGTCTGCTGGAGGCGGGTTTTTAATGAAATCCCGGCAGCGCTGGGCGAAGGTCTGCGAAGGGGGGTCCTTTTTCAGGTTCTCGAAGAGCGCCAGCGCCACTGAAAAATCCCCTTGGCGGTACGCCTGCAGGGCTTGGGCGAAGGCCTCGTTCAGCGCGGCCAGCTTGGCGGGGATTGAGTCCAGCCTGCCCTGCAGCTCGTAGATGCGCACAGGCTCCTGGCGGCCCTTCACCCTGATCAGATCCAGCTCGCGGCAGAGTAGCACCTCCTTCACCTTTTCGTAGATAGCATCGGCCATCAGGATGTAGGTTCCGTAGAATTTGTTCACCCCTTCCAGCCGCGAGCCCAGATTCACGTTGTCGCCCATGGCCGTGTAGCTGAAGCGGTTTTTGGAGCCCATGTTGCCTACCACGGCCTCGCCGGTGTTCAGGCCGATGCGCACCCGCATCTCCGGTTTTCCTTCCGCCTTCCATTTTTCGCGCAGCCTTTCCAGCTTCTCCTGGCTCTCCAGGGCGGCCAGGCAGGCCTTCAGGGCATGCTCGTGCTGGGCCAGAGGGGCGTTCCAGAAGGCCATGATGGCGTCCCCGATGTACTTGTCCAGGGTGCCATCCTGCTTCAGGACGATTTCGGTCATTTCGCCCAGGTATTCGTTCAGGAAAGCCACCAGTTCGGTCGGGCTCATCTGCTCCGATATTCCGGTGAAGCCTGCGATGTCCGAAAAGTAGACGCTCACCTCGCGCCGCACTCCCCCCAGGGCCAGGGTCTCGGGGTGCTGCTGGATCTGCCGGACGATGGCCTTGTTCACGTAGTGCCCGAAGGCCCCTTCGATGAATTTCCGCTGCCTCTGCTCCAGGATGAAGCGGGTCACATAGGTTCCGGCAAAGGCTCCCGCCACCATCAGCATCGGGTAGATCACGTTGATCAGGAGGCGCCATTCGTAGGCCACGATTCCGGCAATGAGCAGGCCCACCTCCTCCGCCACCAGCAGGGGGAGGGCGTAGCGCACGCGAAGGAAGGAAAAGAGCCCGATGTTCGCCAGGGCCAGAATCAAAAGAGTCAGCCATAGGCTTAAGGCGGACTGCTCGCGCAGGAACTTCCCCTCAATGATCGTCTGCAGAGCGTTGGCGTGGATCTCCGCCCCCGGCATTTTCACCCCTTCGCTCACGGGCGAAAGGTAGCTGTCCTGCAGGTCGATTGCCGTGGGCCCGATGATCACGATCTTGTCGGCGAAATCGATGGCCTGGCCGTCCTTGTCTACCCAGCGCCCTTCCAAAAGGTCCGAAAAGGAGATGTGCCGGAACTGGTAGGGGGCGGCGAAGTAATTGATGCGCATGGAATAGAGCAGCTCCTGGCTTTCGGGGTCCTTCTGCTCGATGGCAGGAATGCTCCTGCCTTCGCCGAACGGGAAGTTGCCCTGCCGCAAGGCGTAGCCTGCCGGCTCCGCCTTCAGGTATTGGCGGGCCAACGCCACGGAAAAAGCTTCCACGACGCCCTTTTCCGATTCGGCGAACAGGGGGAGCTTGCGCACGAAGCCGTCCCTGTCCAGCTGCACGTTGATCCAGCCCAGTTGGCTGTTGCTGGGGTTCAGGTTGGCATTGGGCCATTCGGCCTTGCGGGCTTTTCCCTCAAAATAATAGCGCGCGGCCAGCACGGTGTTGGGGTACGCCTCCAGGGCGGCTTGGAGCTCCGCATCGTCTTCCGCGCTGTAGGCGGAGGGATCGGGAAAGGTGATGTCGATTCCCACGGCGGCTGCTCCATCCTCGTTCAGCTGGCGGATGGCCTGGGCGTAGTGGGCGCGCGGCCACTGCCGCAGGGGTCCCAAATGCTGGGCGCTGAGGCTCTTTTCGTCGATGGCGGCGATGATGATTTCGCTGCTGGCGCTGTTCTGGTCGTAGAATTTGTTCTGCAGGCTGTTCTGGATGCCCATGAACCAGCCTTGGCGCATGGCCAGGGCCGCCAGTCCCAGCAGCACCAGGGCCAGGATTCCGAAGCGGCTGAGCCGGTAGGCGAATTTCTGCAGCATAGGGAAGCTTTTTTCGTTGGGGTCAAAGGATCGGAGGTGCCTTCATCCTAGCAGGATCCTGGGTTTTTTGACAAAATAAAAATTTATATATAAAATTAAAATCCATTTCATCGGTAGTCAAAAAAACCATGGCTCCAAGAAAGCCTTCCGAAAACTCAGGCCATGCTGATCCTCTTCTTGATTTGGGCGCAAAAATCGATAGCCTTCCCGATTCGGAGCTGGATCGCCTGATTGATATCGGCGAGTCGGCCAGACTGATTAAAGATCGCCGGAACTCGACCGGAAGTCTTCTTGCATCTGGCTATCGGGCCCCTGCACTTATTCCCTCTCGCTCCTCCGAGCTCGTCCAGCTTGCGGACAATCTGGGATTTGAGGAAGGGTATAGGGCTGCAATAGATACTCAAAGGGCTTTTGGCCTTCTTCGGCCGAGCCAAAGATACCCTGATTTTGGCAAAGTGCTGGATTCCATGCTTCCTCGAATGCTCCGCTTCGCCAGCACCTTTCAGAGTCCGATGCCGATCCTGGCCACGAAAGGCCGGTCTTTCTATGATCTGGTTGCAGCCATGGACATGCATATGAGTGCGCCAGAAGAAGCTTATTTGGATGACTCTTTCCGTGACTGCTATGCCGTCCGTCGATCAAGGCATTGGGGTGTTTATTTCATTGAGGCTCCCGCAAAAGTCCAGGCTCAGGAGTTTGACGATCCTACCCTGAAGCGAGCCGATAGGCTTGAGGCTTTCAACTGGTACAAAGCTTCGCATGAGGCCAGCAGACGCAGGTTCAAAATCATGGAAACCCTCTTTGGTCGGCGTGGAAATGCAGAAGGCGTTGGGGGAATGGATCGCTGGAAATGGGCTCATCTGATGATGCTCAGCCGCCTGAAGGAGGGGCAGCCTATCGATGCGCATGGCCATACGATGCTGGATGAGGATCCAGCCCTTTCCGCCTCCGAGGTTCCGATCGCTTGTTGGGACAGCCGTCAGGTGGCTTTTTGCTTGAGGTATTCCGATTGCACCGGTGAGGGCAGCTGGTTTCGGCGTTCGGTCGGGGTGGGTAGGATCAATCCTTAGGCTTGCAGGATAGGCAAGGCAATCGAAAGCCAGGGTCCTGAAAAAAGTTACCTCCATGCCAAGTGCTAATTTGCCTTAACTCTGACCTTGCTGTGGAGAGTTGCCTTTTTTTCTGATCACTGCCAATCCCACCAGGCCAGCAGTCATAGCTGCCAGGCTCAGCCATTGCCCGCGGGAAAGCGTCGCCAGCCCAAGGCCAAGCTGGGCGTCTGGCTCGCGCAGGAATTCCATGCCGAAGCGCAATGCCCCCTGAAGGGTTAGGTAGCTGAACAGAAGGACGCCTGGTTTTGGGTTTTTCCGGAAAATGAGCCATAGGATACCGAACAGGATCACCCCCTCCGCAGCCTGGAAAAGCTGCGAGGGCCAGCGCAGGATTCCATCCCCAAAATCCACCCCCAGCCATTCCCACTTCGGGCTGCTTATGGGGCGGCCCACCAGCTCGCGGTTGATGAAATTGGCCACCCGGGTCAGCGGCGTGGCCAGGCTGCCGGCCATCACGGCCAGATCGGCCATTTTCACATAGTCGATCTTGTGCCGCCGGCAGTAGCTCCAGCTGACCAGCAAGGCTCCCAAAAGGCCTCCGTGGAAGGACATGCCCCCCTGCCACACCGCGAAGGCCTCCAGCGGATGCTGCAGGTAGTAGGGCAGGTTGTAGAAGAGCACGTAGCCCAGCCGCCCTCCCAACACGATTCCTAGCAAAAAGACCCAAAAGGCGAAATCCAGGATCTGATCCGCATTCCTGAAGACAGGCCGCTTTTTGTTGAGCCCGATCAGCACGGCGATGGCAATCATCAGCCCCGCCCCGTAGGAAAGGCCGTACCAGTGCACGGAAAGAGGTCCGAGTTGAAAGGCGATGGGGTCGATCAATTCAGCAAGAGTTAGGAATTACGAGTCGCAAATTACGAGTTGAAAATTTTGAACAGCAATCTTCTAGTCGAGCTAACGTTTCCATATTAGTTAAATCCCCACGACCTCGCAACGATTGTGCTAAAATCCAATTCGTGACTCCTGCCGGCAGGCAGGCCCAACTCGTAATTATTAATTTGTAACTCGTAATTGATTGTGAAGATCCTCGGCATCGAAACATCCTGCGATGAGACGGCGGCCGCCGTGGTGGAGGACGGAACCCGTGTGCTCAGCAGCGTGATCGCCTCTTCGGCCGATCTCCATTCCCAAACCGGAGGGGTGGTGCCAGAGGTGGCGGCGCGGGAGCACCTGCGCTCCATCCTTCCTGTGGTCGAAAAAGCCCTGCGGGATGCTGGAGTCGATTGGCCCCAGATCGACGCCATCGCTGTCACCTACACGCCCGGGCTCATCGCCTCCCTGCTGGTCGGCGTCAACACGTCTCAGGCCTTGGCCTACCTCAAGGGAAAGCCCCTCATCCCCACGCACCACATTGCAGGCCACATCTACGCCAACTTCTTGGGCCGCTCAAAGGAGGAGATCCAATTCCCGCTTCTGGTCCTGACGGTGTCCGGCGGGCACAACGAGCTGATCCTGATGAAGGGGCATCACGACTTCCGGCTGATCGGGCAGACGTTGGATGATGCGGCCGGCGAAGCCTTCGACAAGGTGGCTCGGCTGCTGGGCTTGGGTTTCCCGGGCGGGCCGGCCATTTCCCGCTGCGCGGAGCAGGGGAATGACCGGGCTTTCGATTTCCCTCAGGCCATGCTTGGCCTCGGGCACCGTTTCGATTTTTCCTTTTCCGGTCTCAAATCCGCCGTGCGCCGAGCCGTTGAAGGCATGGAAAAGCCTCTCTCCCCGGCCCAAGTCAGCGACCTTTCCGCCAGCTTCCAGCGGGCCGTGGCCCAAGCCTTGGCCGAAAAGCTGGCCGATGCGGCCACCGAGCACCGGGCCTCCTCGGTCCATTTGGCGGGCGGCGTCTCCGCGAACCGGCTGCTGCGCCAGATGGCCCGCCAATCCCTTCCTGATTCGGTTTCGCTCTTTTTCCCGAAAGAAATGGTCTATTGCACCGACAACGCCGCCATGATCGCCGGAGCCGCCTACTTCGACCCTCGGCCCTTGGCGGGCTGGAAGGGTCTGCCCGCTTCCTCGTGGGCGGACCTGGCTGCGGCCTGACGAAGGGCCTTGCATCCCTTTTCCTTCCTCCGGGTTTCTGCTAAATTGCTTTCGTCCCCGTTATACCCACCCCCATGGTCACGATTCATCTCAATGGAACCGCCTACCAGGTGGACGAGAATTCCGAGGAGTCCCTGATGGCCCAGCTGAAGGCCCAGGGCGCGGAGATCATCGCCGCCTGCAATGGGGCGGGCATCTGCCAAACCTGCGCCGTGAGGGTGAAATCGGACGGACCGGCCCCGATGGGTGAATTGACTCCCATGAACGAGACGGAGGAGCTCATGTCCCTGCCCGATGGGCAGCGGCTCAGCTGCCAATGCAATGCGAAGACAGATTGCGATCTGGAACTGATGTACTAACTCATTCCCATGCCCAATAGCGCGGATTTCCTGGTGATCGGCGGCGGCATTGCCGGCCTCACCGCCGCTTGCCTTTTGAGCGAATTCGGCCAAGTGGCCGTGCTTTGCAGGATGGACCTGAAAACGGCTCGGCCCTATTCCTCCACCGATGGCATGGCTGCTGTGATGGGTCAGGACGATTCCTTCCAGATCCACCAGGACGATACCTTGAGGGCGGGCGCTGGTTATGGGAATCCTGCTGCGGTCCGCCTGATGGTGGAGGGCGGCCCCAAAGCGCTCCGCTTCCTCCGTTCCTTGGGCCTGGATTTTCAGGAGAGCCCCCTGCATGAGCCTGCGCATAGCGTGGCCCGAACCTGGCGCAGCAGCGATTTCACCGAGCGGGATGTTTTGGAGGCCTTGATCCGCTTCGCCCGCAAATCCAAAAGCATTCGGCTGATGGAGGGCGCCGAGGGGGTGGAGCTCATTGTTGCCGGCGCCGAATGCAGGGGCGCTTTTTTCCGCCAAGAGCCTTCCCAGGTTGCCGAGCCCTTTTTCGCCAAGGCCACTCTGCTGGCCACAGGGGGTTTGGGGCAGCTTTTCGCCCGCAGCACCAGCTCCGCAGGGTCCGATGGCGAGGGGCTTGCCTTGGCCGCCAATGCAGGGCTCGCCCTGGAAGACCTTGAGTTCGTCCAGTTCCATCCGATCACGGTCGCCCTTCCCGAGGAGGGGTCCTATTTGCCTATCCCCCATGCCCTGCGCGCCATGGGTACGCACATCACCGATTCCGCCGGCGCTCGCTTCTTGACCCAGTTCCATCCGGAGGCCGAGCTGGCCCCCAGCGACACCTTGGCTCAGGCCATTCACCTGGAGCAGGCCCATGGCCAGGTCTTCTTGGATGCCCGGCATCTGGATCAGGAAGCCCTACGGAAAAGCTTCCCTGAGTTCTGCAAGCTGCTGAAAAAGAAGGGGCTGGACCTTTCCCAGGGCAAGATTCCGATTTCTCCCGCTGCCCACCATTCCTGCGGGGGGGTCCGGGTGGACTCCAAGAGCGCAACGCTCCTCCCTGGTCTTTTTGCCGCCGGGGAAGTGGCTTGTGCTTCGTTCCATGGAGCCAGCCCTCTCCCCTCCAATGCCCTGCTGGAAGCCCTTGCCTCCGCTCGCTTTGCGGCTGAGGCCATGGCCAAGCAGGCTTCCTTGGACCCTTCGCCTGCGCCTGTTTTGGATCTTCCTGCCCCAATCCTGGCGCTGGAGCCCTTGCCTCAGGTGAAAGCCTATGCCCAGCGCATCGGACAGATCCTGTGGGAGCATGCGGGGGTGGTGCGCAGTCCAGAGAGCCTTGCGGTCGCCAAAAAGGCCCTAGTGGAGATTCCTGCGCGGGACTACCGGATTCAGCATCGCCAGCTCGTGGCCTACAAGCTTATCGAAGCTTGCCAGGCTCGCCCCAAAAGCCTAGGCTCCCATTTTATGGCCCAGTCCATCCTTTAGCCTGCCGGCACTTCTCGCAGAGAGGAGTCCGGCGCCGGCCACCCAAAAACCATGTCCTTCTGGCTTCAGCACACCATCGTCTTCCTGATTGCCGCCTTGCCTGCGATGGCTTGGCTGTATATTTTCCTGCGTCGGCAGAAGGGGAACCGGTGGATGGTGGCAGCGGCTTTTTTGGCCGGCATGCTGGCCGCCAAGCTCATCCTTGTCTATCAGGGCTACTGGGACAGCACCGTGAACCTGATCTTCTTCAAGGTCAGCTTCGTGGATTTCCGCAGCAACATCGGCTCCATGATCACCAATGTCCTGCTGGCCGGCTTTTTGACCTTTGTGGGAGTGGGGGCCATGGAGGAGCTCCTCAAGTTCTGGATGATGAAATGGATAGGCCGCCGCTTCTTCCGCTCCATCGACGAGGTGATTCTGCTTTCCGTGGTCACGGCTCTCGGCTTTGCCTTTCTGGAAAATGTGCTTTACTTCAGCCACCAATGGGGCAATCTGGATGCGCTCAACTTCTTCCTTTTCGCCGCCTCCCGGCTCACCATCGTCACGATGGTCCACATTCTGTGCTCCGGAGTGCTGGGCTACTATTTCGGCATGGCCTATTTTGCCGACCCCGTGCTGGCCCTGGAGGAGGCCAGGAAGAAGCCCCGACCTTTCCTTTCCTTTCTGCAGCGTATCCTCCATTTGGGCAGGGCCCACATTTACCACGATCAAATGATCCTGAAGGGGCTGGCGATTTCCGTCGGCCTGCACGCCCTTTACGATTTCCTTTTGTTCGCCCCCCTCAGAATCCCTCCTCTGGCCCTCATGCTGGTGATGCTGGCCTATTTCTTCGGGGGCTACGGATTCCTGCGCCGCCTTCTGCGCCGCAAGGATCTGCACCTCAAGCTGGGCCTGGTGGGAACCAGTATGCTGTCCCGGGAGCATTTCGCCCGGCTGGTGGCCCAAGTGGCGGCCATTCGCGCCGATCAGGCGGCAGGCCCTTCTTCTGCCCAGCCTAAGATTCTTCCTCGAAAAAGCCGCAAGGAAAGCCATTTTTCATCCTAGCTAGGCGGCCTGCGCCTTAACTTCCTTCTTCATGCCTGATCTTGCCCAATCCTCATCGGGCGAACCGGATTTTGCTTCCCTGGAATTGGATGAGCAGATCCGTCGCGTTCACGCCGCCCTGGAGGACGAGGTCTACCAGGCCTTGGCCATGGACGGGGGCGGAATGGAGCTGATGGACATCCGGGGCTACGAGGTGCTGATCAGCTACTACGGGGCCTGCGGGAACTGCCACATCTCCGCCACGGGAACGCTGGGGTTCATTCAGCAGACTTTGCAGGAGAAGGTTGACGGGAGAATCACGGTGACGGTGGTTTAGAGGCCGGCATTCCTGAGCCAATTGCCCCCTGGATATTGACCTGCGCCTTTTGGGCACAATGAAGAGGACGTCCGTGTCCTCTTGGAGGGGGTGAGGACGTCCGTGTCTCTCTGGATGCCGCTCGATCGGTCTGGCAGGCTAGCTACGGGGCCTGGAAACACAGAATCGGGCGCTGTTGCCACTCGCATGCGGAGCTGGCAGAATTCCACCAGGTGCCGCCATCGATTGAAGTCCAATCTCCAATGCGAGCATGTGAGAATAGACCTGTCATGGTCCAGTCGTGGCAGAAATCCATTCCCATGCCCCCTCCTTCGCCGAAGTGGAGCGTCATGCCAGTCCAGAACCCCGTGTAGGGCCCTGAGTCACTCGGATTGGCGACGGTGCTGAACTGTGTCAGGCCTACTGGAGTTGCTAGGTCGAGGCCTAAACGGAGGTCGGCCCATGTGCCGACAAAGGTTCCGTCCACCAAGACGAAGCTAATATTGTCTTGGTAGGAGAACTGCAAGTCCTGTTCAGAGGCGGTGAGGAAGGCCAGCCAATGATAGCCAGCCAACCAAGGAATCTTGGCCGCTTCAGCCTGACAGAGGGTGTTGGCGCCATTGATGCCACCCATGTTGCCGGAGAAATGAGTTTCCGTGATGAACAAGATGCGATCTGCGGGGTCTATTCCTGGATTGCCGTCACCGTCGCCGTCTCCGGTGGTGGGATCCTCTTCGCCCGTCTCAGTCTCAGTTTCGCCGTCGCCGTCTCCGGTCGAAGGATCGCCGTCTCCGGTCGCGGAGTCGCCGCTCTCGGTCTCATGGGCCGTGCCGGTGCCGGACTCGCTCGTGGAATCGCTGTCCGCCGCGCTGGCGCCGCTGTTTTGGGGGGGTTCGTCGAAGCAGGCGCTGTTCCCCAGGAGGGCGAAGATGAAGGTGATGAGAAGCAGTGGCCGGAATCGTGAAGTGGTCATGGTTTTTCTGCCTTGCCTGTCCCGGGGAACGCCCGGAGGTTTCGCCGTGGTTGTGGAAAGAGCGTGCCGCTTGGGCCCGCGCTCTCCGTGTATGGGAACATGGGCCCTAAGGCGTTAGCCGGAGAGCTGAAAGTATCCTTGCATCTTTTTTAATTTAATGCAAGTGGAAGATCCTGAATCCCAAAGCCCTAAATAGATGCAGTCCCCCGAATTAGCCTTTCCTCTGCTGCCTTTCGGCAGCCCGAAGGATATTCAGCACGAGCGCCGCGATGGTCATGGGGCCGACGCCGCCCGGAACGGGGGTGATGTAGCTGGCCTTTTTGGCCACCTCTTCAAAATCGACGTCTCCGCGAATCGTTCCATCCTTCCTTTTGTTGATGCCCACATCCACCACCACCGCTCCTTCCTTCACCATGTCGGCTGTGATGAGTTTCTCTTTGCCTGCGGCCACTACCAGGATGTCGGCGCGGCGGGTGTGGCTCGCCAAATCCTTCGTCAAAAGGTGGCAGATGGTCACGGTGGCGTCCCGGTTCAGCAGCATCGTGCTCAGGGGCTTGCCCACATGGTTGCTGTGGCCCACCACGACCGCCTCTTTGCCTTGAATGGGGATTCCGTAATGGTCCAGCAGCTTGATGATTCCCAGGGGGGTGGCGGGCGGAAGATCCTCGAACTCCGCCCCTAAGAACATTCTGCCCACGTTGTAGGCATGGAATCCGTCCACATCCTTTTTGGGGTCGATGGCCCGAATCACCAAAGGCGTGTCCATGCTTTCCGGCAAGGGGAGCTGCACCAAAATGCCGCTGATTTCCGTATCCCGGTTCAAGGCTTCGATATGGCCGATCAGCTCCTCCTGCAAAAGGCTGTGCGAATAGCGAAGCTCCTTGTAGCCGATTCCCGCTTTTGCGCAAGCAGCCTTCTTGTATTTCACGTAAGTCAGCGAGGCGGGGCTTTCGCCCACCAGAACCACGGCTAGGCAAGGCTTGAGCTTGGCGACCTTTTCCTTCGCTGTCTCGATGATTTGGGCGGAAAGGGCTTTTCCGTCGAGAATCTGCATGAAAAAAGAATTAGGAAGCCAGCCGGGCTTTTGCCTTGATTATAGGGAGCGGGGGCAGCGGAGTCCAGGCTGGCCCCTCACGCAGGCTAAAAATCAAGTAACACTCTGTTTCCTTTTGTGTATTAAATAATGTCATTTCCATTCGGAGTGACTAGTAGTGAGCTCTTATTCTTAGGAATGGGGGTTCTGCTCATTAAAAGCATCAAGAGTTCAAGAAAGGCTCTCATGAGGAGATGTCGACGAACAAAAATCTTTTCACCGGGCTTCTGGCCCTCCTGTTTTCTCTTGCTCCTGTCGCCTGCGAGCGACCGGACGATAGCAATGGTTCCTTGGGGGGCACCACGGGCGAAACAACTGACCCGGAAGGAGGCGCCGGATCCGATTCCGACTCCGATTCCGACTCCGATTCCGACTCCGATTCCGACTCCGAGGGTGGGGAGTGCCTCTGCGCCCTCCCTCCACTCGACTGCGGTGCCAACGGCAACTACAACCCGCAGTCGCATTCGTGCGACTGCGATGAGGGCTGGGGTGGGGAGGCGTGCGGTCTCTGCGCCTTCGGGTACGGGATGACGGATGAGGGTTGCGAGCCGACCAATCTGGCTATCGACGGAGATTTGACTCTGGGGAACTGTGCCCTCGTGGAAGGCTCCGGCATTCTCCTCTGCCCGTTCGGTACGGGTGCCTACTTCCACATCTCTTTTCGGGGACACCTCCAGGATGATGCCTGCTCTGTGCAGGTCAGTGCGATGTACGAAGCCTACTTCAATGGAACCTTGCCCTCTTGCGAGGTTGTCGCTATCAAACGAGGCGAAACCCTCTTGGATAGCGGCTCGATCGTCGTCCGGTGTGGTGGTGGAATGGTCGGTCCTGAGCTGAATCCGAGCCCACCACAGGATTCGGAGGGTAATTTTCATTCAGCCATCCGTGTCATCATGACGTGCGAGAACCCCCTCAGCGGCTTCGGCAACACGAGGCATTGGGACTACTCCCCCGAAGGCTAACCTTTCGCCCTTGATCCTTCTGACCAGCGTCCCGCTTTGGCGAGACGCTGGTTTTTAAATTCCACTTTAAAAGGGGCCGAACCACTCGTCGACTCGGCCAATCGTATCCTCCACCATTCTTTCTCCTGTGTAATTAAGGGGGTATTTACCCACAATGCCTGGATCCAAATAGGCTGCGTATCCATCGTGAAATTCGGCCCTTTCGTCCAAGTCTAGATTTGAGGAGTGGGACCAAAAAAAATCCGCGAGCCTTCAATGAAGTCTGGCTCGCGGTCGTCGCCCTGTGAGGGGGTGCCTTCAGGAGTGAAGGAGGTGGGCCAGGATTTCGCCTAGCCGGCTTTGGCAGTCGGGATGGTCGCAGATGCGGGCATGGCTCGCTTCTAGAACTTCGAATTGCCTCTCCTTCCCGTAGTCCGCGTAGCGGTTTGCCGCCACGCTTTGGCAGGGGAAAAGGGCCATGGCACTCCAGGCGGGGACGGTATTGTCGCCGCTCTTGGTCTGGATGATCTGCGCTCCGCTCCGTGGAGGGTCAAGGTCCTTCAGGGTGGCCTTCCTTTTTATGCCGTTTTCTGCCACGTACAATCCGCCGCTTGGGTCCAGCCATTGCCGAGCCTGTCGGACTTCCATGTGGGGTGCTTTGTGGATCCGTACTCCCGCATCGGTTGGCAGGCCGTCTCCGTAGATCGACCAGGTTTGAGGATGCTTGAACCTGCCCAGCCACTGGTGGAAGCGCTCGGCTGCCTTTAGGGAAGACATGAACCGACTCCTGTATTCGTCTTGGATGGCGTGACGGGAGAAAGGGGGCGCCAGCAATCCTGGTCCCCACTCCTTGCTCTGGTAAAGCTCGAACATGCTCTGCGCGTCCCAGCCATGAACCTCCTCTGGCTTGTCGAAAGAGGTGTAGGTGTACCAGCAGCCGCCATCTCCGTTGTATGGGCTTTGGGGAAGCAGCTCCGTGGGCCCGTGCAGCCCGCTCATGACGGTTGAGAATTCCCGAGGATCGTCCCCCAAAGCCTGGGCGAAATCCCAGCCGCCATCGTATTTGGCAAGAACCCCTGTAAACATCCGCCTCACCAGCACAGGGGCGCCGCCTACGGGCTGAGCCATGTGAATGACTCCGAGCGCTTTTTGGTAAAGCGCGGGATCAGCCTCCCTCATGCTCTTGAGCCCGGCTCGGGCAACAAAGCCGCCCATGCTATGCGTCACCAGGATGTAGTTGTCCGCCTGTTCTTGGGTCAGAACCTCCCTCACGAACTTTGCAAGACCCTTGCCCGAGACAAGATTGCTCCGGCCCCAATGGTAGCCAAAGGCGTAAATGGGGGTTTTGAGCCCTGGAAAGCGTTGGGCTTCGAGGAAGCGAAGGATGCCTTGGTAGTAGCTTTGCGAGATTCCAGCCCATCCTCGGCTAGCCTCGTCCTTTGTCAGCCCTTCTTTGGCCTGATCGCAAACCCGAGCGGGACTGTCATGCTTCAGCAGGGACTGCATCCTTTCCTCGCCGGCCAGGAGCCAGAAGCTCATGCGGCCATCGGAATCCGGATCCCAATAGATCGCCCCGGGGAACTCCAGGCACGAGCCCATTAGGCCCGGAATGAAGATGATCGGAACAGTGCCGGAGATTATTTTCTTCTTCGGCTCGGCTTCGGTTTTGGGCTCCATTTTTGGTGGCGGATCGACGCGAGGCTGGGGTTTTTCGTAAGGGGAATCGTAGCTTTGCCCACGAGCTGTCCTGGCCAGGAGAGGCTTTGTATCAGCCTCCCTTTTGCCACTCTCACCCGTAACGCTCAGCATCCTGTCAGAGATTTTTTCAGGCTCTTGGTCTTCAGGCTTAAGGTCCATTCCTGGCAACCGATACTGCTTTTCCCTTGTTCCATATGGCCCCCTCCGCTGGTCATGGAGTCCTGGAAGTTTTCGCTCTATTAATCGTGGAAAGCGCATGATGCACATTTTTCCCTTTGGTGAATGATCAAGGTGGCCCCTCATGGACGCACTTGATTGTTTAATACATATTGTTAGCTTTTTTGTTACAGGAATTTTTCTCCGCATGAAAATAAATTAAGGTTGGCAGAAAATTCCCCGTAACAAATTTCGCCCATCCGTGTATTAAGGGCTAACCACCCTTCCAAAAAGGGTACATTGCGCGTCCTTGTCTCTCCTCCGCCTCAGGGTGGGGCAGCGAATGAGGGCTGATCCTGCAAACCGGAGGCGGACAGATAGGGCGCTGCGTCGCGTTTTTCTCCGGAGCTTCTCCGGGGCAGGGCGCGGCGCGGTGTCGACAGGCGACACGGGACCGCGGAAAGACGACCATCAGA
>JACCDN011035601.1_pt1 | contig 65639 bp, 61 predicted proteins | sample 7441691 | NCBI WGS metagenome assembly JACCDN01 (sample SAMN15323439, study PRJNA562643) | freshwater metagenome | isolation source: river surface water | place: USA:Blue River Watershed | collected 2017-08-16
GCCATGGCGCTACTTGCGTAAACAACCCAGATCATCTGTATAGCGGGTGCAAAAGTAGTACTTCTTTTTTCTTACGCACGGCTTTGCAACAGGTTTTTCAAAAGTTTTTTTTAAGTCTTTGGACATGTGAAAGTTAGCACGCAAAGAAAATTTTGGATCTGGTGGCTGGTTGGAGTTTGGTGGCTTTTGGCTATTGGCTTTTGCCTAATGGCTAATACCTAGCACGGATTGCAATGGAAAGCCCTGCTTGCAGAACCGACCCGTTTTTCTTGGACCCAAACAGCGAACCCAGAAACCTCTGGGAAGCTCGTGAGGGACCCCCAGAAAAACAAGGAGATGCAAGCAGGCTTGAAATGAAAAGCCGGAAGAGCTGCTGAAAAAAAATAAATACCTTATATATAGAGTGAAAATATTAATGTTGTTTGGTTTAGTTATAAGGAGTACCTTTGCAAAATATTTTAAATGGAATTATGAATAACATTGTTGCTATAGTTGGAAGACCTAATGTAGGGAAATCGACATTATTTAATCGATTGATTCAGAGACGTGAGGCTATTGTTGACTCTGTTTCGGGGGTGACTCGAGATAGAAATTACGGAAAGAGTGAATGGAATGGAAAAGAATTTTCTGTGATAGATACAGGAGGTTATGTGCGTGGAAGTGACGATGTATTTGAAGGTGAAATTCGCAAACAAGTTGAATTAGCGATTGACGAAGCCGATGTAATTATTTTTGTGGTGGATGTTGAAGAAGGCATTACGCCCATGGACGAAACGGTAGCGAAGTTACTAAGAAAAGTAACCAAGCCTGTTTTACTAGCCGTGAACAAAGTAGACAACGCCATGCGTGAGAAAGATGCTGTTGAATTCTATAACTTAGGATTGGGTGAATACTATACCTTTGCAAGTATTTCTGGAAGTGGAACGGGTGACTTATTGGACGCGTTGATTGACTCTTTTCCAGTAAAACCCGAGCCTACTAAAGAAGAAATTGAGTTGCCTCGATTTGCTGTAGTTGGAAGACCAAACGCAGGAAAATCTAGTTTTATCAATGCATTGATTGGAGTAGATCGATATATTGTTACTGATATTGCAGGAACAACTCGTGATGCTATTGACACCAAATTTGACCGTTTTGGATTTGAATTCAACTTGGTAGACACGGCAGGAATCCGACGTAAAGCGAAGGTCAAAGAAGATCTTGAATTTTATTCGGTGATGCGATCGGTGCGAGCCATTGAACATTCGGATGTATGTATTCTAATTATTGATGCTACGAGAGGATTTGAAGGACAGGATCAAAACATTTTTTGGTTGGCCGAGAAAAACCGAAAAGGTGTGGTAATCTTGGTAAACAAATGGGACTTAGTAGAAAAAGATACAATGTCTACAAGAGATTATGAAAACAAAATTAGAGAACAATTACAACCTTTTGTAGATGTGCCTATTTTGTTCATTTCTGCCTTAACCAAGCAACGTTTGTTAAAAGCACTGGAAGCAACTGTGAAGGTGCACGAAAATAGAAGTCAGCGTATTTCGACTTCAAAGTTCAATGATTTTATGTTGAAAGTCATTGAGAACTATCCGCCACCGGCTTTAAAAGGAAAATACGTAAAGATCAAATATTGTATGCAATTACCTACACCGACGCCACAGTTTGTGTTTTTTGCTAATTTACCCCAATATGTAAAAGAGCCGTACAAACGCTTTTTAGAAAATAAGATTAGAGAAAACTGGGATTTTTCTGGAGTTCCAATTGACATTTACATTAGAGAGAAATAATAATTCTATTTTATAATTTGTTAGATTAAAAAAAGGTATTATTTTTATAGAAATTTAAAACATCTAAATTATTTACACATGAAAAAATTTATTTTAACCTTCGCATTCGTATGTATTGCACAATTGGGTTTTTCACAAGTTGACGAAGCATTCAAGAAAGATGTTTTGAAAGTGATTGAAAATAGTGGCGCTGCGAATCAGATGAAAGCTGCTAAAGGACAAATTTTAAAAATGATCCCAGAAGCAAAACAAGCTGCATTTATTGTAGAATTTGACGCTACTTTACCTGCATTATATGACAAACTTGCTGTTGTTTACATGGAAGTGTACACAAAAGAAGACATCAAAGCCATGTTGACTTTTTATGACAGTCCAGTGGGTAAAAAAATGGCTGAAAATTCAGGCGTTTTGATGGAGAAATCACAAGCAGCTGCTCAAGAATGGGGACAAGGTCTTCAAGGAATGATGATGAAATACATGGAATAATCGTTGGATTATTACTTCATTACAGAAACGCTTCACCTATTGTGAGGCGTTTTTTTTTATAAAAACAATCGGGCGAGGTAATCAAAATGAGGGCCTTCTACTACTAGTTCGCATTTAAGCCCGTTGGCAAAAGCAGCGTTTTGGAGTGTATTGTAATCCATGTACAACCATGGAAAAGAATCTTCTGTTTCCTTTTTATAGGTAATTACAAACTCTAATTCGCCATAATAGGGATCGGATGTAATCCATTTCCCACCGTCTTCGTCTTCGTCAAACATGTAAATAATATCCGAACTATCAATCAAAATCTGACCGTTCGCTGTGAGTAGGCTTTTCAATTTTTTCAAATACAAGTCGGTTTGACACAATGTGCCGAATATTCCGGTGCCGTTCATCAGCATCAAAATGGTGTCGAATGTGCCTTCTACATCCAATACATTTTTTTGAATAGCCTGAGTTACCCCTCTTAATTGACATGCTTTGATGGCATTTTCCGAAATATCAATTGAAAGTACTTCCTGGTTTTTTTGTTGCAAATACAAACTATGGCTTCCGGCTCCGCAACCCACATCCAGAATTTTGCCGGTACAAAGCAGCAAGGCTTGCTGTTCTATCTTTGGCATTTGATCAAAACCTCTAAACAGATACGCTACATCCATTTCGTCGGGATCTGAAATATTGGTCTCTGTCATCAGGATTTGTGGATCGTTCTGGGTTTGAAAATCAAGAATAGCTTTGCCAAATAGATCTTTCATTCGTATATTTCTTTAAATAATGTGTAAAGTTATTTAAATTTGTGACAGAAATAAACAATCATGACAAAACCTTCTTTACAGGAACTCGGAAAACTCGCCAAAGACAAGCACGTTGAAAACAAGAAATATTTTGACAAGTTAAAAAAGAAGCAACCCAAGAACATGGATTATGTCATGCAGGCTTTGCATGATCAAGAATTTAAAAAAACAGATTGTTTGACTTGCGCCAATTGCTGTAAAACCACCGGTCCTTTGTTTACACTAGCCGATATTGAACGTATAGCCAAACATTTCAAACAAAAACCTCAGCAATTTATTGAGAAGTACTTACGTGTAGATGAAGACAACGACTATGTGTTGCAAAGTGTGCCATGTACTTTTTTGGACAGCGAAAACTATTGCATGATTTATGAAGTACGCCCCAAAGCGTGTAGAGAATTCCCCCATACCGATCGGAAAAAGTTCCATCAGATAAGTGATCTCACCCTAAAAAATGTAGCCCTTTGCCCAGCAGCTTTTAACATTGTAGAAGAAATGAAAAAGAAAATGCCGGTATAACTTTCTGCTGCTTGGTGAAGAATTGGAGTTCGAGGCACTGAGCCGACTGAAAGAAAAAAACTTGATATTATTCAGAAAATTTGATTTAACGAATGAAACCGTTTTCTTTCCAAACGACTGCAATATCGATTACCCTACATTCTTTTTATTATACACTTCTTTCAAATGATTTAAGGTTAAACAAATTTATTTGCTCCAATTTATCTTCGTTGATCACTATTGTCAACTTGGCTGGATATTTAAATTTCATTTCACTAAGTCTAAATGTCCAAAGCATAATTTTCAATAAATCTTCATCTCCAATATTTTTATGCTCCTTTATTCGAGTAATTCCTGATCCGAATATTGGTACAGAAACATTTTTCTGAGCATATACGCGATTTACATTATCCCAAAAATTAATAAGAAATACGATATAATCTGGCATTGTTAAAATTGCTCTATTATTCTCGTCAAATTTTGAGAAAGCTGTTAAAATAAAGTCATTATATATAATTGTTGTACTTAACTTGATTTTATTGGTTTTACCTCCATATTTTCTTAACACCTGTCTATCAATCAAATCATCATCTTTCAAATTTGCATCAATAAAATTGTCGAGATCAGTGACATTATCCTTAAAATAACGATTAATAAAAATCCCATTTAATGATTTGTTAGAAATTATTTTGTCATCAACAACAGTATCGAAATATTCATTAAATGATATCGCCTTAAGACCTTCCTCCAAAAAAAGGTCACCACACTTAATATTAACTGTACTTCCATCAATATCAACACTAATATCAGTAAGGCTATTTGCTCTCCACCAAATAATAAAATATATAATAATCAACACAGTGAAAATTATAAATCCAAAACATCTTAACCTATCTTTGTATTGATCTGGAACAATATTAAAAAGTAATATAAATGATAAAATACCAGAAACTATTGAAAAAAAACGCCAAAATTTGTCTCTAACACCATTATTGAATAACTTAACTTTCATTTTTGCTATTTGTTATAAAAATAATCGTCAGCTTCACTTTTGGAAGCCCATCTAAAACTTACATTGTTTAGTGCATTCCGAATAGTTTCTTTATTCAATGGAATATGTAAAACAGGAACTTTCGATTTTGAATCTCTAAATATTGGCAACTTATCCCACAACCTTTTTACTGTACTATTCAAGCTGTTTTTACCAAATTTTATTAGATCTTCTTTAGTTTTTAAATCAGGATAAATTACAATTATTGGAAGCCCGAGAGTATTTATTCCATAATCTATTTCTTCTCTTAAGGCTCGAGAATTTATGGTGTGTTCACTTAAGAACAAGACGATATTCTCTGAATTTTTTAATCTTTCTCGAAGTCGTGGTTTTAATGTTAATTCCCAATCACTACTGTCCCGAACATTATACGTAGTGTCATGAGCATTATTAAACGGAAAGGAACTATCAGCACCTTTCCATGCTTTTAATATGTTGTAGTAGCAAAAATCTTTGGTAGCATTTGCCCCAAGCGAAGATTCACTAAATGGTTCGCTGACATAAAACGCAGTGTAATTGTAAATTTTACTCATAATTTCATAGTGTTTTTTTTGAGATTTAATGTTTGACTTTGTAAGCATATTAGCACAACTCTTTTTTAGGTGTATTGATTTTCGGTACATTGTCTAAAAATAGCAACCAAACAGTACAAACTTCAACTACAAACCCAAAGTTAAATCAGATAATATGAATTGTTTTTTTTCAAAAATAAAACATAACCCTAAATAACCTTGTAGTAGTATTTCTACCTAGTTCATAGAATTTTTTCGATACAAGACATGAGCATGCCCGAGCCTACCGAAAAAGCAGCGGGAATGAAGAAAGTAATCTAATTTTGTGAAGTAGGACCTAATAAATCAAGTACGGTTGTCTCATTTTCAAGAAAGCAACGATGCCTGGTTTCCAGGTTTTTTTGATTTCGGTTTCTGTGATACCCGCTTCAATTTGTTGCTGGAGGGTTTTGGTACCCGCCAATTTAGTAAAAAACGCATTGAAAAATTTGGATTTATCCTGGGTCGTTGCATAGGCTTTCAAAAGCCATTTTAATTCTAACGATTGTACTTTTGCTATTTGCGAAAGGTCTTCTCCATTACAAACTTGCGCTTTGTACAACGGATCTTTGGCACCAAAATTAGGCATTGGCGTAAAGCTGAAATCACCTTTCGGCAAAAAAGGCGACCCGTATATTTGGAATTGCCTTTCGGTTCCCCTGCCCACGCTTACGATGGTTCCTTCAAACAAACACAAACTAGCATACAAATTAATGGATTGATCATTTGGCAAATTGGGAGAAGGTTTTACAGGCAAACTATACGGCTGGGTTCTTTCGTATTGCGCACACGGAATCACCTGAAGTGGACATTGGACACCGTCTTTCAACCATTTCTCGCCATTGATCATTTGAGCGTATTCACCAATTGTCATGCCGTGCAACAAAGGTATGGGATGCATCCCAACAAAACTGGCGTATTCCTTTTCTAATGTTGGTCCGTCGACTACAGCACCGTTTGGATTTGGACGATCCAAAACCAACACGGGTAGATTGTTTTCGGCGCAAGCTTCCATGATGTAATGCAAGGACGAAATATAGGTGTAAAAACGGGCTCCCACATCTTGCAAATCAAAAACCAAGATGTCAATATCAGCCAACTGATCGGCAGCCGGTTTTTTGTTGTTTCCGTACAAGGATATCACCGGCAAGCCTGTTTGTGCATCTTTCCCGTCTACAATGTGTTCGCCCGCATCGGCGGTTCCGCGAAAACCATGTTCGGGTGCAAATATTTTTTTGACGTTTACTGATTTTTGCAATAAGAAATCGATGAGATGCAATTCATTGGAAAGGATTCCGGTTTGATTGGTTACCACCCCTACTCTTTTTCCGGATAACAGCGGCAAGTACAAGTCAGGTCTTTGAGCACCTGTAAGCGGCGGGTTCCCAATAATAGTAACTGGTTTTGCAGGTGTATCTGCGACTTTAACAGAACTTCCGCAAGAAAGCATTAGCAAAAGAAATAATAATACTGTATTTTTGAAAACAGATTTATAGACCATATACTTTGAAATTAGAATATTTTATCGCCAAAAGGCTCATTGTTGCAAAAGAGTATAAAAGTAGTATTTCTGCTCCAATAATAAAAATTGCCATAACTGCAATTGCATTGGGCATGATTATGATGATTGTATCGGTTGCAACGGGAACGGGTTTGCAGGAAAAAATCAGAGAGAAAATTTCGGCTTTCAACGGACATATTATCATTTCAAACTACAATGATAATCAGTCGGATGTGAGCACGGAGCCTTTGTCTACGCGGCAACATTTCTATCCAAAATTCACTTCGGTCGATGGAATCAATCATGTGCAAGCTGTGGCTACAAAAGACGGAATCATTCGGACCGAAAATGCATTTGAAGGGATTGTTTTTAAGGGCGTAGGTACCGATTACCGATGGGAAACGTTGCAAGAATATTTGGTAGCAGGCCGACTCCCTTCTGTTTCGGGCGCGTTGAATAACGAAGTATTGATCTCTCGCTTTTTAGCAGACCGATTGGAATTGAATTTGAACGATGAATTCAATACTTTTTTCATCAAAAAAGAAGCTCAGAAACTACCTAACTTGAGACGGTTTAAAATTGTAGGAATATACAATTCGGGGTTTCCCGAATTTGATGCTGCCTTTTTATTGGGAGACATCCGCCACCTGCAACGCATCAATAAATGGAAAGCTAACGAAGTTGGTTCGTTCGAAGTTTTTATTGATGATTTCTCAAAAATTGAACCCAAAGGTCAAGAAGTGTATGAGGAAATTTCATCTACCTTGAACTCCCAAACCATCATCGATAAGTATTATTATATTTTTGAATGGCTCAAATTGTTTGATTTCAACATCGTTGTCATCTTGGTGATCATGATTGTGGTTTCGACCATCAATATGGTGGTGGCTTTGTTGGTGATTATCTTGGAGCGCACCCAAATGATTGGCATTTTGAAATCGATGGGAGCTAGCAATTGGTCGATCCGAAAAATATTCTTGTACAATGCTTCTTATTTAATCTTGCTCGGCTTGTTTTGGGGGAATCTAATTGGGATTTCGGTGTTGTTGATTCAAAAGTATTTTGGAGTCATTCAACTCAACCCTGAAAACTATTATGTAACGCAAGCACCTGTAAATATTGATTTTTTGACTATTGTCCTGCTTAATATAGGTACCATTGTAGTTTGCCTACTTGTCTTGTTGATTCCTTCTTACATCATCACGAAAATATCTCCGGCCAAGACCATTCGGTTTGAATAGTTGATCGTTACCTGAAATGGGGTTTTTGTATCACCAAGTAACACAAAGTGAGCACTACGTTTCACAATGCTTTTTTTATTATAACGTGAATGTATTTTGGATATAGGTAGGACTAAGTACCGCAAAGTGTGCACTATGTTTTACAATGTTTTTTTTCACCATTTATTTATAGGAAACAAAGCTGCGATAAGGATGGCAGCGGCATCCTTTTGTTGCGGCAACGAAGTGACAGCAACAAAAGATAGAGCGAACAGCCTGACGCAAGAGCTAAAACGAGCGACGCAGGAGCCGGTTTTAGCTCTTGCGGAACGCCCAAAAACTATTGGTTGTAGCCGAAACGTTTGAGCATATTGGCGTTACTTCTCCAGTTTTTGTTAACTTTCACATACATTTCGATGTGGATTTGTTTGCCAAAAAACTTCTCTAGATCGGCACGAGCCTCTACGCCTACTTTTTTGAGGGCTGCTCCTTTGTGACCAATGATGATTCCTTTTTGCGTATCTCTTTCGACCATGATTAGGGCGCGGATGCGGATGATTTTTTCATCTTCAATGAACTCTTCGGTCTCAATTTCTACAGAATAGGGAATCTCTTTGTTGTAGTGCAATAATATTTTTTCGCGGATGGTTTCATTGACAAAAAAACGTTCGGGTTTGTCGGTCAAAGCATCTTTGGGATAATAAGGAGGTGAAAGCGGTAACAAGTTGATGATTCTAGAAAACACCTCTTGCACATTGAAATTTTGCAAAGCAGAAATAGGAAATATTTCGGCATTGGGAACTTTTTCTGACCAAAAAGCGACTTGTTGTTCCAGTTGCTCTTGGTTGGATGTGTCGATTTTGTTTAACAACAATAAAACAGGGATTTTGGCGTGAATGATTTTGTTGAAAAAAGCTTCGTCTTTCAATTCTTGTTCGCCAATTTCGACCATGTAAATCAGGATATCGGCATCTTCAAAGGCGGATTTCACAAAATTCATCATCGACTCTTGCATTTCATAAGCGGGCTTGATGATACCTGGCGTGTCGGATAGAATGACTTGAAAATCTTCACCATTTACAATGCCAAGAATACGATGACGAGTGGTCTGAGCTTTTGAGGTAATAATGGACAATCTTTCGCCAACAAAAGCGTTCATAAGCGTTGATTTTCCCACATTTGGGTTTCCAATAATATTTACAAAGCCTGCTTTATGTGTCATTTAGTACTGTTTTATTTTTTGCAAAGGTAGTCATATCAAGTGAATAGACGAAATAAAACATTTTTTTAAATTTTGTATTGAATTTATAGAAAAGGGTTGTATATTTGCACTCGAAACAGCGCGGGATAGAGCAGTAGGCAGCTCGTCGGGCTCATAACCCGAAGGTCACAGGTTCGAGTCCTGTTCCCGCTACTAAGTAAGCCATTCAGAAATGAATGGCTTTTTTATTTTTATCAATTTACACTTATAAAAAAACCACATTTAAAAAATGTGGTTTGAATATTATAAATAAGAAAGGTTACTTCAAAATTGCTCTTGAAATCACCAACTTCTGAATTTCTGTAGTTCCTTCTCCTATCGTACACAATTTGGCATCACGATAGAATTTCTCCACCGGAAAATCTTTGGTATATCCGTATCCGCCGTGAATTTGAATGGCTTCATTGGCTACTTTCACACATACTTCAGAAGCATACATTTTGGCCATTGCGCCAGCAGATGTGACCGGTAAATGTTTGTCTTTTAAATAGGCCGCTTTATGTAGCAACAATTCGGAAGCTTCAATTTCGGTGATCATGTCTGCTAATTTGAACGATATTCCTTGGAAATTACTGATGGGCTGTCCAAACTGGTGGCGTTCTTTCGAATATTTCAAAGCAGCTTCGTAGGCTCCTTTGGCAATTCCTAATGAAAGGGCTCCAATCGATATTCTACCGCCATCTAATATTTTCATTGCTTGAATAAACCCTTCTCCTATTTCTCCCAATCGATGTGTATCGGGCACACGGCAATTGTCAAAAATGAGTTCGGCTGTTTCACTTGCACGCATACCCAATTTGTTTTCTTTTTTACCAGATGTAAATCCTTTCATTCCTTTTTCGAGAACGAATGCTGTGGTTCCTCTTGAATTTCCTTTCTCGCCTGTTCTTACAATGACAACAGCCACATCACCCGAAATAGCGTGTGTGATAAAATTCTTCGCGCCATTGATGATCCAATCATCACCCTCTTTAACGGCGGTCGTGTTCATCCCGCCTGCATCTGAACCTGTATTGTGTTCGGTCAATCCCCATGCACCGATGTGTTCACCAGACGCTAGTTTAGGAATCCATCTTTTCTTTTGCTCTTCGGTACCAAAGGACAAAATATGGTTGGTACATAACGAATTATGAGCCGCAATAGACAATCCGATGGACGAATCGACTTTTGAAATTTCTTCGATAATGGTGATGTATTCATGGTACCCAAGTCCAGAACCTCCAAGTTCTTCGGGAACCAAAACGCCCATAAATCCCATTTCTCCTAGTTTTTTAAACAAAGGAACCGGAAAAATTTGTGCTTCATCCCACTCCATGATAAAAGGGCGGATGTGTTGTTCTGCAAAATCTCGAATTGATTGCGCAATCATTGATTGCGTTTCGTTGTATGAAAAGTCCATAAAAGGTATATTGTTTTAATATTCCAAATATAACACTATTATTTTTATTTTATCAACAGGAAACTGCTTTATTTTTGTCAAATCCTCAATTTTTAGACTGCCGTTCATGCTTCTAAAAACGACAATATTTTTGGATATGGGGTATTTAAAATACGGAAAAGCACCCAACTCTTTTATAGTCGCTGTGTTGATGTTGATTTTTTTGACTGAAGTGGTAGAAGTGACTGTAAAATAAGTGTCCAGTTTTTGAATGACCTCGGGCGACAAACCCCAAATGTCCTCCATTTGATCCATGGACACAAAGCCTCCCAACTGGTATTTTTGTTGCAAAATCCTGTCTGAAATTACATCGCCAATACCGTAAACAGCCATCAAATCTTCTTTACTTGCTTGGTTGATATCTTTTATTTTTATTGGAGGTTTCTTTGAAAAGTCGATCCACTTTTTAAGTTCCTCATCCTTTTTATGCTTCGGATGGGTAACCCAATCCGGAAATTTAAAGTAAGGCGAAATAGCGCTCAACAATGAATCGGAAACGCCTGTAACCGATTGAAATTCGCGTGCCGAGTTCACATATTTACCAGTTTTTCGAAAACGAAGCAGTCGTTGGATTTCTTGGGGTTTCATCCCTAATTTATACCCCTTAAAATCGGTGATGAAATTGGGGTTAAAGGGATACATCTGGAAAGAGGTCGTCGGTTTATTGGCCTTGAGGGAGTCAATTTCATTTTGCAAAGAAAGCCATTTTTGTGGTGGTAACGCTACTTCCTTCTGACGGAAGTCGACAAAATAATAAATGCTTTGAAGAAGAATTATGATTCCAAATAAAAGGATCAATCCCTTTTTTTGACCCGAAGAAAAAGAAAAGAAAGCGTTGTTTTTAGGCATATATTTTTAGTTTACAAATCAAATACAGACGTACGCTTGGCTCGAATTAAATCTTTCAGACGCATCCAAAAAGCCAAAGTCAAATAAACTCCAAATCCGAGTCCCACTGTTACAAATGAAATGTAAATAAAAAAAAGGCGCACACTGGTAGCTCGCATCCCTAGCTTATCTGCTAGACGAGAAGATACATGAAATCCATGCTTTTCAAAAAAATACCGAAGATTAGTAATCATATTCAACTATATTGTTTTAAAAAAGATAGTCCCAAACCACATTGAAGACATCGTTTTTGATTACAATATTCCGTTTTCAATTGTAATAAAGCTTGTGTTTCCATTGCGTGGGTCGCCTTCACTCCAAAAGTAGCAAATTTTTCTATGGTGGTGTTCATTTCTGGTTTACATTTTGACATAAATGACAGGATTTGTTCTGAATGATCTTTTCCAATCGATTTTGCATACGCAAACTGAATGGGAAGAATCGTATTGATGATCAACAAATCGATGAATGGTTTTGACAGCTTCTTTTCTTTCACAGCGCTGGATGCATCAAAAGTATAGTGGGTTTTCCAATAAGTACTCACCGAACTATCAAACAACTTGTATATTTCTTGGGATTGGTGAGCTGCAATGATCTGTGTAAACAAATTTCGATGGAGGTGATACAACATCGCCAACTGAGCCAGTCGAATCGTAGGAAAATTATCGGGTCTGTGCTTAAAAAAAGTAACCGGTGCCATCAGCGGTGGTTCCAAATGGTATTTATTTTTGAGGTAATCGTACCATGCCGTCAACTCATTTGCATAATTATCTTGGGGCGAAGCGGGCAATAACGATGCCTGACCCAACAGCAAGGCTTCTAAATACTTGACCTCTAACGACTCTTTTCTAACAATAGAAAAAGTGATGGATTGCGCTATTTTTAAAAAAGAATCGCCGTTGGTGTTGAGTCCGAAGTTTTTAGTGAGCCTAGCAAACAAAACGGCTTCCCAATCGTTTTCTGTTTGTGTCAACCATTCCTGAATTTCAATTGATTTGCGCTCCAAGCGTTCAAAAAACAACCGTTCTAACCAATTTTGGAGCACAAAGGCATCACAAGAAACCAGTTCTTTTTCACAATAAATCCATGACTTGGACGACATCAAACTTCGGTATTTATCGACCGCCGTTGAATCGACACATTGTGATAATTCCAAAACGGGCAATTCCGAATTGTCCCTTCTGAATACAGGTACGTCGTGCTTCCAAACAACATGTAAGATCACATTGTCATAGGCCGCATCTTTTTCATGCTGATGCAAATACCAATCTGAAGATTGAAGGTGTATTTCAATATTTCCAGCCCACTTTTGATTGTTTACTAAAATTTGTGCGTTGAAAAAATCAGGGCCTGCAAGTTGAGTATATTGACCCGTATTTAAAATTACTAAGCTTTCGCCTTGACTCGTATACAAGTCGAGGAACCTAAATTTTTTGTATTGCCAAACGTAATGTAAAAAATCTTCTTTCATATTTTTCTTATTGCGTGTGGGAGTACTAAATTACTAAAAATAGTTTTATGTTAATCAATATTTTATATTTGTAGACAAACATTTTTTTATGAAATCAATCTTTTGCTTTGGATTCGTGTTTTTTTCGAGTCTAATTTTTGCTCAAACCAGCTATAAAATATCGTATGAAAAATATTCAAATGGTACTTTAATCGAAAATCAGGATCCTGTTTTTGTTTTCACAAATGAAAAAGTAACGCAAGTAATTGCAAAAAGTGTGTTGGAAAACAGCGCGCTGTTTCCATCAGAGTATTTTTTAGTAAACAGAAATAATTTGCACATCATTCAAGAAGCACGATTGGATGCTAATCGTTCTATTCAAACCATAGACAGCACCTCATTGAACAAGCAAACCTTTGAATTTTTACCCGAAACAAAGAAAATTTTAGGATATACCTGCAAAAAAGCAAAAACCATCATCAATTCCAATACCCTCGAAATTTGGTATACCCAGGATTTGAAAGTTGCCGGCTCACCCAGTTCTTTAGGGCAGAAATTAGGTCTTGTGTTGGAGATAAATCGGAATGGAAACAACATCACCCTGGCGCATAAAATTGAAAAAATAAAAGCAATTCCGTTAATGAACGTGGCTTATGAAAAGTCCAAAGGCATCGACATGCTTACTTACAGAGATTTGGTTTGGAAAAGTCGATTTACCACCCTTCCGGTATTTAAAGAAGAAGTTATTTGCTTTTCAAGTGAATCAAAATCGAACGACAGCATTTTGAAATACGCCAATGGAACAATCATTTTGAGAAAAATCAAATTCCCAATCGTTCAAAAAGGAAGTCAAATTTTTGTAGATGCTGTAGAGCAATCCAATGGTGACGCATATGATCGAACCGGATCCATATTCCTTATTCCGCAAGATAAAACGCTAAGCTTTCTAAACGGATTACAAGAAGGCATCAAAACACTTCCTGTGTATGATAATGGAAATTCCAAACAATACCAAGGAATTGTGAAAACAGAAAATTACACCCCTTTACTAGAACTCATGCGCTTTTTTACCCCGTTTGGTATCCATCACTACAACTACATTGAGTTAAAAGATAAAAAATGGGAAGACAAAGTGCATTACCGACAAGACATCTCCGAATTAGCAGCTTCCCTTTCAGGCCAAGAAGTTTATGTTGGAGCCTTCATCGGCAATTATGACAAAGGAGGACATAAATTGAGTGTAAATATAACGCTTCACAAAGAAGAGGATGCCGTTGAAAAATCCAATTTCAATATGCCTCTGTTTAACACAACCAATGTAATGGAGATGGCTGGTCAAGAATATGGCACTTTGTTCAATTCTGACAAAGGATTGTATGTTTCGTTTACCTTAGAAAAAGAGGTAGAAAAAGCCCAATTACGCTATATTACAACAGGACATGGTGGATGGGAAAACGGAGATGAATTTGTACCTAAAAAAAATACCCTGTTGTTGAATGAAAAAGAAGTGTTTCATTTTACACCATGGCGAGAGGATTGTGGTGCTTTCCGATTGTACAATCCTGCTTCTGGGAATTTTCAAAACGGGTTGTCTTCATCCGACTACAGCCGATCCAACTGGTGTCCAGGCACAGCTACCAATCCGATATATATTGAGTTAGGTAATTTGAAAGCCGGAAAGCATACCCTTCAAGTAGTGATTCCGCAAGGGAAACCCGAAGGAACAAGCTTTAGCTCTTGGAATGTTTCGGGTGTATTGATCGGAAATGTAAAGTAAAAAAAATGCCTCCATTTGATTGAGGCATTTTTTTAATGATTATTTAATCGAACCAATAATATCTGATTTAGTGATAATATGGTGTTTTCCATTATCTAAATCGACTAATACGGCTTGGGTTTCTCGAGTGAAAAGTTTAGAAACTTCTTCGATTGGCGTTGATAACTTTACAATTGGATAGGGTTTTCCCATCACTTCTTTTATCGGTTTATCTGCAACATTTTTGTCTGAAACATAGCTTTGGAACAAATCCGTTTCATCCACAGACCCCACAAAACCATTCACGTCAATCACAGGAATTTGAGAAATTTTGTATTGACGCATTCTATCAATCGCATGCGAAACAAGTTCTTCTGTTCGCACGATGATTAAATTTTTAGTAACATGATCTTTGATGATGTCGGCGGCCGTTGTAATTTCTTCATCCAAGAAACCACGCTCGCGCATCCAATCATCATTGAACATTTTACCTACATATCTACTTCCAGAATCGTGGAATAAAACCACCACAACATCTTCAGGTTTAAAATGTTCTTTTAATTGATGTAATCCTTTGATGCAAGATCCTGCAGAATTTCCGACAAAAATACCTTCCTCAAGTGCTATTTTACGGGTATAAACCGCAGCATCTTTGTCGGTAACTTTTGTAAACCCGTCAATTAATGAAAAATCCACGTTTTTAGGAAGAATATCTTCTCCGATTCCTTCGGTAATGTACGAATAGATTTCATTCTCATCGAATATTCCGGTTTCGTGGTATTTTTTAAACACAGAACCATAGGTATCGATTCCCCAGATCTTGATGTTTGGATTTTTCTCTTTCAAATATTTAGCAACTCCAGAAATAGTTCCTCCGGTTCCTACTCCTACTACAAAATGAGTGATTTTTCCATCGGTTTGTTCCCAAATCTCTGGCCCCGTTTGTTCGTAATGTGCCAATGCATTAGACGGATTGTCGTATTGATTTACGTACCAAGAATTTGGAATTTCGGTTCCTAGCCTTTTGGAAACAGAATAATACGATCTTGCATCGGTTGGTTCCACATCGGTTGGACATACAATTACTTTAGCACCAACGGCACGAAGTATATCCATTTTTTCTTTGGATTGTTTATCGGTGATTACAAAAATACATTTGTATCCTTTTACGATGGCTGCCAAGGCTAGACCCATACCCGTATTTCCTGATGTTCCTTCAATGATGGTACCTCCTGGTTTCAATCGGCCATCAGCTTCGGCATCTTCCACCATTTTAAGTGCCATTCTATCTTTGGTAGAATTTCCTGGATTGAAAGTTTCCACTTTTGCCAACACAAGCGCATCAATGCCTTGAGTGACTTTGTTTAGTTTTACTAAAGGAGTATTTCCGATAGTACCTAATATATTTTCTGAATAATTCATAGTTTGTTTGTATGAGACAAATGTAGGAAGAATAATTGAAATTGAAATAAGTTCAAAAGAAACAGAAAAAAAAAACTACAGAATAAGCGGTTTAATACTGCTTCTATTATTGAAAAAAGTTCCAAGCAATTCCGAATCGAATAACAAAATCTCGGTAAGGTAACGTGGGTGTGGTATAGAATGTATTGCCCGTCATGGTCGAATTGAAATGTTCTGCTTTAAAGAAAATACGGGTTTGACGAATGCGTCCATTCACAAAAAAATCAACCATTGGGAAGTTTCCAATTTGGCGGTTGGTTTGCACAAAAAATTCAGATACTACAGGATTGAATTCGTTGGCATAAAAAGACGTAAAATAGTTTACCGTAAATCCGGTTTGGAGTTGCAGGTTGCTCTTAAAAAATTTATTTTTATAATAAATTGTAGAACGCAAAGTAATTTCTGGAAGGTTAAGAACTGCATTACTTTGATCCACTTTTTGATAGAGTACCGTAGCATCTAAACCAAATTTTCGAAACGTAACCTCCTTATTTACCGTGGCCGATAAATAATTGATGGTATTGGCGTATTGAAAAGGTTTGATGATTTGTTGGTTTTCAATAGTCGCTGTATCTTTAAAATAAAGAAAGTTATCTATGGTTGTAAGTTGAAGCGAAGCATGCAGCCATTTTGTAGACGCTTCTGCTTGAATGGTGTTGGTAAGTACGTTTGAAAAATCGTTGCTCCAGTTGTATTGGATGTAACTACTTTGCAAAAGATTGAAGTTATTATTCGGTGCTTTGCTGCTGTTGTGGTATTCTAATTTGATTAGATCTTCAGGGTTTATTTTATATACCAAAACGGCATCCACATCTCTTCGCTGCTGGGTAGATATCGCGTTTGAAAACAAGAACTTCCCAGACCATTTTGTTTTTTGGTATTGGTATTGACCGCCAACGGTATTGATGGTGTTAGAAATAGCATTGGGAATTAACTGAGCATCCAACTGAAGTACTTTGTCGTAATATTGGTTATTTCTATAATCGTCTAGAAAAAAGGTAATACGTCCCAGTGTTTTGTTTTCATAAGCAACCCCAACCTTATTGTACAATGAGTTGAAATTGGTTCGATCTTGGATATTGGCTGCCAAATAAGAATCACCGAAACGATTGAAAAAGTTGGTAGATCCGTCAATTGAAGATTTTACTGTCTTTTGATCATAGGAATAATACTTATTTTCATAAACAAATTGATGGCTTAGGTACAGGTTATTCTGCTTGTTTTTAGAATTGATACGCAAGGAATGATCATAAAAAAAGCGTTTTCCTTTTAAAACAGATGTAGCATCTTTTAAATAAACTTGCAACCTAGCTCTTTTTACATAATCGGGATCACCACTTTCAAAATTTTCAAGGGAAGTGATACCGCCGTTTTCTCCGTTGGTCAAATCTTGACCTGTGAAATGAAAATTAGAAACATACCGTTTATTCAATGCCGTATAACTCGCTGTGAATTTAAAATTTCCGGAAGTAGATTGCTCGTTGATGTATTTACCTAACGAACGCATTCCTCGGTATTCTATCGAAAAATTAAATTGAGGGGATGTATTTACAGCTATCAATACATCGGTATTTTGTCCTTGCTGTTGTGTGGTCTTGAAATGCAAATCGGTTAAAGGTGTTGCCACCGAATAATAATTTACATCTTCTATCTGAACATAATTGAGATGCTTTGTAGAGAAACCCATACTAGGTAAAGAAGAGGTTGTCGTTGTTCCAAAATGCAAGGTGGAATAATACCCGCCGTCATTTGCAAAGGGAAGCAATCCAAACATATCTTTTTTGAGATAATTCAATTTGTAATCGCTTTTTAAGGACAACGAAGTATCTACATACGAAGTATCTTGATCCAAAGTGATGATGGCATACTGATTTATTTTGGCTTTATTCAACGTGTCATTGGTTTCTTTACGCAAGGATTTTGGTTTCTTATCTTGCGAAAAACTTTGAAAAGACAATACAAATAACAGTAAGGACAGTAAATATCTCATTGGATTCTATTAGACAGCAAAAATATTGAATTGAAATCAATTAAATCATAAAGTAATGTAAAAAAAAACACCCAATAAAGGGTGTTTTAGATCTTGTTTCAAAAATATTAGTTTTTGATCAGTTTCTGAGAATAATTAAGGTTATCTCCTTGAACTTTTACAATGTACATTCCAGATTGAAAAGCACTTAAGTTCATTGTTGTAACATCCGTCCCATTTTGAACTGTTTCGTCCAAAATTACACGTCCATTTAAATCAATCACTTTTATATCGATCTTACCAACGAATCCATTTACTTTCACATTAAAAATAGAGTGGGTTGGATTTGGATAAATATAAATATCATTTGTATTGAATGTATCTGTTCCCATTGAACAACCTGCATAGGGAGTAAAATCTTCCACTTGATCATCAGGATCTTGATTACTTCCAGAGGAAGCATTCAAACCTACACCACGTCTTCTAAAAACCTCAGTAATTAAACATTTATTTGCACCACCTGTAGACGCTAAATCAGCTGCTATTAATGCATTACGACCATCAACAATAGTTGGACTACAAGGTTGTGCTTTTAAAGCATCTATTACCAATTTCATCACTTTATTATTACCTCCTGTACCCGTATATTTGTTGTCATCATAACCATATGTTTCGATGTATTTCCATGCTAAATCCCACAAAACTGTCGCCCAAAAATCACCCGTTACATAACGGTAACTTGTATCAGTAGGGTCCTCAGGAATAGCTGAGTTAGAATCTACAAAAGTTAGAGGATTCACTGTCATATCTGTAGAATATGGATACGAACGTAAACCACCTCCTGTTGTTTCTTGATTCATAACAAAAGTAGCTAGACCTTTTGGAGTAGTACCAACATCACCCGGTTTGATTTGCATCATCATAGCAAACCAATCAGACCAACCTTCACCCATTTGATCATAGTTTTGAAGGCAACTAGAATTCATTCTTCCACCAGCCAAACGTGTAGATATACCGTGACCAAATTCATGTGCAATAACACCATTATCTAAATCACCATCAGTATTCACAAAAAGCTCAAGAGCTGTTGGAGATTGTATTTTTGCATTTACCGGTATACCAGCTTTCAACTTTGCAATAATTTCCTCACCTGTATTTAATGAAACACTGATTGCAGGAATCGTAATCGTAGAGGTAGCAGCACCCGACATACCTAAATAAGTATTGGGAGCTGTGGTGTCATTGTTTACAATAATTACACCTACTGCATTGGCTGCTTGCGCAAACTGTACTTTTTCAATGAATGAACATGGTGTACCACCATTAGCAACCGAAGTAGATCTTCTAATTACTACAATTTTTCCGCTGATTTCAGCAGCATTAACTGCAGCAGTACAAGCATCTGCGTTGTCTGTTTGTCCCACGTCTGGTATCCCATCGTCAAATAATACTAAATCCGTTTGAATAGCGTTTGGAGCGACAGGTACATTTACATGACCTGGATTGAATAAATTATCACCCGCATATTTTAATCCAGCAATATCAGTTGGAGAATTGATATTTAATAATTGAGTTACTTTTCTATAACTCCACAAATACATTTGCATTTTAGGACTAACACCATCTGTAGGCGTAGAAAAATTTGCATTATTTAATGTCGGTGTAGGAGTAATATCTGAACCATCTTGGGCATCTGCCCATACAAAATCATTTGGACTTGCGGTTGTAGAAGAAGACGCATAATTTGTTTTTTGAAAATTACCATTAACTTCATTAAATCCGGCAAAATACCATACATCATGCATGATGTTAACCATGTAAAATAAATTTGTTGTTGCAGCATCAATATAAGTTTTTGCAGCTGCTGAAGTGCCTGGATAAGTAAAATCAAAGTTTAAAGAAGTCCCTCCATTAGGAGCATAACCTGTAGAAGTTGACGGAGTTGTAGCAATATAACTCTGTGGATCTGAATTCAAATAATCAGCTCGAGCCCATACATTATTCCCTCTAGTATAAGTATACTTTTGAGTTGCAAACGAACCATTTAAAGTATTCGTATCATGCCATCCCTTTGGAGAAGCTGTACTATTTTCAGGATTAGATATTAATTGTCTTGCGGTGTGATTTGGACTTTCAAAATTAAATGGAACTACTTTATATGAACCTCCTTGAGTTTCTAGAATAGAAGCCTGTTTGTTACTAAGAAAACTTGAAGAAAATGAAACTCGTTCTTGATGATCATGTTTAGGAACGTAACAAGATCTATTAGTTTTAAAATCACAAGATATTGTCAAGTCATTTTTTTCAAGTAATTCACCAGATTGAGAATCTATTCGTACCGACCATAAATGATCATGTTTTGGAGTATCAATTGTAAAATCCCATGAAAGTTTCAATTCATTATTAACTTGTTGATAAACCAAAACAGCATTAATATTATTTTCAAAACCAAAACCATTACTTAATATTACATGACTATTATCAATGGTTTGAATCACAGATAATGGTTGAATAGGCTCTAAATTTAAAAAGTTATATGCTTTTACCAAAGCATCATAGGAGCTCATACTAGGTGATGTAGCATTCACTTTGCTTTTAACATTTGTTATAAAACGATTTGCACCGTAAATAACAACATTGTTTTTAACAGAAGCTGTGAAAATTGCACGAAAAACATCAATATTATTATATTGTTGATTTAAATAATAGTATTGAACAGACTCATCTGCGGAAGTTCCAACACTACTGATCCTCCAGTTTGAAACATCTGATTTATTTAATTCAAATTTAGAAACGTTTAAATCTAAATAAGACTGAAGTATTTGCTTTTCTGTTTGTGAAAAACTATAACTAAAAATAAATAATGTAAATAGAAATAATATTTTTTTCATAATGATAATATTTTCATCAAATATAATAAAAAAAATGAAACAAAAAAAAGCCAGTAATAAAATTACTGGCTTTTCATATTATAATGAAAAACTAAATTTATTGTAAATAAAATGGAGTTTTAGCATTAACTGTAAACAATTCTGCTTGAGTAACACTAGGCACATTAGAAGAGTTAGAAGAATACTCACTTCCAGGATAGATTAATCGTTTTGGACGTGTCGTTTGAGAAACACCTTGAGGTAGAGGAGCAACTGGATAACCTGTTCTCAACATATCAAAGTAAGGCTCAATACCAGACCATTGCGCTAAAGCTAAATATTTCTGAGTAATAATACAGTTGATTTTATCAGTACTTCCAGCCCAACCTAAACCATTTTTAGCACTAACAGCACTTAAATAAGTTGTAGCATTCAATGGAGCCAATAAACCTGTTAAATCACCAAATCCTCTACTATAAAAAGCAAAAGAAGCAGTAACAGCTTGATTAAACATAGCTTCAGCATCACCTGACATATAACCTCTTTGTATAGCTTCAGCTTGCAGGAAATAAGATTCAGCAGCCAACATAGCGTAAGCATCTCTTTCAGTACCATTTGCATACCAATCACTAGCACTAGTAGCACCTGTATAACCGTGAACAAAAGATGATAATCTAGATTTTGCAGTAGCAGTTTCAGTACCTTGAGTAGCACCAACAACAACACCAGAAATCGTACCAAACATTCTAGATCTTCTAGGATCAGCAGATCCAGTAGTCAATGTTGAAGTGTTAGTTGTACCATTGACAACACCAGCAATAAATAAACCTGCTGCATTCGCTCTGTTACCAGACAACCAAGCAGTCTCAGATACATTTACGCCATACACTCTAAAAATTGGATTAGATTGCGCAGCAGTAGCTCCAGTAAAACCAGGATTATACGCAACATCAGCATCAATAAAATTTTGCTCAATATTAGCAAAACGAGATGTTCTTAAAGCAGCTAAAGTTGCATCTGTTGTGTTTGATAAACGAACCAACATTCTCAATTCTAAAGTATTTGCATATTTAATCCACTCAGCCATATCACCGTTGAAAACAATATCCTCAGAACCTGGAACAATAGTTTCAGCACTTGCAGAATAGATTTCTTCACGAGCCTCATCTAATAAAGTAAACAAATTTTGAATAATTTGTTTGTCATCATCATATTTAGGCTGACTAAAATTGTTATTAAATGCCTCAGAGAAAGGAGCGTCACCATATAAAGATATGATTTTTTCCATCCCTTGAACTTTCATGATTTTTGCAATTGCAAAGTGATTTCCGTATAAAGGAAATTGAGTTGCTCCATCAATAATATCCTGAAAATTGTCAGTATATAAATAGGTGTTTTCCCATAAAACTTCATATGAAGCAGAGGTAAAATTATAGTTATAAGCAACATCAGAAGATGTAAAACCAGAATTCAAACCATATGCATAAGACATTTTATTTCCAAAAGAGTTGAATGAAATTGCTTCATTATTAAGTAAACTCAATTGAGCAGTTGCTAATCTTTGCGCAGGATTAATGTTGTCAACTAAAGGATTGTTTGAGAAATCCTCATTAGGTTGATCTAAGTAGTCACTACAAGAAAAAAGTGTAGAAGCTACTGCGAAGGTTAAAAATATTTTTTTCATTTTTTATTTATTTAATAATTAAAATCCAACATTGATTGCAAAACCAAATGTTCTTGTTGACGGATATTGATTTACTCTTGATAAACCGGCAGCAGCACCATTTGTATTGCCTGATGGACGAGAAGCAGCATTAGTTGTTGATGCATCATAAACACTTGAAGCTTCTGGATCAGTATAACCTTTGTTGTTATCAGCTAATATAATGAAAGGATTTCTTGCATTTACAGAAAATCTAAAAGATGACAATCCAAGTTTTTCAGTAAATTTAGGAGCTAAAGTATAGCTTAAAGAAATTTCACGAACTTTCAATGCTGTTGCATCAACCGCATTATGAGTACCTAAACCAGCTAAAGTATTTCCATAAGCAATAGCACCATTTGAACCATAACCAGCTGCAGTTGGTACTGTAGTGTTAGGCTGACCAGTTGAAGCTAAAACAGAATTAGGGAATAAAAACCCTGCTTCTCTATCGTAAGCTGTAGCAGTGTGGTGACCAGACCATGTCATGTTATAAATAGTTTCAGAGAAGATTTTCCCACCTTTTCTGTAATCCATTGTAAAAGCAAGACCAAATCCTTTGTATGAGAAATTATTAGTGAAACCTAAAATATAATCAGGATTAACTTTACCAATGTTTTGTTGAACACTGTTCACAGATGGCAAACCAGTTACATCATTAATAATAACTCTTCCTTGGTCATCTCTTAACCAATCAGTACCTTGTAAGAAAGGGAAAGATTGTCCAACAGCAGCTACAATAGCACCATTAATTCCAGTATCAGACACATCATATAAAGTAACTGCATCTTGACCTGTCAATTTAGTAACTTCATTTGAGTAAGTTGAGAAGTTAATATTTGATGTCCAATTAAATTGTTTTCCTTTGAATGGATTCAATGTAATACCTAAATCTAAACCTTTTGTTTTAACATCACCGATATTAGCCAATTTACTTAAGTTACCTGTAGCACTAGAAGTAGATAAATTACTAATTGCATTTGTAGTATCCGTCATGTATGCTGCAAAATCAAGAGTAAGTTTATCATCAAACATACCTAAAACAAAACCTGCTTCAACAGTAGAATAAAATTCTGGTTTGATATTTGGGTCTACGAATGAAAATTGATCAATAAATGAATTACCCGTTTGACTGTAAGGGAAACCAGCACCTAATGAACCAAAATTTAACACTCTATAGTTACTAATTGCAGCGGTACTACCTACTTTAGTGTAGTTAGCATATGTTTTTAAATAACTAATTTTGTAAGAAGATAAATCTTTCCATTTAGATGGCAAGAATGAAACACCCGCACTTGGATAGAAGAAATCTCTGTTTTCAGGTAATAAATTTGATACGTGTTCGTATCTACCTGTTAAGTTTAAAAACAAATAATCTTTGTAAGCTAAATCAACGTTAGCAAATTCAGCAGTAGAAGAATATTCTTGAACTGTATTATTTAATGAACTAGGATTATCAGGGCTAAGTACGTTTTGAATATTGTACCATCCTTCAATTTCTAAATTTTGACCTCCTTGAGCAATTCTGTTCAAAGTGTTTTTTCTCATGTTGTGACCAACAAAAGCAGATAAATCTATATCTTTTGTCAACTCGTAGTCAAAAGTAGCCATTAAATCTCCGTAGAAATTTCTGCTAGTTTCACCAAATTTGTAAAAAGCTGAAGTTTGACCTAATGAACCAGCACCATATGGAGCAGGCAATGTATCAACTAATTCAGCATTGTGAGCAATTTGACCTACTGTATTCATACGAATACCAGCATTGTATTTAAACCCAATGTTATTGTTAGCTTTATAAGCTAAATTAACGTTAGTATTTACGAAATTAACTTCATTTTCAAGTCTGTTATTATCTCTTCTCCAAAAAGGATTATCATAATAAACATTCCATCCACCTAATCCTAAACCATTATCAAATTGTCCAATTGGAATATTTGATGCTGCTTGTTGCAACTCTAATAAAGTTGTTCCAGCATTAGATTGGTTTGTTTTAGAAACTCTGTAATTAAATTGACCATCAACAGACCATTTTTTTCCAGAAACTCCTCCTTTAAACAAGAAGTTACTTCTTTTAAATTCATCATTTTTAACGATAAATTCTCTTAATTGGTTGTCAGCACTGAAACTTGCATAAGAATTATCAGATCCAACTCTCAAAGAGATACCATTTTGAATAATAGAACCTTCTTTGTAGAATTGTTTGATATTGTCTTTAATATGAGAATATGGAGCTTCAATGTAAGAACCATCCGCTTGAGGCAAACCTACTGGACGAATTGAGCCGTCAAATAATTCTCCCCAACCACCATTTTCATACTGATCCCATGCTCCAGACCAACCTTGACCATAAAGATTTTGTTTTTCTGCAACAAAAGAAACTTCCTCGAAGTCAATACCTGAATTAAATTCAATACTTACCTTCTCACCTTTAACAGCTTTTTTAGTTGTAACAACAATAACACCACCAACTCCAGCTTCTCCGTAAATCGCAGCACCTTGAGCACCTTTAATTACGTTTACGCTCTCAATCATTGAAGGAGGCATAGAAGCAAAAACTTGTGAGTTAGATGGAATACCATCAATTACAATTAATGCCTCACCATTAGTTGAAAACGAAATTGGAGTTCTCAACTTAATAGAAGTATTTCCATCAACACCGTTTGAAACGTTGTTAATTTGCAAACCAGCAACTTTACCAGTTAAACTTCTTACAGCATTTGGATTGTTCGCGATACCCATTTCTTTAGCAGAAATGACCGTGAACGAGTTAGCTACTGCGTCTTTTCTCTTTTTAACACCAAGAGAACCAGTTACTACAACCTCATCAAGAACTTTCTGATCAGCAGTCAACTTAACACTAATCGTGTTAGAAGCACCAACTTTAACCTCTTGAGTTGCTAATCCAAGAAAAGAGAATACTAAAGTTTCTCCTTGCTTAGCTTTGACAGAATATTTTCCGTCCATATCAGTTTGTGTGCTACGTGTTGTTCCTTTAACAACAACATTCGCTCCAGGGATAGGTCCAACATTGTCAGACACAACACCACTTACAGTTTTCTCTTGTGCAAACGAAAACTGCATTGTTAACGCTACTAAAAGCGTAAAAATCCATTTGAACTTCGATCTCATATTAATTTTATTTGAGTTAGTTATTCCGCAAACTTCTTAATAATTTCTTAATTAACCAAATATTAACATGAAATATTACACTTAACAAATGTTAAATTTTAATTTACAACATAATTCGAAGTGTCGTTTCAAATTCATTCCCCATCTAAATAATTGGAATTCAGCAATCATTTTGTAATTTTATCCCAAATTAAAAATATGCTTTCTTTACAATATTCCAATTTTAATTTAGAATGCGGCACCGATGAAGCCGGCAGGGGTTGCCTAGCTGGCCCTGTAACGGCCGCTGCTGTGATATTGCCCAAAGATTTTGAACTAGCCCTTTTAAATGATTCCAAACAACTCTCTGAAAAAAGAAGAGAACAATTAAAACCGATCATTGAAGAAAAGGCAATTTGTTTTGCCGTGACTCATATAGATGCCAACATCATTGACGAAACCAATATTTTAAATGCTTCCATCAAAGCAATGCAAACTAGCATTTTGAAATTAAATCCGATACCTATATATATTATAGTAGACGGAAATAGTTCTTTGCAAGCGAACAACAATGAAAAAAGCTTGGCAATCAAAAGGTTTTCACCCCTAAATAAAAACACCTTTCACGACATTCCATTTACCTCTATTATTAAAGGAGATGGGAAATATTTAAATATTGCTGCCGCATCGGTACTAGCCAAAACCTACCGTGATGAGTACATGAATAAAATACACGAAGAATTTCCGATGTATAATTGGAAAAAAAACAAAGGCTACCCCACTAAAGAACATAGGGATGCCATAAAAAAATATGGAATTACAAAATACCACCGAACCAGTTTCAATCTGATTCCGGATCAATTAAAGTTAAACCTGTAACTTACCTTATATAAAGGTAGATTGAAAAAGAGCTGAAAAGTGTTTCGCTATTTTGGCTTTTACCTCTTGTTCATCTACCAAATCAACTCCTAACTCAACATTCAAAGAAGTAACTGCCTTTCCGCGGATTCCGCACGGAATGATATTGTCAAAATACCCTAAATCAACATTTACATTGAGTGCAAATCCATGCATGGTTACCCATCGCGAAGCACGAACACCCATTGCACAAATCTTTCGTGCAAACGGCGTACCTACTCCTAGCCAAACACCTGTCTCCCCTTCACTTCGGGTTCCTATAATTTGATACTCGGCCAAGGTTAGTATGATGGCTTCTTCTAAAAATCGCAAATATTTATGAATGTCGGTAAAGAAATTCTCGAGATCCAAAATAGGATACCCAACGATTTGTCCGGGTCCATGATAGGTAATATCTCCCCCACGATTGATTTTATAAAACGTGGCTCCTTTAGCTTCCAACTGTTTCTCCGAAAGTAACAAATTGCTCAAATCGCCACTTTTCCCTAGGGTATATACATGCGGATGCTCAACGTACAAAAAATAGTTAGGCGTTTCCTTCGGACATTCAAGGTTTCGATTCTGAATTTTTAGATCAACGATTTGCTTGAACAATTCCTCTTGGTACAACCAAGTTTCCTTGTAATCTTTTTTTCCTAAATCTTGAAATTGAATCGTTGTATTCATCATATGTAATTTCGAGCCACAAAGTTACAAGTATTTTATCAATCAGAAGCAAGGGGTTTTATATAAATTAAGCAAAATTCACTAGGCATTAGGCAATAGGTAATAGGTAAAAATAATTTAGCCGTAAAACAACAATTATTTGAAAATAGCACAGAGCTCATTATTGAAAGCAAATAAAAATACATTTGAAATCATTTACTCTAAACCTTTTGTTTATTAACTGTAAAAACGACCCAAAATCATCTAAAGTAACATTTACTAATTATCAAAATATCATTATATTTGCAAGCTTAAATACAAAAATATGCAACTTTCCGAACAAGAGATCATTAGAAGAGAAAAGCTTGTCGCTTTACGCGAACTAGGCATCAACCCTTATCCTGCGAATTTATTTCCAGTAAATACAACTTCTAAACAGGTCAAGGAGCAATTTGAAGAAGGAAAAAAAGTAACGCTTGCCGGACGTGTCATGAGTACCCGTATCCAAGGTAAAGCCTCTTTTGCAGAATTACAAGATAGCGAAGGTAGAATTCAGATATACGTCAACCGTGATGAAATCTGCCCTACCGATGACAAAACGCTGTACAACGAAGTATTTAAAAAACTCATCGACTTGGGTGATTTTATCGGTATTGAAGGGGAACTTTTCAATACTCAAGTAGGTGAAAAAACAGTAAAAGTTCACCAACTGACTTTATTAAGCAAAACACTACGCCCATTACCCCTTCCAAAAGAAGATGCTGACGGAAAAATTCACGATGCCTTTTCGGATCCTGAATTGCGTTACCGAATGCGTTATGTCGATTTAGTAGTCAACCCCAATGTCAAAGAAGTATTTGTAAAAAGAACCAAACTTTTTACAGCCATGCGTAACTTTTTCAACGCAGCTGGCTATATGGAAGTAGAAACTCCGGTATTGCAATCAATTCCTGGAGGCGCTGCAGCCCGTCCCTTTATTACACACCACAACAGCCTTGACATTCCATTATACATGCGAATTGCGAACGAATTATATCTGAAAAGATTGATTGTTGGAGGTTTTGACGGAGTGTATGAATTTTCAAAAAACTTCCGTAACGAAGGAATGGACAGAACCCATAATCCGGAGTTTACGGCTATGGAAATATATGTAGCTTACAAAGACTACAATTGGATGATGGAATTTACCGAAAACTTACTAGAACATTGCGCAATAGGCGTTAACGGGACTAGCGAAGTTGTTTTTGGAGACCACACCATCAATTTCAAAGCTCCTTACGCTCGCGTAACCATGACCGATGCCATCAAACAATTTACCGGTTTTGATATTTCTGGTAAAACTGAAGCAGAATTATTTGCTGCAGCAAAAGGAATGGGAATTGACGTGGACGACACCATGGGTAAAGGAAAATTAATTGATGAGATTTTTGGCGCTAAATGCGAAGGTAATTTCATTCAACCTACTTTTATAACCGACTATCCGAAAGAAATGTCGCCGCTTTGCAAGCAACACAGAGACAATCCAGAATTGACCGAACGTTTTGAATTGATGGTGTGCGGAAAAGAAGTTGCCAATGCCTATTCAGAACTTAATGATCCTATTGACCAAAGAGAACGATTTGAAGACCAAATGCGTTTGGCTGAAAAAGGTGATGACGAAGCCAATGGTGTGATTGATGAAGATTTCTTAAGAGCATTAGAATATGGAATGCCGCCAACGTCCGGACTTGGAATTGGAATGGACCGATTGATGATGTTTTTAACGAACAATGCATCGATTCAAGAAGTATTATTTTTTCCACAAATGCGCCCAGAGAAAAAACAAATAGAACTGACAGAGGATGAAAAAGCAATCATCGAACTTTTGAAAGCAAATGAAGGAATCACCATTGGTGAATTAAAAGAAAAAACCGGAATGAGTGGAAAAAAATGGGATGCAGCAAGCAAAGGCATCGCCAAACAAGGTTTGATGAAAGTTAATCCGGAAACAAAAATTGTTGAGTACTTAGGTAAATAATATAAAATTATGAGAAAATTTGTCCTTTTAGCGCTTTTGGTTGCATCAACCAGTTTTGCACAAACATTTCGCTGGAGCGAAACCAACACAACGGTTGAAAATGAAGCCGATTACAAGATCGATAATTACTTCTACGGGCGTTTGTTTAAATTAAAAACAAAATACAACCAAGACACATTCAACAAAGATGTGATTGTCGATATTGTTGACCCAAAAGATGATTTCGAAAGCGAAGTAATCAATGCTTCTCTGGAACAGCCCGCTATGGGATTAAACATGAAAACGTTGATTGATTTATTTCAATTGAGCGAAAAAAACTTTGTGTATTTTGTTACAGAATTTGACAGAAGCACCAAAATGAATGAATTGTTTTGGATGACCGCCAACATCGATACAGGAACCAAAACAAAACATAAATTCATCACTTCATTTCCAGGAAAAAATGGTGTAAACCCAGGTGATTACTACGTTGCCCAATCACCAAACAAAGAATATTATGTTGCTCTTAAAGTACCGTCATACGATAAAAAAGTAAATCAAAAAATCACATTTACGTTGATTGACAAAACTTTCAAAGTGGTCAAAGAAAAAGAATATGAATTTCCGTTTACTTCCAAACAATCTGGAAACCAACAACTTTTTGTATCCAATGAAGGAGTCGTTTTTATGGTAAAAGAAATTGAATTACCAAAAGTAAAAGCCTACAAATCGCTATACGTATGGAACCCCGCTACAGATGCAGTGGTAGAAGAAAGCTTGAAATTGGAAAACGATCTACAAATCCACCAAGTGAAAGGCCAATTTTACGCCAATGACTTCTACATTCAAGGGCTTTATACCGATAAAAACTCGAGAGATTTTCAATTCAACGTATCTTATTCCGGATCAGATGGCGTGAACAGTTTGGGGGTTGTTTGTGCTAAATTTGACAGCAAAGGAACTCGTAATTACCTAACATTGAACAGCACCGGAAAAATCAATGATTTAAACATCAAAGATTTCGTAGTATCAGGCGATAAAACTTGGGCATTAATGGACCATATGTTTGTGTTGAGCAAAAGACGTCCGTTGGCGCAAACCAACATGAAAATCATCAATGACAACACTTATTCTAACGACGGCATTGAAGTTGGATTAATCGACAACGCAACCGGAAAATTAGAGTGGCTACACAGCACCAAAATAGGCAACCCGTCAACATTAAACGACAACGGAGATCTTATTTCATTTATGTACACCGTTACAAATGAGGGACTTTCTTTAATTTATAACCAACATAAAAGTATTTACGAAAGTAAATTACCGATCCTTCAAAATTATACCAAAACAGGAAAATTGGTGAGTACGTTACCCCTACCTAATGTACTCCCTGAGAAATATTCCCTTGATAATTCTACCTTTGTAAAAGTTGAAAACAACAAATACATGGTACGATGCAAAATAGGCAACTCGGCAAAATATGGTTATTTAACATTATAAAAAATGGGAGCTTAAGCTCCCATTTTTTATAACGAATAATTAATATTAATACTCCATCTATAATTCGCCTTTACATTGCCTCCTGTCAAATTTTGTTGAACAGGCAACATGGTGTTGATCCCGAATGAAAAGGCATCACGCCCTAGCTCAATACCCATTTTACCAAACAACACATGACCTGATGTTTCATTTAATTTAGTACCGTATTGATAATTACTTTCATAATTCTCACCCGCCAATCCTAGTTGTGGCGCAAATGAAAATGAACCTTTTTCATATAAATAGAAAAAAGTAGTGGCATAATTCAATTGATTTCCAAATCGATAATGTTTCTGATTCTCCGTTTTTACAACATAATTCAAGAGTGCATTCAGTCCAAATTGCTTTCTTCTAACAATGTACTCAGTTGCAAAAAGATAATCCCAACTTCCTGTACCTACTTGAAAACTCGGATTTACACTACCTGAATTCATTTCATTAAATTGACCTGTTGGTACTTTAATCCCGCCTCCCATTTGCCATGTATGCGTTAAAAAAGTACTGTCTTTATGGGTTTGATACAATCGATACATGGCTAACAATGTAATGTCGCCCAATCCATCAATAGCTTGTTTTCCTAAAGCTGTTTCTCTATTATGTGAATGATATGGAAGCAAAACAGAAATTTGAAGTTGTTTGCTAACAGGAATTCTAGCCCAAATTTGAGTCGTATTAAAGTATTCGGAATACCAAGCTGAATTGGTATACAATCCATCTGTCGATTGATATTGCTGATTGAAATAGCGGATTCCGACGAAATTTGAATTTAACATTGAAGCAAATCCCATACTTCCTCCACTAGCAGAGCATCCACAAGCATCGCAATCTTCATCTAATAAATATTCATATTGCAAAAAACTATTTTTTTGATACAAAGTATCTTTTTCAGTAGCTCCGGAAAATTGAAAAATCAGGACCACTAAAAGAGTTATTTTTTTCATTTATTTTTATTTTAAAATTCAGAAAAACGTGAATCTGTTAAATACTGGTTATCTGTAAGCGTTTTCAAAAATGCTATGAGTTGCAATTTCTCAGTGGGTGACAAGGCAATCCCTAAATTACCATTTTGTTTTAAAACAGGATCCAAAGTAGGTGAATCTACTACACCTGAACCATAGTGATCCAAAACTGCATCTAAAGTAAACAATCGGCCGTCATGCATATAGGGAGCGGTTTTTTCTACATTTCGCAAACTAGGAACTTTAAATTTATGCAAGTCCTGATCCAATTCTGTCACTCTATATCTACCCACATCATTTAAAGCCGGATTCACATTTAGACCATTGTTTCGAAAAGAACTATCCGTAAATAAATCAGTAGCATGACATGAAGCACATTTTTGATTAAAAATAGCATAACCGCTTAATTCTTGTTGAGTTAACGTCCCACCCGCTTCATTGCGACGGTATTTATCAAAACGAGAATTAGACGAAGTTACCATTAACATAAATTGCCCCAAAGCTTTAAGCATGTTTTCGGAATTGATTTGACCATCAGTAAAAGCCAATTTAAATAACCTACGATATTCAGCATCTCCTTTCATCATTGAAATTGCGGCACTGAAATCTCCATTCATCTCTACAGGATTCGTAAAAGGCAAAATGGCTTGTAAATCTAAATGTGTCACTGCACCATCCCACATGTAAGACGTTTGGTATCCTAAATTTTGAATGGACGGGGTATTTCTTGTTCCCACTAGATCATTTACACCGTGACTAAACGTGTGTCCATGATGTGTAAAAGCATCTGCTTGAAGATGACAAAAACCACACGAAACCACTCCATCAGAAGCCAGTCTACCTTCATAAAATAATTTTCTACCTAATTCAAAACCTTTCTCTGTTGGTGGATTATTCGCCAAATCATAAGCCAATGGCGGAAAATTGGAAGGTACTTCAAAGTTCAAAGGAACATTTTGGTATTCATCATCAACATCTTTTGAACAATTCCACAAAAAGGGTAAAATGAGTAACACTACTATTTTTGTTTTCATTTTAAATAATTTAAAGCGGTCAATAATGATTGACCGCTTATTAAAAAATAGTGTTAATCGTTATGAACGTGTTCTACAGAGAACATTTTTGATAAATTAGCTGTGATCAAAGCTAATCGATCTCCACCCATAACATCTCCAGAAGTACCGGCTGTTAAAGCAATTTTATTATCACCGTCCACAATGTTTTTTGCATCAGCCAATAAATGAACCGTTGGAGTAATGGTTGTTCTAATTCTAGCTGAAGTTGGCAAGTCTAATGTGATTTCAGCATAATTGTAATTCTCCACATTATTTACCATAGTTTTACCTGTATGAACTCTATAATTTCTTGGTGTAGTTAGCACAGATGAAGTAACAGTTCCTTCAAAATTAACAAACTTATATCCTCCAGTCCAGTTCCACATCATACCCGCCGTTTGGGCTGTAGTCAAAAAGTCACCTTGTCCGGTTGCACCCAGTTCCCATTGTGCTCTGTCTACACCAATTCCGAATTTAACTTTCGTGTAATTTCCTGCAGGAATATTGCTTAATTCTAAAATCTGACTAGCAGCTATAGCTTCGTCAACGATGAAATAACTACTCGATTTTGGATACGTATAAGTGGTTCCATCTTCTTTCGTAAGTACGATATTGCTTACAATATATTTTAGTTGAGAAGCTGTAACTTTCTCTCCATTTGAGTTGGTATATTCGGTAGCGAAAGCAAAATTTGCACCTCCATAAGTAGTATCAAATTCTAATTCTATATTTCCGTTACCAGATATTACTTCCTCGTCATTTGAACATGAAGTGTATGCGAATGCAATTGCTAATACAGCAATAATTGATTTTATTTGAAATTTCATTTTGTATTGATTTAATTATTTTAATTGAAAATGTATCTGAAAAATTTCAGACTTTAGCACGTAGGCACGTGTAACCTTTTCAAATGAATGAAAGGTTTTTAAACAATGGAATAATTAATAGATAAGGGCGGATGAAATATTACATTAATCTCTTCAAAAGAATACAAATTAATATAGTTTGATGTAGTGCTCGTTGCAACAGCAACAGGAAACACATTACAACATTGAAAATCAATATTTTGATAAAACAACACCTCAACTTCTTGTGGTGCTTTTTTATTTGGAAACAAAGGTTTTTCAGATTCAGATTCCTTTGCTAATTGCTTCATTAAATGACACTTACCGTTACATTTTAGAGCTGGTTTCGCCTTATTTTCACACAAAACTTTTGCTATATAATCATAATTTACAATGTACTCTACAACAGGGAAAACCGGCTTGAGTAGCACCATTAATACAACGATAAAAACAAAGTTTTTCATGTTGCAAAAATACAAATCAATTGCGTTTTCACCAATGGAATTGTGTTAATTTTAATTCAACAATAAAATTTAGAATGGAATTAAACTAATGGGTATATTTACTGTCAAATGAACGCATAACTTAAAACAACTTATCATGAAAAAGATTCTATTAGCAGCCTTATTACTCGTTGGACTAACCACGTTTGCTCAAGGCAAAGGCAAACCTCAAAAAAAAAAAATGAGCACCGAACAAAAAGTAGCCCAAAAAGTGGAGCGCATTACTTCGGAATTAAATTTATCCGAAAAGCAAGTTGCCGAAATTAAAATAATGGTGGAAAAAGAAATGGCTCAAAAAGAAGCCAACAAAGCCAAACTGAAAGCACTTCGCGAAGAACTAAAACCAACAAAAGAAGAACGCGAAGCTGTAAAAGCAGAAATGAAGCGCATTCTAACGCCTGAACAATTTGACAAATTACAAGCGATACAAAAAACCAAGAAAAAAGAGAAAAAAGCAGCGCGTAAAGAAAAACAACAATAATATAAGTTAACGTGATAATTATTTGGAATCCAATTTATTTTTGTTATTTTTGATTTCTATTTCCACTTAAACTAACAATCATGAAAAAATTACTTTTTATTATCACATTACTTTTTGCTTTCTCATTCAATGCGTCTGCTCAAGAGAAAAAAATAGCTACACCTGTAGAAAAAGCAACTACTGATGCTACCGATTTAGCAAAATTAGTAGGTCTTGAAGACTCCCTAAAAGAAGGTTTTGTAAAACTTTTTACAATGAAATATGAAATGCTTCAAGAAAACTTATCAGACGAAAGAAAACAAGCGTTAACACGAATCATGGTAGATAAAATCGTAACTTCTTTAACGCCAGCTCAAATGGAGAAATTGAAGGCTAAAACCGTTTTATTCGATCGTTTGACTAAATAATCAAATCCGTACAAATAAAAAAATCCCAACTCAATGAGTTGGGATTTTTTTTTATAATTCCTTAGCTACTTTTCGAACCGCTTCCAGTGTTTGGTCCAAATCTTCATAGGTCAAAGCATCGGTTATAAACCAAGTTTCATAGGCAGAAGGCGCAATGTATATTCCTTCTCTAAGCAATCCGTGAAAGAACTTCTTGAAAGTAGAGTTATCACCTTTTTTTGCGGTTGCAAAATCAATTACAGGTTCCTTATCAAAATGAACCGAAATCATCGATCCTACTCGATTTATGGTAAAATCTATACCACCCTGAGTAAGTATTTCACGAATCCCTTTTTCTAAATAACTGGTTTTATCATCCAAACGACGAAACAAATCGGCATCCGCATTGATTTCTTGTAGCATTGCCAAACCTGCCGCCATCGCCAACGGATTCCCTGATAAGGTTCCGGCTTGATATACAGGTCCTAGAGGCGCCAAATAATTCATGATCTCATTTCGTGCAGCAAAAGCACCAACAGGCAATCCACCGCCAATTACTTTACCAAAACAAACAATATCAGCTGCTACATCATACAGTTCTTGTACGCCGCCTTTTGCCAAACGAAAACCAGTCATTACTTCGTCAAAAATCAACAAAGCGCACTGTTTTGTACACATTGCACGCAATCCTTCTAAAAACCCATCTATAGGAGGCACACAACCCATATTACCCGCAACAGGTTCTACAATAATGGCCGCTATCTGATTCGGATTGGCTTCAAACAATTGCTCAATTTGTGCTAAATCATTGTAATTTGCCAACAAGGTATCTTGTGCCGTTCCTGGTGTTACACCCGGACTGTTGGGAGACCCAAATGTGATGGCTCCACTTCCTGCTTGAATCAAGAACGAATCGGAATGACCGTGATAACAACCTGCAAATTTGATGATTTTATTTCTATTTGTATATCCACGTGCCAAACGAATGGCGCTCATGCAAGCTTCTGTTCCCGAATTCACAAATCGGATTTTATCAACATTAGGCACCATCGAAACAGCAAGATTTGCAATTTCGGTTTCTAATTGAGTAGGCATCCCAAATGAGGTCCCTAATTGAGCTCTTTCCGTGATTGCTTCTATCACAGGCGGATGCGCATGACCTAGTATCATCGGACCCCACGAATTGATATAATCAATCAGTTTGTTACCGTCTTCATCATACAAATAAGCTCCTTTGGCACTTTTCACAAAAACAGGTGTTCCACCAACTGATTTAAAAGCGCGCACTGGAGAGTTTACACCTCCCGGAATTACCTTTTCTGCTTCAGCAAATAACTGACTACTTCTTTGATACAACATTTTGAACGTATTACTGGATGATTAATTCTTGTCCGATTGAAATACCATTTTCAAGTATTCCATTCTTTTTCTTCAATTCTTCTATAGAAATTGCGTATTTTTTAGAAAGCGAGTACAACGTATCGCCTTTTACCACAATATGTGTAGAACCCTTTGCAGTTTCATTTGGCTTTACTGGAACTACAACAGCTGTTGGTTTTTCGACAACTGAAATCGTACTTTTTTCAACCACTTTAGGAGGCTCCTCGGTTGCTTTTTCCAAGCCCAGCACTTCGTTATCATATTGCTGTAAATTATAGCGTTCAATCAACAAATATAATTTTGTGGGATAGTTTGGATCGGTTGCGTAACCGGCATCTTTCAAACCTTTTGCCCACGATTTGTAATCATTGATAGGCAGCTGAAACAACGAGGCATACCTTGGTCTGGAAGTCAAAAACAACGAATGGTCGCGGTACGATTCCTCTGGGTTATTGTACTTTCTGAAACACTCCGCTGCTTCATCATCATCATATTTAATGCTGTCACCTGTCCATTCTTTGTGGCATTTTATTCCAAAATGATTGTTGGCTTGAATACTCAGCGGACCTGTTCCTGCACCCGACTCTAATATTCCTTGACCCAAGGTAATACTTGCGGGTATGCCGTATTTCAACATGTCTTCTTTGGCAATGTCTTTGTATTTTTGAATGTACTCTTGCACCAATGCCGTAGTTACCTGAACTTTGGTCGTAGCTTCTAGCGTAACTGTTTTCACTTCCTTATTGGCCTCTTTTTTAGCAACATTGGATCCGTTTAAAACGGGTGTCTTGGTCGTTCTAATGATACTTCCCGATGCAGTCGTTGTACTTTTCTTTTTACCAAAAAGGTGCAATCCACCGCTTTTACACGAAACCAATGCCAAAAGGCACACTACAATTAAACCCTTCTTAATCATTTACTTTTATTTTTATTAATTTTTTTCGTTCCAGTTCTTTGTTCATGCCCGCAATTCCTTGAAGACCACCGGTATGAATGAGCAATATTTTTGAACCTTTTGTAAAATACGCTTTTTCGATCAAATCCATCACGCCAAAAACCATTTTACCGGTATAAATTGGATCCAGAGGTACTTGATGCTCTTCATAAAATGAATTGATAAACTGAATCAATTCTGGCGTCACTTTTCCGTAACCTCCAAAATGATAATCCAAATTCAAACTCCAATTATTATTTTTGGCAAAAATACAAATATCTTTCTCCAAAAAATCACCTTTTAGTGCAGGAAATCCTATTATTTTTTGATGTTCAAAAGAACCATTGATCAAACCCGAAAGAGTCCCTCCCGTTCCCACTGCTACACATACATAATCATACGCAAGATCTGCCTCCGTAAGGATTTCTTCACAACCTTTGACAGCCCATTCGTTGGTTCCTCCCTCCGGAATGCAATAAAATTCACCCCATTGGTTTTTCAACTGCTCCATAAAATCCTCTTGCTCTTTCATCCGATATTGCTCCCTGGAAATGAACTCAAATTGCATTCCACACGAACTCGCAAATTGCAACGTAGGATTATCGTGCCAATTGTCTTTCAATTCATCGCCTCTGATGATTCCGAGGGTCTCAAAACCATTTGCTTTTCCAGCATAGGCTACCGCTGCAATATGGTTTGAAAAAGCCCCGCCAAAAGTGACTATTTTTGTATGATTTTGCCGGAAAGCTTCTTCCAAATTATACCGTAATTTCCTGAACTTATTTCCTGAAACAAACGGATGAATCAAATCTTCTCTTCGCACAAAAAGGCGAACATCCCTGTTTTTTAATCCAATTTCTTGTGTGATTACTTGTGGCAAATCGGTTGCTTTTTTGGATACCATTTGGTGTTATTTTATCTGTTCAAACAAAGCGTTGCAAAGAAAATAATCTGATTTTTGCGTGGAACAAACTGCGTTGATCTTCACATTGATTAAAAAGACCTTCCGGCTGCAAACGCGTGGCGTTAAATATTTACAAACATTTGGTATCATGTGCTGCAAAGTTCTTAAATTTGTCACTATGTTTGACAATAAAAATGAAAATAAATTAATAGAAGGCATTGATTTCTATTACACACCCGAAGGATACAAATGTTTTACCGAAAAATACCATCTCAAACGTGGTTATTGCTGTAAAAGTGGCTGTAAACATTGCCCCTATGGTTTTGACAAAAAAACAGGAAATTTAAAAAAATAACATGGGCGTGCCTTTGTTGCAAAACGATCCAAATCAACACATCGTTGAGCCAAGCAACAAAGTCGGGCTTTCGGCTGTATCTCTTCGAGGATATCGCCTCAATCCCTCACGCAGCAATCAATAGTATGAAACCTATGACATTTCAAGAACAAATTCTTCAAGGAATACCTGATCAATTACCCGCTATCAAACCCTTTGAAAGCGCAATCAACCACGCTCCAAAGCGCAAAGAAATCCTTTCAAATGAAGAGAAGAAATTAGCCCTGCAAAATGCATTGCGCTATTTTGACCCTAAGCACCATGCAATATTACTACCCGAATTCAAACAAGAACTCGAAACGTACGGTAGAATATACATGTACCGCTTTCGTCCGGATTATGAAATGAAAGCTCGACCCATATCCGAATACCCGGGAAAATCTGAGCAAGCCAAAGCAATCATGCTCATGATCCAAAACAATTTAGACTATGCCGTTGCCCAGCACCCACACGAATTAATCACGTATGGTGGAAACGGAGCCGTTTTTCAAAATTGGGCACAGTACCTCCTTACCATGCAGTACTTGGCAACCATGACCAACGAACAAACCTTGGCTATGTATTCTGGGCATCCAATGGGACTTTTTCCATCACATACCGAAGCGCCACGTGTAGTGGTTACCAACGGAATGGTGATTCCGAATTATTCCAAACCAGATGATTGGGAAAAAATGAATGCCCTTGGAGTATCGCAATACGGTCAAATGACAGCTGGAAGTTATATGTACATTGGTCCTCAAGGTATTGTGCACGGCACCACAATTACGGTCCTGAACGGATTTAGAAAAATAAAAAAATCACCCAAAGGAGGCTTGTTCGTCACTTCAGGACTTGGCGGTATGTCAGGTGCGCAACCAAAAGCCGGAAACATCGCAGGTTGCGTTACCATTTGCGCTGAAGTAAATCCGAAAATCACACACATTCGCCATTCGCAAGGATGGATCAACGAAGTGATTGAAAACATAGAACAATTGGTTCCAAGAGTTAGAAAAGCGTTAGAAAACCAAGAAGTAGTATCGATTGCTTACCTCGGAAATGTGGTAGATGTTTGGGAGCGATTGGATCAAGAAAACATCCATATTGACCTAGGCTCTGACCAAACTTCTTTACACAATCCGTGGGCAGGTGGTTATTACCCAATGGGTTATTCATTTGAAGAATCGAATGATTTGATGGCAAAAAATCCCGAAAAATTCAAAGAGGAAGTTCAAAAAACATTGCGCCGTCATGCAGCAGCTATCAATAAACACACGGCTAAAGGCACTTATTTCTTTGACTATGGCAATGCCTTTTTATTGGAAGCTTCCCGAGCGGGAGCCGATGTTTTTGCAGAAAACCACATTGATTTTAAATACAATAGTTACGTGCAAGACATCATGGGACCCATGTGTTTTGACTATGGATTCGGTCCCTTTCGTTGGGTTTGTGCATCAGGAAAACCCGAAGATTTAGCTAAAACTGATGCCATTGCTTGTCAGGTATTAGAAGAAATGATGCAACACTCACCCGTTGAAATTCAGCAACAAATGGCCGACAACATCCAATGGATCAAAGGCGCGCAAGAAAATAAATTAGTGGTAGGTTCCCAAGCGAGAATTTTGTATGCTGATGCAGAAGGGCGTATTAAAATTGCCGAAGCCTTTAACCAAGCTATCGCGAAAGGTGAAATAGGTCTTGTGATTCTAGGTAGAGACCACCACGACGTTTCTGGCACTGATTCTCCTTACAGAGAAACATCAAACATTTACGATGGATCTCGTTTTACTGCCGACATGGCCATTCAAAATGTGATTGGGGATAGTTTTAGAGGCGCTACTTGGGTATCTATTCATAACGGAGGTGGTGTTGGCTGGGGAGAGGTTATAAATGGCGGTTTTGGCATGGTTCTTGACGGATCTAAAGAAGCGTCAAAACGCTTAGAGTCAATGCTTTTTTGGGATGTAAATAACGGAATTTCAAGAAGAAGTTGGGCCCGAAACGAAGGGGCTATTTTTGCCATAAAACGCGCCATGGAAACCCAACCGTTATTAAAAGTTACCCTACCCAATCAGGTTGACGATCAACTTTTGGAATCCTTTTAAATCAAAATAATATGAGAATCTTTAACTTACTTCCGGTACTCGCAATTTTTTTATTGACTTCTTGTGGGGCAATTAGAATTAATTCTGATTATGATAAAACTGTTGACTTCAGTCAATACAAAACGTACGCATTCCATAAAAACGGGATCGATAAAGTTGAAATTTCTGATTTAGACAAACGAAGAATTCTCAAAGCCATCGATGCAGAAATGACGGCTAAAGGATTTACTAAAAGTGAAACTCCTGATGTATTGATCAATATTTTCACGAAAGAACGTGAAGAAGTAAATGTAAATCAGTTCAACTCGGGTTGGGGTTATGGCTGGGGATGGAATCCTTATTTTGGAGGCAATACAACCACTGTTACCCGAAACACAAAAGGAACTTTGTACATAGATTTGATTGATTCTAAGAAAAAAGAACTCATCTGGCAAGGCGAAGGCGAAGGAACTTTAACGAAAGACACCCATAAAAAAGAGGCGGTCATCCAACAGTTTGTTTCGCAAATCTTATCCCAATATCCTCCGATTGCAAAATAACATTCAATGCTTGTAGCTATTATCATCATAAGCTCTCTCTTTACAGGGATTGCCTTTATTGTTACTGAAAGCAATGCAAAATATTTACTCTCTGGCTACAATACCATGTCAGAAAAAGAAAGAGAGAATTTTGATATAAAATCTTTTGTTCCCTACTTTCGGAAATTTCATTTGGTTCTTGGTTCGCTTTTATTCGTTTTTTCTTTGCTAATTTATTTTCAAATAAACTCAGATTGGGCGATGTTGTTCTTAGGCACTTTTCCAATAATATCCTATGTTTATTTTATTTGGAAATCAAATCAATTTTACGTTGAGAAAACCAAGAAACAAAACATAACCTCCTATATTGCAATGATTGTAATGGCCTCCATTTGTGTGGTGGTACTCTATGAATTTGAAAAAGGATTAAAAAACAATGAAATCAACATGCATCCTACTAAAATTGAAATAACTGGGGAGTACGGAGTTGAATTGGACCTAAAAAACATTGAATCCATCCATTTGGTGGATTCATTACCTAAAATTTCATACAAGTTAAATGGATTTGCCCTTGAAACGATAAAAAAAGGCTATTTTAAAACAGCAAATCAAGAAAAAGTAGTACTCTTGATCAATTCAAGAAAAACACCCCTAATCCTATTTGTGAAGAAAAATGGGGAAAAAATATATTATTCTTCCAAGGATCAATCCAACAAAACTATTTTTGATTCATTAAATAAAACCTACTTCAAAGAGCTCCATTAAGCGTTTTTTTTTATTTTAACTGATTAACAATCTTTTGCAAATAGGATCGAAAAAATCAAACTCGTCTTTAAAAACCATTTTTTAATTGATAAGAATTTGCTATATTTACCATTGAAATAAACAAGCAAAAAATGGAAACGCAATTTGAAAGCAATCCGCTGATTGAACGATTACCTAAGCATTTAAAACAATTCATCAAACCTCAAGTTTATGAAGATTATACGCCAATCAACCAAGCTGTATGGCGCTATGTGATGCGAAAAAATGTGGATTACCTTTCAAAAGTTGCCCATAACTCCTACCTAGAAGGACTGCAAAAAACCGGTTTAGAAATTGATAACATTCCGAATATGTATGGAATGAATAGAATTTTGAAAGAAATTGGTTGGGCTGCTGTAGCCGTTGACGGATTTATTCCGCCCAATGCATTTATGGAATTTCAAGCATACAATGTCCTTGTAATAGCATCCGATATTAGACAATTAGAACATATAGAATATACCCCAGCTCCGGATATTATTCATGAAGGAGCCGGACATGCACCGATCATTGCAAATCCAGAATACGCTGAGTATTTACGCCGTTTTGGAGAGGTAGGTTGCAAAGCAATTTCTTCAAATCGAGACTACGAATTGTATGAAGCAATCCGATTGCTTTCGATCTTAAAAGAAGCAGAAAACACGCCTGCAGAAGCCATCCAAAAAGCAGAGGAACAAGTGGCTTATTTGCAAAACAACATGGGAGAACTGTCTGAAATGTCGCGTATCCGAAATTTACATTGGTGGACCGTTGAATATGGCTTGATAGGAACGATTGAAGACCCAAAAATATATGGAGCCGGATTGCTTTCTAGTATTGGAGAAAGTGCATGGTGCATGACAGAGGAAGTCGCAAAAATACCCTACTCGATCGAAGCAGCCGATCAAAGTTTTGACATCACAAAGCCGCAACCTCAGTTGTATGTCACACCCGATTTCGCTCGTCTTAGTTTGGTATTAGAAGAATTTGCCAACACAATGGCACTTAGAACGGGCGGACTTTCAGGGATCGAAAAATTAATTCAATCCAATGCGCTAGGAACAATTGAGTTGAGTACTGGCCTTCAAATTTCGGGTGTTTTTACCCATGTAGTAGCGCACGAAGGCAAACCCATTTATATTCAAACTACAGGTCCTACAGCACTTTCAAACAGAGAAAAAGAATTGGTTGGTCACGGCGTGGGCACACACCCCGATGGATTTGGAAGCCCCATAGGCAAATTAAAGGGAATCAATTTAGCGATTGAAGACATGAGTCCGAGAGATTTACGCGCTTATGACATCTATGAAGCCGAAAGAGTTACGCTTGAATTTGAAGGCAATATTACGGTTTCAGGAAAAATCATCACAGGATCTCGAAACTTACAAGGGCAAATCATTCTGATAAGTTTTGAAAATTGCACCGTAAAACACCAAGACACCATTCTCTTCCAACCCGAATGGGGCGTTTATGATATGGCCGTTGGTAAAAAAGTAATTTCTGCTTTTTCAGGACCCGCCGACGTAAATAGTTTTGATCGGATGGATCACATACCAAGTTCTTCAACCATCAAAGCCCAACAGTCTGAAGAAAGAGAAGAGTTAGAAAAATTATATAAAACCATTCGAATGATTCGTGAAGGCAACAGCAACGCATCTATTGACGAACTGTTTTTTCAATTAAAACACAACCATCCCAACGATTGGTTGCTTTCGATTGAAATTGCCGAATTACTCGAAATGAATACAAATCAAGACTTGTTACCGCAGGTTATTTCTCATTTAGAATCGCTTAAAGAAAAACGTCCTGAAGTAAAAAAATTGATTTCCAATGGATTGGATTTGATTTTTAATAAAAACTAGAAAACACCTCGTTATTTCGTTTCAAATTGCATTTGAGGATAGGTTTTTTGTAGCTTTATTATCTTTTCGTGCAGATTTTTTAGGAATTTTTGATGACTTTCTGTTTCCGGATTGAATGCGCGATGTGCCAATGCTTTTTGAATGGAATCGATTTCTAATAATGTTGGGAATAGGCTTTCATTCATTAATGCAATTACCAACTTCTCCCAAATACAATCGATGGCCAAGGGGCTAGGATGCAACATATCGGGTGCGTAAAAACGGTAATCTCTCAACTCATCCATCATGATTTCATAGGAAGGAAAATAATTTTCTTCACTTTCGATACAATGAGGAATAGCCGCAATTAAATGCGCCTTGCTTCGTTGATTTTCAACAAAACCATCTTTGATATGACGAACGGGCGATACCGTAAAGATCAATTGACAGGCAGGATTGATCTCTTTTATTAATTGCTGGGTATTTTTTATCGATTGTTCGATTTCACCCACTGAAAGCATCTTTTTTTCAAATTGATTTTGAGGTATTTTATGGCAATTTGAAACTACTTCTTTACTGTCTTTCAAAACATACACCCACGAGGTACCGTAGGTAATAAAAAAATGGGTAGCCGTTTTTAAATAATCGATGAAATTTTGAAGGGAAGCATTCAATTGATTCAAGACCCTTTGCTTGTCGGTAGCACTAAAATCGGAATGCACTTCGAACGAATGCCAAAGTTCCTGGTGAAAAATCAAATCTGCTTCTGTAAAAAAACGAGAAGTTGCAGCTCTTTGGACTAAAATTTCAATTGATTTCGGGTTGAAAATAACACCGAAAGGATTGGGAAGTACTGAAAATTGATAATACTTAAATTTGTCACCGATAGAATCCGAAAAGCAAGATCCTAAAGTGATTATTTTAGATGTAAAATCAATTTCATTTTTATGTTTGGTAACCTCAACCTGAGTAGTAAAATCCATTCTATTTGTTTTCTTTTACAAAAATATTGAATTAATAGCGAAATACACTATTTAAAAAACGATCTAATTTCAGAGTTTTGTCTTATTTTTGATCATAAAATGAAAGGACATGAAAAAAATTACGACCATTGGAATACTACTCTCATTTCTAATCTGTCTGCTGGAGTGGCCACCCAACAATTCATATTTTGTGTTTCAATTGGAATACCAATTGTTTTTTGAAAACAAAAACCTCCTTCAATCCATTACCCATCCCGTAATTTTAGCAGGTATTTTTGGGCATTTTAGCTTGCTCTACGCTGCTTTTACAAAAAACCCAAAGCGATGGGTGGAATTAACTGGAGCGATCTTACTTGGCCTCTTAGTTGTGTTGTTTTTGTTGTCAGGTATTTTTTCAAAAAATGTAAAAATGATCCTTTCCAACCTACCATTCATCCTGATGAGTAGCTATTATTATTACCGTTTATACCAAGAAAAAAGCTCAAAATCAAGAAGTTGATTTTGAGCTTTCATAAACTAAATAGGATATTAATTTAAAAAGTCGGATGCCTTGCTGAGGGCTTCTGCAATTCCTGCGGCATGCTTACCTCCAGCGGTTGCAAAGAAAGGTTGTCCTCCTCCTCCACCTTGGATGTACTTACCTAATTCGCGTACTACTTGTCCTGCATTCAGATTTTTTTCCGCAACCAATTCTTTCGAAATATAACACGTTAACATCGGTTTGTCTTCTTCAGCGGTAGCCAAAACCAAAAATAAATTAGTCCCTAAATTTCCTAATTCGTAAGCCAAATCTTTGGCTCCTTCCGGATTTAAATCGACTTGAGTGGCCAAAAACTGAACGCCATTTATTTCTTTCATCTCCGATACCAAACCAGCTTTTAAATGTTTCACTTTGTCTTTCATCAAAGATTCTATTTGCTTCGCTAATTTTACGTTTTCATCTTGCAAACTATGAACTGCTTTCAAAATATCTTGTGGATTTTTCAAAGCCCCTTTGATGTCATTTAATGTGCTTTCATACGATGCAAAATGCGCTTTTACTGCATCACTTGTAATGGCCTCAATACGACGAATTCCAGCTGCAACAGCTCCTTCAGACACTATTTTAAAATGCCAGATTTCTGCGGTATTGCTTACGTGAATTCCGCCACATAATTCCATACTTGCTCCAAATTTAATGGCACGTACATTATCACCATATTTCTCTCCAAACAATGCCATCGCACCTTCGTCTAATGCTTGTTGAATAGGAATACTTCTTCTTTCTATCAATGGCAATTGCTCCTGAATGCGTGCATTTACAAAATCCTCCACAGCTTGCAATTCCTCGTTGGTCATTTTAGAAAAATGTGAAAAGTCAAATCGCAGGTAATTTGGATTCACCAAAGAACCTTTTTGCTCTACGTGTGTCCCTAAAATTGAACGCAATGCCTGATGCATTAAGTGAGTTGCCGAGTGATTTCGAGAAGTTAACGTTCTTAAATCCGTATTTACTTTTGCGACAAAACTTGCCGAGATGTTTTCTGGCAATTGCTTGGTAATGTGTAGAATCAGGTTGTTCTCTTTTTTGGTATCAAGGATCTCAATTGATTCATTGGCAGAAACCAAAACACCTTTGTCTCCTACTTGCCCACCACCTTCTGGGTAAAACGGTGTATTATCTAAAACGATTTGGTACAAAACCCCGTCTTTTTTACTATCAATTTTTCTAATTCTAGAAATCTTTACCTCATTTTCTGTATGATCATAACCCACAAAAGTTTCTACATTTCCTGGAATCAATACAGACCAATCTTCGGTAGAAACTTCAGAAGCCGCACGCGAACGTGATTTTTGCTCTTGCATTGCTTTTTCAAAACCAGCCTCATCCAATTGATACCCTCTTTCTCTCAAAATCAGGGCAGTTAAATCAATCGGGAAACCAAAAGTATCATACAATTCAAATGCTTTTTCTCCCGAAACAAGAGTTCCCGAAGTTTGATTCATAACATTTTCAAGCAATTGCAATCCTTGGTCTAAGGTTCTTAAGAAAGAAGCTTCCTCTTCACGAATTACATTGGTCACCAATTGTTGTTGCGATTTGATCTCTGGGAAAAAATCACTCAACTGGTTAGATAATACTGCAACCAATTCATGAATAAACGGTTCTTTTGTATTCAAAAAAGTAAATCCGTAACGAATGGCGCGACGCAAAATACGACGAATCACATAGCCCGCACCTGTATTGGATGGCAATTGACCATCTGCAATGGCAAAAGCAACCGCACGAACGTGATCGGCCACTACGCGAATAGCGATGTTGGTTTTATTTTGTTCTTCTGAAATATTTTGAATCTCATTTGCCGTGTAGTGCAAACCTGTAATTTGTTCGATTTTTTCGATCAGTGGTGTAAATACATCGGTGTCATAATTCGACGTTTTTCCTTGTAGCGCCATACACAAACGTTCAAAACCCATTCCAGTATCAACGTGCTGTGCTGGTAATTTCTCTAACGATCCATCTGCTTTACGGTTGAATTCCATGAAAACATTATTCCAAATTTCTACCACTTGTGGATGGTCGTTATTGACCAAACTTTTACCAGAAACTGCGGCTTTTTCTGCTGCAGAACGCAAATCAACATGGATTTCCGAACAAGGTCCGCAAGGTCCTTGGTCACCCATTTCCCAGAAATTATCTTTTTTATTTCCTAAAATTATACGGTCTTCATCGATTAATTCCTTCCAGATATCCCATGCTTCTTGATCAAAAGGCACCTTTTCATCGGGATTTCCTTCAAAAACTGAAACGTATAAGTTTTCTTTCGGAATTTTATACACCTCGGTTAATAATTCCCATGCCCAGTTGATTGCTTCTTTTTTGAAATAATCGCCAAAAGACCAATTCCCAAGCATTTCAAACATGGTATGGTGGTACGTATCAAAACCAACATCTTCAAGATCATTGTGTTTTCCAGAAACACGAAGACATTTTTGCGTATCGGCAATACGTTGGCTTTTTGGCGTTCCGTTGCCTAAAAAATATTCTTTGAACTGTGCCATTCCCGAGTTGTTAAACATCAAGGTAGGATCGTCTTTGAGGACAATAGGCGCAGAAGGAACGATCAAATGTCCTTTGCTTTGAAAGAAGTCCAAAAATTGTTTACGTATGTCTTGTGATTTCATTATATTATTTTCTAATTGACTGAATGTTTTTTATTTATAAATAAGCAATGTCCCAAAAAAGGGACTTTGCAAATTCGAACTAAAATCGAAGCGCAAAAGTAGTGTATTTTCAAATATATCGAAAGTTTCGAATGTTTGTAAAGGAAAATTCAAAACAAATATTAATTTTGTGGATACAACTATTTTTGTGTAACTTCGGTACTGCAAAAATAGTATAATTTAAGAAATGTCGAAGAAAGTTAAGTATTATTACGATACAGAAAATTTGGCTTATAGAAAAATCATGACCAAAAAGCGAAAAAAGTTTGCTTATGTCATGTTATTTCTACTTGCATCGGCATTATTTGGTTTTCTTTGCTTTGTATTATTGATGAACATACCCTTCTTTGAAACGCCAAAAGACAAGTTTCAGGCGAGAGAAATTGAAAATCTCAAACTTCGTTATGCTATTTTGAATAAAAAAGTTGGCGATTTAGAAGAAGTTCTTACCAATATTGAAGATCGAGATAACAATTTATACCGAACTTTTTTTAATGCAGCTCCAATTAATGACGAAATTAGAAAAGTAGGCATCATTGGAAAAAACCGATACAAAGAACTGGAAGGTTTTGATAATTCAGAATTGGTTATCAATACTTCGAAACGAGTTGACGTGATCACCAAAGAATTGGTTGTACAATCCAAATCTTTGGATCAAATATTAAAATTAGCCACAGCGAAAGACAAAATATTAAGTGCCATTCCGGCGATTCAACCCGTAAAAAATGAAGCTTTAAAAAGAATGGCATCTGGATTTGGATACCGAAGTGATCCCTTTACCAAAGCCCGAAAAATGCATCAGGGGATGGATTTTACTGCCAAAACAGGTACGCCTATTTTCGCAACGGGTGACGGCATTGTCAAAAGGGCAGACAACTCCCTTTCGGGATATGGAAACCATATTGAGATCAATCACGGTTTTGGATACCTCACTTTGTATGCCCATTTAAGCAAGTACAATGTCAAGCCAGGCAAACGCATAAAACGAGGAGACATCATAGGTTATGTAGGTAGTACAGGAAGAAGCGAAGCTCCTCACCTACACTATGAAGTTCACAAAGATGGGAAAGTAGTAAACCCTATTAATTTTTACTACGGAAATATTTCGGCTGCAGAATATGTAGCCATATCAAAAATAGCTAATCAAGAAAATCAATCCTTAGACTAATGCACATCCAACTTTCAAAAGATAAATTATATTTTAGCATTGGCGAAATTGCCGAGGCTTTTCAAGTGAATGCATCACTTATTCGTTTTTGGGACAAAGAATTTGACATTTTAAAACCGAAAAAAAACGCCAAGGGAAACAGAATGTTTACACAAGAAGATGTAAAAAACCTGCAATTAATTTATCATTTGGTAAAAGAAAGAGGTTTTACTTTGGAAGGTGCAAAAACGCACTTAAAGGAAGGACAAAAGAAAACCCTTGACAAATTTGACATCATAAATAAGTTGGAAACAATTAAGGCACAATTATTGAATATCAAAAAAGAATTGTAATAAAACTTAAAAAAAATGAATATGAAAAAATGGTTAGTCCCCGTAGGAATTATTGTTGTTTTAATTTTGTTCGCTGTGTCATCATACAACGGACTAGTAAGTGTTCAAGCAGACACAAAAACAGCTTGGTCAAAAGTTGAAAGTGCCTATCAAAGAAGAAATGACTTGATCGGAAATTTAGTAAAAACAGTGCAAGGTGCAGCAGATTATGAGAAAGGGACCTTGACAGCTGTTATCGAAGCTAGATCAAAAGCAACATCTATAACTATTGATCCAACTAATGTAACTCCAGCGCAAATGGCTCAGTTTCAACAAGCGCAAGAAGGTCTTAAAGGATCGCTTTCACGTATGCTTTTAACAGTTGAGCAATATCCTGAATTAAAAGCAAACCAAAATTTCTTAGAGCTGCAATCACAAATTGAAGGAACAGAAAACAGAATCAACGTCTCGAGAGATCGTTTCAATGATGCAGCGAACCTATATGATATAAAAACAAGAAGTTTTCCAAGTGTTATCTTTGCTAAAATGTTTGGTTTTGGAGAAATTGCACGATTTAAATCAGAAGCTGGAGCAGAAAAAGCTCCCGAAGTTGAATTTAATTTTGATAAAAAATAAGACCCAATGCCCGAAGTAATAAAATTCTTAACCCAAAACGATGAAGAAGCAATCGTTGAAGCCATCCAAAGGGCCGAAAAAAATACTTCCGGTGAAATTAGAGTACACATAGAGAAAGAAACTTCCGTAGCTACATTAGAAAGAGCTATGGAAGTTTTCCGTTCTTTGAATATGTCTGCAACAAAAGACCGAAATGGTGTGTTGATATATGTGGCTGTGGACAGTAAAAAGTTTGCCATTTATGGTGACGAAGGGATCAATGAAAAAGTAGGAGCTGATTTCTGGAATTCTACCAAAGATATCATGCAAAATCATTTCAAAAAAGGAAATAACAAACAAGCTTTTATTGATGGAATCAAAGAAGCTGGTACTCAACTGAAAAAATATTTCCCTTTTCAGCAGGATGATACCGACGAGTTGTCTAACGAAATTTCAAAAGGATAACCGATGCGAAATACTACACCGAAAAACTATTTATTATGGGTACTTTTCTTTCTTTTATGGAACGGATTGGGTTTTGCACAGCTCTATATTCCTAATAAACCCTCGTTTATTCCACCCATAATTGACAGTACACAAACATTAACCAGTGCTGAAAAAAGACAACTATACGAAAAGCTAAAAAACTATTCTGACAGTACTTCTACTGAGATATTTGTCATGATTGTGCCCACGACACAGGGAGAAGACATAAGCCGATATGCAACAGATTTGGGGCATCAATGGGAAATTGGTCAAAAGGGTAAAGACAATGGAATTGTATTACTTATTGCTCTTGAAGACCGAAAAATAGCAATTGAAACAGGTTACGGAGTTGAACATTTACTCACTGATGCTCTCACTAAACGGATCATTGAACAAGAAATAAAACCCCAGTTCAAGGCAAAAAACTATTATCAAGGAATTGATAATGCTGCCAACGCCATTTTCAAAGTAATGAAAGGCGAATACAAAGCTGACAAAAAAAACAAGGACAGTAACGGATCAGCCGTTTTGTTTTTAGTCATACTCGTAGTAGTTTTTATCCTTGTATTCAGTAACCGTAATAAACGAGGAGGCAATGGAGGAAATCATTTTAGCTCCCCTTCTTTACTTGATGTCATCATTTTGAGTAGTCTTGGCAGAAGTGGTGGTTCAGGTGGTGGCTTCGGAGGTGACTCAGGTGGTGGATTTGGTGGTTTCGGCGGCGGCGGCGGTTTCGGCGGCGGCGGAGCAAGCGGTGATTGGTAAATAATATTATTACTTCCAACTAACCGTTAGCAACCTTAATTTTTCTGCTTTCACTCTCAACGAGTAACTACTTTGCAAAAACAGAAATAGCAAATACTAAAACACCTAATATTCGTTCAAAATAGCATTCTAAATCATATAAATATTGATTATTACTTCAAAATTCAGAATCTTATTTTGGTTAAAAATAATATTCTTAATAATAACAGCCACTTTTTTAGCAGTAATGTGTATCAAAGCTGCTACGACTTATGACGGGTCAATAAATTTTGAATACCCTCCCAGTTGGATAGGTATTATTCTTATTTTATTTGTTATACTGACCCTTTTATCATTGCTTAGTTTGTATCAAGTTAAATTGGATAGTGAAAAAATAGTCTTAGATTATTTAATAATAAGAAAACAGAAATGGATCTATTTTAAAGACATTCTCACGATCCAAAGAATCAAAATACGAAGAATCGTAAAAAGTGGCGAAATAAGTGATGGTTACCACGAAACATATTTAATACTTACCGACGGAACATCTGTTAACATTTCGTGCGATTATTTTGAAAACCACACTGAAATTATTCAGCATATCAAATCAAAAATTGAAATTTAATTTGATTTTAGTGATCAAAAAATCATATATTTAACAGCGTACTCCAATTATTTCAATACAACATTATTTTATATACCATTTACCTTTCCAATGTTAAGTTTTTAGCCAAAACGAAAACTTAACATTGGCACTTACTTTATTTGTTTACATGTTGCTTAACATTAATGTAATATTAAAATAACAAACACAACAAAACAATGGAAGCAGAAAATCAACAAAATGAGGCAATTGAAAATGCACCTGAAAACACCTTACAAGTAGAGGAAGTCACAGATTCAGAAGAAAACACTCAAGATACTTTGGACCTAATTAAGGAAGAAATAGTAATCGTTGTAGATCATAAAGCGACCCGATTGGACAAAAACAATCTTAAAAAATTAAAAAAGATGAGCGACAAAGTAAAAGAGAAAGAGAAAAAAGCTAAAAAGAAGAAAAAAGAGAAAAAAGAGAAAGCTAAAAAAGAAAAAAAGGCTAAGAAAAAAGCAGCTAGCAAAAATTCTAAGAAAAAATCTAAGAAGAAATAAAAAAAAAATCAGAACCTCGGTTCTGATTTTTTTTAAGGTATGTTAAGGTACTTATGCGTTTGTAACGAAACGCGCCACTTTGGATGGTTCATTACATAATCAACGATAAGCGGTGTCATCTCTTCTTTCTTGCTCCATTCGGGCTGTAAGAACAAAATAGCCCCATCATTTACTTTTTCTGCTTGTTCTTCGGCAAAAATAAAATCGTGCTTGTTGTGAATAATCACTTTGAGTTCATTTGCGTTATCGTATACTGTTTGTGTGGGCAGTTTGTTCTTTTTGGGAGATAGACAAATCCAATCCCACGCACCCGAAAGCGTATAAGCCCCCGAAGTTTCTATATGCACCTGAAGGTTTTGCTGCTTTAACTTTTGAGTAATTTGGGTCATGTCCCACATCAATGGTTCTCCACCTGTAATGACTACGGTATTGGCGTATTTTTTGGCATTGGCAACGATTACATCCGTGGAAGTGGGTGGATGCAGCTCGGCATTCCAACTTTCTTTTACATCACACCAATGGCAACCTACGTCACATCCCCCAATTCTGATAAAATAAGCTGCTGTTCCTGTATGGTATCCTTCTCCTTGAATGGTGTAAAATTCTTCCATCAAGGGCAGCATCTCTCCTTTATCTACAGCTAATTGTGTTTCTTTTGTAAGCATTTTTTTGGTACTAAAGCGCAAAGGTACGGAATTCTGTTTGGAGATGAACTATCTTTAGTGCATTAGGCGCTGGATAAAACGGTTGAAAACTCCCTTAACACTACCGACCGACTTGAATAGCCCTGATAGAGCCGGCATCCTCCTGATGCCCAAAGGGCTCTGGAGATAGAGGCGAAAGCAGGACTGATTTTCTTTAACAAAAAAGTTGGGTGCTTCTAAAAAAAAAGCCGATAACTTTCGTTACCGGCTTTATATTTTATTATTTCTGTTTTAAGACTTTTACAGAATCCAATGCATATTTGTTGGCAGGATCTAATTCCAACGTTTTGGTGAAATACTCCACAGCTTTTGGTTTGTCTGTATTGGCATAGATAGCCGCAATATTATTGTACGCCTCGATTAATTTTGTTTTGTTGGCTGCAATTTCTTCAGGTGTTTTGACAACTACTAAATCAATGAATTTTTGGTACGTAACTTGAGCCACTTCATCATTTTCTAATGTATTGTTGATTCTAGCTTTGTAAAGATACGACTCTAAATAAGATGGCGTAGCAGCAATGACAACATCTAACGACTTGTCTGCTTTGATCATCGCTTCTTTGTCTAACTCTTCTGGCTTTTTGTTTCTGTTTTCTGTATAAACACATAAACCGTAGTAGATGTTATCTTCTAAAAAGTTTTTAGAAGTCGTGGTAGCAATTGCAAGTTCAAAAACACTGGCAGCTTCTTTGTATTGTTTTTTTGTAAAATAAGCTTTTCCAATGGCATTCAACTCATTCGCTATTTTTTCATCCAATTCGATGGCTTTTTTGTAATTTGAAAGCACGTCATCAAAAGCCACTTTATCAGTGATCATTCCGTCGGCACCTTGAGCTTTCTTCGTTTTAGCTTGTGCTAAATAAAAATAGTCACGGGCAATAATTTTATTAGTCGATTTAGTTGTAAAATCTGTAAGAGCTGTAATCGCTGCATCGATGTTTCCGTTTTCGAAGGCTGCATAACCCAAGTAACGTAAAATTCTCGGATTTACTTTATCCAATTCTTTCATCTTGTTTGCTTCGATTTCAAGTGCTTTGTAATCTTTAGCCAAAATCAAGAAATCGGCATGACGCATACGTGAAGACAATGAATAATCTGTTAGAGACATGTATTTTTCGTAAAAACCTAACGATTTTTGAATGTTTTCTGTGTACTTTTTGCCATCTGTATTAGCCCATAAATAGTAGGTTTCTGCCAATTCACGGTAAACCGGACCGTAATTTGGGTTCAAAGCAATTACTTCGTCGTATGCTTTTACAGCTTCGTTGAAAGCACGTGCTCCTTTTAATAAGACACCTGATTGCATTTTCGCTCTGATCAAAGAACTATCTGTTCCGTAGGCCGCTCTGTAAGCAACATAAGCTTCGTTCTGATTTTTATCTCCATAAAAAGCATCCCCTAAAGCCAATTGCAATTGTGCATCGTTTGGATTAACTGCTTTTGCTCTATTAAGCACTTCAATAGCCGCTTTATAATCGGGAGTGGAAGCATTCATGTAGGCACGAGCAATAAAGATGTACTCTTCAATGCTTTTTCTCTTGATTGTAGCTGTTGCTAATGTGAAATTAGCTTTTGCTTCTGTAATTTTATTGTTGTCAAGATCTATTTGACCTAAACCGATGTTATTTAAGTTTGCTCCTTCTTTGGCAGCAAGTCCTTTTTGAAAATAAATTTTGGCAGAATCCTCAACACTTTGTCTTAAATACACATTCCCTAATAAAAAAGAAGCCTTTCCATTGGTTGGTGTCGTGTTAAGTATGCTTTTTAAAATAGATTTAGCTTTTTCGTATTGTTCTGCATCGATTGCTTTGCTTGCTTGATCTACATCTTGCGCATTCATTGACGCTGAGGCCAATAATAAGAGACTAAAAATTTTAAATGTTTTCATTGTGATTTATTTATTTTGATTCTTTTTCTATTTGACTTCTTGTAATAATTTTTCTGCTTGGCACTCGAATCGGAGCCAAACCTGATTTAAGGATGATTCGTTGACCAATTTCACCTGATATAAACGATGAAAAGCCCATTCCTAAACCTTCATAACCTTGGCAATTGATGATAAACAAATCACGTGCCAGAGGGTATTGTTTTGTGGCTATGTTTTCCTGACTTGGATATACATAGGTATTACCTTGAATGCTTTTCACACTTAAAACAATCAAATTATCTACTATTTTTTGAGAAGTAGGTTTTGGCTGCGACAACCAGTTCATTCCGACTACTCCGATCATTCCCGGATTTTTCTCTACATAACGAATTACTTCGTCGTTGGTATTGAATGAAAAAACACCTTCTTTTGGTATTTCAGAAATCCCTGCTAAACTATCCATGTATCGAACGGTACTTGAATTCGGATTATCGAAAACAAGACCTTTGATCGCATTTTTTTTGCCTTTCATAAAATCAAGCACATCCGACAACGCAAGGATCGTATCGTTGGTCGCTTTGTTTTTGATGAAAGCAATAGCATCTGTTGCGAAAACGGTAGCTCTTGGCACAATTTTCTTTTGTTGAAATATTTTATTTTCCTCTGCATTCAGTCGACGTGATAACACAATTACTTTAGCTTTATCGTTTGCCAAATCTAAGATAGCTTCTTTTTCTGACTTTGGAAGTAACGTTAATGTAGCATCATATTTACTTTCAAAAACAGCTTGAACATCTTCTACAATGGGCTGAATCGATTCATCTACCAAAATTGCGACCTTACCTTTCAATATGGTCTCTTGATTATTCGAATTATTGCATGAAATAATAAAAGCCGTAACAGCAATAAAAGCTATGAACAGTACAACACTATATTTTTTCATTTAATTATCTTTATTGTCATTAAAAAACCTCAAAAAACGAAGTCCTGAATAGGCTATTAATAGAACGCCAAAAGCGATTCTATATTTTGTTTCTAAATAAATTGGGAAGGCTTCCCAAAATATGATGATTAACCCAAGTGTTAAATAAATCAAAAAAAACAAAATTCCTATAAATAGAAGAAATCGCTCTTTAAGCGATTTCTTCTTGAATTTATGTATTGCATTTTGCAACATTATTCTGAAGGGGCTTGAATGTTAATTGGTAATGAGTATTGAACTCTCACTTTTTTACCATTCTGCTCACCTGGAGTCCATCTTGGACAAGCGTTAAGTACTCTTAAAGCTTCTTTTGCTGTACCAAAACCTGGATCTCTTAACACTTTAATGTCTGTAAGGGAACCGTCTTTTTCTACTACAAAAGAAACGAATACTCTACCACCTTTGAAACCTTCATCTTCTGGAGCTTGGAATTTATTTCCTACGAATTTGTAGAATTTTTCAATACCACCAGGGAAATCTGGTTTTACCTCAATACCTGCCATGTTGTAAACACTATTGTCTTCAGTTACGGCAGCTTCTTTTGGTCCGTCACCGATAGGCCCTAAAGTTTGTGGAGCATCAGGATCACCTTTAACCGTTTCATCACTGATTTTTTTATCCTCCAATTCTTTCATTTTTGGTGGCTCCTCAGTAATCTCTTCCGTTTTAGCTACCACTGGTTTCACAAACTTCACCTGATCCACTTTTGGAGGTGGCGGTGGAGGTGGTGGAAGATTTTCTTTTGGTTTTTCTTCCTTAGGTGGCAACTTAATCGTTACAATTTTTTTATTCAAATCGGCATCATCGTCTCCACCTGCATTACCGATAATATCAGCAATAACGGGTGCAGCAATAGCCACAGAGAATAAGATTGCACCAATAATAAGTGCTCTTACCAATGTTTTAGAGTTTTCTTTACGTAATGTGTACGCACCATAACTCTTGTTACGTCCTTCGAAAACAATCTCTAACCATTGTTTATTTAATAGGTCTAATTTCATCTCTACTAGTTATTTATGGTTTAGGTTGTACTAATTTTAATTCTTCTGGGGTAATATCGTTCACAATTGCATACGTTTCTACACCCGAGATTGCCATTTCATCTAGAACATCTACTAAGTTTCTGTAGGTAGATTTCTTCGTTGGTTTGATGATTACGATCAATCCTTTTTTAGGATCACCTGTTAACTGAGGTACTTCGTTCACAAGTTTTAATACTTGTTTACGTAAACCATTTTTACCATATTCTGCAGCTTTTGGTCCTGCAATTGGAGTTGATAACAAACCATGAAACCATTGGATTTGATTGTTTTCCCCTAGAATGATTGTCAATGTTCTTCTTTCGTCAACTTTGATATCTTTTTGTGGAGTATCATCTGTCTCTTTATCAGGTAAACCCAAATTCATAGCTTGAGGCTTTGACAATGAGGTAGTCAACATAAAGAAAGTGATCAAAAGGAACGCCAAGTCAACCATTGCGGTCAAATCTACTTTTGAGTTCTGCTTTTTACTTCTTACTTTACCGCCGTCTTTACCACCACCGTCGCCAGTATTTAATTCAGCCATTTTATATTTTTTTAATTATTAGTAGTCTTTACCTCTTAAACCCGTCACTAAATCAAATGTATTGATTTTTTGATCTTGATAAATATCCATTATTTTTTTGATTTTTGGGTACTGCAATTTGGCATCCCCTTTCAAAGCAAATTGTAACTCTTCACCATCAGGATTTAACTCAATATTAGCTTGACGAGCCGTATAAATCCAATCTTTCAATTGGTTATTGATCGAATCAAACGGAATACCTACTTGTGTTCCTTCTTTGTTTCTGTCGGCACTACTCAATTTTAATAATTGGCTTAATCCTTCAATTGGAACTCCAAAGCCTTCCATCAATGCAAATTGATTTTTTTCTTCTTCTGTGAATTCCATTTTATATTTGTCACCCATCAATTCGAGTGTTCTTTTACGAATTTCTCTTCCTTTTAAATCAAAGAACACGTTTTCTTTTCCACTTCCAACTGTAACAACTACCAATTTATCTGAAGGTAATTTTGTTTTGTTGGTTGAGCTTGGTGTATCAACGGTAATTGGTTCTGGCACTTTAGCAGTAGCCGTAAGGATAAAGAACGTAAGCAAAAGAAAGGCCACATCACACATAGCCGTCATATCAATAGACGCTGCGTTTTTGGACATTTTTACTTTAGCCATAATTTTATCTTTTACTTAGTTATAGATTACTATCTATACTTATTATTTTAAACTTCCTCTTAATCTTCTGTACGTGTTTACAATTGTAGTACCTGCCTCATCAATTGAGTAAGTCAACGTATCGATTTTAGAGTTAAAGAAGTTGTACATAACGATTGCTAAAGCAGAAGTTGCGATACCTGTTGCCGTGTTGATAAGTGCTTCAGAGATACCTGTTGCAAGAGCAGCTTGGTCTGGAGTTCCAGCAGAAGCTAACGCACCAAACGCTTTGATCATCCCAGATACTGTTCCTAATAATCCACCTAATGTACCTAAAGATACTAAAGTAGAAAGAATAGTCATGTGTTTTTCTAACATTGGCATTTCAAGAGTTGTAGCTTCTTCAATTTCTTTGTGAATCATTTCAGCAGCCTCTTCGCTAGTGAATCCTTCTTTTTTCACATCTTGGAATTTTACTAAAGCAGATTTAATTGCGTTAGCTACAGAACCTTGTTGTTTGTTACAAGCATCGATCGCTTCGTCAATATTTCCGCTAGTTAAAACATAATCATTATAGTACAAATCATCATAACTAGAAAGTAAAATATTCCAACCTGCCTTGACCTTTCTATGCTGAAAAGCATCATCAAGCAAAATGACTTCTGGAGGATTAACTTGGCGAAGCAATTGTTGGATACCGTTGTTTCTATTGGCGTCTACAGCTACTTGAATATTCGGGAATTTAGTAAATAATTGAAAGGGTTCATCTCCTATCAGTTTCGAAGTAGCGTTGGCATCCGCCAAGATAAAACCTGATGACTTGCGCTTGTATCCTCTACTTAATGTGGCGACGCTATAATTTGGCGAAAGCAAACGGATGAGGTATTCAATTTGAGGTGTTTTTCCGGTTCCGCCCACGCTTAAATTACCAACGACAATTATGGGTGTTTTATAGGAGGTGGATTTTAAAAGGTTAGTATCGAACAGTAGATTTCGAATAGAGGTTATCCATCCGTACAGAACAGAAAAAGGAAAAAGTAAATAACGCAAAATAATCATACTACGAAAGTAACATTTTTTTATCTTTGAAAATCAAAATCTGATTTAGATTTGTAAAAAAATATTTATGAAAATTAAAGATATAATTTCGATCCTTGAAGAAATGGCACCGCTTGGCTATGCCGAAGATTTTGATAATGTTGGATTGCTCATTGGAAATCAAGAAACTGCTGTTTCAGGGGTTTTGGTTTGTCATGATGCACTGGAACAAGTGATAGAAGAAGCCATTCAGGAATCGTGTAATTTCGTCGTATGTTTTCATCCGATTTTGTTTTCTGGTTTAAAAAAAATCACGGGTAAAGATTATGTAGAAAAAGCCATCATCAAAGCCATCAAAAATGACATTGCGATTTATGCGGTTCATACTGCATTGGACAATCATTCGAATGGAGTAAACAAACTATTTTGCAATGCTTTGGGTCTGATTCAAACCAAAGTATTGATTCCGAAGGAACACTATATTTATAAACTTACCACGTTTACCCTTCCCGAAAATGTTTCAAAAGTAAAAGAAGCGTTATTTGCCGCGGGTGCAGGAAGAATTGGTAATTATGAAGAATGTAGTTTCATCTCGGAAGGAATGGGATCTTATAAAGGAGGCGAAAACAGCCATCCGGTAGTTGGGAAAAGAAATGAGTTGATGGAAACAAAAGAGATCAAGATTGAGGTCACTTTTGAAAAGCATTTACAAAGCAACATCCTGAAGGCATTATTTGAAAGCCATATGTATGAAGAAGTGGCACATGAAATAACCGTATTAGAGAACAAACATCAAAACATTGGATTGGGAATGATTGGTGAATTACCGCAAGAAATGGAAGAAAAAGCATTTCTAGAAATGGTAAAAGAAAAAATGCAATGCGGCGGAATTAGACACAGTGCATTTCTTGGAAAACCAATTAAACGAGTTGCTGTACTTGGTGGGTCTGGGAGTTTTGCCATTTCACACGCAAAAAAGGCGGGCGCGGATATATTTTTGACCGCTGATTTAAAATACCACCAATTTTACGAGTCTGAAAATCAAATGATTATAGCCGATATCGGACATTTCGAAAGTGAAAGATACACAAAAAACTATATTGTTGATTTTCTTAAAGAAAAAATTACTAATTTTGCACCTGCCTTGCCTAAAAGCAAAATCGTTTTATCGAAAGAAAATACAAATCCAGTTAAGTACTTATAAAATATGGCTACTACAAAAGAATTAAGCGTTGAGGAAAAATTAAGAGCGCTATATGATTTACAATTAATTGATTCAAGAATTGACGAAATCAGAAACGTAAGAGGTGAATTGCCTTTGGAAGTAGAAGATTTAGAAGATGAAGTGGCTGGTTTAACAACCCGTTTAGAAAAGTTACAAAATGATTTAGTATCGATTGAAACTAGCATTAAGGATAAAAAGAATGCTATTGAAAATCATCAAGTATCAATAAAAAAATACGCTGAACAACAAAAAGATGTTCGAAATAACAGAGAATTCAATGCCTTGACAAAAGAAGTTGAGTTTCAAGAATTAGAAATTCAGTTAGCTGAAAAACAAATCAAAGAGTTAAAAGCGAACAGTGAACATAAAAAAGAAGTGATTGCAGGTTCTAAAGAACGTTTGGATCAAAAATCAAATCACTTAAAACACAAAAAGACAGAATTGAGTGATATCATGTCAGAGACAGAAAAAGAAGAAACTTTCTTATCTGAAAAATCATCTGAATTTGAGTCTAAAATTGAAGAGCGTTTGTTGGCTGCTTACAAAAGAATCAGAAGTAGTGTTAGAAATGGTTTAGCGGTTGTAAGTATCGAAAGAGGTGCTTCTGCAGGATCTTTCTTCACCATCCCTCCTCAAATACAAGTTGAAATTGCCTCTAGAAAGAAAATCATTACTGATGAGCATTCAGGAAGAATTTTGGTAGACGCAGGTTTAGCTGAAGAAGAAAGAGAAAAAATGGAAAAAATATTTTCTAAAATGTAATAGTTAAAACCACGTTTGAAACGTGGTTTTTTTTTAACTACTAGTGATCCATCAAACCTTGAAAAAAATTCAGTTTTACTTACTTACAAAGTCGGTTGGTTTCTACCTCAACGTATTGAGTTATATCCGACCAAACCATGCGTTGACTCTTAGTTATGCTTTGTTTAGCCAACCCAGAAAAGGGAAAGGTAAATTGAACATCGACAACCTCCCAAAAACACTTCAAAGTTCTAAATTAGTGAAACAAGAATTTGATTCACATGCGTTTTATAGTTACATCTGGGAAGGATCTGAAGATACTATTTTATTGGTTCATGGCTGGGAAAGTAATGCTTCTCGATGGAAAAAACTGATTGCGCACCTAAAAAAAACAGGCAAAACAATCATCGCAATTGATGCGCCCGGACACGGATTGAGCAACTCCAAAGAATTCAATGTGCCTACCTATGCAAAATTCATTGAGCATATGGTATCGCAATACAATCCGACAACAGTAATCGGACACTCAATTGGTGGAAATGCCTTAGCCTATTTTCAAAAGAACTTTGAGCACAACATCACAAAAATGATTTTGATTGGAGCACCCGCCGATTTTGAAATAATATTAAATAATTATTTCAGAATGTTAAGCCTAAACACATCTCTCCAAAAAGCCTTTAAAAAGAAAATAAAAGAACGATTTAACATAGTCACCTCTGAATTTAGCGCCTCTTTGTTTTTGGAATCCACAACCATCGACGGAATAATTGCGCATGATAAAGAAGATGACGTGGTACTTTATTCTGAAGCAATCAAATTATCGAATGCATGGAAAAACGGACAACTCATTAGTACCGAAGGATTTGGTCACAGCATGCACAACGAATCACTCTATAAAACCATCACTGCTTTTATAGAAAAATAGACCTTTCTTTTGTATCCTTAAATTTTTACCTTTGTACAATGGAAGAAAAACTTACTCGACTTAATAAATTTTTATCTGAAACGGGGTATTGCTCTCGAAGAGAAGCCGATAAACTCATTGAACAAGGATTAGTCACTATCAATGGGATTGTTCCTGAAATGGGCACCAAAGTCACTTCAAACGACGAAGTTCGAGTAAACGGAAAACTAATTCGTGAGAAAACTTCAAAAAACATATACTTAGCATTCAACAAACCTCCGGGAATTGAATGCACTACAAATCTAGAGGTTAAACATAATATTGTAGACTACATCAATTATCCCGAACGCATCTTTCCGATTGGAAGACTAGACAAGGCCAGTGAAGGATTGATTTTTATGACCAACGATGGTGATATTGTCAACAAAATATTAAGAGCTCGAAACAACCACGAAAAAGAATACCTGGTAACTGTTAACCGACCTATAACCGATCGTTTTATTGAACGCATGGGTAACGGAATTCCGATATTAGAAACCGTGACCAGAAAGTGTAAAGTTGAACAAATTAGCAAATATGTTTTTCGAATCATATTGACACAAGGACTGAACAGACAAATTAGAAGGATGTGTGAGTATTTGGATTACGAAGTAACGGCACTGAAACGAATTCGAATCATCAATATTTCACTCGACATTCCTTTGGGAAGACACCGTTTATTGACCGAAAATGAAATTAATGAACTCAATACGTTAATTGCTCCATCGAGCAAAACAGAAGAAGCAAGTTTACCCAAAAGTCCCTTCAGAAGATAGAACAATTACAACTATCAAACTTCGAATAGAATTATAAAAAAAACACAAGTGTTTCCACTTGTGTTTTTTTTATTATAATTCTATTTCCATGACATAATCATCCATGACATAGGAATTCCCAATATCCAACACCGTTGTAAAAGCTATTGAAAAACCCAATTTCTGATAAAAATGTACGGCCTTATTGTATTTATTCACGTTTAAAACCAAGGCCTTTTGATTGGCCGTTTTCGCGATTTGAGTCATTTCATCTACCAACAGCTTCCCTACTCCATTACCTTGATATTGAGGCAACACATATAGTTTATGGATTTTTGATTTGGATGTACCTTCAAAATCCAATTCATAAGAAGCATAGCCAATAAATGAATCTTCCTGCTTGATCAATAAAAAAACATGATTTGAATGGTACTGCTTTTCTAACGATGAAATGCTGTACATCATGTTCAGCATGTAATCGATTTGAGCTACTGAAATAATATCCTTGTAGGCTACATACCATATATCCTGAGCTAATTGCCTAATGATTGACAATTGATCTTTGGTAGCAACCGTAATTTCCATTATTTTAATCTTCTTAATTCTCTTGCTAACAAGGTGTTTTTAAGTAGCATTGCGATGGTCATCGGACCTACTCCTCCCGGAACAGGCGTGATAAACGAAGCTTTTTTAGACACATTTTCAAAATCTACATCACCCGTAATCTTATAACCCTTTTCTGAGGAATCGTCAGGAACACGCGTAATACCCACATCGATAATCACAACTCCATCCTTAACCATCTCTGCTTTTAAGTAATTTGGAACACCCAAAGCCGTGATGATGATATCCGCTTGAACAGTAATTTCTTCGATGTTTTTAGTATAACTATGGGTTAATGTAACCGTTGAATTTCCGGGAAAACCTTTACGCCCCATCAAAATACTCATTGGTCTACCTACGATATGACTTCTTCCAATAACAACTGTGTGCTTTCCTTTGGTTTCAACTTCATAACGCTCTAATAATTCTAGAATTCCAAAAGGAGTCGCCGGAATAAAAGTGGTCATGTCCAAAGCCATTTTTCCGAAGTTTTCTGGGTGAAATCCATCCACGTCCTTACTTGGGTCAATCGCCATTAATATTTTTTGGGTATCTATTTGCTCTGGCAATGGTAATTGTACAATAAATCCGTCAATTGCATCATTTTGGTTGAGCTCTTCGATTTTTTTCAACAATTCGATTTCGGTTGTTGTACTTGGCAATTTGATCAACGATGATTCAAACCCGACAAGTTCGCAGGCTTTTACTTTGCTTCCAACATACGTCAAACTAGCTCCGTCATTTCCAACGATAATAGCAGCTAGATGAGGAACTTTTTCATTGTTCTGTTTCATTTTATCAACCTCAATCGTGATTTCGGATTTGATGTCGTTTGAAACTTTTTTTCCGTCTAAAATTTTCATTTTGTAGTTATTTGTGTTGTGTGTTTTTATAAAAAAAATAAGACGCGAATTCGCGTCATTATTTATTATTTCATTCCGCTCATCATTCGCATCATGTTCTTTCCTCCCGGTCCTTGCATCATTTTCATCATTTTGCTCATTTGCTCAAATTGTTTCATCAATTGATTGACTTGTTCCAATTTTGTTCCTGAACCTTTTGCTATTCTAGTTTTACGCTTCATATCAATCAACGAAGGTTTTGATCTCTCTTTAGGGGTCATCGAATGAATAATAGCTTCAATATGTTTGAAAGCATCATCTTCAATTTCAACATCTTTTAGGGCCTTACCGGCGCCAGGTATCATCCCGACAAGGTCTTTCATGCTACCCATCTTTTTAATTTGTTGTATTTGAGCTAAGAAATCATCAAAACCAAATTCGTTTTTAGCGATTTTCTTTTGTAATTTTCTTGCTTCTTCTTCATCGTATTGTTCTTGTGCTCTTTCTACCAAAGAAACAACGTCCCCCATGCCCAAAATACGTTCTGCCATACGAGCTGGATAGAAGACATCAATCGCATCCATTTTTTCACCCGTACCAATAAACTTAATTGGCTTGTTTACTACCGATTTGATAGAAATGGCAGCTCCACCACGTGTGTCACCATCTAATTTTGTCAAAATGACTCCATCAAAATTCAATCGATCGTTGAATGCTTTAGCTGTATTTACGGCATCTTGTCCGGTCATAGAATCCACTACAAAAAGTGTTTCATGTGGTTTAATAGCCGCGTGAACATTTGCAATTTCATTCATCATTTCTTCATCCACTGCCAAACGACCTGCCGTATCAACAATAACTACGTTGAATCCGTTTGCTTTTGCATAAGCGATTGCGTTTTCTGAAATAGCTACCGGATTTTTACTGTCTGGTTCGGCATACACTTCAACACCAATTTGACCTCCAACCACTTTTAATTGATTGATTGCAGCTGGTCGGTATATATCACAAGCAACCAAAAGGGGTTTCTTGTTCTTTTTTGTTTTCAAATAATTGGCTAACTTCCCAGAGAACGTCGTTTTACCCGAACCTTGAAGTCCCGACATCAAAATAACGGTTGGAGTTCCAGACAAATTAACACC